>WNFV01000373.1_pt1 | contig 60462 bp, 56 predicted proteins | sample 5400101 | NCBI WGS metagenome assembly WNFV01 (sample SAMN13153361, study PRJNA577476) | soil metagenome | isolation source: 115 cm soil or saprolite under grassland replicate 1 | place: USA:California | collected 2016-06-15
GCTCTTGCCGCGATCGACCGACACGAAGAGTCCGGTCTCCGCGCCGACGTACAGCACGTCCGGATTCTTGAGGTCTTCGGTCAGCGTCTTGATGACCTCGCCCTTCAGGTTGCCAGCCGTCGATTGCCATGTCGTTCCGAAGTCGCGGCTCACGTAGATGTAGGTCTCGAAATCGTTCTGGCGGTGGCCGTCGAACGTCGCGTAGACGGTGCCCTCGTCGAACCGCGAGGGCGCCAGTTCCGAAACCCAGGTGCCCTTCGGCAGATTTGGAATGTTCGCCGTCACGTTGCTCCACGACTTTCCTTCGCGCGACACCTGCACGTTGCCGTCGTCGGTGCCGGCGTAGAGGAGGTTCGGCCGCTTCGGCGATTCCGCGAACGAGATGATGGACGGCCACGCTTGAATGCCGTCGTTCCTCGAGATCGTGATGTCGCTGCCTTTCACGCCCATCGTCACCATGTCGTCCCGATTCGCGTTGCTCGTGAGATCGCCGCCGAGCGCTTCCCAGGTCTGGCCGCGGTTCGACGACCGGAAGACCTTGTTGCCTGCCGCGTAGATGATGCTGGCGTTGTGCGGCGACATCACGAGCGGTGTGTCCCAGTTCCACCGGATGGCGGGCTCTCCCGGCCCTGCGATCGGCCGCATCGACACCGTCTCGCCGGTCACGCGATCGATGCGGACCATGTTGCCGTCCTGCGACTCGCTGTACGCGATGCGGAAATCCGACGGATCCTGCAGCGCCACGAAGCCGTCGCCGCCCTGCACCGTCATCCAGTGGAAGCCGGCGATGCCCGCCGAGCCGCGCACCGCGCTCGGACCGCACCAGCTGTAGTTGTCCTGCATGCCGCCGCAGATGTTGTAGGGGGTCGCGTTGTCTACGCTCACGTGATAGAAGAGACCGACCGGCAGGTTCGGGAAGAAGTTCCACGTCTTCGCCTGATCCCAACTTACGGCCAACCCACCGTCGTTTCCAATCAACACGTGGTTGGAATTCGACGGATCGATCCAGATGGCGTGCACGTCGTCGTGCGTCGAGACGGCGATGTCGGTGTGGACGTTCTTGCCCGCGTCGCTCGAGAAGTGCAGGCCGACGCCGCCGTACAGGACGACATCGGGATCGTTCGGGTCGATGCGCACCTGGCTGAAATACATCGGCCGCGGGTTCTGGTTGTTGATCTTGCGCCAGGTCGCGCCCGCGTCGTCGGACCGGTACAACCCGGTCGGCGTGTTGTTGACACCGGTGGCATTCGTGCCGCGTCCGCCGCCGCCCTGCGCCGGCTGCTCCTCCGGCGTCGTTTCAGTTGCGGCGCCGGCGCGTCCACCGCCGGCCTGTCCCGCTGCCGCCGCCGTGCCGGCCTCTCCGGCTCGCCCTGAGCCTGTCGAAGGGCCACCGCGCCCCTGCGGCGCGGGGCCTTCGATGAGCGCGTACAGGATGTTCGGGCGCCGGCGATACACGTCGATCCCGATGCGGCCCAGCGGTCCATCGGGAAGTCCGTTGCCCTTCAGCCGCGCCCACGTGTCGCCACCATCGGTCGACTTCCAGATGCCGCTGCCCGGACCTCCGCCGTTCATGCAGCACGCGGTGCGGCGCCGCTGATAGGTGGACGCGTACAGCACCTGATTGTTCGTCGCGTCCATCACCAGATCGTTGGCGCCGGTGTCATCGTCGACTTTGAGCACCTGCTTCCACGTCTTGCCGCCATCGATCGTCTTGTACACCCCGCGCTCGCCGCCGGTTTGTAGATGCCGTCGCCCCACGACGTGCTCTGGCGGTTGTTCGATTCCCCGGTGCCAACCCATACGAGGTCCGGATTGTTCTGTGATATCGCCACGTCGCCAATCGACATCAAACCCTGGTCCTGCATCTGGGCCGTGAACGTCGTGCCGCCATTGGTCGTCTTCCAGACGCCGCCGTGCGCGGTGCCGACGTAGAAGATCGCCGGGTTCGCTTCGTACGCCGCGATGTCCGAGATGCGGCCCGACATCGACGCGGGGCCGATCGAGCGGAAATGCAGCGAATCGAACGGACCGCCGGCCGCGGCGGGCTGGGCCGCCTGTTCGGAACGGCCAACGAGCGACTGCGCGCCGAAGGCGGCGGCGAGCACGAAGACGAACGAGAGCAAACGGTAAGGCCTCATGCGCAGACTCCAGGATGATGAAGATGTCGCGGGAGAGATTACTCGAAGATCTGCCGGGAAGACACGAAAACACGAGACAACGCGGCTGCAAAAGTTAGGGCCGGGCGACTACGCCCGGCCCTGAATTCCGCCGCTCGAGGCGAGTCGCCTAGAAGGCGAACCTGGCACCCATCAGCGCCTGCCTTGGGAACCCGCCCCCACCCCGCAGATTCGTCAGCACGAGGAAGGTAGAAGACAGCCGTCGGTCTTGATTCGCCGTCACGGGATTATCGAAGTTCGCGCGGTTCGTGATGTTGTAGATGTCCAGGAAGAGCTCGAGCGCCCTGTCAGCCCTGACTTTGCGGCGCCAGCCGGCCCGGACGTCGAGCTGGAAGTAATCGGGGCCGATCGCCCCGTTCCGCCCGCCCACATACGTCACGTTCTTCATGGAGTCGGTGGCAGTGCCGCTATACGTGCCGGCCGGCAGCGGATCCACGTTCTCGCCGTTGCGATCGGCGTCGATGCTGGTGTCGTAGATCGTGAACGGGGCGCCGCTCATGTACCGCGCGGTGCTGGACAACGTGACGCCGCCGGTTTTCGGAATCTCCGTCTGGGCGCCGAGCGACAGAATGTGCCGGCGGTCCACGTTGCTGGGCCCTCGCCACTTATCCAGGTTCAGCTCTGTCAGCGTCTGGTACGTGTTCTTGTCGGCCTGATCATTGGCCGTACCGACCGCCTTCGACAACGCGTACGACACCCGGCCCGACCACTTGTTCGCGTATCGTTTTTCGAGAGACAAGTTCAACGCGTTGTAGACCGACTCGCCCGTGTTCTCCATCACCCAGACCTGCACGGTGTAGGGCTCGCCCAAGACGCCAAACGCATCGATCCGGTTCACGGTGCCGTTGCGGCTGGTGTCCACGCGCAGACCCGGGTTCAGGTTGCGCGCCAGGAACATGTCCTTGTTCACCGCCCGGACGTAGTCGGCATGCAACGCGAGCGACGAAGCGAGCTCGCGGACGTAGCCCAACGAGAACTGATGCGCGTACGGCAGCTGCCGATCCGGCGAGTCGAAGATGACGACGCCGTCGTTCTTCACCGGAACGCCGGGCGGGTACGCCTGGTTGAGCAGCGCGCGATTAACGAACGGCCCGTTGACCAGGTACGGGTTGGTCGGAAAGCGTCCAGCGCTGGGTCCCGGGTCGGCGCTGTTGGCCGGGAAGGTGACGACGGACGACGTCGTGTACTTGCCTTGCTCCAGCGTGTCGTCGAGCGCGCCCAGAATCGTTCTGTTGTAAAAGATCCCGTACCCGCCGCGCACGACCGACTTGCCCGCCGCGTCGAGCGAGTGGGTGAACCCGATTCTCGGTCCGAGGTTGTTCTTGTCCGTGGGCGATTTCTTGTTGCCCGCCTTGAACAGCGGGTTGTTGGTCTCGTCGAGCGGGATGATCTCGAGATCGTAGCGAAGCCCGAGGCTCAGCGTCGTCTGCTGACTCACCCGCCACTTGTCCTGCACGAACATTTCGTATGTGTGGTTGTTGATGAACTCGTTGAACGTCCCGGTCCGGATTGAGAACCGTTCGGGGTAGGTTCTCGGGTTGGTCGGGTCGAACGGTAAGTCCGAATTGATCGTGAACGTGCCGTTCGAATTGACCTGGGAAACACGCCGCAGCTCGGTGTAGTTGTACCGGACGCCGAACTTCATGTCGTGGTCTCCCTTCTTGCCCGGGAGGAACCAGGAGTAGTCGTCTTCGATCTGATAGTTGGAATCCCACGGGCCCTGCGACTCGGTGCTGGCCTGGCCGAGGAAGCTCGTCTGATTCAGTTGGGGCGGGCACAGAGCCTGATTGCCGATGGCCTCGTCTCCGAAGACGAACCCTTCCCGATTGCCTTTAGGGCCTTGGGCGCGGAAGCACGCGTTGCCGTGCCACCAGTGTTCCCACGTCCTTGCCACGCGCACCGTGTTGACGCGCGAGTTGCCCAGCACGCTCGTGAACGTGCCGACAGCCGTCTGGTCCAAGTCGGTCTCGTCCTGAAGGGATTGCAGCGTTTGACGGGTCCCAACCGTGTTCCATTGCGGTGCCCACTCGCGCAGCCAGCGGACGGCCCATGTATTGTTCGCGTTGATCTGGTGGTCGAAGCGGATGAGCGTGTTCCAGTCGGTGCGGTCCTCGGCGATCGAAAAATCGAGGTCAGGCCGGAACTGGAAGGGGCGTGTCCTGTTCGGGTTGTCCACTTGCCGCTCGACACTGACGAAGAAATGGGCCTTGTTCTGGACGATCGGACCGCCGATTACGCCGCCCCAATCGCGTCTGACAGCCGTTGGCTTCACCAGATTCCGGGTTCTGACGAAATAGTCCGCGGCCGTCAGTCTATTGCTGGCGCCCTCCGCGAAGAGCACACCCTTGAACTGATTCGTCCCCGCTTTGGTGATCGCGTTGACGATGGCGCCGCTCGCGCGGCCAAACTCCGCATCGTACATGCTGGTCAACACCTGGAATTCCTGGACCGCTTCGAGCGGCGTGCGCACCTGCGCGCCCGAGCTGGTGCCGAGGGCGTCGTCGGAGTTGTAGCCGCCGTCCACCGCGACGTTGTTCCCCTGGGTGGACTGGCCGGCGGCGACGATGGTGTCGTTGCCCATCTGGTTGGAGGGCGAGAACTGCACGCCCGGCAGGAGAGCGACCGTCGCAAAGTAGTTGCGGTTCATCGCGGGCAGCTCCCTCAACTCATTGGTCCCGATGTTACCGCCCACTTTCACGCTTGTCGTGTCCACGAGCGGCGATTCGCCTATCACTCTGACGGTTTCCTCCAGTCCGCCGACGGCGAGCGCCACGTCGATCGTGAGCGTCTTGCCGACCGCCAGCAGGAGACCACCGCGCTCGAAGCTCTTGAAGCTGGGGAGCTTGGCCGTCAGGCGGTAGCGTCCAGGCGTCAGCTGTGACGCGAAGTAGCTTCCATCGCTGCCGCTGACAACCTCGCGAAACACACCGGTCGCTTCGTTGGTAATGAGCACGGTGACACCGGGCAGGATGCCGCCCTGCTCGTCCGTGACGCGGCCGCCGATCTCAGACGTGCCCTGCTGGGCGAGTGCCGGCACTGCGGCCACACAGAGAAACGCCGCGAGCAGCCAACCGACCTGGGGTGTGCGCATCTGCCGCCTCCTCCCGTCGTGAGGTTATGAGAGTGTCGAATAGAGCGGCGCGCGGGACGGAATAATTGCCGCGATTTAACATCTGCCGAAGTTCTGAATCAACCAGTTTGTTTGTAAGGAAAGTATCAGGAGGAAGAAAACAGGCTCCTACGGCTGAGCTCGCTCATTCAAAGATCATCACGGAGCTGAGGGCTGAAAGCTGAGAGCTGAGAGCTGAGAGCTGAGAGCTGAGAGCTGAGAGCCGAATGATGACGAATATAGACTGTCGTGATGAGCACGAACCGGCTGGAGGCGTTCAGCGACGGCGTGGTCGCCATCATCATCACCATCATGGTTCTCGAGCTGAAGGTGCCCCACGGCGCCTCTTGGAACGATCTGCGGCCGTTGCTGCCCACGTTTCTCGCCTACGTGCTCAGCTTCGTCTACCTCGGTATCTACTGGAACAACCATCACCACATGCTGCATTTGACCGACCGCATCAGCGGCGGCATTCTCTGGGCGAACCTTCATCTGCTGTTCTGGCTGTCGCTGGTACCGTTTGCGACCGGCTGGATGGGCGAGAACCATTTCGCAGCCGTGCCGACGGCGGTGTACGGGCTTGTCCTCTTGATGGCGGCCATCGCCTGGACGATTCTCGAGCGCGCGATCATCCGCAACCAGGGAGCGCACTCAAAGCTCGCGGTGGCGGTTGGACACGACATCAAGGGAACAGTCTCAGCCGCGCTGTACGTGGCCGCCATTCCGCTGGCGTTCGTGCACCAACTGATCGCGGATGCGATCTACGTCGCGGTTGCGCTGATGTGGCTCGTGCCGGACCGCCGGATCGAGTCGAAGATCAGCCACTGACACTCGGACGGAAACATACTCGCGGTTCAGGGAGGACGGCCTGAGCGGAGACCTGTTTCTCCTTTGCAGTAAGGGGCTCCGTCGATAAGATCAGCCTCGATTCATGCCGCTGTCCGACGGCACGCGCCTCGGTCCGTACCAAATAATCGGCGCCCTCGGGGCGGGCGGGATGGGTGAGATCTACAGAGCCCGCGATACGCGGCTCGATCGCACGGTCGCGGTCAAAATTCTTCCCGACAGCCTCGCCGCCGATCCGCATTTCCGCGAACGCTTTGAGCGCGAAGCGCGCGCGATCTCGCGGTTGACCCACCCCCACATCTGCACCTTGTACGACGTCGGCGAGCAGGACGGCACAGCGTTCCTGGTGATGGAGTTGCTCGAGGGCGAGACGCTGGCCGATCGGCTAAAGAAGGGGGCGCTGCCGCTCGACGAGGCGCTCAAGATCGCGATTCAAATCGCGGACGCTCTCAATGCGGCGCATCGTCACAGCATCGTGCATCGCGATCTGAAGCCGGGCAACGTGATACTCACGAAGGCCGGTGCGAAGCTGCTCGACTTCGGGTTGGCGAAAGCGAGTGGGCCAGCCAACGCGGACGACGGGCTCTCGATGATGCCGACTACCCCGCCGAACCTGACGGCACAGGGAACGATTCTCGGCACCTTCCAGTACATGGCCCCGGAGCAGCTCGAAGGTCAAAACACCGATGCACGCACGGACATCTTCGCCTTTGGCGCCATGCTGTTCGAGATGCTCACCGGAAAGAAAGCCTTCGAAGGCAAGAGCCACGCCAGCCTGATCGCCGCGATCCTCGAGCACGATCCGCCGCCGATCCCAGCCCTGCAGCCATTGGCCCCCTCCGCTCTCGACCACATCGTCAAGAAATGTCTGGCCAAAGAACCGGACGAGCGGTGGCAGAACGCGGGCGACCTGATGAGCGAGCTGACATGGGCGGCGAGCGGCAGCGCGCCGGACACCACGGTCGCCTCGTCTGCGCCGAGTCGCGGAGGACGCCGGGCCCTCGCTTGGAGCGTGTCGACTGCAGCTCTCGGCCTTCTCGTTGGTGCTGTCGCGACGAATCTTTGGATTGGACTGTCCAAGCGCGGTGCGAATACCGACGTCGCGCGCGTGCTCGTGGATGTGACGCCGGCCGAACGCCTCCAAGCGCTTGACGCAGACAAGACATCCAATGAGGGACGTCCGAGCCGCACCGCGATGGTCTGGTCGCCTGACGGACGATCGATCGTCTTCAGTGCGGCCCGGGGCGATCGACGGCAGCTCTACGTCCGGGCGCTCGATCAACTGGATGCGACGCCGATCGCCGGGACGGAGGGCGCCGCCGTTCCGTTCTTCTCGCCCGACGGACGTTGGCTCGGCTTCTGGAGTGCAGGCGCGCTGAGGAAAATCCCCGTGGGCGGCGGCCCGCCGACGACGATCTGCGAGTCGCCGCTGGTGTTCGGCGCGAGTTGGGGGTCGAACGATACAATCGTGTTCTCGCGAAGCCGTGAAGGCCTATGGCGCGTTACCGCCGCTGGAGGGACCCCGCAGCGCTTCACAACGCCGGATGCGAAGAAGGGCGAAGTCAAGCATCTTCTCCCCCAGCTTCTTCCCGGCAATCAAGCGGTCCTGTTCACGGTCACCCATTCTCCGCTTCCGAAGTGGGACGACACGGAGATCGTCGTTCAATCGCTCGCGACGGCAGAGCGCAAGGTGGTGGTTCAACCGGGGGCGGATGCCCACTACGTGGCGTCGGGCCATCTCGTGTATATGCAGCGCGGCGTCCTCATGGCCGCGCCGTTCGATCCGCGACATCTGCAGACGACTGGCGGGGCGATCGGCGTGGTGGCGGACGTCATGCAGGCCGCGAACATGCTGAACGAGGCGTGGGACAGCGGCGCCGGGCAGTTCAGCGTTTCTGAATCCGGATCGCTGCTCTACCTGCCGGGCGGGATCTTTCCTGAACCCGAACGATTCCTGGTCTGGGTGAATCGGACCGGCGCCGTCGAGCCCGTGCCGGCGCCTGCGCGCGCGTATTCGACGCCGAGGCTATCGCCGGACGGCCGACGCATCGTGATGTGGACGAACGGCGACCGAAACGTGTGGCTCTATGATCTCGGGCGCCGATCGCTGACACGTGTGACATCCGAGGGCCGGAACGCGCGCGCTATCTGGACACCTGATGGCAAGCGCTTCGTCTTCGGGTCGGCTGCGGGCGGTGACGAGAACCTGTTCTGGCAGCCAGTTGACGGCAGCGGAAGTGCCGAGCGGCTCACCACCTGCGACTGCCTGGATGTAGCGGGCGCCTGGTCGCCCGACGGCCAGACTCTCGTCTTCGTCAACAACAGCAACCCAGCCCAGATCAAGGCCCTTTCAATCGTCGGCGATCGGCAGCCGCGCGCAGTGGTGCAAAGCCGGTTCTCCGCGTCCTACCCGGACCTGTCTCCCGATGGCCGTTGGCTATCCTATGTGTCGAATGAGTCGGGCCGTTCGGAGGTGTACGTCCAACCATTTCCGGGTCCCGGTCCAAGACATCAGATCTCGACGGACGGCGGGACGGCGCCAGCCTGGTCGCGCGACGGCCGCGAGCTTTTCTATACCACTGCGCTGTCGGTCGGTGGTCAGGCCGATGTCAACACGATGATGGCTGTTCCAGTGACCCTCGCACCTGTCTTCACCGCAGGCGCGCCACGCGTGCTGTTCAGAGGACAATTCGGCGCGACGGCGCTTGTTCGCGGGTACGACGTGGCGCCGGATGGCCGGCGGTTCCTGATGGTGCAGCAAAAGGAACGAGCACCAACGATCGCTTCCCACATGATTTTGGTCCAAAACTGGTTCGACGAGCTGAGACGAAAAGTGCCGGTGAGGTGATGGTCGTTCGTGGTTGATACAGACTCTTGAAGACACGCGCTGGTGGTTTCAGGCGACGGTATGGCGCGACACCGCGCCCGTGAGCGTGTCCGCGCCGATCGACACGAACAGTTCGCCGCCGCTGACGCCGAGCGCGAACGCCATGCGGCGATCGAGACGCGATGTGAGCGCGGAGATCAACGCGCGATCGACGGCGTACAGCTCGAGCGCATCCGCACGGTGGATCCGTTCGCCCGACAGGTTGCGCGCAAGCCGCTCCGCATCCTTGTGCGTGTAGATGGCCACCCGAGGCGCCGCCTTGGACGCCTTGTGCACCCGCGGCGCGTCCGGACTGCCAACCTCGATCCACGACGTGATCGCGCCGGTCAGATCGCGAATCGTGATGGCCGGCGCGTCTGCATCCGACAATCCGCCGCTCGAGAAGACGATGCCCTCCCGGTACTCCAGCGCGTACGCGAGCACGCGCGTCACGAGATACTCTTCGGATTCGGATGGATGCCGCGCGACGCGCAACGCAAGCGATTCGTAGACGCCCCGGTCCGCATCGGCCAGATCGATCTCGAACTGGTAGATCGTCGCCGTCAGCGCCATCGGGCCATCAATCCAACCTGAATTCTTGATAACGCTCGGGCGCGTAGCGAGTGGCCAGCACACCGGTTGCTGCCTCGACGTCGATGGCCTGTACCAGCACGCCTTCCTGCCCGTAGGGTAAATACGCCTGGCACCGGCCTGACGGGGTGATGAGACTTGTCGCCGATTCCTGGAAGCGCAACCCGTAATTGACACTGGCAAAGTAGATCGTGTTCTCGATGCTGCGCATGATCATCGCCTTCTCGTAGTAAGGCCCGCCGGCAGCACCCCATTGCGTCGGACGGACACCTTGGTGATCACTTCCCGTGTGGTGGGGATGAAAGACGATTTTCGCGCCTCGCACGGCAGCCCACCGCACCGTCTCCGGATAGCGCCAGCCCTCATGGCAAATCGCCACGCCAAACTTGAGCCCGTTGATCTCGAAGAGTCGCCGGTTGTTTCCAGGTACATAGAACCGATCTTCGGTCGGGTCCAGCTGATTCTTGGTTTGATATCCCTGAATCTCTCCCCGGGCATCAATCACAAAGGCGGCAATCTGCCGGCCCGCCTCCGTGAGCCGTTCCATCCCGAGGATCGTGGCCACCGCATGCGTTCGCGCCAACTGCGCGACGGCGTGCAGTGCCCGTTCCTGCACCGTCTGATCGAAGGGCACCACGTCAGAGTCCTGGCCCCGCAGACCTGGGAGATAGGCTTCCGGGAAACACACGATCTCCGCGTCCTGGGCCGACGCTTCGGCGAGGAACTGCTCGATCTTGTTCAAGCCGTCATCAAGGGTTGAGGCGACACGAGGCGACGCCAGGGCAATGATTCTGCGCATCGGATCGACTACCATCCATGTCAGCGGGCTTGCCGCTGGAGTGCCGGAAGTATGTCGTCGAACAGAGGCGGTCCAGCAACCATCCCTCGACGATGTGCCTCTACCTCGCGAATAAGATCGGCCAGGATATCGGGATGGAGCGCGGCGACATTCTGGCGTTCCCCGGGATCTTCGAGCAGGTTGAACAGCAGCGGCGGGTTGTGCTCTCGCCGCGGCTCACCCTCGCCGTATGCCCCCGCTCGTCGTGAAGTGCGCCTTGTACGCGCCCTTTCGAACAGCCCTCAACTGATCGTCCCAGTAATAAAAGAGCACTCGGCGAGGAGTCGAGCCCGAGCCTGTGAGGCGTGCGCGAAGATCGACACCATCGATCACCCGGTCGGCCGGCAACGCGGCGCCAGCGAGATCCGCGGCGGTCACGAACAGGTCCATCGCCGATCCAACGTCCGTGACGACCGACGGACGGACTGTTCCAGGCCACCAAAAAATGGCCGGGGTTCTCACGCCGCCTTCCCACGTGGTCCCTTTTCCCTCGCGTAGCGGCCCCGCCGATCCACCGTGCGCGCCGAATGGCAGCCAGGGGCCGTTGTCGCTCGTGAACACCACGAGCGTCTTGCGGTCGAGGCCGGTCGCCTTCAATGCATCGAGGATCCGACCCGTGCTCGCGTCGAGCTCTTCGACGACGTCTCCGTAAATACCAGCCTCGCTATGTCCCTGAAAGTCGGCAGATCGCGCGAGCGGGATGTGCGGCAAACTGTGCGCAAGGTACAGGAAGAACGGCCTGGTGCGGTTGTCATTGATGAAGCGCACCGCCTCTTCTGTGTATCGCTTCGTCAGTGTTCGGTGATCGGCGGGCCTCTCGATGATGTCGCCGTTCCGCACCAGTGGCACATCCCAGTACTCGGGCTTGGGATCGTAGTACGCGGCCGTCTTCAAACCGTTGTTTCGAGGGACGGTCATACGAGTGTCGTGGGAGTTTGGCAGCCCGAACCAGTAATCGAATCCCTGGGCCATGGGCAAAAACTGTGGCAGTTCGCCCAAATGCCACTTCCCGATGATCGCGGTGGCATATCCACGCGGTCTCAATACTTCGGCAATCGTCAGCTCGTGCTGTGGCAGGCCCTGCGCGGCGTTGTCGCGAAACACGCTCGGTGCGGCGCCGGCAACGCCCCTCGCCACAACGCCATACATGCCGCTACGGATCGGCAGTCTCCCCGTGAGCAATGCCGCGCGGCTCGGTGAACACACGGGCTGTACGTAGAAGTTGGTCCACTTCTGCCCCTCAACCGCCATCGCGTCCAATCGTGGCGTCCGAATGTTGGGGCTGCCAAAAGACCCGAGATCGCCGTACCCCAAATCGTCAGCGAGAATGATGACGATATTCGGAGGAACGGTACGCTGTGCCGTCGGGGCGAGGCCCGTTACGAGGGCTGGCAGACTCGCCACGAGCAGCGCACCTATCTTGAAACGAGTGGTCATCGCGTCTCCTCCGCGAGTCAGGCGTCCGTGCTAGCCCTTTTCCCCCGGCGCCCGATACTTGATCGAAGCGGCTTTCTGGAGGGCGGCGACCGTCTCTTCCACCGTGAGTAGCACGGTCGTGTGCAATGAACTCAGTGCCCCGCCGGCGCTGATCGCGAGCGCCGTGGCAGCCATCGACACGTTGTCCGGCGCCTCCCAAAGGTTGTAGGCATCGTAATCGCCGAAGGCATACCAGAACCCGTGCAGCTTTCCCCCCACAGCTTCGATGTACTGCCGGGCGGCGGCGCGACGATCTTCCGGATTCTTGATGAGCCGTGCCCACGTTTCTGGTGTGTAGCTGAACCGTGTGAGATAGAAGGCCATATGTTTTCTCCTGAGCTCATACGAGCGAAGCACGATAACGACGCATCACGCAACTCGCGGGAACCTATCCCGCGCCGTCCGCAGGTGGAGCCGCACTCACCGACGGCGCCCGGTCATGCGCGCACGTCTGAACGAGCGCCTCGATGTACGCCTGGACGTGAACTGGACGCTGAACGCCAGAGGCGACATCGGAGGTGGACAACATCATCATGGTCTCAGCCGCTTCCACCGTTCAATAAAGCGCACCGCTGCATCCACGAAGGCATCGGTTGCTCGCTTGCCTTGTTCGGCCGTGGCTTCGCGAGGATCGCGTTCACTCCACACTCCCGTCGTTGACATTTCAGCCGTCGACGTTCCCTTGCCTGTGGCTTTCGGTTTGAGCGCCTCGGCCAGGAACACCAGCGTGGCCGCGCGATCGCCCGCGGCGACCAGTGGCGGCAGCGCCGAGAGTGCAGGCGGCACGCTCAACGTGGCGCGCTCGGCCTTGTCCATCTGCACGAGACTCGGAAAGAGGTACAAGGCCCCGGACGTTTCCCCCACGCCTCCATGATGGTCAAACGGCACGGGCTGATTCGACGCCGATTGGCGGCCGTCGGGCGGGTCACGCATCGCGGCCACGCCATCGGCCAGATTCACGGCAACCGCCGGCGTTTCCTGATTGAGCCGATCCGCCACATAGCTGGCGATGTATTGGTTGCCTGTGTGGCTGGCATACAAGAGGATCCGCCGGAATCCCTGATTGATCAGACTCTGCGCCGCCTCGAAGTACACGCGCTGGAGCGTCTCCGCCGATAGCGCAATGGTCCCCGGGAACGCCAAGTGGTAAGGTGACTGGCCGACAAACAGAATCGGCGCGACGAGGATGTCCGTACGTTGCGCGATGAGCTTCGATCGTTCGACCCCGGAGTAGTAGTCAGTGCCGATCGGTCCGTGGAAACCGTGCTGCTCCAAGGCTGGAATCGGAATCAGCACCATATCGGTGCGACTCAAGAGATCTCGCACTTCCGGCCAGGTCATGTGAGGCAAGAAGTTTTTGACCTTCTGTTCGGACCATAGAGGATTGGTCTGCGCGCCGATCTGGGCCGGGATACACGAAGTCGCGAGGACCACCAGGGCGAGCCCGAGACGCATGGATTCTCCTCTTGAAATGGAACGCTTGTGACGGATCAACTTTCGGCGTTTCAGCGCGCCTCATGATTGCACCAGCCGCCCGCGGCTGCAAACGCTTGTTGAACGTCTGCACACAACGATCATCTGGTGTCCGAATGAGCGCGCGACGGCCATCAACGTCAGGAATTCCGGCGCCCTTGACAACCATGCGTCGCCCATCTATCGTCCGCCACGATCTGAAGGGTGACATGGCAGAGCGCTGGCGTCTCAACGGACACGTCCTCGTCGCGTGCAACTGCGATTGGGGCTGTCCCTGCAACTTCAATGCGCGACCGACCACCGGCAAGTGCGAAGGCGGCTGGACGTGGCACGTCGAGGAGGGCTCCTCCGGTGACATCGAACTGGATGGGCTCAACTTCTCCGTCTACGCCAACTGGCCCGGCGCGATCCACGAGGGCAACGGCGAGGCCCTTATCCTGATCGATGAGCGCGCGAAGGCTGAACAGCGCACCGCCATTGAGGTGCTGCTCGGAGGCAAGGTCGGCGGCCCGTGGGCGGTCCTCGGCTGGACGTGGCCGAAGGTGCACGGACCCTACGCCGCGTCGTACGATCTCGCCTTCGATGGCGTCAAGACGCGCATGAAATGCGGTGATTACGTCGAGGTGGAATGCGGCCCCATCCGGAATCCCGTCACGGGCGCCGAATCGTATCCTGGAGTCGTCCTCCCGCAGGGCATCATCTTCAAGCGCGGCGATTTTGGCGCGACGACACGCTTCAGGGTCTCGAACGGCATCGAGTACGATCATTCAGGCAAGTACATGGCGGTCGGTCCGTTCGAGTACGCGTGGCCGTGAGCGGACGCGGCGATCCTCGCTTGCCTGTTCTCTTGCTTAGACGGTTGCTCAGTATCGCTTGAGCGCTGCGTTGATGATGCCCTCGCGCTCACCGCGAGCCCATGCCATCTGTATGGCCTCGTCGGATTGGCCAGCGATTCGCCCGAGGATCAAGAGCGCAGCCAGACCGCCCAGATCCGCATCGCGAGGTCGACGGCAAAGAAGAATTCGCCTCCGAGACGCGGATGAGGGGCGCTCCTTGACATCACAACATGGCCTTTCTTGAACGGACCTTGCTTGTCCGCCCGACGTCAGGCGGCTTACAGCAGTTTTAGAGTTGTCTGTAGTCGGGGGGCGTTCGCTTTCGGGTGTCCGCATCAGCGGTGTGGGCCGGGAGCGCATCTCGCTTGCGAGCCGTGGTCGACAGGCCGGAAAAACGCCGCTTCGATTCGCCCCTCGTTCCCGGCCGCGGCGGTCAGGGTTGTTGTGACAGCCGCGCACGGGAAGGGGCGGCGTTCGTGCCAATCCCACCAGACCAGCCGTACCCATCAGACCGCCGCGATCCTCACTCCGCGGCGTTTTACTGGCATCACGTCGGCCTGTCTTTACGGCTCACTGCGCCGAGATGCGCTCCCGTCCCTGCCGTCGCTGATCGCGCCGGGCACGCGAACGCGCGCACGCGAGCGCAGTGCGACGAAGCCCCCGTGCGCCACGGCGCAACGGGTAGACGTCTCCCGTAACGGGCCGTGAGTCGGACCGGCGTGCTCGCAGGAAAAACGGCGTGAAGTGAGGCCGTCGCGCCGGTCTGCTGATCAGTCACCCCGCCGCCGCAAGTACGCCAAGCCTCGCCTGTTGATCTGAGCGATGCCACGAGTGTGTAGGACCGGCGCGCAGCGAACGCGTTCGAACGGCACGACGTTTTTCCGGTCCGACGATGACGGCCCGCGAAGGGAGACGTCTGACCGTTGCCGCACCGCCACACGCTCGGGGAGTCGCGCTACATCGATACGAAAAACGCTTAGCCGCGAGCGGCGCGCCAATCAAGACTCGCTGTTACCCAGCACCCTGGCGATGGCGGTGATGGTATTCCAGTTGCGCGTGGTGACCGGGACCCCAAAGAGCCGGTCGAACGTGCCGAGGTAGCTGATCACCTTCATGTGGCGCCGGTACACGCCGAAGACGAACCGGTTGTCCCTCGCGAGAATTTTCAGCAGCCACTTGCCGCTGGAAGGAAAGCTCATGGGCGTCGACGGCGCCGAGCGGGGGCGTTGGGACAGGACGCTCACGAAGCGGACGATGTCGGGTCGCACGGGGTGATCCGCGAAATGATTCTGAGACATCAGCCCGACCATCTCGCGGCCCTGGCAGATCATGATCTCGGTATCAAAAGGAAGCCGCCGTGCCAACTCGGCACGGAGTTGCGCCTGGGTGACCGGCTGCCGGATCACGAAGGTGCCCGCCGCGCCGATGTTGACGGCGTCGAGGTGCTTCAGTTGTTCGGTGAGCGTGGTGGGTCGAAAGGTCCTGTGACCACCCACGTTGACCCCTCTCAGAAGAACCACGAGCGCCACGAGCTTCCTCCTGACGGCCAGCCTTTAGCGCCGCTTCTTTGTGGGGCGCTTCTTGGCGGCTTTTGGCTTGGGCAATTTGCGGCCGGTACCTGTACCCCTCTTCCCGAGAGTCTTGGCAGCCTTGATATACCGAATACGGGGAGCAGGGCCAACGCCCCCGGGCACGGAGTACGCAAGCGCAAGAATCCCACTGGCCGGGAGTGTCTTCTGGTCCGCCAGCACGAGCTTCGTCGAGGCGCCGGGCGGCAGGAGGGGCACCCCGGCTCCAAGGAGCACAGGAACGACGGCAACTTCCACCGTGTCCACGAGGCCGGCGTCGAGAAGCGAGCGAAAGAGTACGCCCCCGCCGTAGAGCCAGATGTCCCGGCCCGGCTTCGCTTTCAGCGCCGCGACGATTTCACCTGGATCGTCGTTGGTGATGCGGACGCCCCGGTGTGCGGCCGCCGGAAGCGTCCGCGAGAAGACGACCACGTCGAGACCGGGCATGGCACCGTGCCCGCCTTGTGCGGTGAGAACCTCATATGTTTTGCGTCCCATCACGGCCGTGTCGAATTCCTTGTACAGCGCGCCGAAGTCGATGGACGGGTCCATCACGATCCAGTCGTATTCACCGTGTGGCCCGGCGATGAAGCCGTCCAGGCTCATGGCCACTTGGTAGCGCAGTCGTCTGCTCATGATCGGTTCCAGTTTGCGGGTTGGCGGTTAGTGGTACCCGACGAGCAACCAGCCAATGCATTGCAATGCGCCGAGCAGAACAAGGACCAACTTGCCTTGGAGCCCGAAGGCATTGCGCAGGAACGTCTTTCGCATTTTTTCGCCGAACGTAAATATGTCGACAACCATGACAGCCGTAAAGAGCGCCATCCCAACGGATAGCTCGAACAGCGTGAGATTCCCAAGAACGAGACCTTGCGTGCCAGGTTTACGGGCGACGAGCTTGGCCCACTCCAGGAAGGACGTAAAGGAAACTCTCAATATTCACTGCCCCTTGCAGGCGAAGTTTGCCGCGTCGTTCGTGCTGCCCACGCCGTGGTACTGCGCGACCTGAGGATACGGACAAATCGGCCGCGCCATGTCCACACGGTTGTCACTGACGTGCGACGCGATTAGCTGATCGGGAGCGACCCCGGATTCGCGCCAACGCTCGAGCGCGGCCATCCAGTTCACCTGGTTCGGACCCGGGCCGCCGCCGCAATGCGTCATGCCAGGGACCATGAATAGCCGCAGCCACTTGTCCTGCTGCGGTCCCATCCGTGCCAACACACTGAGGTAGTAATTGACGCTGTTTTCTGGCGAGATCGCGCCGCCCGAGCCGCCGTCATTCCAGCCGTGATAGACGAGGAGCTTTCCCCCTCGAGCGCGAAAGGCTGAAAGATCCGGATTCGTGGCGTCGATAAAACCAGCCTTCGTGTCTACCAGCGCGGTATCGCGGTCCAAGTCGAATGTGCGCCAGTCCCACGCTGGGTCTTCATGGGCCACGTACCTGAACATCCCCACGTCGATCACTCCAGGCTCCGGGCTGGCACCTGTCAGCATGGCCCAGCCTGTCTCCCCGCCGGGTACCAAGCCGGGGTAGATGAGTTCGCCGGTCTTCTTCTTCGCGGGCGCGTAACCCACCTTTACCGCCTCTACCTGTGGCGGCGTCAGGCAATTGTCCCCGTCGCCGCCGCGGCACAAGAGTGTTGTGGGATCGAAATGACATTGATGCGGGTCCGTCAAGAGCCCGTCCGTGACCCCGTCGAGCGCGTCGCACGCGGCTAGCACGGCCCTGTTGACGAGGGAGAGTTTGGTTCGGGGGACAACACTTGCCGGCTCTTGAAGGATCTTCGCTTCCACTGCGATCCGCCAGGCGCACAACTGCGTCTGATTGTTCGCAGGAGCGCCGGCGATAATCCCATCGAAGTCTTCCGGGTAGCGCTGTGCCTCCATCAGACCCTGCCGCCCGCCCGTGGAGCAACCGGCCCAGTACGAGAACCGTGCCGCGCGATCGTAGAACGCCGCGATGATGGTTTTCGATTTCACGGCCATCTCGTGGACGGCGCGATATGCGAAGTCTATGACTTTTTCCCGATGCCCGATCGCGAACGACGCATTCCCGCCTGTGTGTCCGGTATCCGTCGATGCCGTCGCGTAGCCCTCCTGCAGCGCCGAGGCCATCGCGCCGTAGCTGATGGCTCCCGCCCAGCCGCCGTTGCCGACACCCTGGAACTTCCCGTTCCACGCCGGGGCCGGCAGCCAGACCTCAATCTTGATGTCAGAGTCCGACGAGGGCATCAGCGTGGCCGCCACACGGCAGAAGGCCGGCAGACGGCTGAATTGCTGCACCGCCGCAGGGCCCATTCCAGGCAGTGTGAATCCTCCGGCCGGCACCATCTGGGCCAGGGTAATCGAAGTGTTCGGCAGCATGAGGGACGACAAGCTCTCGCACGACGCCGCCGCCGCGTTGAGGGCGTGTCCGTACATCATTACTGCGAGGAGAACCGCGCACGATCCGCCAGTTACCATCTTCATGCCGTTCTCCTCCGAGGTTCTGACGCGAGGGCAAAGGTTCTGAAATCCACTCGCGCAAGAATCCTCTTCTGCGTAGTGGCAGGTTTGGAGGATCTGACTTGCCCGATCGTCATCCCAGTCGTGGATGATGTGCTTCATCACGTCGGCATCGCCGCTCTCTAGGCGCCCAATCCGCGTCGTCAACGCTTGTAGCGCACGTCCGCAAACTGAACCCGGACACCGTCTGGATCTTGCACGTACACCTGATCCTGGGACTCGAGAGTCGGGTGCGCCTCGGGCACGGCTGCCTTGAGCGCAGCCACGGTAGCCTCTGGGCGATACCCGTCGATGCCGAAGCAAAAGTGATTGAATCCTGGTGGCTGACCAGCGTCGGGCGCATAGATGCCCAAGAAGCCGCCTTCCAGTCGGAATTCGCAGAAGTCCGTGTCCTCAGCTCGAATTGGCAAGCCTGTCAGGCGCTGGTAGAAGGCCTTCGAGCGCGCGACATTCGAAGCATAGAGCGTGACATGGTTCAGCGTGCGAGTGTGAAATGGGGGTGCCGACTGCCCGGCACGCCCGATTCCCCTGGTGAGGGCACGAGGGGCGTACGGACCGATCCCCAACGCAAGGAGCCCCTGGAGTAACTGCCGCCGGGAGAGACCGCCCTGATCGTAGATGGCGACCAAGCGCTCGACTTCGTTGTCCATATGCCCTCCACGAGACGGGTTAGACCGTTCCAGCGTCGCTAGCGCCGCCCTGCTGCGATAGGCGCGCGAATCGCGCGGCCCGGCCGGGCCGCGGTCACGTTGCCGCCATCAACCACGATCTGGCCGCCGACGATCACGTACGGAATGCCCGCCGACGGGATCGTGGCGTCTTCATACGTCGACCGATCGATCACGGTCGCGGGATCGAAAATGGTGAGGTCGGCGTCGGCGCCCACTTTGAGGCGGCCCTTGTTCACCATCGCCGGCGTCCGCCGCTCGAGGCGATGGGCCGGATCGAGCGTCATCCGACGCAGGGCGTCCATCAGCGGCATCACCTTGTCCTCGCGAACATACTTACCCAGCACCTTCGCAAACGTGCCCGACGTGCGCGGGTGCCCGCGGCCGTTCTCGATGAATCCGTCGCTGGCGATCATGGCAAGTGGACTGGCGATGGCCGCACGCGTCTGTTCTTCGGATCGCCCGTGGATGATCACCGTCCCGCCGGCCTCGCGCGCCTTGCTGAATGTCGCGCGGGTGAGGCGTTGGCCGGTTGACACGAGTTGGTGCAGTCCGAACCGTGCATCCGGCCAGGTATGCCAATCGTCGAACAGCGCCGACTGGATCTCCGTCATGCCCGCACCGTAAGGATACGCTTCGGTCGTCACATCCTGCCCGGCATCACGCGCGGCCTTGATCGCGGTTAGAAACGCGTCGATCTCGGCGTCGGCGGAGGAGTTGACATGGACGATGTGCAGGGCCGCGTGCGCGGCGGCAGCTGCCGCAATGGTTTCCTGCAGTCCCTTGAGCCCGCCGCGCATGTGGATGTGGGCCGAGACGCCGCCCTCGGCCGCGACCCGGAACATGCGTTCGATCTCCGACATGGGCGCGCCTGGGGTGTAGGCGCTACCCAATCCCAGGGCGACCGCCCCCTGCGCCAGCCCCTCGCGCAGAATCGCCTCCATGGCCGCCATTTGTCCATCGGTGGCCGTCCCGCTGCCACCGATCCCGGCAGGCAACAGGCCCGTGCCGGGGTCGCCGAGCACCTTCATCCGCGCCGGGATGTGTCCCACCGACACGCCGTAGTTCACGATCTGGCCGGCGTCGCGCGCGGCATACCAGGCCGCGACGTCGCCCGTGCCCACCTCGAGTTCGAACGCCGATGTCACGCCGTCGCGCACCATCATGCGATACGACTCCTCCTGCTGGCCGTGCTCGTGGAGGTCGATGAACCCGGGCGATACGACGTGGCGAGACGCATCGATCACGCGGACGCCCGTCAGCGGCGTCTCAGACACGATCTCGATCTTCCCGCCCCTGATTCCGACGTGACGCAGGGCGTCGAGCCCCGACTCGGGATCCAAGACGCGTCCGTTGGCGACCACGAGATCGTAGGGCGGCACCTGTTCGCCCGCGCACGCCGCGAGGGAGACACAGATGGTGGCGATGGCCAGGGCGTGGAGGCGAATCATGGGGCGCCGAGGGTAACACAGATATCTCAGAGCCGCAGGTGACGAGGTCTTTGCGGATTTGGGAACACTGGGCACGAGCGCGGAGGCGCCGTTGCGCGGTCGATCCACATCGACGGGGCCGTCAGAAGACACGCCATTGGAGAGCCATGTGCGTGGCATTCGCGGCACTGTGACAGACGATCGCGTACGGGAGCCCCCAACGCCAGAAGACCCAGCCCAGCGGCACACCGAGCAAGGTGTATTTCGTCATGAGCGCCGCGAGATAATAATCCGCCAGCATCGAGTCATCCGGGATCGGCCGTTCCAGGTGCGGGAACGCAAAGATCGCCGCCGATGCGATTAACGCAATCGCAAAGGCGCGCTCCGCACGTTTCCTGTCGCGGTACACAACCCACGCCATCACACTCATGACGAAGAGGCGGAACACCACCTCCTCCGTAATCGGGCCGGCGACCAGCACCTCCCAAGTCTGCTTCGCCATAATGCGCTCGACCAGCAGCGCGCGAAGGGCCGGGTCCGCCTCCGTGATCCCCCAGTTCGCCGCGATATTGACCAGGCCCACGCCCGCTCCCACCGCAAGCGACAGGAAGACAAGCCTGGCTCGCTGCTTGTTTGAGCGTTGTGGCAGCAGGCGGCAGTGAGAAGCGGCCGCGAACCCCAGGACGACAATCACTACACCGACCGCCCCCGCAACGCCGAAGGAGGTTGGACCGTCCACGGTGCCGTCAACCATCAGGCCAGTCATGAACGCGAGCCACGCAGCAACGACGGCGAGCGCCGCCTCTTTGTGCCGTGAGTCGAGGATCGTGCCGAGCAGGTTGCGGGCGGGGCGAGCCGACTTCTCCTGCGGGTCGCGTAGGATCGGTGCGGTCACGGTGTCTCTATAAGCCTCGCTCTTCGCGTGTGTAGGGCTGCGCGGATGGGCGTCATTGGATTGCTAGGCACGAGCATTGTGTTCACGCCGTCTAACGCTACGAATGGGCCGCGCGCGACCACGAGCCGCCTCGCGTCGGCTCCATTTGTCGGTTAGCCGGCCGCTTCACTCGTTCGAAGCGCACACCCCGTGCGCTGTTCCTGTTCAGCGTGAACGCCGTGATATCCCCTCGCGCATCGCGCACGAACCGCACCGTGCCCATGTAGTCGCCTACGAACGCGTCCTTGAAGACGGGATGCAGTGTCGAGGTTTGAAGGACAAGGCTCGAATCACGCACCGCAACGGTGTAGGTCACGTCCAGTTCATCGCTCCTGTAGTCGCCGGTGAACGATCGAAGATCCGATGTCGAAACAGCGAACGTCACCAACGAAAGCTCCAACAGCCGCCGTCCTTCGCCGTCGATCATGTGCCACGCCTGCGGCCGCCCGGCTTCGGCCGGCGAGAACGCCAGCGTGGCGCCTGCAATCAGGAATCGGTTTGCGCTGATGGGCGTCATCAGCATGTCGTAGTTGTCGCCGTAGAAATCCCGCAGCGTCAACCCGCCATCGCGGACCGATATCGACACGATGTAGTTCTCGTCCGAGCCGATGCGATAAAGGCCGCTCTTACTTGCCAGTTCGTCCGCGGATAGAGCCACGGGAGGTGGTGGCGGCGCGCCGGCGCTCGGCTGCGCGCTGGCGCTCGGCGCCGGGCGTGGTTCCAGAACGTCCTCGAGGAAGACATCGGCCACACGATTGGTCAAATCATCTGGATTGACTGTGGCCAACCCGCCCATGACGACCGAATCCATGTTGCACAGCACCGCGATGGCGAGCTTCTGATCAGGATAGAGGACGAGCTCGGTGGCGACTCCCGAATCACCTCCCGACGTGCGGAGCGTGCGCGCCCCTCGATAGGTGCCAATGCCGAACCCCATCCCGCTCGTGGTCGGCTGGCCGCCGGTCAACACGGTTGCCGTCTGCATGCGTGCGAGGAACGCCGGCGTGCCGACACGCGTCTCTACAAAGTTGTTCGCCCAGAGCAGGAGATCCCGCACGCTCGACATCATTCCCGCGTTCCCGGCGTAGCCTGAGCTTTCCGGCACGAGACGCCAGCCGTTCGCCTGCGGCGAATAGCCCGACGCGTGATCCGGAGCCGTCCTGACGGGATCGCCGTTGAAGTAGGCGCCCGTCATCCCGAGGGGTTTGAACACGTTGGCATCGGCGAAGGCGCCGAGCGTCTGACCGCTCGCCTGCTCCACGATCTTGCCGAGCAGCAGGTAACCGCCGTTGTTGTATCGGTATTCGGCGCCGGGCACGGAATTCAGGCCGCGCTGGCGCGCGAGGATCTTGACCAACGCGTCGTTCGAATTCCCGTGGTCCGGCGCCCAGCCTTGCAACAGGTAGGCGTCACGGAGCCCGCTTGTATGGGTGAGCAAGTGCCGGACAGTGATGCGGTGCTCGCGATTGGACCAATCAGGGATGTACTTCGACACGTCGTCGTCCAACGAAAGCAGACCCCGGTCGGCCGCAAGCAAAACACTCATGGCCGTAAATGTCTTCGTGATCGACGCCAGAGGGAACACGGTGGAGGATGTGATCGGAACCTTGCGTTCAAGGCTCGCCATTCCGTAGCCGTGCTCGGAGATGACCGCGCCGTTTCGGCTGACTCCGACTCCACAGCCCGGTGAGTCCGGCCGGTTCCACGTCGCGAACAGCGGATCGACCCTGGCGGCCGTCGAGGCCGTTGGCGACGACCCACAGGCCGCGGCCAAGACCATCGCACTAGCCAGGAAGAGGACGGATGGAGCGATGGACCGTGTCTGCACAATCATCCTCGATTGATGTCGTACGCTACGACGTGTCCGGCTAACGACCATCGCGACGAGCCGCGGCACGAATTAAGCCAGACGCGCCGTCGGCTCCATCGCGTGTTCGACGGCGCTCGTCACCTCAGCGCTCTAACCCGCACCGAATGGCAGCCGACGGAAGCGCGTCGCAACGGCAGCTCCGATAGCCGCGACCATACTGTACGTTGCGAGAAAACCTACACCCAACAAGATCAAAGGACCAGTTGGGAGAAATATGAGCGCATACACCAGCTGGCCGATGAAGACACCCGAGTAAATTGCAAGGAGATGTCGTAAGTCGCCGCGCGCCGGAGGCGACGATCCTGCCTTCGGCAGATCCGCCTGTGAAGCGCGAGTAGGCGCCGGCTCACTCGCTGTGAGTAGGCCAACGCCGAACCCAACGATGGCGAGCGCACCTGGATAGTAAATCCCGTCGGCGTCCCGTGGCTCGTCGGCGCCGGTCACCCGAGGTGACACTGCCCAGATCAGAGCTCCAGCGATAACCGCGATTACAAACGCGAGTTGCGCCCGAACCCGCCGGCGATACGTGTAGGATTGCGTCGCAGCGTCGTCCGTCGTCATATCGGTGCGATGAATCGGCCGTCTAACGGCCGGCACTGAGCCGCGGCGCTTTCAAGCAGATGCGCCGTCGGCTCCAGTGCCTGTTAGACCACGCTCAGCCTTACGCGATCACCACAGCGAATCGTTCCACCCCGCACGACTGTCGCGTACACACCAACGTTGGCCCGATTGTGCTGGACCACCGTCCGCAAAATGCCACTGTCCATCGGAAGATCTCCTTGGGCCAGCGTTGTCATGACACAACGACCGCAAGGTCCGCTGATGTTCAACCGAACCTCGTCGCCGACAGCCAACGTGTGACCGATCCAGGAATCCTCCACAAACGTTTGAGTACGCTCCGGAGGTCTCACTACGATGTTGGGACGAAAACGCTGGACCTCGAAACGACCGTGCGGATAAAACTGGCGCAGCCTATCAAGGGTGGCCGTCGTCAGCAGGTGGACAGTCGCACAATCGAAAAACGTTCCCGTGGGCAGTTCGAAGGCGGTGACAGCATCGCGGTGGTCAAGGCCATCCATATCTGGCCAGTACTCTTCGGATTTTGCCGTCGATAATGCCGCCGAAGACCGCGCCCCGCCTCCGCGCTCGATTGTCGCGAGCGTGACTTCTCGGTTGATCGCCTTCGAGAGTACCTGATTGACATCGCTCTGGTCGCCGGTCACCACCGTGCCATCGGGCAGCCTAATGCGTACCGCAGATACCTGCGAGCTGCTCTCTGATCCCTCGATGAAGTTGGCGGAGAACGCGAACAGGCTCGGCCATTTTCGCGGGTTCTTCGCGGTCGCAACCTTTCCATCGGAATGGTCGATCAAGGCATAGGCCCGATCACCGAAAAGCCCATAATCCGATAGGCGAGCGGCATTCAGCTCTTCTCCAAGCATGGATTTGACGGGGTACCGCCAGAGCGAAACCACAGCTCCAGCTTCGGTGTGCGTTCCGTCTGACATCTTTCGATCTCCTCGATAAGTAAACCCAGAAATCCTGATTGAAGCGGTCTAACGTGCCGCTTCAGCGGAGGTTAGCCGGCTGCACTCCCGATTCGGTTCGTCGACGCACTCACCATGCGATTGTGAGCCGGACACCACGGTGCCATCGCGCAACGAACGGCGCGACTGTGCCGGCGCGCTGGGCGCTTGGTGCCAGCGCGGCGTACACGACGATGCTGCGGTGGATCAACGCGTCGATGCCCAAGCCCGCGAGCGCGCCTATGCCGGCGTAGACGGCCACTGCGGCGTAGCACACCGGATCGTCTCGACACTCGTTGTCGAGGAACATCAGCGAGGTCACTCCACCCCCGACCGCTGCCCCAATCAGAGCCCCGTCGACTAACGGATCCTCCTTGCGGACGCGGACTGAGCGGACGTCCGCTGCCGCGAACCGGTGAATCGACCCTGCGATCCGCAACGAAAGCAGCGGTTCGGACGCGTCATCGACGGTGCCGCGGAATTCCCGTCCGTTCCTGTCGGTGACCGTGACCTTGGAGTTTGTATTCCCCAGTATCTTGAGCTCTTCCAGCGACGAGACGACCTGCTGAGCGCCGGCAGCGCTCGCAAACGTCAGTCCGAACATGACACCAAGGAGAGCGGATCGGAACTGAGCGGACATCATCGCGGCCTCCACGAGGCTCCTACATGGCCTATTGCCCGACTCGCTGACGCTCGTCCTCGCGTGGACCGGTGGTCAGACGGGACCGCGGACGACAGCCTTCACAATCGACGGTCCGGCATAACGACCGCGCTTCACCCGCGGCGCTTCACGATCGCACCGAGCGCGTCGGGTGCAAGCGCTGGTTAGGCCGAAGCTCGCCGCGCCAGAGCTGTCCGCTACCGTGGCCCACGCGCCGCGTCGCGTGCCGGCAGCACATCTCGAGCCCAATCGGTCTGTTTCCAACCCGGAACCGGCGTCGAGGTCCCGACCCGCGGCACGAACGCTGAGCGTTCCACAAGCTGGTACTTGTGAATGTAACGAGGACAATTCGGGTAAATGCGTTCGGCGTGCACCCGCACGACAAACTGGGCCTCCGGATACCCCGCGAGAAGCGGATCGTCATGCCAAAGCTCCGCCGTGCCATCGACCCGCATGCGGCGCTGGCGCTCGAAGTCGATGAAGAGGAGCCCGACGCGCCGCGTCGCATCCACGTTGCCCATGGAGAGATACATCCCGTTTCCGTCGTAATTCGGAAACGCGAGCGTCCGATCATCAACGACCGTTACGAAGCCAGGGTCTCCGCCTTTGTACGAGCAGGTGGGCTGTCCCAGCGCATCGACCGTCGCGAGGAAGAACATGTCTAGCCTCTCGAGAAAGGCCCGATCCTCTGCGGTGAAGCGGTCATGGACTGTCACGTCGGCCAGGCGGTCAGCCAAGCGACGCGTGTCGAACTGGTCTTGCAGCGCGCGCGCAGCGGGAAGATAGAGCGGCGGCATAGGTGCCTCTTGGGGCATGCGTCGTCTAGCTTGTACCAGACATCTCGGCCGCGCAACGCGTTCCGCTTTCGGCCTAACGCTGGCCTTCACGGCCTTGTTGGGCAGCGTTGCTGGCTCAGTGATCCGACAGGCCATATCCCCACAGCCCTGACCACAGGTCGCAACATCGCGGCCCTCATGCGGTGCTTCCTCCGCTCCGGCCCGGCCAATTCGAGCCTATTGCCGCACGGTCGGCTGGGTCCGCCACGTACTGCTCCATGTACCCGCATGACATGCAGATGTGGCGCTCAGGAACGATGTTCTTCCAGAACGAGACCGCGAATTTGTTCATGGGGCCTCGTGCGCCGGCACTAGGAGGTCCGACGCGAACGTCGGTCGCTTGGCACTTTGGACACTTCCCGGATTTCATGTCATACCCCTGGGCCTGTGATTCAGAGCCGTCTGCCCAACGGATAGCGTTCAGCGGCGGCCGCTCATGATGCACCAGCGGCGGTCCGGTGCAACGCGTGTTAGACCGCGTGTCACCCCAAATCTCGAAGTGGGATCCCTTGACCGGCGCGAATCGCGATACGCGCCGCTTCGATGCGACGCAGAAACTCCGGGTGATGCTCGAGCCGATACTCGAACCAATCCTCTTCCGACGCAAAACCGATCAGGATGCCTGCCGGACGACCGTGCCGCGTAATCACGATCTCTTCGTTGACCGCAAGCCGCAGATACTTGGAGAGGTCATCCTTCACCTCCGCCAGAGCCACTTCCTTTGCGCCCTTGCGTGAGCGTGCCTTGTTCGTCGAGCCACGACTGCGCTTCGGCCTTCGTGACGATCGCGAGGACTTGGACTTGCGTCTCTGTAACGTCATAGAACACCCTGATGTCGCCCACGCGCAGGCGGTACTGCGGTTGGCTGAGACCTCGGAGTCGCTTGATCCGACTCTTGCTAACTTTCACCGGCTCGTGTGTCAGGTGCACGTCCAGCGCCTTCCTGACTTCGGTACGAATCGGCACCGACAGCTTCTTGAGCGCCGTCGCGGCAGCGGGCGCCAGAACGATCTCGAATGCCACTCTGGCCATATTGTAGCCAGATTTAGGTCACGTTCAATTGTCTCATTCGCCGGTTCAGCGGTCTAACGCTTGGGCCTGAGCCGCGGCGCGTCAGCGTCAGTCTCACGCCGTCGGCTCCAGGCCGTGTTAGGCCGACTGATGTGTCACATCGTGCTCGTAAGCCAGTGCATCACATTGAGTACAAATTGCGGATTCTGTTTGGCAATCGCCGCATTCATGCCCATCGGATGTCGGTCCTCGCCGGTAAGCTGCGCGGTGAACATCGCGGCCTCGCCAAACACTGCAACGCGCCCCTTCTTGTAGGGCAACACCGCGCCCTGCAAGTGGCCTGTCACCGGCACGGGTTCATTCTGCCCGGAGTACGAGTACGTCTGCGGCCCAAAAACGAGCAACGCCTGGCCTCCCGCGTCTATCTCGAACGAGGACCCTGCGAATGTCGCGACTTCGTCAATGCCCTTGGTGATCGGGTGATCCCTCAACGTGCCGTTCGATTTACGAAAGACGAGTCGCCCGCTGCTGTTCTCCGGAGTATTCGCCATCCCGCCACGAAACCGGATCCCGAACGCGCGGGCGAGCGCTTCCGCGGCCGGAGCCCACGGTTCATGATCGGCAATCAGCAGCAGCGACCCGCCACCAGCCACCCAATCCCGTACCGCTGCGGTCTCTTCGGCGCTGAACGCGGACGGGTCAGACAATGTCGACTCGCTCGGATCCGTGTCGCGGTTCGCGTTGGATATGGCGAGCACTTGGCCCACCTGGAGCGCGTTGGCCGTCAACCGCGCCGCCGAGGCCTTGACAATGTAGCCATCGCGCCGCAGCAGTTCCGCAAACGGCAAGTACCGCCCGGTGGCCGTGTGAAAATTGTGGTGGGCTTCGTCGATCTGCACAACAGGCCCACCCCCGACCGGATACGCTGGCCTTTCGATCGGCGGCCGAAATGTCGTGTCGGCCACTTGCTGGGCGTCGATTGCGCTTATGACCGCACGCGTACCGAACGCAGCGACCACCACACCAGCCGTTACGAGAAGCGAATTCATAGAACTTCTTTCGGACGCGTCGGTTTATGGTTCGGCCTAACGGCAGCGCTCAGCCGCGGGCGCCGCGGTCATGAACACACGACACGCGCCCGTCGGCTGCAGCGCATGTTAGGCCTCAGCGGCTGAAAAGGTCCAGCCAAGACCGTGCTACCCCGAACGGCAATCTCGTTGTTGCCGCCAGCCAAGGCTGGTTCAATCTGGTGATCGAACGCCCAGGCACGCCAGAAACACGCGGGGCAGCTCGCGCTTCAATACGTCATCATCGACCGGAATCACTGAGGCCATCAACCGCATTCGATCGAAGATCACCAGGTCGCGGAGCATCGACGCCACGACGAGAAATGCCAGTCGAATCGCTAGCTCGGGATCGGGATGGTTGATTTCGTCGCGCCATACCAGGAACGTGTCGACCATGCGCTGGAAGCTCTTGCTCTCCGATTCGCCGCTCTTGCGGATGAAGTCAGCCTTCGGGTTCTTCTCCGCGTACAGCACGGCGGCGCGACTCAAGGCTGCGTTCGCACGGAACCCTCGCACCATGCCCTGGACGACTTGGGTTGCGAACGGGACCAGGCCGATCCCTCGAAGTCTGTCCGCGTCGAACTGCTCCCGCGCGCCGCTGCTCCGTTCGTTGAAGCGACGGAACACTGCCCGCATGAGCGCTTCTTTGTTCCTGAAGCGGCGATAGACCGTGGCGGGCGCGACCCGTGCGTGGCGGGCAATTCGGGGAAGGGTCGTCCCCTCCACGCCGTGCCTAAGCATCACCGCTTCTGCGGCGTCGAGCAGGCGAAGGAGAGTCTCACGGCTGCGCGCTTGGCGCGGCGGATGTTCGGCGTGGGGCATAATTGGGATTGTACGTTGACAAACACACAAATGTGAACGTAGATTCACATTCTAATGTTCACGGAGGATCGCCGTGCATTCACTGATCGGAACCTGGATCGCGAACATCGAGAAGTCGAGCCGTCACGAGAATCACCGGTTCGCCAACGCGACGATGCATTTCGCCATCGCCCATGACGAAGTGCGGTTGAGCTACGAAGGCGTCAATGCCTCCGGTCAGTTGGAGAGAAGCGAGCAGGTGTTGCGCGCCGACGGCCTGCCGCACGACCATCCCCTCGCGCCGGGAATCATCGTGACCAACTCATTGGGCACTCGCGGCTTCGAGTCGCGCGCCACGAAAGACGGCGAAATGGTGGGACACGGTTCGTACGATGTTTCTGAAGATGGTCACACGATGACCGCCACGGTCGCAGGCATCGATCGAAGCGGGAAGGCATTCCAACAGGTGATCGTCTTCGATCGTGGCGTGCGCCCGCGTGGCAATCCCCAATCAACCGATTCTGACTCCGGTGAGTCGCGAATCCGAACCGACGTTGATTCTGAGGCCTAACGTCCGGCGCTCACCCGCGGCCGCCCACCGACAGTTCCGGCCGACGGGTGCCGCGCCTTATTGGACGGCGGCTCTCGCCGGTACTGCCGCCAAGGTTCAGTTGACAGCCGGGACCAATGCCGCCACGCCCACCAGGTTGAGCAAAGCGCGCGAGGTGGCAGCTACACCGAACACGGTACACACCTCGAACCCACACGCGCGAATCCAAAACGACAAGCCGCGCCTGGACCTAAGCAGCAATACGTCCGCGAAACCGAGCGCCGGCAGAATCACGATCATCAAGAAGAACTTGCTCCACACCTGAGTGAGAGGAAGCACCACCCCTATGCCGATCCCGACAAAAACGAGAAACGCAGTCCACCCCACCTTCCTGGTGCGCGAAAGATCCGATTGCAGAAAGAGCTGAAGGCCGGCGAACCATACGACACCGGCGCCGACTACGATCGCGATTCGGGCAAGTCCTCCGAGCATTCCAGGTTCTAGCCTCCGCAGATCGGTCGTTGCCTCTGCCGTCCGCCCAACGCTGCGCTTCAGCCGCGGCGCTTCATGATCGCCCCGCGCGCCGCCGGCTGCAAGCGCTTGTTGGGCGGCATGAACGAAAACAGTTCGTGCTGCTACTCGCCAGCTGGTGAAGGCGTCTTCCCGGCGCGAAGGGATTGGAAATGGCGTTCCCACCGTCCGCGAACTTCGGCTTCAGAGAGGCCGGTATCGTATGCGGGTGAATCGATCGGCTGCGCCCGTTCAACTCGGACCAGGATAACCTCGCGGATCGCGCTCACGATGGACCCGCGCGCCTTGTAGAACGCGATCACTTCGTCGTAGAGCGCTCCGGATTCGAGAATAGAGGCGACGCCCTTGAAGCGATAGCCTTTGCGAAGGAAGGGATCAACAACGTTCACCTCCACGCTGGCGTTCTGGCGAAGATTCGCAAGCGTGCCCGGTGACCGGATGTTTGCGAACACCAGATGATCGTCGTCCCACACAGCGGTCGTGCCCTTGGGCGAAAGATTTGGAGTGCCGTCGGGACAGACGGTGGCCACGAAGCCAAGGTGTTGCTCCTCCACGACTCGCTTCATATCGGCAGTGAGGAGTCCCATGGCCCTCCGATTCACATGTCCGCCCAACGTGCCAAAGGAGCCGCGCGCCGTAGACCTTCAGCGGCGCGTCGGCTCCATTTGCGTGTTAGGCAGCCTTCTCCGACCAGAGCGCATATCCTAGTGTGGCCCAACCAAGCGCGATGCCGTACACCATCACGGCCGGGGCAAGTCTGCTGATGACGTCTCCTGAATCGATCCAGTACGTCAGCATGAAGGCACTGACGACCAGAGCGAGCACTAGCCGCCCTCGAAAAGATTGGCTGGCGAAGCAAGCGCCAGTCCGGTTCCCACCGCACGTTGAGCCGCGACGGCTGGCCGGATTTCGTGTTCGCGTTTCACGATGATGTCGAGATCGGTCCGAAGATGCTCGGTAAGATCGCCAAGAAAACCGGTCTCACTCCCAACGATCTCTGATTCGTCTGACTAACGCCCGCGCATCACCAGCGGCGCGGCGATCCGTTCGTCATCGGCGCGCCGTCTGGTGCATGCGCTGTTAGACGGCCGATTCCCGCTCAAGTACTGACGTCGGCGGCACAGCCGATGCTGAAAGTTCAAAGACGCCGCCTGAATACTCCTGGCTATTGTCGAAAGCCACAATCTCGGCTTCTCCGACAACACAGTGTGCGGCCTGCACCGATAGCCCGTCGACAAACTCCGTTACGGCCGACCACGCCTGGCTGCTGAGCGAAGAACAGTAAGCCACTGACATGTGAAAGATCCAATCGGCCGCTGGAACCATTCCCGCGTCGCCGAGCCCACGTTGTGCAGCGCGTGTCCGGAGGCTCGCCAAAGCTTCGAAGAGTTCGGGCGTCTTCCGGATTTGCAGAAGCACGATCTGGAACGGCGCCGGAAAGTAGCCCGCCGTCTCCACCTTCAGCCGCAGCGGGGGAACCGAGGGAGCCCATTGAGCCACCAGCTCTCGAACCAGCTCAAGCTGTGTGCCCTTGGGGAATCCGGTGAGCGTGACGTGCGCTTGCGCCGGGTACGATACAGCCCCATGCGCCAGTTGCGCTTTGATCAACGATCGGACATGGCGGTGAACATCCGTGATCCCTCCGGTTGCCCGCAACACGACGAACCGCTGGCCGTCAAAGCGAGCGAGGTCGTTGGGATCATCGATGAACGGACGATACAAGCTCATAGAGAGTTATCCGCTGCTTCGATTCCGCCGTCTAACGTTGGCGCTCAGCCGCTGCTACGATCGTTGATAAGGCAAGACGCACACACCGAGGACGGTTCCGTCATGATGCCTATCCCCCCTCTACATCCGGTGTCATACTCTCCGGATCCGACGTGAGAGCACCCTTCGTCTACAGGGTCACGGCAGTCTGCCTCTTCGTCATGGGGTTCGCGCTTCATCTGACGAACGTCGTGATCGGGCCCGAGCGCCTGGTCGCGAAGGTCTTCTCGCCGCGGGTCGAGATCGTCTTCGCCGTCATGATGATCGTAGCTGCGATCTCAGGCTGGATGTCGCTGAAGCGGCTCTCGAACCGAGGGCTGCTGCGCGTCGTCTACTGGTTCGCTCTGATACTGATCACGCTGAGCATTCCGATCCACGTGCGTTCCGTGGTTATCTGGAGCACTGCCTGGGTGCACGCGTTTCCGAAGTACTACAGCCACGTGGAGACGCCGATGTTCCTCGCGCTCGCGTATTCCGTGACGCGTTTCCGCTTCCGTGGTGAAGGGTCTACATGAGTGCGAATAGGAATGTCAAGCGACCTTTCCCAAGCCTCGACCCACAGCTTTCCGCAGCGGACGCTCGTACCGTCCGCTCAACGCTACGAATGCGCCGCGCGCGAACTGGAGCCAGCGCGCGTCGGCTCCATTCGTTGTTAGGCCGCCCCTGGCGACGACAGTGTGGCTCAGTGTTGCGGGCCTGATACGTTTATTCGATCCAACGGGGCATCCCCAGAAAAGTACACGATGCAGGGCGGACCAGGTGCGCACGCGTCCGTGTGCTGAGTTTTTCCCGGAACGAAGAAATAGGACCCCGTCGGCAGTTCCTTCGCTGGAAGACCTGACACATGGATGATAAACGTGCCCGACAGAATGACACCACGGAGATCGTTTGTATGGAAGTGAAGTGGCAGCTGCCATCCAGTATCGTAGCGGCTGAAGAAGATAAACGGCCCTTTCGAGCTGTCCCCAAAAACATTTATTCGAGCCGTATCCGGCCGAGCGGTCGGCTCCCATTTCATCTCGGAGAGTGTACGCAAAGCGAGGGAACCGCCAGGCGATGGCGTTTGCGCCAGCACCGAGTTGGCCCCGTTCGGCGCGATACCCAGCGCAAGCACAACGACTGACCATGTAATACGCTTTGCCCTCATTCGGTCCTCCTCTTCGCGAACCTTGTTCAGTAATCCGTAAGGCGCTGCGAACCTCCGTGCTCTGCCGGCCTAACGACCGCGTTCAGCCTCGGCGGCTCATGATCGCACCGGCCGTCGACGGCTGCAAACGTTTCTTAGGAGGCAGCAGCCATCGAGACACACGAAATCCCACCCTGACAACGCGACGCTTCAGCTCCGGCGCATCTTGACCCATGCTTCGTACCTTTTGGGCGCGTCCATCGCCTTGATCGCCTTCCAGGCTCGCACGGCAGCCGCGTGTGATGCCTTCCTATTCGCGGCCATGAAATCGGAGATGAAATTAATGTACCGGCCGTGCGCCATGCGGAGCGGCCCGCGCTTTGTCTTGTTGAGTCGGATGGCTTGCGTGACGAGATCGCGGTACGTAATCCATCGACCGCTAGTGATCTGCGCCTCGCGCCAGCGATTGAGCAAGTAGCGCGTGCCCGACGCGCGCCTGAACCCCGGTTCGAGCTTGGCGGCCTCTCGCGCGATGAAGGCCTTCGTCTCGCTGTTACCGGTGTAGTGAACGACAGGTAGATCGAGGCGGAGGCCCTTGTCCACGTCGCGCGCGCCCGACTTGGAGAGACCTCGTGTGACGAGATTCTTCGATTCGCCAGTGCGGAGGAAGTGCTTCAACGCCTTCTCGAGCTCGTCCTTGCGCAGCTTCTTGGCCAAGGGAATCCCGACCTTCGCTGCAAAGTCCTGAAGCTCGGTCGCGTACCAGTAACCATTCTCGAACTCCGCCTCCGTCATCGTCGCCGCGAGCTCGGTCCTCTTCGTCATGCTGCCCTGAGTCTCCTGCGCCGCAACCTTGGCCCCGGCACCTTCGCGTACGCCAGAATCGCGGGGATTTCCGATAATCCGCCTCGAATTCCGGAGGGTTGTCGGTCGATGCTTCGTCTGCCTAACGCGCCAAATGAGCCGCGCGCCGGTGCGACATGATTGCAGCGGCGACTACGCGCGTCGGCGCCATTTGGATGTTAGGCAGCCCGTTCATTCTACGACGACGGTTACTTCTTGCCACCACCGCTCTGAACTGTGACTTTCCCTCCTCCCCCCTGCTGAACTGTGAGCTTTCCTCCACCGCCGCCAGTTCGGATCGTGATTTTGCCTCCTCCACCTTTCCCAGTTTTGGCAATTGTTCCTCCGCTACATGGTTGATTGATAGAACCAGCATACGTGAGCTGTGAGCTGCTACAGAATCAAGATCAGGAAACACACTGAGTCGGTTGACGCCAGCCACCCGAAGCTCGGAACTGATCTGCGCGGCCCTCGAAAGGTCGAGATGCACAGCCCCAAGCTTAATTCCGGAATGGCGTGCCGCGAATTCCTCGATTCCGGATGTCTCGTGACCATGAACCGTGAACATGCCCTGTTGAGCCACAATCCTCGGGTTGGCGCGGGGCGGTAGAACGGCAATCGGCATGGCGTTGGCTGGAGAGCTGGCCTGCACTGCCCGCGGAAGGTAGGGATCCGATCTCGGCCCTGGCGGTACGACCAAAGCATCCTCCCCAAGCGAGACCTCATTCAGGCTACCCGCATCGAGAATCCATACGACTGGGCACTCGGATTCGAAGCAAGGCGGCAACGGACCTGCTTCTAGGAGTTGATCGAGCTGAAGCCTGTCATTCGGGAGATGGTCAACAAGAGCGAAGTACGCTGCGCTTAAGAGACTCTCCGTCCAATCCAGAAGACGAGACGGTAATCCATGATGGCGTGCGAGAAAGTACCATTCCCATTCGGACGACGGTCTTGTAGAGCACAGCGGCGTGGCGAGCGCCACGAACCGGTCCACCAATGCCACTTCGTTATAGTGATATGGGGCTATCGTTGGGCGATACAAAGTGGCTGAATGGGCCAGTTTCGCTCCGACTGGCCGCGAAACCAGATTTCTTCTCTGGCGTTGAAGTCTGTCTTGAATGAACGGCAGATTCGATCCACCTGGACGAGCAGTTCGCCAATCGACCCGGCTTGTCCTTCGATTATCACACGGTGATCCGTTCCCCAGACTGCTGCCTAACGTCAGGCTTCAGCCGTGGCGGCTCAGAACGTCACGGGCCACCGTCGGCTGCAAGCCGTGTTGCTCAGTCCCACTTTACGACTTCGTCGGCCTGCGACAAAAAGGCCGTCGGCAGCGTGAGGTCAAACACCGCCGCAGCTTTCGCATTCACCGTCAGGTAATAGCGATCCCAGATCGTCAGGGGCAGGTCACCGGCGTTCGCGCCCTTGAGGATCTTGTCCACATACGGAGCGGCGGCGCGAATCATTTCGGCGTTGCGGTATCCGTACGAAAGCAATCCACCGAGCCGTACGTAGTCGATTGCCGGATACATGGCGGGAAGCCGATGGCGTGCCGCGAGTTCCACAATGCGTTGCTCAATCGGGCGCGGCAGGATGCCGCCGGAGCAAAGGAGCGCGTCGACCTTATCACTTCTAAGGCTCGCAAAGATGCGATCGAGATCCGTGGTCGCCGACACTCTGAACACCTTAAGCGTGACACCGATCGCCTTGGCCGCTTCTTCGGCCTCGGCAACCGCCCTGGCATGACCAGCTTCCGAGGGCGCAGAACCCAAAACGGCTACGCGCGAGATCGCGGGCACCGCCTGCTTCAGCAACCGAAGTCTCTTGTCAGTATCACCCGTCCCCACTTCGTCAATGCCCGTTACCATTCCTCCGGGATGGCTTGCGGTCCTAGCCAGTCCCGCGCCGACGATATCAGGACCGCGCACGACAATCGCCATGGCCGGATTCGCCTTGTGAATCGCGACGGCCGCTGGAGTCGAAGGGGCGAAGATGAGCCTCACTTGCAGCCGCGTGAGCTCGGAGATCAGGGCTGGAAAGCGGTCGGCGTCGTTGTCAGCCGACCGGAGGTCCAGAACGTAGTCCCGGCCTTCCGCATGTCCAAGGTCGCGAAGTCCCTCCTTCAGAGCCGTCACCACCTCTATGGACCCAGACTCAGTGAGCGGCCTGAAGCCCAAATACCCAACGTGCGGCACATGAAGGTTGCCGGGTTGCTGCTCGGCTGACAGGAGACCCCACGAGACAAGGGCGAACACCATCACCGTGGCAATCCGTCTAGCCCTCATACTCATCATGCTCCTCCTCTGCCGGGTGTTCTGCGGGACTCGGAGGCGATTGCGGTCTAACGATTAGCGCTGAGCAGCGGCGCCAGGCTCGTCAGGCGCCGACGGCTCGAGCGCGATGTTAGACGGCGTGTTCGAGTGCCGCAACCACTTCTTCGACGTCCGCCGGCAATCTGCCACGACGCTCGACCTTCGGCCACAGCGTGATCGGCGGGAACAGAACCAAGGTGCTGTTCAACGTAATGGCATCGAGATCGTCGTGGAGATATGGCCGCCGACCGCAATGAAGAGCATCACACGACCGCCGCACTCCAGGCCGACAGTCCCGCCAGTGGCACGTCCGGCCGATGTACGTACCCCGCTCGTCGGCGAGAAACACGTCAGCCCCGCGATTGAAGCTCTGTGCCTGGCCTTGCAACCGCCGTGCGCACGTGGCCAACATTGTCAGGTCGGCGTCGTCAGCGACGACCACAAGGGCATCGATATCCTTCGGATCTGGTTTGGTCGTCACGATCGAGCCCAACAAGGCAATTCGACGGACACCGGCAATCTGCCGGGCAGCCGCAACGAATCGTCGCAACGCGTCGAGCAGTTGTTGACGGTGACCCTCGGACGTCTCGTCCATCGGCCCTTCAATTCAGCGGTGGAACCTCGCTGAGTGGCACCAGTACCTCGATCGAACGAGACCCACCGGGCGTGCGTTTAATCAGGCCACGCCGTTCGAGAGTGAGAATCATGTTGTGAACTGAAGGCGGCGTCACGTTGAAGTACCGCTGAAAGTCGGCTTCGGCCGGAGCGCGCCGATTCAATTTCACGTACGCCACGACGAACGCCAAATACTGACCCTGCAGCTGTGTAAACTCGTGTCCCAAGGATCGTTTCCGTCAATTATGTCTATCAGCCGTCTAACGTCCGCAACTGAGCCGCGGCGCGGTTTTATCGGCGCGCCGTCGGCTCCAGTTGCTGTTAGACGGCAGCTAGGTTACCCGGCCCGCTTGAAAGTTCTTGACGATTTCGTCATAGACTTTCCGATCAAATCGCTTGAAATCGAAGAGCATGAACATAGGTTCGACCACTTGGACGACGTAATCAGCCAAGCGCTGACGAAGGGCGGCGACTGAGGCCTGAAGCTGTGACGAGCTGACGTTCTCCGCCGTCGTCGTAGGCGACACCATGCGATTCGGGGAGGCAGTTGCCAGAGCTCTCCCTTTCAGACCCTCGTGTGTTACTCGGATACTGAGCGGTGCGTCCTCGGCGGCACCCATGATCGTACAGATTCGCGCAGAACATGAGCGACTCTGTGACGCGAACCGTGCGGGTATCGACAAAGAGCTTCTGCGAGCCTCGCTCGTCTTCGAACAAACTCTGTAGCAAGTAGAAGTCACCATTGTTCCGCAATGCCCAGAAATCGTACGAAGGTTTGCTTGACGACTTGCCTTCAGGTAGCGAGACTTCGGCGATAATTCCGTCCGCCACTGGCTTTGGGCGGAATTCGTCTCGATTCTCAAGCAGGACGCCTATGGGCCAACCGAATGTGTGGATTTCTGAATTGCGTACGGCGCTGAGCAATTCGATCTGGGACTTGCCGACGCGGTCGTGGAGTGCAAAGCGTAACTCCATTGAACCAGGAGCCTTCAACTGAGCAAGGCCTGCGCTGGCCTGCTGACGCCGTTGTTCGAACCACTCGTCGTCCAATACGGAGTGGCCACTTGAAGTTAGACCAGAAGGCCCTGCGAGCCGGGCTCCGGACGTAGCCGTCGGTGCTACGCCAGCAAACGGGTTGGACCCAAGCGGCGGTTTTGCAAGCGACAGCGTACCTTGAAGTTCCCTCACCAGCTGCTCAAGCTTGGCCGCGTACTCACCGTCCGACGTAAAGTCGATGTAGAGCCGTGGGCCGAGGAAGTTCGGGATCTTGCCAAGAGATGAGTTGTCCCTGACAACCGGAAGAAACTTCTTCGTGTCGATCGTCTGAACGAGCTCAGCGGTGACGATCAAGCGCTCAAACCCCACACCGCCAGCCCCAGCCTCAGCCTTTTGAACATACTTCGACGAACATACGAGCAGAACCCTGTCTGCACTGGAAATGCCGTTCGCCATGAATGCCGCAACGTCTTGGCCGGGAGACAAATCCCACTGATCGAGTGTCGCGTCGATGCCAGCGCTCCTGAGATCCGTGGCCAACCGAAGCACCCACTGCTTATGCGGATCCGAATCGTGGGAATACGAGACGAACAGTTTTGGTGCACCCATAACACTGCTCTTCTGCCGTCTAACGCCACGCATTACCAGCGGCGCCTCTCGATTCGCCAGCGCCGTCTGGTGCATGCGATGTTAGACCGTTCAAGTCCCCTTATAGGAATCTCAAGGCAACCCCAGCAATCGTGCCGAGTTCTGTGTCGACATCCGATCGACTTCCTGTTCGGTAAACCCTTTGGCGCGCAAAGCTAAGAGGAAGGCGGCGAAACCGTCTGGCGGTAACGCATTTGCTTTCTGGCCGAGGTCTGACGAGAGAATGCAGAATTGTGGTCCTACCTTGCGGATCGCGTCAGCAAAGCGATCGATTCTGGCTGGGGCGTCCGCAGCAGTGAGAGAACCTCCGACGATAAATGCGCCCTGTTCCGACGCCGCCTGCATGAGGGGGATGTCCATGAGCACGGGTGCATTCATCGCGTGTGTGACGACCATGTGCGCCACACCCTGCTGGCGTCCCTCGCGGAGCAACATCAGGGCTTCCTGCGCGGAAACATGGCCGGTGGCGAGCACAAGCCCGTGCTTGGCGATGACCGCGATGACGGCTTTCGTTTCGGGCAACAGTGCACCATTGCGCGCCACGCTCACGAACGGTCGATCTTCCTTGGAGTAGCGCACCTGGTTCTCGGCATCGAAGGTCGACATCCAGACGACGCGTCCCCATCCTCCTGCGACCTGCGTCATGTGCTCCACGGCCGCCGGGTTTATCCCGCCGACTGTGAGATTCAGGTCGACCCCTCCGAAGACCTCCAGGCCGGGGACCTCCTTACGCGCCAGGAAGGCTAATCCGGCGGTGGGATCGTAATGATTCTTGAGGACGATTCCGCGCATTCCCTTCGAACGTGCCAATTTCGCGACATCGATTCCATCTATGGAACGCGGCACGTTGTCGGGATCCGAATGCACGTGGATGTCGATGGTGCCTACAGGTATTCGGGCAGCGTCATCTGTTCCGCCGCGTTGATCAAATCCTCCAACGGGCACCCAGAGCAGACCCAGTGCGGTGAGCAGGAGCAGCAGCGGCTGGACTGATGCTCTCAAGTAGCCAGTAGGTGTGCTCATCATGACCGGATTAACGAACGAATTCGTCGGACAGTCTCCATGTTCGGTTCACCGGTCTAACGCATTGGGGCTGACCCGCGGCGCCTACCAGACACTCAAGTCAGCGTAGTTGCCTCGCGGCCGCCGTCGGGTCCAGCCCCTCTTAGACAGCAGTTGTGCCCGGCGTTCCAAGTTGATAAACGGACCGCGCGGTCGGACCTACAAGCCAAACAGAATGGAACGAGAATTCGCGACTGAGATCGCCGTAGGCTTCGTGATACGCCGCAACCAACTTTGGCCCGACTATCGCGCTGAGGTGCGATACGTCAAGCACCAAGAGCATTCCGTTCGACGGGGCTTTGTGGTTCAACGCCTCGCGGATCATTTGGACCGCATCCCCAAGTGTGCCACTCTTGATTGCGATACCCTTCGCCGATAAGTGTCTCCAGAGCGATGGATCGACGGGCACCGTCACGACTTGAACAGCGATGCGGCGACCCTCGAGGTCCACAAGCGCATCTTCACCCCGATGATCCTGGCCCCCAACAAGAGCTCCGGCAGCCACACCGCGATTTCGCAAGGCTTGAAGCAGCACTTTTAGCACGCGCGCCTCGTTAGCACGTCCCTTATGGAGTTGACCGGACAGCTCCACCGTGAACGTTCCGTCTCGATCGACTTTCGAGTGAGATCGACCGCCGGACGCCGGCTTCGAATCGACGACTCGACCGTCGGGGCTGTCTGGTGACCCCTCGACGACTACGCCAATCGGGTTGGCGGTGATTCGCAAGTTTCCGGGCTCGGCTTTCAACAGAGTCTTCCGCGGAGAGCACGAACAGACGTCGTTGGCCTCGACGATGCGTCCGTGCAACGAACAACGCATAACCTTCAACTGCTGTCTAACCGACCGGCGCTCACCCGCGGACGCTCACGATAGCACCGGCGGCTCCAGCAGCGCGAGGTTAGGCGGCCGGGATTGTCTGGTAACTGTCGGAGAACCTCATTGACGGGCACCAGTCACTACACTCCAACCCTTGGCGCTGGCTTCGTCGGGAAGCCAGCCGGCGTTCAAATTCGCGAAAGATTGGCTGAACCCTGAAGCGACGTTGGGTGTCCGCAAGTCCTTGCCGTTGTCGCTCAGTCGTTGATCGATCACGGAGCGCACCCAGGGGATTGCCAGCTCGTGTGCTTTTCTTGAGCACCTCAGGGGAGCCATGCGTGGCGTCAGGTTCAAGCGCAAACGTCCAAGGTGCATCGACGCTACGTCCGGCCTTCCATAATGTCTCGCTGTCCTCAACTCCAGCCGTCGTGTCCTTTCCTCCCGCAAAGATCAACGCAGGAATGTGCGCGATCGTTTTCATGTCGACCGGCAGCCCACGAGAATGTGAATGATATCGGACGAACGCAATCGTCCGGGACGGCTGAGTGGCCGCGAATGTCACTCCGAAGCTGCCTGCCGCGGAATGGCCCCATATAAGGATCTTGGCATCTCGCAGCTCCGGACGACGTGCCTGCCGGGCGAACTCCTCGAGAACCTTCAGCAGCGCCTCCGCCCCTCCGATTGACGCATTCCTCACTGCTTGCTCCGGCACCGCAAGGTTCTGCGGATCTGCAGGACCGTTATGATTGCGGACCACAAGACCGAGGAGACCGCAGTGCAAGCTCTTGGCAAGCTGGCGCCAGGCCGGGTCGTCATAAACTGACGCGCCGAGGCCCCAGCGAAGGACCACGATGACCGCTCGCGCGGCAATCTCACCCTCCGGCAGCAGCAACGTGGCTTCTACATCGACGGTCGCGCGCGCATCCTGAGCTGCTGCCGAGAGCTCTTGAGCGACAACTTCACCGCGCTGCACACCTGCGACGCCGGTTGTCGTTAGCACCAACGTGACAAGGACAAGCCAGATGCGACATCTCATTAGGACCATCCCAAGGACATAGCGTTGTCCGCCTAACTATTTGTAGGCATCTCCCACGCCCGCGAACATGGCCGCGCGTGCACAGGCTCCATCACTCCAAATCGCTGAGCGGGAGCCGATTCTAGCAGAACAGCCGAATCGGCCCGCCGATGGATACGCGCAGAGCACAGGCGCCATACGCCGGCCAGATGCAGAAAGACAGTGGATATGTGCGACAGCTACACGTATCCGGAAGGCATTTCGGACGCCTTCGTGTTGGAAGCCGTTGAGCACAATGGCGATCGGGCCGGGAGTGGATCGCGGCAGATTCGCGCCGCCGGAAATACAAACTGCCACCGCCACTCCGTCGCTGCGTTGACGTATTTGCGGTCGAGCGCGAACGGCAGCACGACCCTGCCGAATCCGTGGGCCAGATCGTCGTGATGCAGACGCCGGACCACGTCCAGGTGCGCCGTCAACAGCGCCTTCGCGGTCGACGCCAGCATCGTCACGCGATCCTTCTGTCCTTTGCCTTGACGGACGAGGATCTCCCCGCGGTCGATGTCGATGTCCTTGATGCGCAGCTCGAGACATTCCCGCAGTCGGAGTCCCGCTCCGTACAGCAGCACGATCACCAGCTTCAGGGTTCCCGACAATTGGTTCAAGATGGCGGTCACCTCCTCGCGGCTCAGCACAACCGGCAGCCGCTCCGGCGTGCGCCCGAACGACCGGCGGCACGGCGCCCACGTCGTGCCCGGGGACTTCCCGGTACAGAAACAACAGCGCGCTGAGCGCCTGGTTCTGGGTAGACGCGCTCACGTGTTGGTGAACCGCGAGCCAGGTGAGAAAGCCGTGATCTCCGGCGCACCCAGCGTCGACGAATGCACCTTCTTGTGAAAGACGATGTACCGCCGGATCCAGTGGACGTACTCCTCCTCGGTCCGGCGACTGTAATGACGTACACGAATCGCATCACGCACACGGTTGAAGAGTTTCGGTGGAGGCGCCACCCGGCGGCGACTCGCGAAGATCGTGCGAGCCTGATTCCGCGGCAAAATGAGACGCGGACAGCGAATCGATGCAGATTATGCGCGCGTGAACCAATTGGGTCTGGCAGAAACTGCGATCGGTCAAGCGGCGTGCTACACTCCGCGGCCGAACGGGTCTGGATGACGGCATCCAGACACCGCGTACGAATACGATGCATCAAACATGGCGCAGCGAATCCCCATTCAACTCCACGTCGCGAACGCGCTGCAGTGGCTCGGCACGCTGTATCGAAACCCCGCTGACGCGCTGAAGGAGCACGTCAGCAACGCCATCGACGAACACCTGAAGGCCAAGCTGCAGGGCACGGCGCACGAGCGGTGCGACGTGGCGTTCACGCTCGATCGGCGCCATGTGACGATCGAGTATCCGTACGGCATGAGCCGCGCGGAATTCGAGTCGGCGCTGCGGCGCGTCGCCGATTCGGCCAAGCGCGGCGGCGCCGCGCGGACGGTCGGCCGCCTCGGCATCGGCATCTTCAGCTTTCAACAAGTCGGACGCCGCTGCACCTTCTACACGCGAAAGACGGCGGCGTCGGAGACACTGCGCGTGGTGCTCAAGGAGGGCGACGATGAGGCGACGATCGAAACGGCCCTTGCGCGGGAGCGTCTCGCCGCGCCCGGCCTACGCGTCGTCATTTCCGAGCTGAAATTCGATCCCACCCGGCCCCGCGGACCGCTGGCGCCCGACGCGCTGCGCCGCTACCTTGCGGAAAAGTTCGACGCGTACCTGCGTGAGGGATGGCTCGCGATCGAGATCCGCACCGGCGTCGGGCGGTTCGACGTGATGCCGGCGCGGATCCGCCTGCCTCGTCTGCTCGCCGACATCCGGGAGCTGGCGCTGCCTCATGCGCCGGACAAGAAGGTGCGGCTCGAGCTGTACTTCGATCCGTCGGGCCGCGGGCGCGTGGCCATCCGTCACCACGGCGTGACGATCATCGACGCCCTTGCCAGCCTGACCGCGTACGGCCTCGAGGAGAGCGTCTGGGCACAGGGCCACGTACGCGGCGCGCTCGACGCCGACTTCCTGTCGCCGCTGCCCGCACGGTCCGGCTTCGAGGAAAACGACGACTGGATCGCCGTGCTGGATCTCCTGGACCGCTATCTGCCAACGCTCGAAGCGGAGCTCGACGGCCATCTCGCGACGCACCGGGCACGACAAGCGTCCGAGATTGGCGAGCGGGCGCTGCGCCTCGCGCGCGACATTCTGGACCTCGACGAGTTCCGCGACCTTGCGCTGCCAGGCGGACTGGCGAAGCGTGGACGCCCGGAGCCGCCGGCGCCGCGGCAGACGGCGTCCGGCCGCACGCGAAGGCGAGCGAGCGGCCAAACCCCAAGAGATCCGGGAACGCTGCCGTCCGCACGCGGGCAACGCATTCGGTACGAAGAGGTTGCGTTCGAGGCCGGTTCGCAGGCGCACAGCCGGTTCGCCTCCGGCGTCGTGCAGGCCAACACACTGCATCCCGACTTTCAGCACGCAGCCCGGTCGAGCGACTCCCGTCTTGCGTACGCGGCGCTGATGATCGGTAAGGAATCGATCGCGTTCAACGATCGCACGGGAAGCGCCGGTGATTTTCTCGAGAAGCTGCTCGATTTCTATTTCAAGCTGCACGCGCAGAAACCGAAGCGCGGCCGGCCGGCAAAAGCTGGCGCCCCCGCCGAGCAGGAGCCACTCGGACTCACCGACGCGGGTCGCGAGCACATCGCGCCGTAGCGCCGGATCACCAAGGTCCGGCGGACACTACTTACCTACTACCGTCTGCGAGTGCTGGGAGCTCTGCGTTGATCGTCGCGGTCAACCGATCCGGCGGGCTCGGCAGTGCTAGACTCCACACGTTTCATAGGAGCCGATCATGCACCGCACCTTCCTGCGTCATGCCTTCCTTGTATGCCTCGCCCTGCTGGCGTTGTCGGCCGGCTGGGGGATCGGCGGCCGCGACGTCCGCCTCGTCGCGCAAAGCGCCGGCGCTCCATCCGCCCTCGATCCCGCAATTGTCAGCGCCTTCCGGTGGCGCAGCATCGGCCCGGACCGCGGCGGCCGGTCGATCGCGGTATCGGGCGTCAAGGGACGGCCGAAAGAGGCGTACTTCGGCGCGGTCGGGGGCGGGCTGTGGAAGACCACGGACGGCGGCGTCACGTGGGCGCCGGTCACCGACGGTCAGCTCAAGAGCTCGTCGGTCGGCGCCGTTGCGGTGTCGGAGTCCAATCCGGATGTCGTCTACATCGGCATGGGCGAGTCGTGCATCCGCGGCAACATCATGCCGGGCGACGGCGTGTACAAGTCGACCGACGCCGGCAAAACCTGGACGCACGTTGGCTTTTCCAATTCGGACGCGATCTCGAAGATCCGCGTGCACCCCACCAACCCCGACATCGTGTTCGTCGCCGGCTTCGGCCGCTACGGCGCGCCGAGCGACGAGCGCGGCGTGTACAAGAGCACGGACGGCGGCAAGACCTGGCAGCGCAAGCTGTTTCGCGACACCAAAACGGGCGCGGTCGACGTGGAGATCGATCGCCGCAACCCGAACGTGATGTTCGCGGCGCTGTGGGAGGCCTATCGCGTCGAATACCAGATGTCGAGCGGCGGGCCCGGCAGCGGCCTCTTCAAATCGACCGACGGCGGCGACACGTGGAAGGAGATCACGCGCACGGGCGGCCTGCCCCAGGGGCTCTACGGCAAGATGAGCGTCGCGATTTCAGGCGCGGACTCGAACCGCGTGTACGCGCTCATCGAGAACGACAAGGGCGGTCTCTTCAGCTCGGACGATGCGGGGGCGACGTGGAGAATCGTCAACGAAGCGCGCAGCGTTCGCCAGCGCGCCTTCTACTACACGCACGCGTTCGCCGATCCGAACAACAAGGACACGATCTACATGCTGAACACGAGCGCTTTCCGATCGACGGACGGCGGCAAGACGCTCGTCAACATCGGCAACGGCACGCACGGCGACCATCACGATCTCTGGATCGATCCCGACGACTCCAAGCACGTCATCGACGGCAACGACGGCGGCGGCGCAATCACCTACAACGTCGACGTCGCGCAGCGCACGTGGTCCGCTGAGGATTACCCGACCGAGCAGTTCTATCACGTTATCACGACGAAGCACGTACCGTTCCACGTCTGCGGCGCGCAGCAGGACAACAGCACGCTCTGCGTGCCGAGCGGCGGCGGCGGACGCGGCGGCGGTGGCGGCGGCAACCCACCGACCTTCTACCAGGTCGGCGGCGGCGAACCCGGCTACATCGCGCCCGATCCGAAGGACGTGAACGTCTTCTACGCCGGCGCGAACAACGGATCGTTCCTCACACGCTTCAATCGCGTGACGGGCGAGCTCAAGGAAGTGGGCGCCTATCCCCGGTTCTTTTCAGGAGAGAACTCCGCCTCCGTCGTCGAGCGCTGGCAGTGGACCTACCCCATCATCTTCTCGCCCGTCGATCCGAACGTGCTCTACACCTGCTCGCAGCACGTGTGGAAAACGACGAACGGCGGCAACACGTGGGAAAAGATCAGCGGCGATCTCACGCGTCACGACCCGAAGACGATGCAGGACTCTGGCGGGCCGATCACGCACGACATGAACAGCCCGGAAATCTACGCGGTGGTGTTCTCCCTGGGGCCCGGCAAGACCGACGCGAATGTGATCTGGGCGGGATCGGACGATGGCGTAGTGCACGTGACACGGGATGGCGGAAAGACCTGGACGAACGTGACGCCGAAGGACATGCCGGATCTGGGCCGCGTCAGCCAGATCGACGCCTCGGCGTTCGACGCCGGCACCGCCTACATCGCCGTCAAGAAGCCGCTGCTCGAGGACTTCGCACCGTACATCTACCGCACCCACGACTTCGGCCGCACGTGGACGAAGATCGTCGCCGGCATCGCCAGCAACGATTACACGCACGTCGTGCGCGAGGATCCGGCGCGCCGCGGCTTGCTCTACGCCGGCACGCAGCACGGCTTCTACGTGTCGCTCGATGACGGCGATCACTGGCAGCCGCTGCGCACGAATCTGCCGGACACGCAGGTGTCGGACATCTGGGTGGACGCCAACGACATCGCAATCGCGACGCACGGACGCGGGTTCTACGTGCTCGACAACATCGGACCGCTTCGCCAGTACGGTACGGCCGTGACGACCACGGCCGACGCGTACCTGTTCAAGCCCGGAGACGCCGTTCGCGCGGGCACGTCGGCGGGCATCGCATACTGGCTGAAGAAGGCGCCGCAGACGCTCAAGCTCGAGATCGTCGACAGCAAGGGGCAGATCGTGCGTTCGTTCGACGGCGCGGCTTCTGGGGCTGGACGGTCAGGAGAGGCGGGACAGGCTGGACGGGCAGGAGAACCAGGAAGGGCAGGACAGGCGGGCTTGCCCGCCGGAGCGCGAGGCGCGGAGGCGGGAGCCGCAGGACAGGCGGGCTTGCCCGCCGGAGCGCGAGGCGCGGAGGCGGGACGCGGAGACGCTCAGACGGAGAGAGCCACGCCGACCGGCGAAGACGAAGGCGGCGGCCGAGGCCGCGGCGGACCGCCGACCGCGCCGACGGCGATCGGCTTGCAGCGATTCAACTGGGACCTGCAGTATCAGCCGGTCGTGAGCTTCCCGGGCATGGTCCTGTGGGGCGCGACGACCAACGGTCCCGTGGCGCTGCCCGGCACGTATCAGGCGCGCCTCACCATCGACGGCCGCACGCAGACGCAGGCGTTCGCCGTGAAGAAGCATCCGTACCACACGGTAACCGACGCCGAGATGCAGGATCAGTTCGAGCTGGCGAGCCAGATCCGCGACAAGGTGAACGAAGCCAACAACGCGATCATTCAGATCCGCCGCCTCAAGCAGCAGCTCGACGATCGCACGAAGAAATCACAGAACGCGGACGTGAAGGCGATTGCCGAACAGTTCCAGAAAGAGCTGACCGCGGTGGAGGAAGACGTCTACCAGGTGCGCAATCAGAGCAACCAGGATCCGCTGAACTTTCCGATCAAAACCAACAACCGTCTCGCGTCGCTGCTCCGCGTCGTCCAGGCCGGCGACGGCAAGCCGACGGGCAACGTCGTGCCGATCTTCAACGATCTGAAAGTCGAGCTGAAAGCCGAAACCGACCGGCTGCAGCGCGCGCTGACCACCTATATCCCGCGCTTCAATACGCTCGCGCAGCGGCTGGGGCTGGAGCCGATTACTGAGAAGTAGCGCGGCCCTTTGGGCGCCGCGACGGATCGACGCGGCGGCACCTCATGCGGCGATGCCGATCGTCAGTGTGGCCGTGTAGCCGCTCGTCGTGTTGCCGGTGAGCGCCGCCAGCTCGTTCTGAATGCCGTCGGAAAACACCATGTCGCGCGCGTTGGATGTAGTGTTCTGCCCCTTCGACGCGTACACGCCGGTCGCGTAGACCGACCGCGAGATCTCTTCGGGAAACGCGATCTGCGTCGTCTTCACCAGCGTCGTGCCGCTGAACACATCCACGTGAATGTGCGTAGCGCGCCCTCCATACCAGCCCGGATAGATCGTGGTGAACGTGACCTGGCCGCTCGCGTCGGTCGTCTGGAGCCCCCGGAGAAACGTCTGACCGGTGCCGTTGAAGCCGGGCTGCGAGTACTCGGAGTAATTGCCGGTGGCGTCGCACTGCCAGACTTCGATGTTGTAGCCGCTGAGCGGAGCGCAGCTGCTGTTCACGTTCACGAGCGTCAGCGTCAGAGTGAGCGGGAGCCCCGCCTTGCCTTCGGTGATGTTGCGCCGGTAGAACGCCTGGTTCGAAATCATCCCCGTGTTGTCGGGGTACGGTCCTTCGGTTTCCGACGGCGTAAGCGCGCATGCCGACGAGCTGCCGCCCGTTGAGGAGCCGGCCGTCGTCGCGGACGGCGTGGTGGGAGAAGAACCGCAGGCCGCGAGCGCCGCAGCGCCGACGCCGGCGCCGAGCGCCGCGAGCACTTCGCGGCGATCCAGCTTTTTCAGTTGTGCAGACATATCGACGGCTGGAAAGCAACCGCCATGCCGAGACGCCTGCTGAAAAATCGCCAGACATTGGCTGAGTCGAAGACGCTGTCCTCCGACGACGCCAGCGTACGGCTGCCGCGAAGGACACTGTGATCAGGCGCCGCTTCGACCCAGACCCAACGCCGTGGCATGCGTCGGCTGATACAGGCCAATCTCGCCACCGCTCGGTAGCCGGATCGTCGTCCTGATTCCCCAGTCCTCGGTCTCGATCTCTGTGCACGCCACGTTCTTCGCGGCGAGCGACGCGACGGTCTGCTGAAGATCGTCGCACATCAGGTACAGGACGGAGCCGAGGATCTCGTGGCCCGCATGGCGTTCGGCGAAATCGCCCGGATGCAGGGCCACTTCAGCCGGTGGCAGCGCGAAAATGAGCCAGCCGTGGCCCACGTCGACGAACGGAAACTTCAGCACGTCGCGGAAGAACACGCGATCGGCATCCGGATCCTTGCTGTAAACGAGCACGTGCGCGCCGTTGATCATGATTCGACCTGCGATGTCTGTTCCGCTCCGGATGCAGCCATCTCACGGATCTGCGCCGCGTGCCGCGGCTCGTGCGCGGCCGCAACCGCGATCCACTCGTAGACGGTGAGCGGTCCGAACAGCGGATGCGGGAATGTGACCGCGCCGAGCGCCAGACCGTCGCCGGACCGGAACACGTCGCGAAGCGACACACCCGAGCGCTCGAGCGCCGCCCACGCGGCGTCGGCGGGCATGCCGGCCGGCACGACGGCCTCGGGCGCGTTGATGCGCGTCGATCGGTTCAGCACGCGCGACACGTCGATGGTCGGCAGAATCGGGTCGGTAGACGTTTCCGCAGCGAGACCTTCGGCACGCGCCTTTTCGATGCGTGCCTTCAGAAACCCAGCGAGCCGTCCTTCGACGATCGCCAAGTGCTCCACGATGCCGGCGGTGGACCAGCAGCCGGGCGCCGGGGCCGCATCGCGCCGCGAGGCCGGCACGGCGTCGAAGGCGTCGCGAAGCACGACGCGCTGGGCGTCGAGGTACTCGAGCAGTTCACGAATTCGCGTATGCATGTCTAGCGCTCCCGTTGGCACGAGAATCGTGCCATTTACCTCCGTCCCTCACGGCACGAGAATCGTGCCATTTACCTCCGTCCCTCAGGAGGATCGTGATCACGCGGCGATCGTACTACATGGGATTCTTGTCTTTCGCATCGGCGGACCCGCGTGTCCGTCTCGGCTCGGGGCTCGGAAGCTCTGGCTGCCAGAGCCGGTCGACGTGCACACATCGGTCGGCTGCACCGACGTGGCGAAAGTGCTAGCATCCGCCACAGCACAGGAGGCTCAGTGAAACTATTTGCGATCGGCATGGCGCTCGCGGCGAGTCTGTCGTACACGGGAACGACGTCGGCTCAGACGCCGGCGCCGGCGCAACCGCCCGCCGCGACCGAAACTCCGAAACCAAACGATTACAGCGACCCGAAGGCCTGGCTGTGCCGCCCGGGCCGAAAGGGTGACGCGTGCGACATCGACGAAACCGCTACCATCGTCGCGGCCGACGGCAAGCTCACGCGCGAAACGTGGACGGCCGACTCGAATGCACCGATCGATTGCTTCTACGTCTATCCGACGATCTCCACCGATCAGACGCCGAACAGCGACATGACGGCCGACGCCGCCGAAGTGAACGTGATCAAACAGCAGTTCGCGCGGTTCGCGTCGAAATGCCGTCCGTATGCCCCGCTGTACCGCCAGGTGACGCTCGCCGGCCTTCGCCGCGTGCTCGCGGGTGGCGGCGGCGGCACCGTGCTCGACCACGGCATCCAGTACGACGATGTGCGCGATGCGTGGAACGCGTACCTGAAAAACGACAACGACGGCCGCGGTGTCGTGCTCGTCGCGCATTCACAGGGCTCGTTCATCCTGAACAGGCTGATCGCCGAAGAGATCGACGGTAAACCGGTGCAGTCGCGTCTTGTCTCCGCGATCCTGCTGGGGACGACGATTCCGGTTCCCAAAGGGAAGGACGTCGGCGGCGCATTCCAGCACGTGCCGCTCTGCCATTCGGCAACGCAGACCGGCTGCGTGATCACCTACGCGTCGTTTAGATCGACGGTCCCGCCGCCCGCCAACACGCTGTTCGGCAAAGTTCCGGACGCCACCATGGTGGCGGCGTGCACGAACCCGGCCGCGCTCGCAGGCGGAAGCGGCGAGCTGCGCGCGTATCTCGACGCGACCGGCCGCACCATCACGAGCACGTTACAGGTGAAGCCGTGGGTGACGCCCGAACAACCGATCGCCACACCGTGGGTGAGCGTGCCCGGTCTGCTCACCGCAAAATGCGCGACCAACGACAACGCCACCTATCTCGAAATCACCGTGAACGGGAATCCATCCGACCCGCGTGTCGACGACATCACCGGCGACATCGGCGCGGCCCCGAACGTCCTGGCGAACTGGGGTCTGCACCTCGTCGACGTGAATCTCGCCATGGGCAATCTCGTCGACATCGTCGGTCAGCAGGCGAAAGCCTACGCAGCAAAGAAGGGCGGCTCGAAGTAGAACAAGGCGGCGCTACACCGCGCTCGGCGAGACCTTTTCGTCGCACCGTCTTTCAGCTTATCCCCGCATCTTGCGCATGGCGGCCGTGAACGCTTCGTGACCGGTTTGCGGGTCGTAGACGATCACCGGCGTCAGCCGGCCACGAATCCGGTCGGGATTGGCGCGGGCATATCCCATCAACGTCTTCGCGAGCGTCACCTTCGACTCCCCGCGCGGGTCGTCGCGCGGCACGCCGGTGAGCAGATCGTTGAACGATAGATCCCACGGTTCGCCCCGCAGGAGTGCATCGATGACCGTCCCCTTGAGGATGTTGTGCGAGAAGTTGAAGAAGAAGGAAAGCGGAGAATAGGCGCGATCGGACGGCCGATGCCGTTCGAATTCCTGCAGCAGGTCGTCGCGATACCGCCGGAACAGGTCGGCGAACTCCGACCGATCCGCATCCGAGTCTTTGAGCGACGGCGGCGCCTGCCCGATGAACGCCCGCGGGTCGGGCGACAGGCCATTCAGAATCGCTTCGACAACTCGCTCGCGCTCGGTGCCTTGGATATCATCGTCGTGCAGGCGCGCGTAGTCGCGCATCACCGTCAGCAGCGCAAAACAGAGCCACGGATAATCGGCGACGTTGTCGTCGCGCATCACCACCGTGTCTCTGCCGTACGTCGCCTCGAATCCGAATCGGAGATGGCTGCCCATGCTCACGGCATGTCCGATCGCGACACGCGCGCGATGAGCGGCATTCAGCGTCCTGACCCGATTGAGCAGCTTGTCGTAGCCCACCTCGACGAGCTCGAAATGCGACGTCGCGATCAGCATCAGCGTCTCGGCATCGTCGACGAACCGCTGCCCGCTGCCATGGGGGCCGTGGAGCTCGCGGAGGAGCTCGTTCAGCCGATCGAGATGCGCGTCCGCATCGCCTTCGTCCCAGATTCTCAGCGAGAGAAGCGCGATCACGTGCATGAAGTAATAGTCGACGAGGACGGCCAGCGACCGCGTGTCGGGAGGAGCCGCACCGCGCTGCGCCATCAGATAGGTGAGCACGTCGACCGGAATCGTGTCCTCGTTGACGGTGTCGGCCTTTCCGTCCCAGTCGTGCAGCACGTGGAAACCGTCGGCGCGTGTCACGGCGTCGTAATCGCGGACGATTCGTCCAAGACCGATTGGCTGTCCGCCCGCCTTCCAGACATTCGAGCGCATGCTGTCGCGCAGACGGATCAGCGCCTCACGAAAGTCCGGCGACGTGGACAGGTCGGCCGCGATCACCTCGCGGGCCGTGCCCGTCAGCAGCGCTTCAACGAGTGTGCAGGCGTCGTCGAACGTGATGGCCTGGGGGCGGTTCGAAGTCACGGTGGGAGTCTACAGCCGGTTTCACGTGTGGCGCGGGGCTTGAGGGAGCTAACGCTACGAATGAGCCGCGCAGCGACCACGAGCCGGCGGGCGTCGGCTCCATTCGTCGGTTAGCCGTTCACTCGTACAATTTGCGATTGTCACTTTTCGATGGTGACAATGTGCGCCTGGATCTTGCCATCCACCTCCTCTCGCCGAACCGCTGGGCGATGGCCTCCATCGCGACGTCCGTGGCGTCGCTAAGTCGAGAGCGGTCGCGCGCCTCGATCTCGTTCCGTAATGGTGTGCCGTGGCAGTACGCAATCGCTGGACCCGAGCAGATTGCGCGCGACCACGCGCTGCAACCGTGACGAGGTTCGGTGACGCGATGAAGCCGCCGTCTGCGAGATCTCGCTCGATAGTGCCACGATCGTAGTAGCCGTGCGGTGTGCGAGCGAGGAAGCGAGGCGGAAAATGAAAATGCCTCCCGCCTTGAGCACTCGATGCGCCTCCGGAAACGCCTTCGACTTGTCGGGGAAGAACATGACGCCGAATTTACAGACAACGGCATCGAACGTTCCGTCTTTGAAAGGCAGGTGCGTGGCGTCTGCCTGACGCCACTCTACGGGCCGTTTGATCCTGATCGCCGAGGCTTGATCCAGCATTGACTGATTCAGATCCGTGGCGACGATGGAGACGTGTTCGTGCAGCACGGATGCCAGCGCACGAGTCACGACACCGGTGCCTGCCGCAACTTCAAGTACGCGCCCAAGAGGCCTTCGGGAGGTTGATGCGGACGCGATGCTCCGCCCCCGTCGCAGGGCTTCGGATCGGACGGGCCGTGGACTCGAGCACGCCGGCGATCACGATGCGCGCTTTTCTGCGCTCGATATCCACGTCAAACTCGATGCGTTTGAAGAGCGGAGGATGGACGGTGCTCGACACGTCCGATAGACCCACCAGTGGGTCGCCCCCTCGTCGGTCTCGCCACCGTATAGAACGCGAGCAAGAGCGCGAAGGCGGAGGTTACGGTGCGCGCTTGAACAGACCGAGATATGCGGCTTTGCCGCGGACATGTCCCGCCATGGCGGCAATGAGCGCGGCGCGCGTGAGCGCCGGCGATGCGCCGACCGCCGGAACCTCCAATGTTGTGTCCAGTGCGAACAGCTCGAACACGTAGTGGTGCGACGGTCCAGCCGCCGCGGCACCTGGTCCCCTGTAATACGGTCCGCTGACGCTGATCTGCCGTGTGCCGTCCGGCAGCTGGGACGCCTGCGGCGTCCGCTCCGGAAGGCCCGACGCAGTGGCCGGAATGTTCCAGAGCATCCAGTGAAGAAGATCGTCGGTGCCGTTGCCAGCGGCGGCGTCCAGATCGTGCACGATCAGTGCGAAGCTGCCGGCGCCCTCCGGGACGTTGCTCCACGCGAGCGGCGGCGATACGTCCTCCCCCGCCTGCGTGTATTTCGCGGGAATCTGGCCGCCATCCGGCCACGCGCTCGACGTCAGGGTCATCACCTGCACGGCGCCTCGCCCTCGACCGCCCCCTCGTCCTCCAGGAGGTGTCGCCGGCTGGGCGCCGCGCTGCGGCGCCGGCGGCGTCGGGGGCGGCTGCGGCGCAGCATCGACAAACGCTGCGCACGCCACCATCAGAACCAGACCGACTCGTACGACCCGCATGGCGTGAGCTCCTATTTGAACGATGCCGGCTGCGTCTTGCGCCACGCGTCGTACCGCATTCGAAGCGTCTTCACCGGATTCAGGTTCTCGCCTTCTTTGATGCCCTTTGCGTGATCGGCCGCCGGCTGCGACACGTTGATATACATCGCGTACTGGCCGTTGTTGTGCGAGTCGCCGTTCGTATCGGTTTTCTCCGCCATGAGGATGTACGAGACGTGGGCCGTCTTCTCGTCGCATGGAATCTTCGGCTTCGACCCATCCGTCGGCCACGGCGGACATGTGCACCGACTGTCGCCGCCCGAGCCGTCCGCGGCTTCCATCGCCGCCATCACGCGATCGGTGATCGCGCCTGTCGTCTTGACGAACGCCTGCACCGCGTTCGGCACAACCTGCCCCGGCCGGAGGATGTTGCCCTGGATTGAATAGAAGATCTCCGTTCCGGGAACCTGGCCCTGGATGTCCTGCGACACGTAGCCGTTCGTCAGACCGGAATGCCCGGCGCGGCGCCCCTGCAAATCGACGATGCCGAATTGACGGCTTTGATAGGCCGGATCCTTGGCGAGGAGCTCGACGATCTGCTTCGGATCGGTGCCCTTCTGCAGTTCCTGAAACACCAGCATCTGGTTCTGGTGCGTGTTGTCGACGGCCGCCTGACACGCCGCGGCGCCCTTGCCCGGCACGACCACCGCCTGCACGCCCTTCAGAAAGTCGTCGTCTCCGTTGACGCACGTGGCCGAGGCGACGACGACGCGGCCGGTGCTGCGATCGACGGCGACGACCGACCAGGTGGCGAAGGCGGTCGACGGCAGCGCGAGCCAGATCGACAACAGAAGACAGACTCGACGCATCAATCCTCCAACGATCATCGTCTCAGCGGGGCCACAGCCAGCCGAACGTCCCGGCCGTGAGGCACGCGTAAATCAACCCGTCCACGGTCGCCTTGAGGGTCGTCGTCCATGCGCGGCGATACCAAATCGACATCTGCCAGAGCGCGAGCGAATAGCCGATGAACGCTGTGGCTCCGGCGAACCTGAACACCTGAAGATACGCCGCGCCCGGAGGCAGCGCGCGGCCGGCGATGTAGGCCGCGAACAATCCCACGACGGCTGTGTACAGGAACCAGAGAACAAGGTTCCTCGCCATCGACATCGTTTCGTTGGGCATCACCGTGAAGACCATCACGGGCCCCTTCTTCATTTTCTCCGCGAACTGGGGCGAACGCATCTCGTCACGGCTGGACGGCCGGGGGATGAAGTAGTCGCCCGGCGGAATGCGCAGCGGCCGCAGCGCGTCCAGCACCTGATCCTCGTTCGGGAGCTTGGGGTAATCGGTCTTGTGCCATGGCGACGCCATGTGAATCAAGGAGCTCGCGACGAAGACGAACACCGCCGACAACAGAATCGGGAGCCACAAGGCATCAAGGCCGGTCATCGCGTCCTCCGTGTTGGCGCTAATAGACCCAACTCTTCGTGTCGGCCCCGGGCGGCGCCGTCTTGATCATCCATTGCGCCATCGCGGGCATATACCGTTGATGCACCGTCCGGCTGCCGACGTTGTTCGGATGCTCGGTGTCGCCCGTGAAACAGTGCTCGCGGCGTTCGCCGTAAATGATCTCCGACTCGGACGAGGGAACCGCGCGCGCCAGGAATTCTTCCATCTGGTACACGGCGTTGTTCAAATAGCCGTTGTCCATCGTGCCGCTCGTGATGTGGATCTTCCCGCGGAGCTTCAGGCCGAGCGTGGCCCAGTCGCGCTGCAGGATGTATCGCAGGTCGTAGTTGTCCCGCCAGTACCTGGCAACCTCGGGGTCGATGACGCCCGTTCGCTTGTCGTACAGCGGCTTGTAGTAGCCGTCGGCCCCCACCGGCCCGAACACCGAGGCCCATGCATCGTGCTGGCCCGCGGATCGCCCGTGCGTGCCGAGGACCAGCTCCACGAGATTGCGATCCTCGAACGTGGAGTACAGATGATCGCGGTAGTCGCGATAGCCGGGCTTGGGCGTGCGCTTCCACGGGTTGTCTTCGTAGTAGTACGCGTTGTGCTCGTCGTAGATGTTCACCGATCGATACGACCGGAAGTCGATGGGATCGGGGCACAGCGCCCACGATCCGTTGTAATCGTCCGGGTACATCACCTGAACGCCGAGCGCCTCCCATCCGCCGGTGGATCCGCCCGTCAACGCGCGCGCCCAGCCCTGGCCGATGCCACGGAATTCCTTCTCGATGTGCGGGAGCAGGTCGCGCGTGATCGCGTCGCCGTACGGCCCGTTGTTCGCCGAATTCACCGCATACGAGTCGTCGAAGTACGGCGTCGGGTGTTGGATCAGCACGTGGATCATGCGCGGAAATCGCGGGCCGTTCCAGTCCCTGTAGAACTGATACGCCGCCCGCTGTTGATCGCGCTGCTGAGGGGGCGCGTTGGGATCGGGTGGCGTGTCGCGCCAGCCGTCGCCCTCCATGCTGGCCGGGAAGTGACCGTGGTGGATGAGCACCGGATAACGGGCGCTGGGGTGCGTCTCCCATCCGGACGGGAGCAGCACGATGGCGCCAAGCGAGATCGGGCGGCCCCAGAACTTCGAGAGCCGTTCGTTGGGCACGCGAATGTACCTCACCTGCTTCGTATCCGTCCGCGGCGCGATCGGCGCGATTTCCTGATCCATCGAGATGCCGATCTCTCCGCTCGTCGCGGGATCGAGATGCATCTTCACCGGCTTGCTGTAGAAGTTGCCCGGCTTCGCGGCCCACCGCTGCCCCTCGCCCCGGTCCATCGGCATCTTGATCGTGTGGCCGTCGGACCGATGGAACGTCTCGTAGCGGTTGATCAACGCCTGCACCCAGTAGTCGCCCGGGGGAATGGCCTTCAGGCTGTGTGCCGGCCACCCGACGACCGTCTCGTCGATCGTCACCTCCTGATCCGGTTTCAGGCCGTCGACATCCACGCCGAAAATCGGGCGCGTGCTGTTCGCGCGGTACTGGTCGGTCTGCGTCCGCGGCTCCGTTCTCCCATCGTCGGAAATGAACAGGAGCACGCGGCCGTCGAGCGGCTGAGCGCTCCGCGCGGACGGAAAGGACACGGCGAACCGCAGCGGACCCGTACTCCGCGCGCGCTGAGCCAGCACTACCCACCCGCTCAGCGCCAGTACCAGCGTGAATCCGAGGACGAACCGCTCCTTCCTCACAAGATCCCCTCCAGGGGCTTCTACGACTTGTCGTAATCGTTGATCGCTCGAATCCACAAGTTGCGGTAGCGAATGGGATTCCCGTGGTCCTGCAGACCGATTGGGCCTTTCGCCGTGTCCGGGGTGTACGGATCGATCATCTTGTGCGCCGTGGGCCCCCAGAACGGCGTGGCGTTGTGGACGACCACACCGTTGTGGAAGACCGTCACCACCGCCGGCTTGTCCAGCGTGCCGCGCTGTGTGAACCGCGGAGCGGTGAAGACGATGTCGTAGGCCTGCCAGTCGCCAGGCGGGCGAGACGCGTTCACGAGAGGCGGGTACTGACCGTACATCGCCGCAGCCTGACCGTCGGGATACGTCGGATTCTGATAGCTGTCCAGCACCTGGATCTCGAACTTCCCCAACAGAAAGACCCCGCTGTTCCCGCGCCCCTGGCTTGATCCTTTTATCTCGCTCGGCGTGGCGAACTCCACGTGCAGCTGGAAGTCGGTGAACTGCGCCTTGGTTTGCAGCAGGCCCTTGCCGGTTTCGAGGATGCCGTTCTTCATCGCCCACGTGGCCGGCGAGCCGTCCGTCATCTGCCAGCCGCTCAGATCGTCGCGATCGCCCACCAGCACCGTTGCGTCGGCAGGAGGCGGCACAGGGGTCATCTTCGCCGACGCGGGGGCGACGAGCCGCGGCTGAGGCCGCCGCCCGTCGTGGATGTGCCATCTGCCGTTCGGCTGCATCGGCGTATCGTCGTATCCGAGATTGGCCTGCTGCGCGAACAGGCCACCGGCCAACACGAACACGACGATTCCAGTGTGTGCGCAACCTCGGTTGAATCTCATGAGAGCCTCCGTCGACCTAATGATGATCAAACAGCCGATGCCGCCCGCCGCTACATCTTCGAGGCGGAGACTCCGTCGATGTGCACCTCGAGCAGATGGTTGACGCGCAGGCCATAGATGCCGTCGGTCTTCAGTCCTCCCTTCGGCATGGAATGCACGACGGTGCCGTTGACGACGTAGTCGATCTTGTCGGCCATGACGCGGACTTCGAGCGCGTTGGTGGACTTGCCGGTCGCGTCCGGCTTCTTGACGGCGTCGCTCGGTGTCTTCGGCGCGACATCCTGCGTCGACGCATCGCCATCCCGCTGTTTGATGAGCCACGTGCCGTCCTGCGCGACCAGGAAATAGACGTACTTCTGTTTCGGCCCCTCGAGATCGCTTCCGCCGAACACGAGCCCGTAGTAGTTGGTGTGGCCGCTCGGCTTCATGAGCGTGAACGTGCCTTTGAGCGTGTAGTTCCCCGTCATGGTGTTCGCGGGATTCCAGTAGACGGCGGCCTGCGGGTTGGTCGCGTGGAAGCCGGTGCCCATGGTGACGAACTTGATGTCGCCAGCCGCATCCGGATCCGACGCGGTCGTGCTGCGATCCGCGCGCACCTTCCAGCCTTTCGGCGCCTGCGCCACGAGGGGAACAACGACGAGCAACGCGACTGTCACAGCGAAAATATGGCGTTTCATCTGGCCTCCTGTTGAGAATCCGTTCGTACCGATGACACGTTAACACGGACGCAGGGCAGGGCCGGATGCCCGGTCATGCGTCGGTCGGAGCGCGCCGTGGCGGCGTGAGGACGGCCGGAAACGCCACAGGCAGCCTCGCGGAGCGCCAGGCCTGGAATCCGCCGATGACGTCCGTGGCCCGGCGCAAGCCTATCTCCTGAAGTGTCGCCGCCGCCAGCGACGAGGCAAAGCCCTCGTCGCAGATGACGATCCAGCGCACGTCCACATCCACCGCTTCCGGAATCCGGCCGGGGCTCGCCGGGTGCAGCCGCCATTCGAGATGATTGCGCTCGACGACGATCGCGCCGGGAATCTCGCCGTCGGCGCGACGCTGGAATTCCGGCCTGGTGTCGACCAGGATGGCTCCGTGCTGGATCGCGTCGCTGGCCGCCTCCGGGTCGAGGCGCGTCAACTGTGCGCGCGCTTGCAAGAGAAAGGTGTCGAGGTCGCTCGTCATGCTGAATGTCGCCCCGGCTAGTTTAGGACAGCGTCGCACCAAAGTGCTCCTGGAACCCTTTCATCCCATCTCCGTCTCAAGGGGTACGTCATTCAGGCGGGAGGAAGATCCATGCGTGTTGCGATCGCGGCGGCGATTCTCGGGACGGCGCTCGTTGCGGCACCTCGGTCCCAAACGACGCAGGAAGCCCGGCGGTCGGATTCCCTGGAGCGGCCATTCTCTCAGAACGGCCGGATCCGAATGGACCTGTCGGCCGGCGAGTATCACATCTCGGGCAGCCCGGACACGCGTATCCGACTCGAGTGGAACGTGCGAGACGCCGATCAGCTGCCAAAAGTCCGCGCGCGCGCCGACGTGCGCAATAGCGACGCCACCATCACGACGGATGGTCCCACCAACAAGGGACTGAACGTGGCCATCCAGCTACCTCAACAGGCCGACCTCTACATTCGTCTCACAGCGGGCGATCTCCGCATTGAAGGCATCCAAGGCAACAAGGACGTCGAGCTCCACGCTGGCGACGTGCGCATCGACGTGGGGCGTGCCGAGGACTACCGCAACGTGGACGCGTCGGTGTGGGCCGGAGAAATTCAGGCCGCGCCGTTTCAGGTGTTCAAAGGCGGGCTGTTCCGCTCGTTCGACTGGCGCGGCAAGGGGCCCTATCGGCTGCACGCGCATCTCAAGGCCGGCGATCTGCGCTTGTATACGAAGCCCGCGGCCGAGCGCTGAAACGTTTCGTCAACCTTTCTGCTGCAGAAACCCGACGAGCAGCCTGCTGACGGCGTCCGGCTGCTCCTGCTGCACCCAGTGTCCCGCCCCATCCACCAGATGGACGCCGCGCATCTGTGTGCACACGGTCTTCTGCATTCGTTCGAGCGCGCCGGGGTTCTGATAAACGCCCCAGTCGCTCTTCCCGCCGATGAACAGTGACGGCACGTCAATCGTGCGCCCGGAAAAGATCTGGAGCTCCGCGGTGAAGCGGCCGCTCGATCCGACGCGGTAGCCTTCGAGTCCACCCTGGAACCCGGTCCTGGCGTACTCGCCGCTATACACTCTGAGCTCAGCGTCGGGCAGCCACTTGCATGCGGCAATCTCGGCCGCCGACGGCATCTCTGACGCGACCGTTTCCGCCATCCCCTTGTCCAGATCCATCACGTAGTACCGCGGCAGCTTGGCCCACTCGGCGGCAGTTCTCGACGCGAGCGGCGCCGGCGAGTTCTGTTTCCAGTCTGCGCTTTTCATGTGGTAGTACGCGCGCAGGAACGCGTGGACGCCCTGCGGAGCGTTCCGCATGTTGTCGTTGGCGTCGCGTGTCGTGTAGTACCGCTGGTAGTGCTTTCGCGGAG
>WNFV01001000.1_pt1 | contig 60437 bp, 65 predicted proteins | sample 5400101 | NCBI WGS metagenome assembly WNFV01 (sample SAMN13153361, study PRJNA577476) | soil metagenome | isolation source: 115 cm soil or saprolite under grassland replicate 1 | place: USA:California | collected 2016-06-15
CAAGGTCGTGTGGCCACGCAGCAAGGTCGCATAATCCACCCCAGCGCCACCTCCTCGTTTAGCAACTCGGAGGTTAAGCGCTGAGGGGCCTCCCCGGAGGCCCCTCACATTTTCTCGGCGGTATGAGGTCGCTCGCTACTTCCTAGTAGATAAACCCGACCAGTTTCGAGCCGAGCTGGCCCGGCTTGATCGTCCGCTCGTCGATCACGTTGAAGGCCACCCAGTTCATCTCAGTGACCACCCACGACCCATCGGGGTTCACCGCCTCCACGTACGAGACGTGCCCGGCCCAGCTCTCCCACGTGACCATGATCGCGCCGACCTTGGGCTTGGGCCCGACCGGCACACCCTGGTATGCCGCGTTGGCGTACCAGTAGCCGGCGTCGCCGTTCCACGTGATGTTGCGCTTGGTCGCCACGTAGTAGGTGCACCAGCCCACCGGGAACTTGTTGTTGACGTACGGGCCGAGGCAGCATCCGAGGACTTTGACCAGGTAGGAGCTCGGTGCGGTCTGCGGCGCGAGGATCTGGTACAGGGCGGGAGGCGGCGGGAACGCGCCGCCGACGCCGCCAGGGATGACCAGGGTCATGCCCGACGTCAGCGAGGTCGTGCGCAGCCGGTTGAAGTCGATGATCGTCTGGGGGTCCACCTGGTACTTGGTCGCCAGCGACGTGACGGTGTCGGTGGCCTTGGTGGTGACGACGATGCCGTGCAGAGGCGGGATCACGATCTTGTCGCCTGTGGCGACCGAGTCGTTCGAGTAGAGGTTGGCGTTCGACCAGCGGATCTCGGCCACCGTCACGTGGTAGCGGGCGGCGATCGTCTTCAGGCTCTCGCCGGCAGCCACCGTGTACATGAAGGGCTGATGATTCATCGGCGCCGAGGTCGGAATCGACACCGGCTTGATGATCGTGCTGTATCGCCCAAGCGAGACGTCGCCGTACTCGCCGCCTTCCGCCACCATGATCGCTTCCGCGTTCACGGGCCCGAGGTGCGCCGTCAACTGGGTCGGGAAGTGACGATCCATCGCCGCATAGCTGGACATAGCCACCGCTATCCCAAGCACGACAGCATGGGTCAGGTAACGATTAATTCGCAGTTGCCTACCCCTAAAAGTTTGTGAATCCGCCCTGGCGGCGGGTGGATCCCCAGAAGACTTAGGCACCCTAACAGACCGTTTACGAACCCGTCAACCCCGGACGCGCAACAATTCGTAGCTTGGCGGGTTCGAGTTGGCCCTCGCGGCCGATTTGAATACGAATTTCACGACTTCCCCACCAAAGCGCGCGCCGGCGCCGAACAAGGGTTCGGCCACCGCGTCGCCTCAGTTGCCCAGGAAGCCGGAGCATCACGAGGCTAAACGAGCGCGGGCGCGGCTCCTTGCTAGGGTCCTCCTCGCACGTAGACGGTCTGTCCAGAGACGAAGCTCGACTCGTCGCTGCACAAAAACGCGATCACCGTCGCGATGTCCTCCGGCTGGCCGATGCGACGGAGCGGAATCTGCGAGGCGGCGCCGATCTTGAACGTCTCGAAGTCGACGCCCATGCGCTCGGCGGTCGCCCGGGTCATGCGCGTCTCCACAAAACCCGGCGCCACCGCATTGACGTTGATGTTGAACTGGCCGAGCTCGATCGCGAGCGTGCGCGCCATGCCCTGCAGCCCAGCCTTGGCCGCCGAGTAGTTCGCCTGGCCGCGATTACCGAGGGCCGACGTCGACGAAAGGAACACCATCTTTCCGTACTTCTGCTCGACCATCGGCTTCTGCGCCGCGCGCGCGCAGAGGAAGGTGCCCTTGAGGTGAGTGTCGATGACGGCGTCCCAGTCGTCGTCGGTCATCTTGAAGAGCAGGTTGTCGCGGATGATGCCCGCACAGCACACGAGGATGTCGAGCCGGCCGAACTCGCTGACGGCGCGACCAACCATCGACTCGACCTGCTCCGGCTGGGTGACGTCGCACGCGATCGCGAGACCCTTGATGGGCTTCGCGACCTCCTCCGCCGGCCCGGTGTCCATGTCCGACACCACAACCCTTGCCCCTTCGCGCGCGAACAGCTCAGCGGTCGCGGCCCCGATGCCCCGACCTGCCCCCGTGATGAGCGCGACGCGGTCGGTGAACCTCATGCCGTCTGGGTGTCGTAGGCCGCGCCCCCGTCCTTGCGTGGGTCGGAGGCGCCGGACAGGTAGCCGTCCGGCTCGCGCACGATGAGCTGCGGCCGGGCGAAGTAGGAGTCGTAGTTCAGCGTGCGCCGGTTGACGCGATATCCCAACCGCTCCAGCCCTTCGCATACCGTACGCGGCACGCGGGCCTCGGCCTGCACGACGTCGCCCTGGTAGTCGACGCGCGGCGCGCTGACCGCCTCGACCGGCGACATCTGGTGGTCGAGCACGTTGACGAGGACTTGCAGGATTGCGGTCACAATCTTCGTCCCGCCAGGCGCACCGATGCACACGCGCAGCTTGTTGCGCTCGAAGACCATGGTCGGCGTCATCATCGTGACCCGCGTCTTGCCCGGCCGGATCGAGTTCGGTCGCCGGGGTCGGGGATCGAAACAGTTCATGTAGTCGTTGTAGCCGAAGCCCAGGCCAGGCGTGACCACCCCGCTCGACGAACCGAGCGTGTGCGACAGCGACACCGCGTTGCCTCCGTCGTCGACCACGCAGACATGGGTGGTGTCGGTGCGGTCCGCGATCACCTGCCGTGCTGTCGCCGCGTAGTGCTTGTCCGAGAGCGCGCCGGTCGGGATGTCGACAAAGCGCGGGTCCGCGATGTGCAACTCGCGGTCGGCAACCGCCCAGGCCATCGCCTCCACGAGTACACGTGCGGCCTCGGTGCTCGGCCAGCCATGCGAACCGAGGTCGAAGCCCTCGAGAAAGTTCAGCATCTGGAGCAGCGTGAGCCCACCTGCCGGCGGCCCCGCAGCGACGACCCGCAGACCGCGATAAGTGCCGCGGATGGGCTCGGTGACGTTGACCGTGTAGGCCTCGAGATCCTCTTTCGTGACAAACCCGCCGTTGCTCTCAAAGTCGGCAGCGATCTGATCCGCGATCTCGCCCTTGTAGAAGACGTCGGGACCTTCGCGCGCGAGGTGCTCCAGGGTGTGAGCGAGGTCGGACTGAACCATCACCTCGCCGATCGCGTACAGGCTGCCGTCGTGCGTGTAGATGCCTTTCGCGGCAGGCGTTGCCTGGATGCGCTGCGCGTTCGGCACCACATCGGGTCCGTAGTCCACCGTCCAGAACCCGTGCACATAGCCCGTGACCGGGAATCCGTCACGCGCCAGCGGTATGGCCGGCTCGATCGCCTCCTCCCAGGAGATGGTGCCAAACCTGGTCAGCGCTGCATACAGCCCCGCGACCGTGCCCGGCACAGCGACCGACTGATAGCCGACGTCGTTGACCCAACCCTCGAGCACGTATCCGTAACGATCCGCGGCTTCGCGGATGAAGATCGATTCCCACTGGTCCTCGCGGACCCGCGAACCCGCGGTCCCGTAGAACTCGAACAGGGCGTCCCCGGCTTGCGGGCTGTGGACGAGCATCGCCCCGCAGCCGCCGAGGCCGCACATCTGGGGGTCGATGACGCCCTGCACGAAAGCGCACGTGACCGCGGCGTCGACCGCGTTGCCGCCGCGCCGCATGACATCGAGGCCGATCTCCGCCGCCAGAGGTTGGGGGCAGACGATGATGGCCACGACCGTAAGTTAGTGGAAAGCAAAGTTCACCTCCCCGCTTGCCGGGGAGGTCGGCGGCGAAGCCGCCGGGTGGGGACCCTAGCCCGGCAGCTCGATGGTGAAGGTGCTCCCCGCGCCGCGCGCGGTCTTGACGCGGATCGTCCCGCCGTGGCGCTCGACCACGCGGCGCGCGATCGCCAGCCCCAGCCCACTCCCTGAATCGCTGCGCTGGAAGCGCTCGAACAGGCGCGGCAGGCGGTCCTCCTCGATGCCCGGCCCCTCGTCGGCGACGGCGATCACCGGCCCGGCCGAGCCGCGCTCGACGCTGAGGGTGACGTGGGCTCCGGGCGGGCTGACGCGGACGGCGTTGTCGACCAGGTTGGCCACGGCCTCGCGCAGCAGGTCCTTGTCCGCGCTCACGCTGGCGTGCGCGCCAACGTCGGCGACCAGCTCCACGCCGGAGGTGGCGGCCGCCACCGCGTAGGCGCGCACCACGTCCGCGGTCAGCTCGGCCAGGTCGACCAGCTCGCGGCGGAGCGGCACATCCTCGTCCGCGTGCGCAAGCGAGCGCAAGCGCTCCAGCATCCGCTTCATCCGCTCGGCCTCCGCGACGCTGTCGGTCACGGCATCCTCGACCCCAGACTTGCTCCCGTTCGCGCGACGAAGGATCGACAGGTTGGTCATGATCGTGGCCAGCGGCGTCGCCACCTGGTGCGACACGTCGGTGAGGAATCTTCGCTGCGCGGCCAGGACGCCGGCCAGCTGCTCATTGGCTTTCGACTGCGCCTCGATGGCGCGGTTCATGCGGTAGATCATCGGGAGCACGATCAGCGGCAGCGGCGCGATCAGGGGCGCCTTGACCCAAAGCACGGAGATGGCGACTGCGCATGCCGCGAGCGTCAGCAGCGCGGGCCACGTCGCCGATGCGGCCTGCTTCAGGAGCTCGGGGTACGGCCGCCCGCTGCGCAGCGCTGCCGGGAGTACGCCAAGGCCGAGATTCACTCCCGCGTAGAGCAGGGCCCCGAGCGCCGCACGCGCCTCCTGCATCCCGTCGACGTCAGGGCCGACCGCGCCCACCAGCGCGGCCACGGCCGAGGCAGCGAGCGTGTTGCCCGCGTTGAACACGCTCTCGGGCCGGCTTCGCCCGACGAGGTGATTCCCCACCAGCACGCTCAGCGCGGCGGTGGCCGGACCGATCCCCGCCGGCAGCAGCAGGACGGCGACGAGACAGGGCAGCGCCCCGAGGTTGATCTTCTGCTCGAGGCCGATCTTGACCGGATAGCGCTCGGCGACGGCCACCGCGACGAAGCACCCGGGAATGAGAAGCAACCGCCATTGGTCGGCGGCGTTGAAGCCTCCAACAAGGCCGGCGATGGCGGCCAGGGCGGCGCCGGCGGCCGGCACACCGATGATGGCCGCCTTGAGCGGCCTGGGGAAGGTCGAGAAGACGACGACCATCGGCCTCAGGCGACGGGCACGTGCAGGTATAGGCTCACCGTCGTCCCTCCGTATCCGACCGTGGTTGCGCTCACGTGGTAGCGCTTGACCTTGGCGGTGACGTAGGCGGTGCTGATGCCGGCCGGGAGCTGGACGCTGACGGTGATGTCAGTGCCGCCGATACCGTCGGATGTCATGACCGCGTCGATCCGGACGTCGTTGAGCAGCGAGACCTCGGTCTGAAGCACGCTGACGGTCGTGTTGACGGTCAGGTTGCTGCCGTCGGTCGTGTCGACGTGAACGGGCGGATCTCCCGAGCACCATGCGATGTTGGCCGAGGCGCCCCCGGCGCCCGCGATCACCAACGCCCCGGACGCGAGCACGCCGGCCAAAACACTCCGAGCTTTCATATCCACCACTCCCTATACCGCGCTGAACCTGTAGCCGAGTCCGCGAACCGTGTGGATCAAGCGCGGCCCGCCATCCTGTTCGAGCTTCTGGCGGATGCGCGAGATGTGCACCTCGAGCGAGTTCGATTCGGGCCCCGTCGTGACCGCCCAGACCGCTTCGCCCAGCTGGGCGTAGGTGACGAGCTGTCCGCTGTTGCGCATCAGGGCAGCGAGGATGCGGAACTCGATGCCCGTCAGCGGCAGCCGGCGGCTCGCCCGGGTCGCCAGGCCCTCGCTCAGGTCGACCACGACGTCAGCCGCGGCAAGCCTGGCGCCGCCCTTGCCGCGGTGGCGGCGGATGACCGCCTCCACACGCGCGATCAGTTCTTCGAGGGCGAATGGCTTGCTGACGTAGTCGTCCGCGCCGAATTTCAGGCCGGCGATCCGGTCGCTGACCGACGAGCGGGCGCTGATGCCGACGAGCGCGGCGTCGGTCTCGGCACGAAAGGCCTGGAACAGCTCGGCGCCGTCGTTATCGGGCAACATGAGGTCGAGGAGCACGACGTCGGGATTCCACTGCCGGACCAGGTCGAGCCCGCGTCCGGCCGAGTCGACGGCCCGGACCGTGTAGCCTTCACCGCCCAATCCGTTGACGACCGCCCTGGCCAGGCGGCGGTCGTCCTCGACGAGGGCGACCTTCCACTTGATGCTCATGGGGGAATCGAAATTGTCCCACGGAGAGCCGGTGTGCAGGCCGCCCAAGACGTAACCCGGGGCTCCGGGCCGCCGTTCGAGATCAGCGTGTTGGCGCACCCTGCCCCGCTCGCGGGGAGGTGCCCGGTGCGGCCGGGCGATGGGGCCTGCGCAGCCCCTCCGGCCCTTCGGGCCACCTCCCCATGAATGGGGAGGAGCTATGAGGCGGCTGCCGGCGCCCCTACGCGGGCTGGCGCTGGGCATCGTCGTGGCCGCCGCCGTCCTGGTCCCCAGCGCGACGACGCTCTGGGTCTCGGCGCCCGACCCGAGTGACATCCACGAGCGGGTCCAGGCTCTGACCAGCTCCCGAGGCGTGCCACTCCTCGGAGAAAACGACGTTCCTCCGCAGCTCGCCGAGGCCGTGGTCGCGATCGAGGACGAGCGCTTCTACTCCCACCACGGCATCGACTCGATCGGCCTGAGTCGCGCGATCCTCTATGACGTGACCAACCTGTGCCTGTGCCAGGGTGGATCGACGATCACAGCGCAGCTCATGAAAGACGTCTATCTCGGGGGCTCGGACCGTGGCTACAGAAAACTGCAGGACATGGTCCTCGCGCTCAAGGCCGAGCGGATCCTGACCAAGAACCAGATCCTGGCGTACTACCTGAGCGAGATCACTACTGGCTTGGGGCGCTACGGCATGACAGAGGCCGCTTGCGCGTACTTCCGCGCGCCGCTGAGCGACCTGACGCTCGGGCAGAACTCGCTCCTGGCCGGCGTGATCCAGGCCCCGTCGGCCTACGACCCTACCGTGAACCCCGACCTGGCGGCGCAGAGGCGGGCGCAGGTGCTTGCGAAGATGGTCGCCAACCACCTGATCACGCCGGCACAGGCGCAAGCCGCCAATGGGGAACCGGTCGTCTCGGAGGGACCCGGCTGCTAGCCGGCCCAGGCCATCGGCGAGGTCGCGTCGAAGCCGTTGTTGGTCGTCACCTGGATCGGCTTCACCGGCGCCACTGGGGTCGGCGTCGGCAAAGGCTCGACCCCCGGGCTCGGCGACGGCGTCGCCGGGGGAGCGTAGGCCGCCTTCGGCAGGAACCACAGCTGGAACGAGCCAGCCGGCACCGCGGGTGCGAGGTAAGCGATGCCCGAATCGTCGGGCGCCCAGGCCGGCTGGGCGACCATCTGGTTGGTGACGATCTGCTTGCGCGGGCCGAGCGTAGACCCGTTCCATGACGCGATGACCAGGTACGAGATCTGCTTCTCGTAGGTGCAGATCATCGCTATCTGGGTTCCGCTCGGAGAAACTGCAGGGTTGCGGCAGTCTTCGCCGGTCGTGGTCAACGCGCGGCCCGCCGAGTAAGCGCGGTTCGTGAACCACAGCCGTCCGACAAGCCTGTCGTTCGGCCCGTAGTCGTACTTGGTGTAGATCAGGCCACCGCGGACCGGCAGCGGCTGCACGTCACCGCCGGTGTAGTCAGCGGCGTTCGTCCACAGCTTCCCCTGCTTGATGGTTCCGGTCAGTGGCATGGCCCAGATGGAAAACACCACGTCATAGCCGGCCTTCGGCTTGTCATACGCCATCCACAGCGTCTTGCCGTCAGCGCTGATGCGCGGATAGAAAGACCAGTGATTGGCACCCGGATCGGGATTCCGCGACGGAGCCGAGTTGGTGGTGATGCGCCGAATCACCTTTCCGAACGGGTTCAGGAGGTAGAGGTCCGAATACATGTGGAACTGGCGCACCGCAACGAGGTTGCCGTCTCCAGTGAGGGCCGGCATCATCCAGCCCTCCTCCGGGGTCAGCTGATGAAAGCGTCCCACCCGCAGGCTGTAGATGGCGCCGTCCTGCGCGACGTAAAGGGTGCCGGGGAGCGTGAATGCTTGTGCTCGCGGTGTCGACGCGGTCGGTTTTTGGGGTGGGGCTGCGACGTGCGACGTCCGGGTCCCGAGCAACAGGTACGTGCCCGTGCCCCCGATGACCATCACCGCGGAAAGGACGGCGCCGAGAAGAAAACGCGGGATCATGGGCGGGATCATGGGAAGTACTGATGCACCAGCGGGAGGATCAGGCCCCAGTTGGCCGTCACGCTGCCGCCAGGCCCTCCCCCATGCGTATAGGGCGGCAGAAGCACGATCTGCTTGATCTGGTCCGGATTGTCAAAGCTCGCCGCCAGCGGCAGCAGCGACGCCACCTCGGGAATGCTGATGCTCGTCTTCATCTCCTTACCGATCGCCGCCGAGAGGGCGGGGAGATCCTCGGGGGACAGAAGCTTGGCCTTTTGACGGATGGCCATCAGCACCTGCTGCTGGCGCTGCGAGCGACCGAAATCGCTCTGCAGGTCCCCGTGGCGTGAGCGCACGTACTGCATCGCATGGATACCGTCCAGGTGCTGCGGACCAGCCAACACCGCGACTCGCTGATAGTCATACGGATACCCGCTGATGATGTCCGCGGGGTAGTAGTCGTCCAGCACCGGGTGACTGGTCACGACGTCGATCCCTCCGATCGCGTCGATCAGCTTGACGAGCCCGAGCAGTCCGACCCAGATGTAGTCGTCGATGTGAACACCGAAATCCTGTGCCACCGTGGCCATCGCCGCGCCCGGTCCGCCGTATGAGTACGCACCATCGATCTTCCCGTAGCCACCGGTGGAAAGGTGCACGTAAAGGTCGCGCGGAATCGAGAGCATCGTCACCTGCTTCTTCGAGGGCACGACCCGGACCAGGATCATCGACTGCGTCAGCACGTGGTCGGGGTTGAACTTCGAGTCGTCGTCCGACCCAAGCAACAGCACCGTGAAGGCACCGGGGACCGCAGCCGGCGAGGGCGACCCAGGCGTCGGCGAGACCAAAAGCTCCGTGGGCGACGGGGTCGGAACTGTGATCACCTGGCCTGTCGACTCGATCGCCAGCTGGGCGGCGGGCAGGAAGTAAGCGAAGCCGCCCGCCACCGATGACATCACGATGGCAAGGAGGACGAGGAAGCTTGTGCGAAGAGGGCTAAGCCGCCGGCGTGATGCTCGGATGCGGTGCCCCGGTTTCAAGCCGAGCGGCACGGATGAGCATTTTAGACCCTCGCGCTGTATGACTTTGTAAGTGGGCTGTTAACGGTCCTGAAGGATCGGCTACGCCTGAATCCCCAGCTGCACGGCCTTGACAACGAGCATCACGACCGCGAGCACGATGTAGCCGGCCAGCACCGCCATGGCGACGCGCCGTGCGAACGACCACGCGGGCCGCTCCAGCAAGGCCAGGGCGGGCATGCGCCAGTTGGCGCGCTCCTCGCGTGAGATCTGCGGCGGCGGTGCGCCGCGGGACCTGAACCACGTCCACGCGCCGCCCGCCACGAGAACGACGGCGGCGATCGCGCCGAGCACGATGAGCAGGCTCGTGACGTCGATCGAAGGCAGGACGGTCGAGATGACCAGGACCGCCGAGAGCACGAGCATCGTGCTCACGATCACACCCGCGACCGCATTGAGCCACGGACGGTTGACCCACGGCCCGAGAACCGCGCTGTCGTTGCAGAGCAGAACCGCGAACACCGTCGTGCTCGGGAGCATGATCCCGGCCAGCGCCTGGACCGCCGTGGTGATGAGGCCCAGCGGCGCGTAGGGGATGAGCACGATGGCCGCGGCCAGCGCGACCATGCCCGTGTACGAGGCGTAGAAGAGCTTGGCCTCGCGGACACCGCGGTGTAGTGAGTGGCGGAGGCCGAAGACGTCGCCGAACGCGTAAGACGTGGCGAGTGTGACCGCGGAGGCGCCGACGATGGAGGCGTCGAAAAGCAGCACGCCGAAAATCGCGCCTGCCGCCGGCGAGATGCTCTCGTGCAGGCCGCGGGCGATGTGCAGGGCGTCTTTGTAGTGACCGAACTCAAGGGTGCCCGAAAACGCGGACGCGGTCGCCATCATGATCGCGGCCGCGCCGATCACCACCACGAACGCGCCGATCACGGTGTCCGCCTTCTCGTAGTCGAGCCAGCGCGGCGTGATCCGCTTGTCGATCACGTTGGACTGCTGGAAGAACATCTGCCACGGCGCCACGGTGGTGCCGACGATGGCGACGATCAGCAAGGCCGAGTTGGAGGTGAGCCCACCCTCGACGCCCGGTAGGACGAAGCCGCCAAGGACGCCTTCGGCGCTGGGGTGGCTGAGCACCGCCAGCGGCAAGACCAGCAGGCTCGCGAAGAGGAATACGAACATCGCCCGCTCCCAGCGGCGGAAGTTGCCGCTTACGGTGATGGCGATCAGCAGCACGGCCGCGATCGGCACCAGGACCGCCGGCGGGAGACCGAAATACTCGCCGGCCAGGCTGATGCCCATGAACTCGGTGCTGATCGTCAGGAAGTTCAGAAGAAAGATGCCGCCGGCCGAGAACCAGCCCCACGAGCGCCCGAACCGCTCCCGGATCAGCCTCGCGTAGCCGACGCCGGTGACCGCGCCGAGGCGGACGACCATCTCCTGGTTGACGATCAGGACCGGGATCAGGAGCAACAGCGTCCACAGCAGCGAGTAGCCGAAGTCCTGGCCGGCCTGGGCGTAAGTCGAGACGCCGCCCGCGTCGTTGTCGCCGACCATGACGATCAGCCCGGGACCGATGATCGCCAGCAAGGTGAGGAGGCGGCGGCGCCACGTCCGGCGCGGGGTGACGTCGCTGACCCGGATCGTGCCGAAGGCGCCGTGGATGTCGCCCTGGTGGAGCTCGTCGAGGACCGCTGACGTTGGCTTCAAGCGCGAGTCCTTTCGGTTTGGCTCGCGCTCGCTCATGTCGGTCTATACGCCGGTGCTTGCTTCGACGCGGTTGCGCCAGTCTTCGGGGATCAGGTCCGCGATCACATCGTCCGACGAGATTGCGCCGATGAGGTTGCCGGCGGCGTCGACGACACCAAGCGCGGTCAGGTTGTAGTCGGCCATGGTCAGAGCGACGTCGGCGAAGTCGGCGTTGCCAAGGACCGAGATCTTGCTCAGCTCGAGCTCGTCCACCTGGCGCGACCTGTCCGCGCGAAGCAGCTCGACGACGCCGGCGCTTCCGATGTACCGGCCGTCCGGCTCGGTGACGAACACGGTCGCCAGCAGCTGGTGCGGCGACTTGTCGTCCGTCCTCACAGCCTCGAGCGCCATGTCGACGGTCGCGCCGCGAGTCACCCAGACGTAGTCGGGGCTCATCATGCCGCCGGCGGTGGTCGGGTGGTACTGGAGGAGCTTGCGCAGCTTGTGCTGCTGGTTGGCCGACATCATCTCGAAGACCGGTTTGCGGCGCTCCTGGTCGAGCTCGCCGAGCAGGTCGGCTGCATCGTCGGGAGCCATGCGCTCCAGGATCTGCGCGGCCTCTTCGTTGGATTTCGAGTGCAGGAACTCGACCTGGTGCTCGGGGTCGAGCTCTTCGAAGATGTCCGCGGTCAGGGCGGGATCGCTCTCGATCGCCTCGATGATCTCCTGACCTTCTTCGTGGGAGGCGTCTTCGATGATGTCGGCGATCTGCGCGGGATGCAGCCTGCGCAGCCTCTGCAATGGCATCAGGAGCTTGGCCGTAGGCACCTGGCCCACGAAGGGCTGGACGTCCTTCCAATCGAGGATGGCGTGGCGCCGCAGGTCGGGGCGACCGCGTCGCGGCAGCAGCCGGCGCAGCATCGCCTGCGGGCTGCGGTCGATGCCCGCGAGGTACCAGCCGTCCTCGCTTGGTGCGAGCACGAGGTCGTGGGCCTGCACGATGCGCCCCTTGTTGACGTCCACGAGGTGCCTGCCGAGGACGTCGGTCGCCAGCAGCACCTCGCCCGGCCGCCTCTGAAACGCTTCGGTGCGAATGGTGTGCGTGTTGAGGCGGACGCCGCCTGGCTCCAGAGAATCGACGACCGACTTGCCGATGAAGACGTCCTGCGCGCCGACCCGCACCTTGAGCCCGGTGACAGGCGGGTAGGTGCCCTCGCCGAGCCTGACGACAAAGTCCTCCACGCGGCCCACTTCGGTGCCAGCCGGGTTGAGGACCGGGCTCTTCAGCAGCTGGGTGACCGTGAGCCGCCGCTTTTCCCGGCCGTGCCTCCTGTGCTCCACGCTTCCGTCCTGACCTTGCTCGCTCATCGCTAATCCCTTCCCCCTAACTGGTCCGGCTCATTATCCCGCCATGCCCAGAAGGCTTCCCTGGCCTCGGGCACCAGCCAGATGAGCAGCGCGATGGCGGCGACATACTGCGCCCACCACCATCCGAAGAGTGTGGTCGCGGCCAGTCCGGCGAGGGTCACCGCGGCCAGGTAGGCGCAGCTGATCGTCTCCGCGATGTCGGCGCGGAGCGAGGGGCTGCCGACCACCGCGTTGACGCGACGCTTCTGCCAGGCGAGCAACGGCATCGCGACCACGGCCACGGCGCTGACGGCGATCCCGACGAGGGAGCCCTCCGGCTCGATGCGAAGCACGATCCCGACGATCGACGACAGCACCACGAACACGCACAGCACGATCAGCAAGACCGCCGAGATCGCGGTCGTCCGGGCTTCCAGGCGGTCGACGTCCTCGGCCGGCGCGCCGCTCGACTCGACCTGCAGCCGGCGGTAGAGGACGATGCCGCTGAGCAGCTCGACCACTGAGTCGAGGCCGAACGCGGTCAGCAGCGCGCTGCGCGCGGCGACGCCGGCGCCCAGGGCGACGGACGCCTCGACGAGCATCCATGCGACCGTCACCACCTCGAGGCGCAAACCTCTGCGCACCGCCGCCGCGCGTGTGAGATCCACACTCGAATTGTCGGCTAGGATCGCGGCGAAGATGGGGGCCCGGGTCGAGGCTTACCGCAGCGAGCTCCGCGGGCTGAAGGAGTGGGAGCCATATCTCAAGAAGCATTCCGGTCTGCCGGGGCCGCGTGCGAACCTGGAGCTCGTGGCGGCGGTCGCCGAGGAGGCCGACGCGGACCGGCTTTGGCGGATGTCAGCCTCGCAGGACGAATTCCTCGCGCTCTGCGGCACCGCGGGACTGGGACGCATCGCGTTGATCGAGCCGGACGCCGTCATGAAGTGGCTCCACGAGTTGGCGTCGGATCCACGCTGGCGCGTGCGCGAGGGAGTCGCGATGGCGCTGCAGCAAGTCGGTCGCGAGGACATGGCCCGACTGCTGGCGGTGATGAAGGAGTGGGCAGGCCACGAGCCTTTCGTCCAGCGCGCGGTGGTGGCCGGACTTTGCGAGCCGGCCATCCTGAAGAGGAACGAGGACGTCGTCGGCGTACTGGCCATCCTCGACGGCATCACGAGGTCGGCCGCCTCGGCAAGCCATCGACAGGACGAAGGATTCCAGGCGCTGCGCAAGGCGCTCGGTTACGGCTGGAGCGTCGCCGCGGCCGCGGCGCCGAAGAACGCCAAGCCCTATCTCGAGAAGTGGCTGCGCTCGACCGACAAGGACGTGGCGTGGATCATGAGGACGAACATGAGCAAGGCGCGGATGGCGGAACTGCGGGAGAAGCTCGTCGCACCGCGCCGCCGGCGCCGCCCTGGCTAGACGCGCTCCAGGATCACGATCGGGATCTCACGCCCGGTCTTGGCCTGCTGCTGCTCGAGGTACTCGATCGATTTGGCGGCCTTCGCGCGTTCATCGGGACCTGCCACCCGAGTCCGGACCTCGAACTTGTCTGGACCGAGCTCCACAGTCGCCTCCGCGGCCTTCTGCAGGTTGTGGAACCAATCAGGTTCGTTGGGCGCGCCGTTGTTGGAAGCGATGATCGCCAGATCGCGGTTGTAGGGCCGGTAGCCCACGACCACGGTCCGTTCGGCGCCTGTCTTCCTGCCCGTGGTGGTCAGGAGCAAAAGTTGCCTGCCGGCCATCTGGCCCGTCAGTTGACCTCGGTGGGCGCGGAACTCCTCGATCAACCTGGCGTTGAAGGCCTTCATATCCGTAGGAATTTGCGACATGTCTTAACCGTAGAACGCATCTAACGGGTAGGGGCACCGGGCCTCCTCGTTGCCTTTGTAGGAGGTAATTGAATGGATCAGACGCTGACAATCGTCGTGATCGTCGCGATCGTGGTCGCGATTGCGATCGCTCTCATAGTTGCGTTGTCGCGACGCTCTCGGCTTCGAGCGCTTCCGCCCGAATCGCGGGACCGCTACGCACAGTCATGGCAAGCGGTAGAGGCACTATTCATCGACGACCCGAAGGGTGCCGTGCAGGAAGCGGACAAGCTCGTGGTATTGATGCTTGGCGAGCGTGGCGCAACCATCCATGACGAGCGCAAGGTGCCTGCGGACCTGAAGCAAGCGCGGGAAGCCGCGCGAAGCGATGAGGGCCGGCAGGGGACCGAAGGAATGCGCAAAGCCATGGTGCACTACAAGCGCATCGTCCAGGACTCGCTTGGCACCGAGCCGATGAAGAAGCCGGAGGAGAAGAAGCCGGAGGAGAAGAAGCCGGAAGAGGTCTCCCGCAGGGAGGTCGCCTCATGACCGACGACGTGGAGAAGAAAACCGACGAACCTCGGCCCGGCTCGAGAACCGCAACGCAGGAAGAGCGGCCGCCCAACGCTCCCAAGCGCGATGACAGGGAGCAGGTGCGCTCGAATCCCGAGGTGATGGGCAGGTCCGAACCAAAGGACCTGCCGGAGCCGAAGGACATGCCCGGCAGGCGCGGCGGTCCGATCGAAAGGCCCTCGTCACGTGGGGACGACATGGACTTCTGGCCGGAGATGCAGAACTACAAGCACCGGATGGTCGACATCCAGTCGGAGTTCATCGAGGAGCCGCGTGCCGCCGTCGTAAAGGCGGAGCAGCTTGTCGAAGAGGCCGTCGATTACATGGCGAAAGCGATGCATGAGCGCGTCCAGCAGATGCACAAGGACGTCGAAGGCAACGCCGACACTGAGAAGCTGCGCCTGATGATGCGCAACTTCAGCCATTTCTTCGAAAGACTCGACGTGGGGCACGCCGCCTGAGCGGCGATCCCCATCACCCCGTGTAGAGGAGAGCCTAGACGCTCTCCTCTTTCATGTTGACCCGGGCCAGGTAGGCGCGCAGCTCGGGGTCGGCGAGCAGGAGCAGGATCTTCTCCACCGTCCGCCGCCTTTCGTTCTGGATCTTTGACAGCCCGACCCGCAGCCTTTCGGACGGGTGGTCCACCGCCATCACCTCGCGAACGTGGGTCGCGATGCCGGCAAGCTTGATGAGGACCGCGTCCGAGGGCCTGGGGACCCGCTCCTTCACTTGCGAAGCCTGGCCCGGCGCAGCACGGTCTCGATCGCGTCCTGCGCGCGTTTGGCAAGACGCTCGGCCCAGGGGAACTCGAGCGCGAGAACGGCGATGCCCGCTGCGATGACGAGGATGCCCGGGCCGGGAAGGACAAGCAGGGCGATGCCGATCGCGAGGAGAAGGAAGCCGACCACCGCGACGACGACGCGCCGCACGACGGGATGCGACCGTTGATGCAAGTCTCGTGCCTTGGCGATCAGCTCCTCGTGGGGGGCGGCCATCCCAAGCAGCGTACCGAAGACTGCTGGCTCACAAAGTGTGCCGGGATCGGCCGATTCCGGCCGGCCCTGGAAGGCCGATTTTCGGCACAGTTCTTTCGACTACGCGTCAAAGCGCTGGACCACAAAGCGGCCGTACGCGATGAAGGCGGACAGAAGCAGCAGGACGGCGTTCAGGGCGATGTTCGGGTACTCGCGCCGGGACAGGTGAAACACGATCGCTCCGATCATCAGCAGCACGAGACCGGCTGCGGCCATCGGCACGAGCCAGTCAACCGGCCCAATGAGGCCGGCGAAGATGAGGGCGATTCCGGCGAGGCCCTCCGCGACTCCAGCAAAGACTCGAAGACCGGATGGCATCTCGAGCATCCACTTCATCCTCGGCCGCAGACGTTCCGGGTTGGGCCGGAGGAGAAGCGTCATGTGATAGACGAAAAAGGCGCCGACCACGACCTGAAGGATCCACAGGGCTATGTTCATGACCCGGTCTCCTGGAGTCGGCGGGACGAGATGAATCCCGTCCACCGGATTCTGGACGGCAACCGGAACGAAGGCTAACACCGGCCGGCCGCGAAGCCAATCGCGGCCACTCTTGTTAGAGGCACGATTTGGTGTTTGAAAGTGCCCCGCGAGGGATTCGAACCCCCGACCCTCTGTTTAGAAGCTATCCGAGCGTAAGCGCAGTGCTTCCATATATAAGGACGCGAGCCGAAGGCGGCCAGTTATCAGGTATTGAATTCGTACTGAGGCGCCAAGTGCAGGCCGGCCGTACTCAGATTGTGTAAGCGGTGGTGTCTTGGACCGCGCGGAAATCCTTGTCGCTGATCCACCTGGTTGTCAACTGCATCCCCGAGACGGCGATACGCGAGGATGTTCCTACCCAGGCGATGACTTCGACCGCGACCGTTCGTGCTATCTCCTGCGCCTCAATCGTTTCGACCACTTCACCGGTTTCGGCCTGAGTGCGCAGAACAACCTCACGGATCACCGGCTGCCTCGCCATCTCGACCAGCGCCTCTACGGTGGGAGTGAGATCGCTATCACAAGACGCGACTATCCCAACATCGTATTCACCCCTGAGGGCCATCATCACAGCGTCAATCGAGAGTTTGACATCAATTCCCTTCTCCTCAGCTCTTACGGCGCCGCCTGGCATCCAGCCGTGCGGATAGCGGAGCGCCCGTGGCACGACAGTCACCCCGCTAGCTGTCCAACTCGCCATCTGCTTGCGACGCGCAGAATGGGTCTGAGGATCCTTTGTGGCATCCGGCAGGCCGCAATAAACCCCCGTATATACCAACCGGTAGCGCCCAGCGCCCTTGCCAGCCAAGAGCTCCGCGAAACGGAGTGGTTTGAAATGGCCGTGGAGCTGCGGGTCAGCGGTGCTAAAGAATGCGCGGCGCGCCCAGCCGTAACAGTTTTGGTAGTCGATGAAGACGGCGACACGGCGACCAGTCGAACTCATGAGTGTCGTCCGTCAGAGTGAAGAGCAAAGCCCCACCAGTGCGCCCTTTAGGGGCGGACGGTGGGGAGGAGTAGCTCCATTCTTACCCACCAGAGCCCAGGTTGCAACCACCCCAAACGAAGAAAAAGGGGGCCCAGGGGCGCCCTTTAGAGCCCCCAGTCGAGCGTACACTCCGCGCTGAGGCGCCACGCAGCGCGGTGATTCAGCCACCGGCCTTGTGACGCCCCTGACGAGGGTAAGCCATGGCTCCTGTTCAACGTCCCGCCTCTCTTCCGCCTGCCTGCCAGCATCTCAAGGCGGAGCAGGTCGGCGCCACCCAGGCCCGCCAGTTGCCCGATGGTCGTTGGCAGTACCGCACCCCCTATCACTGTCCGGACTGCGGCGCGGACTTCACCGAGCAACACGTCCGGCCGCTACGGCCGTCCTAGGGCCTCGGAGGGGTTAGGCCGGCCTGACCGCGACGCGGAGCGCGATCCCTGAACCCTGAGCGGCGTCCTGGTGGCTCCTAGGCCCGCAGGCGCGGTTCCTCTCAGTCCTCCGCGAGCCACCATTCAACATCGTCGAGACCTAGATCGAAGCGTTGACCGGCCACGAGACTGTTTGAGTAGAGGTCGACGATCATGTAGCCGCCTTGATGGTCGACGTTCCAGCTTCGTGCTCGATCCTTGCGCAAAACCCAACCGCGCTCTCTCCCGGCTCGACGGCGAAGATGAGATTCACGACGTGTTGGCGACTGCATCGCTGACATGACAATTCTCCTGTGCGAAATGGAATACGAAACGCTGGGGGCTACCGGATGCATGAGCCCCGCTCTTTGCCATGCCTTGCCACAATCGGTCGCCTATAGCGACGCGGCATCCGGCACATTGAAGTGTATCTCAGACGCGTACATGTGGCGTGTCCGGGTCGGCGAGCCCTTCCCAGTGCGCCCTCAGACTGAGCAGTGCGGCGGTCTTGGGCATGCGCCGCGCTAACCACGCTGCCCGCTCAGGCTGCGGCAACCCGCGCAGAATGAACAGCAGCACGTCGAGATGTGGGTCGTCAGACGAATGTCTCTGCGTCGGGTCGCTTCGCATCAACCGAGACATCACGCCGGGCGCACTCCTGATATTGCGCCGGTCTCCTTGTCGCGTTCCACGACCACGCCTGCGCTCTTCGTGGTGAAAGCCCCGTCGAGGTGAACCACCACCTCGAGCGGCGCGGCCAGTTTGACCTCGAGCGGCGCGGGCGGTAGCAAGGGCGCACCCTCGAGCGCCGTCTCCGCACGATCGGCGGCCGCGTAAGCCGTCCCGACGATGGAGCCAAGAGCAAGGCCGTAGTTGCTTCCTCGCGCGTAGCTGAGCGCCAGATCGCAGTCCTCGGCTCCGCAAGTACATGTGACCTCGATATGCTCCTGGGGTTCGTCCACCGCGCCGGAATCGCCGCGAAGACTCCGCGCTGCGTAGCGCGCCAACCTGTAATAGCCAAACTGGGAGATCTCGCGGACTGTGAATCGGTGAATGCCGGGAATCAAGCTCATCGGACGCCCTCCAAAACGCGCTGTAAGTCGGCGCCCTCAAGCCGGCCGTGTTTGATTAGAGCGGCAGTCAGCCTTTCGGCCCGCGCCCTGATACGGCGGTCATCCATCAACGCCTCCGCCAATTTCCGCGCCTCTTGCCACGTCAGATCCGAGCGCGCGCGGAGATTGGCGCGATCTGCCCCAATATCCGCCGAAAAGTCGTGGGTGCCGGCAAACGCCGCGCCAGCCGCGAGAATCGCGGCGTGCTGTCTGTCACGGTCGCGCAGGCTCTGCACCGAGATGTCGGGCGGGAACAGCTGCGTCTGACCAGCCCCTATATCGACAGCGACCACCTTCCAGCCCAGCGAATGCGCGACCGCCGCGTGACCAGCCTCATGACGCGCGATGTCCGCCCGGTCCGCTTCGTCCTCGGCGGCGTGGCCCAGGTCGATCCCCACCGCGCGGAGTTGGCGCCGCATTTCCTGCACGTTCATGGGCCCGTCAGGAATGTTCCTGCCGCCCTCCGCGGCGACTATGTCGGCGACTCCCTTTAGCGCCGAGAGCGGGGCCCGTCGGTTCGTATAGCGCGGCCGCGGGATGGAGTCGGGATCGATCCCCAATTCGCGAGCAAGTCCGGAGATGTACTGGCGGGCGGCGTTCGCCGCAGCTTGGCTCATGCAACCTCCCCCGCCAGCCACCGAGCCCGCTCGACGGCCGCGCACCAGGTGGCGCACTCGATGCATCCCCGCGCGAAAGGTCCTCGACCTCGTTGCGTCCTGGTGCCATGAGGGTGAGCAACCCTTCGTGCAGAAATTTTCTCGCCAACGCCCGGACCTCGGGCGCCGGGCGAGATGCCGGCGGCTTCGCCGCGAGCACTCTATCGACCTTTTCGCGCAGCGTCCGAATCCGCGGCTCAGCTTGCCGCACCCGCTGTTGCTGCTGGCGCTCTTGCGCCTTGAGCCACTCGGCGTGCTGGCGTGCCTGCTCGGCGACTCTCGCGGCCGCGAGCTGCTGTTCTAGTTCGGTAACGATTGTCATTTCCGTGGCTCCGGCCGGCTCGGCGCGGGACTGTAGGGCTCCGGTTTCCAGTCCGGCGGCGCCGGAATGTTGGTGACGGTCGGTCGCGTCGGCAGCGCGGTCGGCATCCGAGGCGGTGGCGTCGGGTTTCCGCTCTTTTGAGGCATCGGGGTTTTAACTCCTGTGAATGACGAGGTTGACGGGGTCATTCGTTCGTCTCTGATTGGTCCTCCAGCTCGCGGCGCACCTTCGCTATAAGTCGAAGGTCATGGTCCAGGTCGCGCAATAGGAAGTTCTCGGACTGCAATTGCTCGGCCAGACGCGCGTCCGTCCACTCGGGATGCTCCGTGATGTACCTCGCGATGTCGGCGCGGTCCTCCCGCTCGCGGGCCTTAAGGATCCGCAGTGCGTCCGCCTCCACGTCGTCTGGATTCATCCGAACATGACCATGGCGAAGGGCTCGGGCTCCTTGGCTGGCAGCCGACATGCACGGTCATAGGCCATCACTGACGCGACGGCCAGGTCGATGTGGCGCGGGCTCGCCTTGTGCTCCTTCATGATCCGCGGCCCGCTCGGGGTCATCCGCAGCACCACGTTGCTGACGTGGCGGGCGAGCCGTGAATCGCCACTGTGGGTCAGGGTCTTATTGATGATCGCTTCGCCGAATCGCGTCGTCGCCGGCACCATCAAACTCCCCTGCGGATAGGCGACCACGGGCAGGCCTTCGGCCTCGAGGATCTGCATGGAACGAACCCAACGCGCGGGGTCGCAGGCGATCTCGCGAACCTGCCACCGTCGGCAGGCCGCCCGAATCGCGTCCTCGACGTCGAGTACGGGAACCTGCCAGTTGGGCTCCCGCTCCGCTCGCTCCCAAACTTCGACCACGACCAGATGCTTGGGCTCGTCAAGGCTGACCGCGACCAGGGCCGTTGTGTCGCCGGTAAAGCCGCCGTCGAAGCCGACCACGACCTCGGCGCCCGGCGCGATCTCCCGTCCCTGATCCGTCGCAGCTCGCCACTGCTCCGTGCTCAGCCACTCCTCGGAACCGAAGACCCACATCCCCAATCGCTGCCGTCTGAACGTCGCCTCGCGCGTCGTGCGCAGGACCGCACGCATGGCATCGATATGCAGGAAATCGCCGAGCGCGGGATTGCTCACTCGCCAGGCCTGCTCGTCATCGACGCGACAGCCGATCGGCGCCGCGAACTCGCGAAAGACGAAACCAGGATCACTGTCCTGGCGGCCGTACTCGGCGAGCTTGTACATCACGCTGTTCTGGTCTTCGGGTGGCGTGCTGATCGCCAAGGTGAGGCTCTGTTTGCGCTTGCCGGCCGCCAGAGTGCACGCCTCCCAGACTCGCTCAGTCACAACGTGGAGCTCGTCAACGATCAGTAGGCTCGGGTCATAGCCGTGCAGGGCCGAAGGCTCGGCGGGTAGGGGTCGGAGTGTGCTGTCGGTGGCCGGGATATAAAGCCGGTCCTGGTAGATCTGGCAGGCGTCCGCGAGTTTTGGGTTCAGCTCGATCATTCGGCGAGCCAGAGCCTTACGGGCGCCTGTGCCTCGAGGCACCTTCACATATCGCTCAATGAACGCCACTGCACGTTCGCCACCCGTCCGAGGCAGCCCGCGAAGGTCTAGCCGTCGCCCCGCAAACTCACCCTTGGGGCCGGCTTTCATCGAGCTAACCCCAACCGATTTTTGAGCGATCGCGAAGAGTAACTGGAACTCTGACGGGCACGGTACTCGCGGGCGTCAGTCGCCACCTGTCCGCCTAGTACCCCCCTATGGCCGTGCCTTGCTTCGTGACAGTCGTTGCAGAGCGCTTGCAAGTTCGAGGGTTGGTCGCTGCCACCGTGCGCACGCTCCACTAGGTGGTGGACGGTGACCGCGCGATTGCCACACAGCTGACACCAGGGCTGCGCCTGCAATACCGCTGCCCGCAGACGCGACCAGCCCGAGCGTGACCCGGTGGGTCTAAGCGAAGTCCCCGAGTAGAGCCCCGCCTCACACGCCGGACAACGAGCCCGTCCTTTGACAAGCCGCCCGCACGTCAGGCATGGCCGTGCGAAATTCATCCCCATACCCCCCCACAGTCGAGGCGAAGACAAAGCCGCCGACCATCGCCGAGCGGGAAATAATCCGTTTCCCCACAACTAGGACAGACCGAACCAGAAATGTCGTGATGAGCGCCTGCTCGCCTCAGCCGGCTTCGGACCACTGTGTCCAGTGCCCGCGGGGGCATTGGATACATACCAGCGATGCTCCTTGGCGCTGATAACAACCTTTTCGAGGATTTGGGCCGCCTCTAATTGCTTAGCAGCGAGCCGAAAGGTGTTCGGATGAATATCCAGTCCATGTAGTGGTCCTTCCTCAGCCCAGAGTTTTGGAAGCCCGATCGCATCGCCTCTCTCGGTCGGCAAGGCTGCGAGAAGCTGAGCCTTCGCCTCAGCTGTCTTTAGGTCGATCACAGAGCCGCGGACGACATAGCCTGAATCGCCGAGCTCAATCACCAGCCGGTCAGGAATGCCCTCGAAACGACCGATGCCGTCAAGCTGCCGGATTTTGTCGCGGCCTTCCCCGCCAAGTCGGCTGATGTGAAGCACGATGTCAACGGCACCGGTGAAAGCCGTAGAGCCCCGCCCTGACTCTCCGACCTCGCCGCCGGCGCGCCGATCGTGGCGAGACACGATGACGGCCAGGCCGTCGCCAGCCGCGAAGAGAACATGGTCCATTGCGGCGAGCGCGGCCCCCGATGAATTCTCGTCGTCGCCACTGAGACCGGCGAAACGCGGCAGCGTGTCGATCACCATCGCGATCGCTGAGACCTCTCGCGCCTTGTCTCGAGTCATCTGCATGACGGCCGGCCAATCAGTGCCGATGGTGTCGACGTAGCGGAGCACGTACAGGTCGTCGCGGTCAGTCAGGCCGCAGCGCTCGAGCATCTGCCGGAAGGCAGGGTCGTTTTCCTCGGTCAGCCAGACGATCGGACCCTGTTTGGTTGTGCGGCCAAGAAACGGCTTTCGATCCAGGATTGCGGCCGCCATAAAGCCGAGGCAGGTCGACTTGCCGGCAAGCTTCGCCTTGCCGTCGAGTTCGGTGATGCCCCCAGCAACGGCCAGGCCCTCGACAGTCCAATCCGGCCGCTCAGGAGTCGCCTCAGCGATCTCGCGTGCGGTTCGGAAGCGCAGCCGGCTCTGATGCATCGGTTGATGCGTGGGCTTTTGTCCGACGCGTGGCGACCATCGCCGACCATCGTCGAGGGGCACCGATGCCAGCGCCGGCAGATCGGGGACCTCGTTCGGATCGACGTCGCGAACGACGCTCATGCCGCCCCAGCCTCGCGAACGACGCTCATGCCGCCCCAGCCTCGGCGATTAAACGCTGTTGAGTGCGCCAGCGAGCCGCCTCGCGCTCGTCGTGGTAATTGACCGCATCGAGCACAAATTCGCATTCCTGCCAGGCCAGGCGACGAGCCAGCCCGGCATTCACGAGCACGCCGGCGAGCCGCGTCTCCAGTGCCAGCTTGGGCAATTCGTCCCATATGCCGACCCTCATCGCGACCGGGTCCGTGATAGCGTTCTCGGTGTTGTTGGTGGCCGGGGCGCCTTGCCGGGCGCCTCGTTCCATTTCTAAGGCTCCCTCGAACGCGCTCGAGCTCTGACTTTGGCTGACTTGAGGGCCAATTGTGCGTAGAAGAGCTTTCGCGCAGCTTCGGCCCGACGCAGGCGCTCAACTTCGGGTAGGCGCCCGTCGGGGTCAACTTGGGTTAGGAAGCGATCGCGAAATGCGGATCTCGCGGCCGCTGTCATTTCGGCGCCGTCGTACTGTGCGCTTCGAGCAAGCCCGCCGATTCGGGCTCTTAGCCTGGTCGCCTCCATTGCACGCTCCTGTCCTCGGCGGCTGCCTCACGTCCAAGGTGAGGACCTCCAGCCGGTGACAGGCTCCGCGGTTGTACTTTCTCGGCGCCTGGCCTTACTTAGGTCGCATCAATTATCCGATTCAGCGTTGTGCGAGTCAAGGCCGCTAAATATCGTGGGCCTAAGCTCGTTGACCCACTCGCAGTTACGGCATTGAATCTTGATGGGCAATTCGACCGTTCGGAAACCGCCCCATTGCAGCTTCAGCGGAGCGGCTAGGTCATCGAGGCTGCCAGTACGGTGGCGTCGCTGCTTGACGGCCCGTTCTGGTTGCGTGAATCGGCCATCTTGCTCGCGGTATCCGTCAAGCTCAAGTTCGGCCTTTCGGCCCTCGAAGCGCCAGCAAACCGTTAGGACCTGACCCTTGCAGTAACCACAGCCGATTCGTAGAAGTCCTCGAGGATCACGCTTCCGAAGGACGACGGCGGGGATGTGTGAGGCCGTCACAGACGATCGCCAGGGGATAGCCGTCTGTGGGTCGCAAGTGCGCGCTCGGTGACCGTGCTCTTCGCGTAGCGTCCCAGCATTTGCGGTGAGCGCCAGCCCGCCAGCGCCATGATCTCGGCGTCAGCGGCCGGCGTGTCGCCCGACTTCATCATGTGCGCCCAGGTGTGACGAAAAGCATGAGGATGAATCCGATTCTCGACGCGCCCGGTCTTGGGATTACGCATCGAAATCTTTGCCTCGATCCCTCGAGTCTCGATCGTCTGCGCTATCCCGCTGTGCGTCATTCGACCTTTCGAGCCGAGCCACAGGGCGGCATCGTCCGCCTTCGGGTGCTGCAAGCGTGCGCGCAGGTATCGGTCGAGGGAGCGAACCGTCTTTCTGCCAAGGCCTACGGCCCGCGGCCGGCGACCCTTGCCCAGGACGATGGCCGTCGAGTTGTCTAGGTCAACGTCCCCGAGGCTGAGACGGGTGACCTCATCCAACCGGCATCCAGTGTCAACGAAGAACATGATGAGCGCCGTGTCGCGGCGGTCACGGAAGTTGGAGCCCGCGCACGCTCGAAGCAACTTTGTGAGCTGCTCTTCCCTGACGATCTCAACCGGTTCCTCCGGGACCTTCGGCCGGCGCATCTTCTCCATCGGCGAGCGGACGATCAGGTCATCTGAGAGCGCCCACTTGAAAAACTGCTGGATCGCCCCGTAGCGAACCAAGGCGGTACTTGCCTTGGCGTTCTCCTGCAGATTGACCAGGAACGCCTCAAGGTCCTCTCGGCGGACGCTGCCGACCGCAGTAGGCCGTTTGTGCGCAGTCAGGAAGTCATCGAGCCGGTTCAGGGACTCGATGTAGGTCTGAACCGTGCGGGGCGCCTTGTTCTCGGCCAGGAGGTGCCGTTTCCACGAAGGGGCAAGGTCGGAGAGGGTTTCCGGGGAGCCAACAGGGAGTGTAACCGTATTCATAACCCGACAATTATCAGGTATTGGAGCCTAGTGCAAGTCTCTCAATACCAGTTATCCGCTCTATTTCGTATTTGAAGTGCCCCGCGAGGGATTCGAACCCCCGACCCTCTGTTTAGAAGACAGATGCTCTATCCACTGAGCTAGCGGGGCGATCAGCTCTTTCGGGAGAATACCCGTAAGGGTGGCGGCTCACGCGAACGGCACGCTGAAGCAGCTCAGGGAGCTCCTGGCCGAGTCCAGCGACCTCAGCCATGCCGCGCTGGTGCTCGAGTGGGACCAGGAGACCTACATGCCGCCGGGCGGCGTCCAGTCCCGGGCCGAGCAGATCTCGACCCTCTCGCGCCTCTCCCACGTCCGCTTCACCTCGGATGAGGTCGGCCGCCTGCTCGACGCGCTGGGGCGCGAGCTGCGCGACGAGCCCTTCGACTCCCTGGAGGCCAGCCTCCTCCGGGTCACCCGGCGCGACTACGAGGAGGCACGCAAGCTCTCGCCCGACCTGGTGGCGGAGATCGCCCTCGCCGGGTCGACCGCGCGGCCGGTCTGGGAGAAGGCCCGCAAGGAGCAGGACTTCGGCATCTTCGCGCCCTACCTGGAGAAGAACGTCGAGCTCAACCGCCGCCTCACCGACGCACTCGGCTACGACGGGGGCCGGCCGTACGACGCGCTCCTCAACCGCACCGAACCAGGCATGAAGACCGCCGAGCTCGAGGCCATCTTCGCCGAGCTCAAGGACGCGATCGTCCCGCTGGTCGCCGAAATCGCCCGCCACACCGATGCTGTCGACAACCAGGTCCTGCATCGCGGCTTCGACCCCAACCTCCAGCTTTCCTACGCGCTCGAGGTCGTGAAGCGACTTGGCTACGACCTGGAGCACGGCCGGCAGGACATCTCGACCCATCCCTTCTCGAGCGGCTTCGGCCCCGACGATGTCCGGATCACGACGCGCGTGTCACGCGAGTTCTTCAACGAGTGCCTCTTCGGCTCGATCCACGAGTCCGGCCACGCCATGTACGAGCAAGGGATGGGTCGCGAGATCGCCCGCACGCCGCTGTTCGGAGGCGCGTCACCCGGTGTGCACGAGTCGCAATCGAGACTGTGGGAGAACCTGGTCGGCCGCAGCCGCGCGTTCTGGCAGCACTTCTACCCGAGCTTGAAGACCGTCTTCCCCGAGCCGCTCCAGGGCGTCGACGAAGAGGACTTCTACCGGGCGGTCAACAAGTCGTATCCGTCTTTCATCCGCGTCGAGGCTGACGAGGTCACCTACAACCTGCACGTGCTCCTTCGCTTCGAACTCGAGAACGAGATGCTCGAGGGCAGACTGAAGGTCAAGGACCTGCCCGAGGCCTGGAACGCGCGCGTCAAGTCCTACCTCGAGCTCGACGTCCCCAACGATCGCGAGGGCGCGCTGCAGGACATCCACTGGTCCTATGTGAGCTTCGGCATCTTCCCCGGCTACACGATCGGCAACATCATCGGTGCGCAGCTGATGGAGAAGCTCCGCGCCGAAATCCCCGACCTCGACGCGCAGATCGCCGGCGGACAGTTCGGCGAGCTGCTCGGCTGGTTGCGCAAGAACGTTCACCAGCACGGACGCAAGTTCACGCCGAACGAGCTGATGGAACGCGCCACCGGCAAGCCGCTGACCGCCAAGCCCTGGATCGACTACGTGCAGAAGAAGTTCGGCGCGCTGTACGGCCTGCCGGCCTTTCGCAACTAGCGCGCTCGCGCGGGGTAGTCGCCGGCGCGGGCCAGCATCCCGGGCAGGTCCTTACCCAGCTGCGCGCCAAGCCAGCGCGACGTGCTGATCAGCGCGTCGAGGTCGATCCCCAGGTCGACGCCGAGCCCCCGCAGCAGGTAGACGAGGTCCTCGGTCGCGATGTTGCCGGTCGCGTTGGGGGCGAACGGGCAGCCGCCGGCGCCGCCAACCGACGCGTCCAGTGACACCACGCCTTCCTCCAGCGCGGCGACAGCGTTCGCGTAGCCCGTGTTGCGCGTGTTGTGAAAGTGGGCGCCGACCGTCGCCCCAAGCGCCTTCGCGCCGCGGACCAGTTCGCGGACCTGGGCCGGTACGCCGACGCCGATGGTATCGGCCAGGCAGACCTCGTCCGGAGGCACCGCCATCAGTCTCTCGACGATCTGCAGCACACGGTCGGCAGGGACCGGTCCGTCGAACGGGCTGCCGAACGCGACGCTGATCGTGACCGTGATCGGGATGCGGTCGCTGCGGGCACGAGCCACGAGAGAAAGAGCGGTCTTCAGGCCGTCGTCGGTGGTTGCGTTCTGGTTGCGGCGGCCGAACTCGTCGGCCGCCGAGAGCGCGTAATGGATCTCATCGACTCCGGCCGCGATCGCGCGGTCGTAACCCTTTTCATTGAGGACCAGGCCCGCGTAAGCGACGCCGGGCAGCCGGTGCAGGGCAGACATGACCTCCTCGGCCCCACCCATCTGGGGCACGAGCTTGGGATTGACGAAGCTAGCGGCCTCCACCTTCTTGAGGCCGGCGGCGGCGAGCTGGTCGCACAGCTCGGCCCGGGTGGAGGGAGGCAGCGTCCTGGCTTCGTTCTGCAGGCCGTCGCGGGGGCCGACGTCGCAGACGATCACATAAATAAGGTAGAGCCCCGGCCTCTATGGCTCGATCAGGTCGCTCATCACCGGCGCCTTCGCCGCCTCACCCAGCCGGCCCACACCGAGCATGTCCTCGATGGTCGCCAGCAGCGAGTAATGCGTGTACGCCTTCGTGCTCACGCGATGGCTCAACCCGGGAGCGATGGCGAGCATCAGCACGCGGTTGTCCGCGCTGCTGTCGTCCTCGTCGTAGGTGATGAACAGCATCCCGTTCGATTTCCACGCGTCGGAGGCCATGATCTCCCCGACCTGACCGCGCAGCCAGTCGTCTCCGACCGAGACATCACAGTCGTGGGTGTCGTGGCACCGGTCGGGCGTGATCCACACGAATCGCGGCGTCTGGGCGGCCAGGTCCGCCGCCAGCGACGTCAGCGGCACCACGTTGGGTGGGCACTCGCCGCCGTAGAACGCAAACGGGTTGTGGCCTGGGTCGTAGGGCAGCGGGCTGTCGAGGCAGCCCGCGCTTGGGTCGAAGCCCTCCATGTACGCCTTCCAGCTCACGCCGGCGTTGGTCAGCTGCGAGCCGAGGTCGGCCCCGCTCGGCAGCTCGTGGTAGCTGTCATCGGTGATGCCCCACGTCTTCCCGGAGGTCATGGCGATGTAGTTCGGCAGGCTGGGATGCGCGACGGCGTGATAGTTGTCCGCCGATCGATAGGTCGCTTTCAGCGATGCCGTGAAGGAACCGGTCAACCCCTGGTCGGGCGTGTGGTTCTCCATGACGATGAGGAAGACGTGCCGCTGCGAATTCGGCGTTGCCGGAGTGAGGGTGCACGCCGAAGCGGTCAACGCAAGCAAGGCCAGCGCGGCTCGCAACCTCATTGATGGGGAGGTTACCGACGGTCGCGTTGACAAAATCGACCGGATCGGTATCGTTCGATCGAAGACGCAAGCTCGTATGCACCGGCTCTTAGGCATCGGCCGAACGGTGCGAGAGGAGGAGTCCGATGGATGACAAGATCCTGATTCCTGGCACTGACATCGAGTTACGGCTTGCAGCCGATCTTTCGCGGCGCGACATCCTCAAGATCGCCGGTTATGGCAGCCTGGCCGCCTTCATCGCGGCGTGCGGTGGCGGCACGACCACCGGCACAGGCGCGGTCACGGCCAAGGGCGGCACCATGTCCCTCGGCAGCTACCTTTCGGACGAGGTCCCGAAGAAGGGCCTGCAGCAGGTGGTCGACGCCTTCAAGACGGCAAACGGCGGGACCAACGTCAAGATCAACACGGTCGACCACGGCACATTCCAGAACCAGATCAATTCGTACCTCCAGGGCACGCCGCAGGACGTGTTCACCTGGTTCTCGGGACATCGCATGCGCTTTTTTGCCAAAAAAGGCCTGGCGGAGCCGATCGACGACGCCTGGAACGATGTGAAGGGCAACTTCACCGAGGGCTTCGCGGCGTCGGTCAAAGGCGACGATGGCCATGTCTACGCCGTGCCTACCTCCTACTACCCGTGGGCGATCTTCTACCGCAAGGATGTGTTCGCCGCCGGCAACTACAAGATCCCGACCAACTGGGACGACTTCAAGAAGCTGTGCGACCAGATGAAGAAGGATGGCCTCACTCCGATTGCCTTCGCCGACAAGGACGGCTGGCCGGCGATGGGGACCTTCGACATCCTCAACCTTCGCATCAACGGCTATGACTTCCACGTTGGGCTCTGCGGCGGCCAGCAGAAGTGGACCGATTCGAAGGTCAGCAACGTCTTCAAGAAGTGGGCCGAGATCACGCCTTACTACTCACCGGCGTTTGCGGGTCTGACCTGGCAGGAAGCAGCGCAGCAGCTACTGAAGAAGAAGGCCGGCATGTATCTCCTGGGTTTGTTTGTGTCCGAGCAGTTCGTCGGCAGTGGAAACCCAGACGACCTGAACCAGCTCGACTTCTTCCCGTTCCCTGACCTCGGGACGCAGTACGACTCCGAGAAGGCGCTTGACGCGCCGATCGACGTCTACATGATCGCCAAGAAGTCGCCGACGCTCAACGCCGACAAGGGACAGGCGAAGGCATTCCTCGAGTTCATCTCCAAGGGCTCGAGCCAGGTCACCTACTGGAAGGCCTCGCCCGGCGCCATCCCCACCGCCAACGACGCCGATCAGAGCCAGTACCCCGCCCTCACCAAGAAGGCGGCGCAGATCGTGAGCAACGCGAAGCGCATCACCCAGTTCTTCGACCGCGATTCGCGTCCGGACTTTTCCGGCCCCAACTCCATGCAGGGCTTCTTGCTCAGGTACCTGTCGAACCCGAAGCAGGACACGACCAGCCTGCAGGGCGAGATGCAGAAGTTCTGGGACGCGCTACCGCCCGAGTAAGCCTCGAAACATATGATCTGAAACGTGGCGACGAGCATCACCCCCGCCCGGGAGGACTCGCCCGAGGCGGGGGAGCTCGTGGCCACCAAGCAGGGCCGCTACCACGTCCTGACCCGGTACGACCGGCGGGTCCTGATGCTCATGGTCGGGATTCCACTCCTGCTCGAGGTGCTCCTCATCTGGTGGCCGACGCTGTCCTCGATCCTGCTCTCGTTCACGAACTGGGACGGAGTCGGAGAGGTCGGGCCGCAGAACTTCGTGGGTCTCAAGAATTACCAGTTCATGTTCACCGGCTACACGCTGTTCTGGCCTGCCTTCTTCCACAACGTCATCTGGCTGGTGTGGCTGGCCGTCGTCGCGACGCCGATCGGCATTTTCTTCGCGGTCCTGCTCGACCGGGAGATGCGGGGCACGGGCTTCTACCAGAGCGTGTTCTTTCTTCCAGTCGTCCTTTCTCTCGCAATCGTCGGTTTCATCTGGGAGCTGCAGTACAGCCCGACCGAGGGGTTCATCAACAACGTCCTGCATCGAACGAGCGCGGAGAACATCATCGACTGGCTGGGCAACCCGCGCATCAACCTCTACGCGATCCTGATCGCGGCGAGCTGGCGTCACGTCGGCTACATAATGGTCATCTACCTGGCGGGGCTGAAGAGCGTCGATCCCACGCTCCGCGAGGCGGCCAAAGTGGACGGCGCCAATGAATTTCGGACGTTCTTCCGGGTCATCTTCCCCGTCATGGCGCCGATCAACGTGGTGATTGCAGTCATCACCGCGATCGAGGCGCTTCGCGCCTTTGACATCGCGTTCATCGTCAACCAGGGCAAGAACGGTCTGGAGCTGCTCTCGATCCTGATCACAAACAACAGCATCAGCGAGGCGAGCCTGGTTGGCTTCGGGTCCGCGATCGCCGTCGTCCTGCTTCTGATATCGCTGGGGCCGATCATCATCTTCCTGTCGCGCACGATGAGGACGACCTAGGTGGCCACCATCGCCGCGGCGCGACGCGCGAGGCCAGCGCAAGCGGTCTCGACGCGCAGGATCCGGCCAGGGCGCATCCTGCTCCACGGCTTCCTGATCCTGATGGTCGTCGTCTGGATCTTTCCGCTGTTCTGGGCCGTGTACTCCTCGCTGCGCCCGATCAGCGACACCATCCAGCACGGCTATCTGTCGTGGCCTGCCGAGGGCCTGAGTCTCGTCAACTACCAGAGGGTCTGGAGCCAGGCCGACCTTCCCTACTACTACCTGAACACTCTGGTCATCGCGATCCCCGGCGTCGTCCTCACGCTGATGCTGGCGTCGATGGTCGCCTTTGCGTGCACGCAGTTCAGCTGGCGCTTCAACCTGGCGACGCTGATGATCTTCACCGCGGGCAACCTCCTGCCGCCCCAGGTCATCATCGTCCCGCTCTACCGCATCTACCTCAGCACTCCGATCCCGATGCTCACCTCGATCGACATCGGCAAGTTCTCGCTGCCGATCTTCAGCGACAACGGCCTGCTCTACGACCAGTACCTCGGGATCATGCTCATCCACATCGTCTTCCAGACGGGCTTTGCGACCTTCGTCCTCAGCAACTACATGAAGACGATCTCCAAGGAGATCACCGAGTCCGCGCTGATCGATGGAGCCCACGTGCTGCGGATCTGGTGGAACATCGTCCTGCCGCTCTGCCGGCCGGCGCTGGCGGCCATGGCCACCCTACTCTTCACGTTCATCTATAACGACTTCTTCTGGGCCCTGATCCTGATCTCGACCGGCAACAAGCGGCCCATCACCAGCGCGTTGAACAACCTTCAGGGCGAGTTCTTCGTCAACAACAACCTGATCGCGGCGGGCGCGATCCTGGTCGCGATCCCGCCGATCCTGGTCTACATCTTTCTGCAGAAGCAGTTCATCGCCGGTCTGACGCTTGGCTCAACCAAGGGTTAACGACTCCGAGACGCTGCTCGGGGCGGTGCTGCCGCACATCGCGTACGGCGGCGACTACAACCCCGACCAGTGGCCGGAGGAGGTATGGCGCGAAGACGTCCGCCTGATGCAAGAAGCGGGCGTCAACCTGGTGTCGCTCGGCATCTTCTCGTGGTCGCGGCTCGAGCCGGCCGAAGGCGATTTCGACTTCGTGTGGTTCGACCGGGTGATGGACCTCCTCGATGGAGCCGGCGTGAAGGTCGACCTGGCCACGGCGACCGCGTCACCCCCGCCCTGGCTTTCGCACCGCCATCCCGAGATGCTCCCGGTGCTGGCCGACGGCGTGAAGCTGTGGCCAGGTGCGCGCCAGCACTACTGCCCCAGCAGCCCGGTCTACAGGGACGCGGCGGCGCGCCTGGTGCAGGCGATGGCAAACCGCTACGCAGAGCACCCGGCGCTGGCGATGTGGCACGTCGGCAACGAGTACGGATGCCATGTGCCGGCCTGCTGGTGCGATGTGTCGGCCGAGGCGTTTCGGGGCTGGCTGCGAGATCGATACGGGTCGATCCAGGGACTCAACGATGCGTGGGGCACCGATTTCTGGTCGCAGCGCTACTCGTCGTGGGACGAAATCCTTCCCCCCCGACGCGCCCCCACCTGGCACAACCCGAGCCAGGAGCTCGACTTCATGCGCTTCTCGTCAGACGAGCTGCTCGCGTGCTACGAGCGTGAGCACGAGATCCTGACCCAGGTGACGCCAGGGGTCCCGGTGACCACGAACTTCATGCATTTCTTCAAGCCGCTCGACTACTGGAAGTGGGCCGAACACGAGGACATCGTCAGCCTGGACTCGTACCCCGACCCATCTGATCCACACTCCAGCATGCGAGCCGCGATGGTCGGTGACCTGGTGCGGTCACTGGGGCGCGGACGGCCCTGGATTCTGATGGAGCAGACACCGCGCCGCGTCAACTGGCGCGAGATCAACGTCGCCAAAGCGCCTGGCCAGATGCGCCTCTGGAGCCTCCAGGCCGTGGCGCGAGGCGCCGACGGCGTGATGTTCTTCCAGTGGCGGCAGTCGCGCGCGGGGGCCGAGAAGCACCACAGCGCGATGGTTCCGCACGGGTCGCTCGAACAGTCTCCGACCTGGAAAGACGTCGTCCAGCTGGGTGGCGAGCTCGCCCGACTCGACGCCGTCTGCGGGTCGCGAACCCACGCGGACGTCGCGGTGTTGCTGGACTGGGAGTCGTGGTGGGCGCTCGAGCTTCCGTCGAAGCCATCGAACCGTGTGCGCCAGGTCGAGCAGATCGAGGCCTTCTACCAGCCCCTGTTTGACGCCAACGTGGCAGCCGATTTTGCGCGACCCGGCGACGACCTGTCCGGCTGCCGCCTGGTGCTCGCGCCCAACCTCTACCTCGTCAGCGACGAGGCCGCCGATGGGCTGGTGTCCTACGTCGACGCCGGCGGGACGCTCGTGATGTCTTTTTTCAGCGGCATCGTGGATCCCAACGAGCACATCCGGCTCGGTGGATACCCGCAACCGTTCAGCCGGATGCTCGGCCTGGAGGTGATCGATTTCCATCCGCTGGGCGGCGGCGAGGACATCGCCATCGATTTCGCAGACGGGACGCACGCGCGGGGCACGATCTGGAGCGAGGACATCACGGCCGCGGGCGCAGAGGTGCTGGCCACCTTCGCGGGCTCAGAGCTCGCCGGCCGTCCGGCGATCACCCGCCACCGGGCGGGCTCCGGGACCGCGTACTACCTCGGCACCCGGCCGGATGCGAAATCGATGGCTCGAATCCTGCAGACGGCGGTCGTCGACGCCGGGGTCAAGCCCACAGCCGATGTGCCGCAGGGAGTCGAGGCGACTCGGCGCTCCGGGCGCGGCAAGAGGTTCCTTTTCGTCCTGAATCACCGCGAGGTTGCGGTCGACGTGCCCATCACCCAGGCGGGTCACAACCTGATCGACGGGAGTGAGGTTCATCCCGGGCTGATGCGACTGGGTCCGCGCGGCGTGGCGGTGATCCGGGAGGGCTGGTAGCGGGGCTCAGCCGCGGCCCGGGTTGTTCGCCGTCGCGGTCACGACCGCGGCGTTGACCGGGGTGGCGCTGATGGTGCAGGAGACGGTGGTCGTCGAGTTGTAGCCCACGTCAGGCTGGACCGTCTCGGTGCAGCTGCCCAGCGTCTGCTTGGAGACCGGGTCGGTCATGGTGAAGGTGACCGTCGACGGCGCGCGGGCGGCGATCATGCCTCCGAGGTTCTTGAGCTTCGCCGAAACGACGCAGGGCGAAACGCACCCAGACGTGTCGACGGAGAGCACGGTGTAGATCGGGGGCAGCGTCGACAGGTTGCCGAAGTCGATCACGTCGATGGGAGCTTTGATGCCGAAGTCGTGGTCGACGTTGGTGAAGGCCAGGTCGGCTCCAGATATGCCATCGACGACCACGCCTTCGTGGAAACGAACGCGGACCAGGTGGTAGGGCGCGGCCGAGGCGATGTAAACGTCGGCCCTCACCCCGGAAAGCTCGACTGCGTCCACGCCGCCGACTGACTGGTGGTCGGTCCGAACGCTGGCCGCGGAGCCGAGGAAGTTCGTCCTGAAGGCGTTTCCGTCGGTGAGGTCGGGGAACGTCGGGACGAGAGTGGCCCGGTCCTTCCACCACGCGTTGCCGGCCGCCCGGGCGAGGTTCTGCGACTGCGGGTCGCTGCCGACGTGCTTGGCGAGGAATGCCTGGCCGCGAAAGTAGGCTTCCCCGCCGATGATGATCGCCTCGACCTGCTCGGAGGCCGAGCGGACCGTGAGGTGGCGCACGTCCGGTCGAGCGAACTGCATGTCGAACGTCCATTGCGCTCCCGCCGCCGTGTAGACGCCCTCGATCTCGTAGCTCTCGGCGGAGGCCAGCATCGTCTCGGCGCCGTTCTCCAGGGATCGTGTGGAGGGCAGACCGAATGGATCGCACGCGGCGAGCAGGACCACCAGGACTGGCGCCAGGAACTGCAACCTTGACATCCCGATCAGATCCGGTAACGGCTGGAGTTCAATACGCGTTACCCGACCATGGCGGGCAGGCGACGCACCATCACGATCCGAGGCCGCGAGTATCCCGTCCTGGGACCGAGCATTCGCGACCCGCGCCTCCACGTCGCCGCGGTCCTCCTCACCCTGCAGGTCCTGGGTCAGACGGTGCTCAACTTCCGGCTCTCGGTGGTCCAGATCCTCATCTGCCTGGCCACCGGCGCGCTCATCGAGTTCGGATATGGCTTCTTCAAGGACAAGGTGATCCTGTGGCCGGCGAGCGGACTGCTCACCGGCAACAGCACCGCGTTCATCCTTCGCGTCCCCGGCACGTTTCACGGTGACTGGTGGAGCACGCACGGAGTCTGGATCTTCGTCGGGGTCGTCGCGTTCTCCATGGCCTCGAAGTATCTGATTCGCTGGCGCGGCCGGCACATATTCAACCCTTCCAACCTGGGGCTCGTCCTCGCGTTCGTCCTCCTTGGACCGACCTACACGGAACCCCAGGACCTCTGGTGGATACCGATGGGCCCATGGATGATCGTCACCTACGCGATCCTGATCGGCGGCGGGCTGTGCATCGCCTGGGAGCTGAAGCTGTTGGGGCTCGAGCTCGGCTACATGGCCGCGTTCGCCCTGTTCACGTGGCTGGCCCTTTCGCCCGTGCCGGACCACTGCATGATCGCCAGCTGGTACGCGACCCCGATCTGCGGGAACCAGCTCGCGGAGATCCTCATCACCTCGCCCGAGGTGCTGATCTTCGCCTTCTTCATGGTCCCTGACCCGCGCACCGTCCCCGACGGCCAGGCCGCAAGGTTCGTGTTCGGCGTCATCGTCGCCTTCCTATCGGTCGTCCTGATCGGCCCGACGACCCTCGAGTTCTGGACGAAGACGGCCATTCTCGCCAGCCTCGTCTTCGCGTGCGCGGGACGATTCGCGCTGGCCCGACTTCTCGAGCCGGTCGAGCAAGGAGGTGGCGTGATGGAGACCGTGCGACGGCTGGGTGCGTCGGGACCGGCCGCCCTGGGCGTGAGCCTGGTGCTTCTGACCCTGCTGCCGCTCTCCTCCGAGCTGTCTCTGCACAGCACGGTGCCGGCGCCTGAGCTTCCCGACGGGACACGACCCGTGCTGTCACGGACCATCGGGACCGGCACCCCCGACATCGCCTCGTGGACGTTGGACTCGGCCCGCGCCGCGCTTCCGCCGCCTCCCGGCGAACAAGCCGGCCCCGCAGCGGCGAGGGTCTGGTTGTTGCCGTCGATCCCCCAGGTCGGCGTCCCCGCGAACGTGGTCGCCTTCGATCCGTCGCTGAACGAGGACACCGCCAGCAGCTGGGCGCACGACCTCGTGCTGGACCTGATGATCGAATCGGAGGCGCGTCGCGCTCACGACTTCACGCTTGCCGGACAGGGCGCGACAGGGGACGGGCTCAAGGAGTTCACCGATGTCATCACGCAGGACGTGAAGGCCGGCAAGAGCGTCCAGAAGACCTACTCGTTCGACCGCGTGGAGCTGACGCTCTTTCTGCCTAAGCTGAGCACCCAGGCGAGCCGTCTAGTCGGAGTGACCCTGCACGGCACCACGACCCTGGTCACTCGAGATGCGTCAGGAAACGTGGTGTCCCGGCAGACGCAGCCTTACAACAAGAGCTGGGGGCTCGGCGGCGCGGTGGGTGGCGACGTCAACCATCTCGTGATCGTCAACGACTTCTCCGACCTCAGGCTGGCGTAGCTTCCGCTCCCCACATGCTGGGGACGGCCAGGTCAGCCTGCCGGAGTGATGCGCAGGACCGGGATCTCGCGGTCGGTCTTCTTCGGGTATCCGGCGTACACAGGAGCCACACTGGCGACGCGCGCGTACGCGTCCTCGCGCTCTTTGCCGGTCAGTGACTTGCAGTGAGCGGCGAACTTGCGGTTCCCTACCTGGACCCAGACCTTGTCTGGGTTGGCGGCGATGTTGTGGAACCAGCTCGGGTGCGTCGGCGAGCCGCCTTTGGAGGCGATGATCAGCCAGGCGTCGTCGCCGTCCGGGAATCCGCCGAGCACGGTGCTGCGCTCCTTGCCCGACCTGGCGCCGACGGTGGTCAGGACGAGCACCGGAAAGCCCATGAACATGCGCGGTTCCGGACCTTCGGCTTTCTGGTAGCGCGCGACCTCGCGACCGGCAAAGGGCCGCATGAGCTTAAACACGAAATCCATGACCCGGGCGCCCCGTGTGCCTTTCGGCGGGACGTGAATTCTGCTGGTCTGCTCGTCCACTGGAGATTGAAGTTACAACAGCCGCTGCCCGACGCCAATAGAGCCGTTTGGCGCCAGAGGTGCGTATTCCGCCGGGCCAATAGGCCCGTGTGGCGCCAAAAGTGCGGAATCGAGGTCTGCGGCGGAAGGGGTGGCTAGCGGGACTTGAACCCGCGACACCCAGATCCACAATCTGGTGCTCTGCCAACTGAGCTATAGCCACCACGGCGCGGCCAAACGAGGCGGCCTGGAGGAAGGGAAACGATTCTACCGTGGCCTGATGTACCAGAATTGAATTGATGTCAAGCGCCGCCGAGCTCGACCAGATGATCAAGTCTGGCGAGCTGATCGAGTCCACCCGGGAGATGACCCCGGAGTACCTGCAGGAGCTCAAGCACACCCTGATCGTGTCTGGTGACACCGAGCTCATCTCCGCCCCTGCCTACTACCTGGCGGCCAAGCGGGCGCCGAGCATCAACGCCTTCATGACCGGGATCGCGATCATCCAGGACGAACTCGCCCATGCCCACATCGCCTACCACATCCTCGAGGAGCTGGGCGAGGACCAGGAGAAGCTCATCTTCAGCCGCGACCCCAAGAGCTTCCGCTACCCCTACGCGTTCGACGTCCCGCTGGACACCTGGACCGAGCTCGTCGTCGCCAACGGTTTCTACGACCAGGCGGGCTTCTGCCTCCTCGGCGACATCCATGACAAGTGCTCCTACGGGCCCTGGAAGCGCGGGTTGAACAAGGTGATGCTCGAGGAGAACTTCCACCTCCGGAACGGACGCACGTGGATGAAGCGGATCAGCGCCGCCGGCGGCGCCGCCAAGGACGAGCTGCAGCGAGCGGTCGACTGGATGTTCCCGCTCAGCGTCGAGTGGTTCGGCCTCCCCGACTCGATGAAGATGCACTCGACGCAGCTCGAGTATCGGCTCAAGGGGCTCACCAACGACCAGCTGCGCCAGTGGTGGCTCTCGACCGTCGTCCCCTACTGCGAGCAGATCGGCGTCAAGGTTCCCGCGCACAAGGAGACCCGGGACGGCAAGGACGTCTGGGAACTCGACTATCCCTTTCCGTGCGAGTTCGACGCGGAGAACAAGCGCTGGGACTTCAAGCAGCCGATCACGTGGGACGACGTGCTCGTGCGCTGGCGCGCCCGAGGGCCGCGCAACGCGGAGATGGTGGCGATGTTCCAGGAGGAGTTCCACAACTTCCGGAAGACACACAAGCGGGAGTCATGACCCAGCGTTACTGGGCGGCGCTCGCCGAGGTCGAGGACCCCGAGATGCCGGTGAACATCGTCGACCTGGGCGTCGTCTACGGCATCGCCGAGCATGACGGCGTGGTCGAGGTCGACCTCACGTTCACGGCGATGGGCTGTCCCGCGTCTGACTTCATCGTCGACGACGTGCGCGAGCGCTTGCTGCGCGAAGAGGGCGTGCGCGAAGTCCAGGTCAACATCGTCTGGGACCCGCCCTGGACCGTCGCCCGGATGACCCAGGCCGGCCGCGACGTGCTCGAAGCATGGGGCCTCGCCGTTTGAGCGGTTACAAACGCGTCAGCGGCGACGCGGCCGAGTACGAGGTATTCGCGAGGAAGTCACGTGTCGATCCACTGCACCTCGTCGGCAGCGTGGTCGCGCCGGACGACGACCTGGCGATGGCTTACGCGCGCGCGACCTACGACGAGGAGCGCTGGTGCGAGATGGCGATCGTGCGCAAGGAGCACGTGATTCCGCTGTGGGCGCCTGGGGAAGCTTGAGTCTGCCCCTCCGGCGCTGCGGGCCGCCTCCCCATGAATGGGGAGGAGTGGCTTGAGCCTCTCCGACCTCGTCCTGTCGCTGGCCGACAACAAGCAGATGCTCGGGCTGCGTTACGCCGAGTGGGCGACCCGAGCTCCCTCGCTGGAGGCCGACATCGCCGCGGCCGCGATGGGGCTTGACGACCTCGGTCACAGCCGGGTCCTCTACGGGTGCCTGGAACCGCTGGGCGCCGACCCTCGCGGCCCCGAGCGGGAGTCGGACCCGGCGACCATCCGCAACCTCGCCTACTTCGACGAGCCCTGGACCGAATGGAGCCAGTTCGTCGCCGCGAACGCAATCCTCGACACGGCCTTCACGGTGACGATCGAGTCGTGCGTCAACGGCTCGGTCGAGGTGCTGCAGCACCGCCTGCGCAAGATGCTCATGGAGGAGCGCTACCACTTCCTGCACGGCCGAAGCTGGCTGCGGTCAGGCATCGAGAGCGCGCCGCTGGTCAGGGCGTGGCAGGAGGCGCTGGAGTTCTTCGGCCCGCCCGAGGGCGAGACGCACGAGTTGCACAGGGCCGGAAAGCTCGGCATGGGGCCGGCGGAGATGAAAGCGCGACTCGAGGAGCAGTTGGAGACGCAGGCCCCGAAGGTCACGATCCACTGGAACGTCTGGGACCCGCTCCGCAGGCGCAGCGCCGAGGGAGCGATCGACGAGCACACCTTCGGCATGCTCCGAGGGTTGGAGGAGAAGAAGTACGCGCCGCCCACCGCCGCGCGACAAGGCTGAGCAAGCTTCAGCCCCTCTCCCGGACCCTCCCCCCGACGGGGGGAGGGCGATGCCGGCCTGCCCCCACTGCAAAGCACAGGACGCAGAGGTCATCTCGCTCTTCGGCACGCAGGCGATGACCCTTCAGTACCGCTGCCGGCGCTGCGGCACCCTGTTCGAGGCGATCAAGTACAGCTAGGGGCTGAGCCGCCAGAAGTCGCCGGTCAAACCGATGCTCGCGAACACCGCCTCGGCCTCTTCCGCGGTGCGCCTCCGCCACGCGGGGTCAGCTCGGTCGCGATACCAGGTATCGGCCAGCCGCCACAGCTGCTCGGGCGTGAAGAATGCGCCCACTGGTTTGCCTGAGCGCGCGACGTGTTCTTCCGACCGGAAGAGAAGCATGGTGCTTCAAGTGAAGACGATGTCGTCCCACCAACGCCTGGCCGGCACGCTGAAGTGCACGATTCCTTCCACGTCGACGAGCTTGCGGTCCGCAACCCTGAGCGTCAGCTCGTCCTGGCAATCCGGACAACGGGTTGACACCGTGCCCTCCCCGCCCAGCAGCGAGACGATGCCCAGCGCGTCCCACGCACAGTTGCCGAAATAGCGATGTCCGCGGACTGTGACCACGAAGTCGGTCGCGACGGCCGAGAACGGGTTTGCCATCCGCAGCCTCGTCTGATCCGAAGGCTCGAGGACATAGACGTGGCCTTCGCCCAGCGCTCTGTACGCCTCCATCACCTCTGTCTCGCCGAGGCCGAGGCGAGCCGACAGTTCGGGGGCTGTTGGCACCGATCCGGTCTCGATGGTCCGTTCCAGAACGGCGACTCGCACTCGGTTCGTCAACTCGACGTCACCAGCCACGCTTCTTCATCTCCTCATGATCACCGGCTGCGCCTGCGCATAACCGCAAGCGGCAGGCCGGCGAGCACCACGACCACGATCAGGACCGCGACGATGATCGGCAGCGCCTGGCCGCCGCCTATGGTGACGGCGCCAGGCGGCGGCGACGCGGACGGGTAGCCTGCCGCGAAATATCCGAACGTGGTCGTCCTCGCCTCGATCGTGTAAGGCGCACCCTGCTGCGAGCGAGGCATCGCGGTCCACGGTCCATTCGGATCCGTCGCCGTGTACACGGTCGTCGGGTCGGGCTCCAGGTTGGAGTACCTGAGCACAAGGTTGGCCGCCTTCGTGGGGTCGAGGGTGGCACTCGCCGTCACCTGGTAGATGTTGGTCACGAAGCTGATTCCCGCCGGCTGAGGGCAGCTCCCATACGGAGCGATGCCAACGTCGATCAACGTCTTGCCGTCGACCACGAACGCGCCCGGTAGGAAACCGATCACGAGCTGGCCGTCGTCGGTGAACGCCGAGTTGGCGTCGCTGACCCCGCGGACCACCTTGATGCTGAGGTGGCCCGAGCTCGGTTTGAGGTTGGCGCCCGCCTGCGGTGGTGGGCAGATCCAGTTGTACTGCTGGGGCGGCCCGAAGCCGTCGTAGAAGCCGGGCGCGACCATCCATGCGGCGAGCGCGTAGACCGTCGCGGCTAGGGCGAGGAGGGCTGCTCTTCTCAAAGCGCCAGGTCGGCGATCGCGTGGCCCACGATCGGGGCCACCAGGTCCTTGCACGCCCAGCGCCACAGGGCGAGCACGAGACCGGCCGCGGCCACCGCGCCGAGGAACTCGGGCGGATGTGACAGCACATGCGCGAGCGTCCAGAGCAGCGTGCTCCCGGTGATCGCCAGCGGGGCTCCGCCGAGGTCCTCGAGCGCCGCGTAGAGGGCGCCGCGGAAGGCCAGCTCCTCGCCGATCGAGACCGCGACCGCGGCCATCGCCAGTCCCATGGGGAGCAAGGGCACCGCGCTCGATCTCGCCGCCGCGGGCAGGAGCAGCACCGCGCCGAGCGCGAGGCCACCGAGGATGCGCAGGCCGAACCTGGCAGTGCCAAGGCCGAGACGTTCTGGCGGCCATCCGACCACCGCCACGGCGAGCGCCCCGCCACCGAGCAACAAGGCGGCGACTGTGAGTCCCGGTTGTTGCACGATCAGCGCGCGCGACCATTCGACGGCCACGACGAACAGCGCGAGAAGGCCCGCGCGGCCAGCGGGCCGCACTCGCTGGGATGCGATCAACGCGCGAGGCGCTCGGGTGCGGCGTACACGTTGAAGCGTTCGCCGCGCAAGAACCCCACCAGGGTCTGGCCGAACTCGCGCGACAGCGCCACGGCCAGGCTGGAGGGAGCGCCGACGGCGGCAAGCACGGGCATCCCGGCTGTGATCGACTTCTGGACGATCTCGTAACCCGCCCGGCCGCTGACGACCAGGATCGTGCCGGCCAGCGGCACCCTGCCCTCCAGCAGCATTCGGCCGACGACCTTGTCGACGGCGTTGTGCCGGCCGACGTCCTCGCGCATGCAGATCAACTCACCGCCCGCCGTGAACAAACCCGCGGCATGGAGACCGCCGGTGCGCTCGAAGACTCCCTGTCCCGACCGCAGGCGCTCCACGAGCCCAGGCAAGATCCTGGCGTCGACGGAAGGCCCTTCCGCGAGGTGCTCCAGGTCGCGCTTGAGGTCCTCGATCAGGACCGCGCCGCAGACCCCGCAGGCGGAGCTCGACAGCATCGAACGCTCCGGCTTGCGGCGCGGCGCGCGGACGAGGTGGAGGTCGACCTGGTTGGAGTCAACGATCGTCGCGTCAACCTTGATGCCGTCGGCCGCCTCGCCCGACTCGGCGCTGATCCGGACCACGCGGATGTCCTCGAGCGAGCGCGCGATACCCTCGGCGTACATCAGGCCGAGCGCGAGCTCGATGTCCTCGCCCGGTGTTCGCATCACGACCGACAGCGGTTCTCCGTCGAGCATCAGCTGCAAGGGCTCCTCGGTGACCACGGCGTCGGGCGCCTCGCTCCACCTGCCCGAGTCCCACTTGCGGACGCGCAGCCCAGGCGCTGCGGGTTTGGGCATCAGCCCTCTGCGACTCGCAGCTGGCGCGCGGATCGCGGCACCGCGGTCGTGATGGCAAAGCCGCGCCAGGAGGTGACGCGTTCTGGCTTGAGGTCGATGACAGGCGGAACTTGTGCGAGCTCGATTCCGTACCGCTCGGCGATCGATGAGCCGTCGCTCGACGCCGCGAAACTTCCGCGCACGCACGCGCCGACCATGCGCGAGGGACGGAAACGATGATGCGACTCGACGACCAGCGCGCCCGGGGCTCCGGCGCGAGGTCGCCCGCTGGTCGCTGCGATCGTCACCCGGCCGCGGTCCATCTCCCAGAACGCCGGGCGCACCACCGGCATCCCCGCTTCGATCCAGCAGGCGTAGCCGCGGGAAACTCCCGCCAGGCGCCGGCTGACCTCGGCAGGCACCGCCGGCACCCGCGCCGCCTGCGCGGACGGAAAACGAGCGCCCTTGACGATGTCCGCGTCGCTCAGCCGCAGTCGCAGAACGACCCTGTTGTAGGGCATCCACTCGCGCGGCAGGCGCATCAGGTCGAGCGCGTAGCCCGCGAAGAAGGGCGCGTTGCGAAGTGCATAGCCGGCCATGCCGAGGAAGTAGGCCGGGCCTTCGAGCACCGCCCGGACGTCGTTGGAGAGATTCAGCGGGTCGAAGATCTCGAGCGCACCCTTCAGGAGGACCGCGCGTTCGCCACCGTCGACCAGGAACGCGGCCCTGGGGTCGCGTCTTGCGATGATCGTCTTGGCCGCGTAGCGAGAGGTCGTCATCCAGAGCGAGCCTCCGGCGAAGCTGAAGACGGCGGGATTGACGAGCGGCAGCCGGCCCGAGCGGAGCGCCAGCATGCCGATCGAGGTCTTGCCCAGGATCGCGCCGGCTTCGCGAGTCAGCTTCATCGCGCCCATCACTTTAGGACTCGAGGGTTTGGCGGATTCGCGCCAGGGCGCGCTCCAGGCGCCTCCGGACCACTCCGTCGACTCGCTGTGCGACGGCGGCCCCCACGATCGACCCGGGCGGCTCGTAGGCGATGCGGAGGCGGATGCGCACCCCATCCGCCGTCTCCGTGAACGTGAAGCCTCCCTCTTGCCTGACCAGGCCGGACTCGGAGACCCAGCCGATCTCCCTCGGCCGCTCCCAGCGGTGGAGGCGAAGCACGTTCTTGAGAGGGAAGCCAAACGCCAGCATCTCGACGCTGTACCGCGCTCCCACGCCCCGAGTCTTCCCGCCGAGTGGCTGCCAGCGGCTCACGCCTTCTAGGACCTCGGCGACATGGCGATGGTCGGCGAGGTAGTCGAAGGCGCGCTCAGGCGTCGTCTTCACCTCGACCTCGGCGCCGAACTCGAGTGTCGCCATCACCAACTGCCACCATATTCGCGTGGCCAGATGGGTCGACGGGCGGGTCTACGTCGAGGACTCGGTTGCGATCGCAAACGCGGTGAGCGGCAAGGAACTGCTCGACCGCTACATGCGCGACATCGAGGTCTTGACGCTCGGGTTGACCCGGATGCGCGGCACCTCGATGCGGGTCGGGCCGGTGGAGCTACTGCGCTTTGGCCGGCCCAAGGTTTCGAAATACCAGGTCCACTGGCCGATCGAGAGCGGGCTTGCCGTGGGCGCGCCAGGCGGCGCATTCAAGGTCAGAGCAACGGGCGGACGGTTAGTCGCCACCCTGGAAGGCTATCGTCCCCGCGTTCCGCCTTTTGTCTACACCCTGGTGCAGCTGCCGATCCATCACCTCCTCACGCGCCTGTACCTGCTGCGCGCCCGGGGACGGATGCCGGCGCCCGGCGTCCGGGCTACTCCTCGCGATCGGTTTCGAGCGGCCTCGGTCGACGTCGCGCTCTGCCTGACGCTGGCCGGGTTGGCCGGCCGCCGCGGGCCGCGGCCAACTCTGGCGATCGCCGCCGCCTACCACGTCGCCTGCTGGAGCATCTGGGGCCGCACGCTTGGCGGCCTGGTCGTGAGGCAGCGCGTGGTCGGCATCGACGGGTCACGCATGACGGCCGCGCAGTCGCTGCTCCGGCTGGGCTTGCTTCCCGCTTACTGGGTCACCGGGCGCCCGGTCCATGACGAGCTCGCGTGCACCGAGGTCGTCACCGACCGTGCCACTTAAAAAGAAGGGGCGGCGCGCGCCGCCCCTTTTACGGATGCTGCGGTCGGCTGCTTACGCGCGCGCTCCCGAGGACATGCCGCCCTGCATCCAGAGCGCCGGCTTGTTCGGGTAGAGCACGAGGACGAGCACGGCGGCCAGGATCGCGATGATGAAAGAGACGATGTCGAACCGGCTGATGGTGATCTGCGTGAAGATCTGGTAGACGATCTCCAGGATCGCGTACAGGACCAGCGCGCGGACCCAGCTGATGTTGGCGATCGGGTCGAAGCCCGCGATCATCATGCCCGCGCCGAAGGCGATGCCTGCGACTGGAGGCGTGACGCCGGCGCCGCTACCGAAGTCGAAGACCGCGTCGCCGACGAAGCTCGCGGCCGAGCCCACGACGAGCAGCACGCCCATCACCCACAGAAGAATCTTCAGCGCCAGGGGGTTCCACTTTGCGATTGACTGCACTTTGTGCATGCCTCCATTTCGACCGCTGTTGATTCGTAATTGGGCAGCTGGCGGCCGTTCAGGTGCAACTTATAGCCCGAGTGCACCGAATTAGCAACCTTTAATCACGCAAAAGTTTGCGTTCCGCGCAGCCAGACCACCCTTGGTTTGAGCCCGTAAGCCCAGGCGAACGCTCCTTCGTGCTCGGCCTCCCACAGCACCAGATCCGCAAGCTTGTGAGGCGCGATCACGCCCCGATCCGAACGTGAGAGCGAGTGGGCGCCGCCGATCGTGGCCGCCAGCAGAGCACGCTCCACCGACATCTTGAAGACGGCCACCGCGAGTGCCACGACCACGCTCATGCTGGTGATGCCGCTGGTGCCCGGGTTGTGATCGGTGCCCAGCGCGATCACGGCGCCCGCCTCGGTGAGCTCCTTGACCGGGGGCAACTTGCCGATCGACAAGGCCGTCCCGGGCGCAAGCGTCGCCACCACGCCCGCGCGCGCAAGAGCCACAGCATCGCCTCTGTTCGCGCGCAGCAGGTGATCGGCCGATGCCGCGTGCAGCTCGGCCGCAAGTCGGGCACCGCCTGTGCGATCGAGCTCGTCGGCGTGCACGCGCGGGATCAGCTTCGCTTTGAGCGCCGCTTTCAGGATGCTCCGCGATTGCGGCACGCTGAAGTATCCGCGGTCGCAGAACACGTCGCAGAACCGCGCGCCCGCCACGTAGGCGTCGTCGCACCACTCACGCACCTCCTTCACGTACCTGCCTATTCGCACCCGTCGATCGGGCGGCAAGGCGTGCGCGGCGAGGAAGGTGACTTCAATTCGCGGAAGGTCTTTGCGCTGGCTCAGGCGCGCCAGCAGTCGCGTCGCCTCGAGCTCGCCCTCGCGCTGCAGGTGGTAGCCGGTCTTGGCCTCGACCGTGGTCGCGCCGCCTTCTAGCCACGTCCACAGCCTCCGCGCTGTCGCCTCCTCGAGGGCGCTGATCGGTTCCTCACGCGTGGCTCTCACGGTCGCGCGAATCCCGCCGCCGGCCTTCGCGACCTCGCTGTACGACGCGCCCTCGGAGCGCATCGCCACCTCCGCCATGCGATCGCCCGCATAGACCGGGTGCGTGTGCGCGTCGATCAGGCCGGCGGTGACGAGGCCGCCGTGACAGTCGTGCTCGTCGGTGACCGACTCCATGAGGGCGCGCGGCTCGTCCCCGCTCTTGCCGCACCACGCGATCTCTTCGCCGTCGATGATCACCGAGGCATCCTGGAGCACGTCCGCGGGCGTGCTCGTGAACAGGCGGCCGATGTTGCGCAGCCGTTTCAAAGCGACACGACAGTGTTGCCACCGACGACGACGTTCGTCACGTCGTGGGCGGAGAAGCCGTAGATCAGGTAGGAGGGGCTGAGCTCCCGCCACAACGAGCGCGGCTGCTCGAGCGTCACGAAGTCGGCCAGCATCCCGGGTTTGAGCTCGCCCGCCTCCCAGCCCAGCGCGCGCATGCCGTTTACAGTCGCGGCTTGAAGCAGCTCGTCGGGCTGATGAAGGACGCGCCGGCCGGTGGCGCGGCGTTCGTCGAGCTCCAGCCCGCGAGCCTCCTCGAGCATGTCGATCACGGCGTTGGAGTCGCTGCCGACGCTGATCGGGCAACCCGCGGCCGCCAGCGCGCCCAGCAAGCCGACGCTGTCGCCCAGGTCGCGTTCGGTCGTGGGGCAGGCGCAGATCGTCACCTGGTTCTGGGCGAGCAACGAGATGTCGTGCTCGTTGACGTGGATCGCGTGGACGGCGGTCAGGTCGGAGCCAAGGATGCCCTCACGCTCCAGCAGCTCGGTCGGGGAACAATGCTCGACCCGCATGCACTGGTCGACCTCGGCAACCTGCTCAGCAAGGTGAATGTGCAGCGGCGCGCCACGCTCTCGCGCGTAGGTGGCGACCACGCGCATCGACTCGGGGTCAACCGCGCGCACGCTGTGTATGGCCGCCGCGATGCGTACGCCGTCCTCGTCGGACAGGTCGTCGACGCGCCGTGCCCAGGCGTCGGCGTCACCGTCGGAGAACGACATCTGGTCGGTCTCGAGAGGCGCGCCGTCGAGGCCGCCGCGCAGGTAGCACGCGTCGATCAGCGTGATCCGGATCCCCTCCTCGCGGGCGGCGTCGATCAGCGCCTCGCCGAGCTCGTTCCCGTGGCCGTGAAGGTAGTGGAACTCGCCGACCGCGGTGATGCCCGCCTCGAGCATCTCCCGGAAAACGAAGCGAGCGTGTTTGAAGTAGTCCTGGGGCTGCCAGTCCGTGTAGCCGTACATGCGCTCACGCCACTCCCAGAAGTTGCCACCACCTGACTCGACCTCGCCCCGCAGCAAACGCTGGAACGCGTGGCTGTGGACGTTGGCCAGGCCGGGGATCGTCCATCCCTTCAAGGACACCGCGTCGGAGGGCGCAAAGACGTCCTCTTCGACCCTGGTGATCCGGCCGGCCTCGACCTGGATCAGCACGTTCTCGGCGCGGTGGCCAAGCCACGCTTGCTCGGCATGCCACTTGCCCGAGCCGTTCAATCGCGCTTACTCCCTCCCCCCATCAGGGGGGAGGCTTGGGGTGGGGAGCTTGATCATCCATCCCGCATGGGGATGCGGACGCCCCGCTCGCTCGCGATTTCGAGTGCTCGCTCGTAGCCGGCGTCGGCGTGGCGGATGATGCCGGTGCCCGGGTCGTTGGTGAGCACCCGCTCGAGCTTGCGCGCCGCCAGCTCGGTGCCGTCCGCGACGACGACCATGCCCGCGTGGATCGAGCGGCCGATGCCCACGCCACCGCCGTGATGGACGCTCACCCAGGAAGCGCCGCTGGAGGTGTTGAGCAGAGCGTTCAGGATCGGCCAGTCGGCGATCGCGTCGGAGCCGTCCTGCATCGCCTCCGTCTCGCGATACGGGGAGGCCACCGAGCCCGAGTCGAGGTGGTCGCGGCCGATCACGATCGGCGCCTTGACCTTGCCGGCGCGCACGAGCTCGTTGAATCGCAGCCCAGCGCGCGCCCGCTGACCGTAGCCGAGCCAGCAGATGCGAGCAGGAAGGCCCTGGTAGGCGACACGCTCACCGGCCGCCTCGATCCACCTCACGAGGGCGGGGTCCTCGGCGAACTCGTCGATGATCGCGCGGTCGGTGGCGGCGATGTCTGCAGGGTCACCGGAGAGGGCGACCCACCGGAACGGTCCCTTGCCCTCGCAGAAGAGCGGACGGATGTAGGCCGGGACGAATCCCGGATAGTCGAAGGCACGCGTGCTGCCTCCGAGCCGCGCCTCGGCGCGAAGACTGTTCCCGTAGTCGAAGACCTCCGCCCCGCGGTCGAAGAAAGTGACCATGGCGTCGACGTGGCTGGCCATGCTCTCGCGCGCGCGTCTGATGTATGTGCCCGGCTCATCGAGCCGAAGCTCGGCCGCGTCCTCGGGTGAAAGCCCGGCCGGAACGTAGCTGAGTGGGTCGTGCGCGGGGGTCTGGTCGGTGACGATGTCGACGTCGAATCGCCGTGCCGCGAGCTCGGGCACGATGTCCGCCGCGTTGCCGAGCAGACCGATCGACAGCGGGCGCTTTGCCTTCTTGGCCTCGAGCGCGAGGCGTAACGCGTGGTCGAGGTTTTCGGCGCGGACGTCGAGGTAGCGGTGGTCGAGCCGCCGCTGGATTCGCTCGGAGTCAACCTCGACGCAGATCGCCACCCCGCCGTTGAGCGCCACCGCCAGCGGCTGCGCGCCGCCCATGCCGCCGAGGCCCGCGGTCAGCGTGATCGTGCCGGCCAGGGAGTTGTTGAAACGCTTGCGCGCGATCGCGGCGAAAGTTTCGTAGGTGCCCTGCAGGATGCCCTGGGTTCCGATGTAGATCCACGAGCCCGCGGTCATCTGGCCGTACATGGTCAGGCCGAGTGCCTCGAGGCGGCGGAACTCGTCCCAGGTCGCCCACTCGGGCACCAGCATCGAGTTGGAGATGAGGACCCGGGGCGCCCACTCGTGCGTGTCGAAGACGCCGACGGGCTTGCCGGACTGAACGAGCAGCGTCTGCTCACCGTCCAGGCGTTTCAGCTCGCGGACGATGGCGTCGAAAGCCTCCCACGAGCGGGCCGCCTTGCCGGTGCCTCCGTAGACGACGAGGTCCTCCGGCCGCTCGGCGACCTCGGGGTCGAGGTTGTTCATGAGCATCCGCATCGCGGCTTCCTGCGGCCAGCCCTGGCAGGCGATCTGAGAGCCACGCGGGGCGCGAATCGTGGGGCTCATCGCAGGGGCCCCGCGACGGATTCGGCGGCCTGGATGACAGCGCCGGATCGGATGAGCTCTTCCGCCGCCGCCAGCTCCGGGGCCAACACGCGGTCGGGCCCCACGCCCTGGACCTGCTTGCGCAGCAGCTCGCGCACAGCGCCGGTGGCGGGCGAGGGCTCCAGCGGGCGGCGCATCTCTTGCGCGCGCGCCGCCGCGCAAAGCTCGACCGCAAGGATGTACGCGAGGTTGTCGAGGACCGAGCGCAGCTTCAGCGCTGCCCCCCAACCCATCGAGACATGGTCCTCCTGCATACCGGATGTGGGCACCGAATCGACGCTGGCGGGCGCGGCGAGCCTGCGGTTCTCCGCGACCAGGGCCGCGGCGGTGTACTGCGCGACCATCAGGCCGGAGTTCACTCCCGGCTCCTCGGCCAGGAAGGGAGGCAGGCCCTGGGAGCGATGCGGGTCGAGGAGGCGATCGACGCGCCGCTCCGCGATCGAGCCCACCTCGGCCGCCGCGATGGCCAGGAAGTCGGCGGCGAACGCAAGCGGCTCGCCGTGGAAGTTGCCGTTCGACTCCACCTCGCCGCTCTCGAGCACGATGGGGTTGTCGATCGTCGACGAGAGCTCGACCTCGGCGATCCGGCGCGCGAAGTCGAGCGTGTCGCGCGCGGCCCCGGCGACCTGCGGGCTGCAGCGCACCGAGTAGGAATCCTGCACCGCGTGCTGCGAGTGGCGGTGCGAGGTCACGATCTGGGATCCACGCATCAAGAGCGCAAGGTTGGCGGCGCTCGCCACCTGCCCGGCGTGCGGACGGACCTGGTGCAGATGGGCCTGGAACGCGCGGTCGGTGCCGAGCAGCGCCTCCGCCGACATGGCCGCCGTCACGTCCGCGGTCTTGAAGAGCCGCCCGCCGTCGGCGCAGGCGAGGACCAGCATCCCGAGCATGCCGTCGGTGCCGTTGATCAAGGCGAGGCCTTCTTTGGTCTCGAGCCTGACCGGCTTCAGCTTTGCCGACCGCAGGGCCAGGGCCGCCGGTTTGCGCGCGCCCTGCGCGTCCAGCACCTCGCCCTCGCCGACCAGGCCGAGGCCGATGTGGGCGAGCGGCGCGAGGTCGCCGCTGCATCCGACGGAGCCGTAGCGAGGCACCAGCGGGGTCACCCGTGCGTTCAGCATCGCGATCAAGGCGTCCGCCAGCAGTGGCCGCACTCCCGACATGCCCATCGCGAGCGTACGTGCGCGAAGCAGCATGGTTGCGCGGACGACCTCCTCATCGACCGGGGGACCGACTCCGGCCGCATGCGAGCGGATCAGCGCGATCTGCAGCTCCGGCTGGCGAAGCGGCGCGACACGCGTGCCGGCCAGGGCGCCGAATCCGGTCGAGACCCCGTACACGGGCTCGCGCGAGCTTGCGGCACGCTCGACGAGGGCTCGGCTCCGCTCCATCTTCGCGCGCGCCGAAGGAGAGAGGGTGACCTTCTCGCCCTGCCGGGCGACGGCCACGACCTGGTCCTCGGTCAGGCCAGGGCCCCTCAACGTGACCGTCACGACCGAAAAGCTTAAGCCCCTCTCCCCAGCCCTCTCCCCGATGGGGAGAGGCGGATCAAGGAGCGGGTAGGTATCGCGCCTTCACCGGCTCGTGGCCGTCGACCTCGAGCACCCATGTCGAGCCCTTTTCAAACCCCCCATCGCCTGCTCTGATCACCTGACGGTTGACGAGGTCCTCGACGAGCTCCCACACGATGTCACCGTGCGTGCTCAACACCGCGTGGTCGAGCTTCGGGTCTCCGAAGAACTCCGCGAGCCCGCTGACGCCGCGACCTTCGGCGAGCGCGTTCGACGGCTTGATGGCGATCCGCCCGTTTCGCGCCAGCGGTTCCACCGTCTGCACACAGCGGACGTACGGGCTCGAGAAGATCGACTTGATCGGGAACTTCTGCAGCACCTCGACCAGCTCCTCAGCCTGCTTCACCCCCTTCTTGCTGAGCGGACGCTTGCGGTCGTCCCCCGTCCAGTGGCTGCGACTCCCGGCTTTGGCGTGGCGCACGACGTAGAAAGTGCGCAAAGTTCGTTCAGGGCATCCAGTCGCGCAGCTTCCTGCGGTCGAGCGACTCCCAGACCCCCGGCCAGGCGACGCGGGCCTCGTGGGCGGCGATGCGCTCCAGCGCGATCAGCTCGCCAGCGACGAAAGCGCGCCGGCCGCTGACCTTCGCCGCCCGCAGCCACCCCTGCGCGGTGACGCTGTCCTGGTGCTCGCCGAGCACGGTTTGCAGCCGGGCAGCGGCCTTGGCGAAATCAGCCGCATCGGTGCCCGCCACCGGCGCCACCGCTTCGGCCGCGTAGCGCGCTCGCTTGGCGAGGATGCGGATCCGGTGCAGCTCAGGGTCTGACGGTGTGACGTGCAGCTGGCGCACGGCCGAGCGCAGCCGGCGCCACGGCGTGGTGGCGAGCGCCGGCAGCACCGTGGACGCGGGCTGCTCGGCGTCAAGAAGGGTCGCCGGCGAGTGCGCCGCTTCGACCAGGCGCTCGACCAGGTCGACATAGCGTTGTGAGTCGAGGTCGACCGAGAGGTTCGCCCGCAGCTCGTCGATCTCGACCTCCAGCAGATGAAGCAGCGCAGCGCCCGACCGCGTGTCGGTTGCCGGCAGCGACTTCGCCCGATCACGAAGCCGGTCGAGCAGCACCTCGCGATCGCGCACAGCGCCAAGCCCGGTCGCGAGCCAACCCAGCTCGAAACGGAGCGGCTCTGTCCATTCGACGTCGAGCAACGGTCCGAATGTCCGCAGGTTCGAGCGCAGCTTGCGCGTGGCGACCCTGGCCTGGTGCACGGCCTCAGGGTCGCGTCCGGTCCTGACCAGGGGGTCGTGGCGAAGCAGACCGGCCACCGATTCGGCGAGGTTGTACCGGATGACGTCTTTCGCCGGCGCGACGGGGAGCAGCGGCTCGGGCGCAACCTCTGGAGGCTCGATGGCGCGCGGACCCAGGGCGCGGACGTGTTTGGGGGTTGGATCCGGAGCTCCGGCGCCGGCAACTCGAAGCCGCGTGACCAGCGGCGTGATGATTCCGTCGGCGCCGTTTTCGCTCGAGGCTTCGACCTCGATCTCACGGAAGCGCGCGGCCACGCGACGGCCGTCGCGGACCGACACCTCGTCGTCGACGACCTCCGCGACCCGGGCTCCGTTCCCATCGAGGAGGCGCACGCGCCTGCGCACCGTGGAAAGCCGCGCCACAGGCACGAGCTCAGAGCGGCGGACGTAGGCGCGCACGACTCCGAGGGCGGCGTCGGGCGGCTTCTGGCCGCCCTGGAACGTGATCTCGTCACGCTCCAGCACGGCAGCAGGCTTACCAGGGGTGGACGGAGGCGACGAGAGCTTGAGCGTCCATCCCTCGCCGGCCCGGCGTCGCAACGAAACACCCCAACGGGCGAGCCGCAGGTCTGGAGTGTCGAAGTAGACGGTCTCCAGGCGCACCGTCTCCGGCGGCGCGACGGCAACTCCTTCCATGACTCCAGCGAGGTCCGGGAGGCGGAACGCGGGGCCGGCCCCGAGCTTCACCTCTCTTTCAAGCATGCGTTACGCCGCCGACCCCATCCCCGTGCGCGCTTTCCAGCGCCAGCTCCTTGAACCGATCGTGCGAGTTGAGGCCCCGCACCGTGGGCACACGCTTCCAGGAACCGTCGGCGCCCAGCTCCCACGCCAGCACATCGTCCGCCAGCGAGATGTCGAGGATCTGCTGCAGACGGTGGCGGAGCTTCGGATCGCTGACCGGCACGACCGCCTCGACCCGGCGGTCGAGGTTGCGCGGCATGAGGTCCGAGGAGCCGAGGTAGTACTCCGGTCTTCCGCCGTTGCCGAAGCAAAAGACGCGCGAGTGCTCGAGGAACTGGCCGACGATCGAGCGCACCCGAATCCGGTCCGAGAGCCCGGGCACCCCTGGGCGCAGCGAGCACATGCTGCGCACGAGGAGATCCACCTGCGCGCCGCCCTGCGATGCGACGTACAGCGCGTCGATGATCTCCTGGTCGATCAGGTTGTTGACCTTGATGATGATCCGGCCCCCGACGACGGACTCCCGCTCGATCAGCTGCGTGATCGCCGCCCGGAGATTCGTCGGTGCGACCAGGAGCTTGCGGTAGCGGCTCTGCCGGCTGTAACCGGTGAGCAGATTGAACAGCTCCGTGACGTCCGCGCCGAGGTCGGAGTCCGCCGACAACAGGCTCACGTCCTCATATCCGCGCGCGGTGTTCGGGTTGTAGTTGCCGGTGCCGACGTGGAGGTAGTGCTGGATGTGGCTCCCTTCTCGCCTGACGACCAGGGTCACCTTGGCATGCGTCTTGAGGCCCAGGAGCCCGTAGACGACGTGGACGTTCGCCTCTTCGAGGGCCCTCGCCCAGCCGATGTTCGCCTGCTCGTCGCCGCGCGCTTTGATCTCCACCAGTGCCACGACCTGCTTGCCGCGCTCGGCGGCGCGGATCAGCGCCCGGACGATAGGACTCGCGGGACCTGACGTGCGGTAGAGCGTCTGCTTGATCGCGAGCACATCGGGATCACTGGCGGCCTGGTCGATCAAGGCCTCGACCGAGGTCGCAAACGAGTCGTACGGGTGATGCGCGAGCACGTCGCCGGCGCGCAGGACCGCGAAGAGGTCAGGCGCCTCGGCGCCCACACCACGCAAACGGGGTTGCGTGGTCGGCGTCCACACCGCTTCTTTGAGGTCCGGACGGTCAAGCTGCGTGAGCAGGTGCAGGCTGCCCATATCGAGCAACCCGTCGATCTGATACACGTCGGCGGCCTGGAGCTCCAGCTCGCGGGTCAGCAGCTCGAGGACCTCGCCAGTCATCCGCGGGTCGACCTCCAGCCGAACCACGCGCGCGTGACGCCGGCGCCGCCGAAGCTCGGTCTGGATCGCGGCCAGCAGGTCCTCGGCGTCGCTGTCGACGTCGTCCAGGTCGCCGTCGCGCGTGACCCGGAAGGGGTAGTGGCTGACGATCTCCATGCCCGGGAACAGGGCCGGGAGGTGCAGTGCGATAACGTCCTCGAGCGGCATGTACCGCTCGCCTTCACCGAGCGCGATGAAACGCGGCAGCACGGGCGGCACCTTGACACGCGCAAACAGCTGCTGTTTGCGCTGCGGATCGCGAACCATCACGGCGAGGTTCAGCGACAGGTGGGAGATGTACGGGAAGGGGTGACCAGGGTCGTGCGCCAGAGGCGTGAGCACCGGGAAGATCTGCTCGCGAAACACCGTGTGGAGCTGGGTCAGCTCCTTGCGGCCTGCCTCCTCGCCGCGCACGAGCGTGATCCCGGACTGCGCCAGCCCGGGCAGGATCTCGCGCCTGTAGATACCGACCTGGCGCTGGATCAGCCCCTCGACGCGGGTGCGGATCGCCCTCAGCTGTTCGACCGGCGACAACCCGTCTGGGGACGCGGCCGCGACAGCGGCCAGGACCTGCTCTTTGAGGCCCGCGACGCGAACCTGGAAGAAGTCGTCCAGGTTCTGGCTGAAGATGGCGAGGAACCGCACCCGCTCGAGGATGGGCAGCTTTGGATCCTCGGCCATCGCCAGGACCCGTTCATCGAAGTCGAGCCGCGATAGCTCGCGGTTGATGTACCGGGAACTGGGGAGCGCGAGGACGGGCGAGGATTCAGGCTCGGGGTGGGCTCCGACGGCCACGGGATGAACTTTACAGTCTGGTTTCGAAGCCGAGGTTAACGACTGGCCGGCGGCTCAAAGGCCGCCTTGGGTGGCTCGCCTGGCTACCCGAGATAGCCTGGCGGTCTCACTGGAGAACCCAGGCGGCGGAGTTCGGGGGGAGGCGAAGGCTGCCAAAACGGAGACCGACGAGCAGGTTGCTCCCCAACAGTAGCCTGCCGCTGACGGGTAGGCGGGCGGGCCGGTCCTCGAAGTTGCAGGCGACTGTCAGGGGGCCGCGCGAGTAGGCGAGGACACCGGCTGGTGCGGCATGCCACTCCAGCCGGTGCGGCAAGCGTCGGGCGATCCGGCGCCGGGCGGCGACGGTGCGCCGGAATTGGCCGAGCACCGATTCTCCGTTGCCGGCCTGCGCGTCCACGGCCAGCCGGTCCCAGGCCGGCGGCATCGGCAGCCACGGCGGTGATTTCGAGAACCCCGCGTTCGGCCGGCCGCGGTGCCAGGGCATCGGGACCCTGCACCCGTCTCGCCCGCGCTCACGGCCCTGGCTCCGGAGGAAGATCGGGTCCTGGCGAGCGCTGTCGGGCATGTCCGCCTCCTCCAGCCCCAGCTCTTCGCCCTGGTACAGGAACACCTGCCCGGGGAGGCCGAGGAGAAGCAGCAGCGCGGCGCGCGCCCTTGTGCGCCCAAGCTCCCCGCCCCCAAGCCGGGTGACCGGTCGCGTCGCATCGTGGTTGGACAGCGTCCATGTCGGCTCGATGCCGGGACCCAGGAGCGCCCTCCGGCTGACGTCGATCGACTTTCGCCATAGGTCGGCGTCCCAGCGCTGGTGGATGATGGCGAAGGCCATGTGCAGCTGGTCGGGGAGGATGTACATGGAGTGCTGCCGCGCCTCGAAGATCTCGCCCACCAGGACTCGCCGCGGCTCGTACCCGTCTGCGATCTGGCGCCACCGCCGGTAGACGTCCTTCAGCTGCGGCCGGTCGATGATTCCGAAGGTCCAGTCCAGGCGCGGAGCGCCGGTGATCCGGTCCGCGACCAGCGGCCGGTCGGCGAGGTCACGGCGCTTGAAGAGCGCCGACGCGACGTCGATCCGGAAGCCATCCGCCCCACGGTCGAGCCAGAACTTCAAGATGCGCTCGAACTCCTTCTGCACAGCCGGGTGATACCAGTTCAGGTCGGGCTGCTCGGGCGCGAACAGGTGGAGGTACCACTGCTTGCCGTTGGGCTCGGGCGACCATGCAGGCCCGCCAAACGTTGAAGTCCAGTTGTTGGGCGGCGAGCCGTCCGGCTTCGGGTCGGCGAAGTGGTACCGCCGGCGCATCGCGCTTCTCGGCGACGCGATCGCGGCCCGGAACCATCGGTGCTGGTCGGACGTGTGGTTGGGCACGATGTCGACCAGCACCTTCAGCTCGCGCGCCCGGGCGACCAGGCGGTCGAAGTCCTTCAGGCTGCCGTACTCGGGGTTCACGTCGAAGTAGTCGGCGACGTCGTAGCCGTGGTCTTTCTGCGGCGAGGGATAGAACGGCGTCAGCCAGATCGCGTCGACGCCGAGATCCCGGATGTAGTCGAGCCGGGACGTGATGCCCACCAGGTCGCCGATCCCGTCGTCATTGGAGTCGGCGAAGCTGCGGACGTAGACCTCATAAAGGACGGCGCTTCCCCACCATGGCTGGGGCACGGAAGTAACTATCGAGCAACCGACGGAGGGGGCCGGCGGGCCGGCCCCGCTCAGGTCGGAATCAGGCTCCGAGCGCGGCGACCACGTTGGAGAAGACGTTGTTGATCTGGTTGCCCATGGTCAGAAGGATCACGATGACGACGATCGACACCAGGACCAGGATCAAGGCGTACTCCACCATGCCCTGTCCGCTTTGCCGGCGGTTGAGCAGGCTTGCCACTCCATCCACCTCCTTTCTCTGTTCCGAGAGCGCGTGCTGCACGGTATCTCGCTCAACGCTCGACTTCAGGTTTCATCACCCGACTCGCATTAATAATTTGTGATGAGATTGATAAGCGCGGCTAATATGCGGCCATGCGCCGAACGGCGTTCACCCTGGAGCAGATCCGCTCGTTCGCGGCGGTGGCGGAAACCGAGCATGTCTCGCGGGCTGCCGCGGCCCTCTTTCTGACCCAGGCGGCGGTCACCCAACAGCTCCGTCACTTCGAACAGGCGGTCGGCCTTCAGCTCCTGGAACGCAGCGGGCGCCGGGTCCGCCTGACCGACGCGGGCCGCACCCTGGCGGAGGCGTGCCGCGCGGCCCTCCGCGCTGTCGAGGTCATGGACGACACGGCCAAGGCGGCGCGGGAGCTGGAGGAGGGTTCGCTCCACGTGGGGGCGAGCCCGACCTGCGCTTCCTACTACCTGCCCCCACACCTTGCGGAGTTCGCCCGGCGCTACCCCGCGGTCAGGCTCGACGTGGCGGTCGCACCGACGGCCGAGCTCAACGCCAAGGTGCTGGCAGGCTCGCTCGATTGCGCCCTGGTCGAGGGCGACCCCGACCCCACCCTGACCAGCGTGGAGCTCTCGCCCGACGAGGTGATCCTGGTCGCCCACCGCGACCATCCACTAGCCCACCTCCGCCGGGTCACGCCGAGCATCCTGGCGAAGCATCGCTACCTGCGGCGAGGCCCTGAGTTCTCGGCCGAGCGCAACGTACGCGAGCTGATCGGGGAGCCTTACGACCGGCTGGAGACGATGAACCTCGGACATCCCGAGTACGTGCGGGCACTCACCATCGCCGGGCTTGGTTTCGCGGCGCTGCCCAAACGCGCGGTGATCGACGACATGCGCAGAGGGATCCTGAAGAGCCTGGCGGTGCCACCCATCGTCCGCTCGATCACCGCCGTCCGCCGGCCCGCACGCGGGGGGCCGGCGCAGGAGGCGTTCTGGGACCAGCTGACGGGCAACCTGGATTAGTCGAAGGCGCCGAGGCTCTCTCGCTCCGCGGCCCACATCTCCTCGAATAGCCGGTCGATCTCTTCGGGCGAGCAGACGGCGGCGGTCAACGGGTCGATCATCAGCGCGTACTTGGCCTGGTTGCGGTCGCGCTTCAGCAGAGCATCGACGACCAGCTCGTGCACGGCCATGTGCGCGCGGTTCAGCGCAGCCAGCTGCTCGGGCAGCGCCCCGAACTGGCACGGATGGATGCCGCCTCGATCGACATCGCACTCGACCTCGACGCAGCCGGCAGGCAGGTTGTCGATCCAGCGCTGGTTGCGGACGTTGCCGTGGATCGAGGCGGCACGCCCGCCCTCCACCGCTTCGATGATGTCCGCACCGTATTCATGGCTGCGTTGGCGCGGGATGGGCTTGTCGCCATGGAGCATCGACGCGATCGACTCGTCGTTCTCACGGCGCCAGCGCGGCCAGTTGTTGGCGTAGAAGCCACTCTCGCCCAGGTAGCCCGCCCGCGTGTACTTCTGGACGAGGTCAGGCCGTTTGCGGAAGTAGGGCACGTACTCCGAGAAGTGCCCGCTTGACTCCGTTACAAACGCTCCGAGGTGAAGCATGACCTCGAAACGCACCGGATCTTGCTCATAGATCTCCGCCGTGCGGGCCAGCTCGCGAAGTCGTGGATATAGGTCCTGCCCGTTGCGCTCGAGCTTCGTGAACCAAGCGTTGTGGTTGATGCCCGCGCACCGCCACACCATCTCCCCGTACGGGATGCCCAGGTATCCAGCGATCTGACGTGATGTGCCCTGCACGCTATGGCAGAGGCCGACGACCTGAAGGTCGGTCGCCTTCAAGGCCGCGAGGGTGAGGATCGACATCGGGTTGGTGTAGTTCATGACGACCGCGCGCGGTGCTACCCGTGCGACGTCGGCGACGATGTCCAACCACGCCGGTCCGGTGCGCAGCGCTTTGAAGATGCCCCCCGGCCCGATCGTGTCACCGATGCACTGGTCGACGCCGTAGCGCAGCGGGATCTCATAGTCGTGACGGACGTTCTGCAGGCCCGCGACCTCGATTGAGTTGACCACGTAGTCAGAGCCGGAGAGGACGTCGAGCCGCTCGGTGGACACCTCGACCCGCCAGCGTTTGCCGGAAAGCTCGACGAGGCGTTCGGCGATCCCCCTGGCGAGCTCGAGACGCGCGGCGTCGATGTCGACGAGGGCGAACGTGCCTTCGTCGAGGCCATCGACGGCCAGGACGTCGGTCATCAGCTGGCGGGCGAAAACCGCGCTGCCGGCGCCGATGAAGGTGACCCTGGGCATGGGCCTCTAGTGGAGCACGAACCCGAGGTCCCACGCCTTGACAGGTGACCAGATGGTCACCTATCATTTCCCGCTGTGGACCCGGTGTTCAGGGCGCTCGCGGACGTGAACCGCCGCAAGCTGTTGGACCGGCTCTTCGAGCGTGATGGCCAGACGCTCACCGAGCTCACCGACAGCCTGCCGGCGATGACGCGCTTTGGGGTCATGAAGCACCTCCGCCTGCTCGAGGAGGCGGGGCTCGTGACCACCCGGCGCGCTGGCCGGCTGAAGCTGCACTACCTGAACGCGGTGCCCATCCGGCTCATCCACGACCGGTGGATCGGCAAATACCGCAAAGCGCGGGCGGCCGCGCTGGCGGAGTTGAAGCTCGATTTGGAGGAACAGATGAGGTCTTTCGACACACGCCCCGCGCAGGTCTACACCGTTTTCATCCGGGCGCCCCAGGCCAGGGTCTGGGACGCGATCACAAAGCCTGAGTTCACGCACCGATACCTCTACGGCGGTGAGCCCAACACGACCTGGAAGCCAGGCTCACGGCTGCTATGGACGGAGCACGGCAGCGGCAGCGAGCTGGTCGACGGCGAGGTCATCGCGTATGACAAGCCGAACCGCCTGGTCTTCAGCTGGATCGTGAAGTACGACCCGGAGCTGACCGCTGAGGGCCCCAGCCGCGTTACCTACGAGCTCTCGGAGAAGGACGGGCTGACCAAAGTGACGATCATCCACGACGACTTCCCGAGTGGGAGCAAGGTCTACGACAACGTCGCCGGCGGATGGCCGTACATCTTGAGCGGCCTCAAGACGCTGCTCGAGACCGGCTCACCACTCGTCCCGGAGAGGACGGCAGTTTAGGTCGCGCCGTCATGAGGGCGCGTTCCATCTTGAGCGCGCCCTCACCCACTCCAACGCCTCGTCGGGTGATGCGAACGTCTGAGTCTCGAATACTTTGTCCCCGAACCGCCTGATGATCCCTTCGCTGGCGGTTTTGACCTGCCCGTCGGATGCCAACACCACGGCGATACGTTTTAGACCGGAACCTACCGCCATGGGAACCCAGCTCTCGTTGATCCAGATCTGGTCCTGATTGGCGACTTCCGCCAATCGGCGGTTGTCGCTGACCAGAGAGGCGGCTTTGCGGTCGCGAATTGCCTTGAGGATCGCCACCGTCCCAGATCGAAATTCGACGCTATCGGCCAAGCCGGTCCACTCCGCGTAGATGCAGCGGTGCACTTCGTCCCACCGAACCGAGAGCCAGGGTTCCTCTACGTACACGTCGGGCGATCTCGGCTTCATC
>WNFV01000346.1_pt1 | contig 60381 bp, 71 predicted proteins | sample 5400101 | NCBI WGS metagenome assembly WNFV01 (sample SAMN13153361, study PRJNA577476) | soil metagenome | isolation source: 115 cm soil or saprolite under grassland replicate 1 | place: USA:California | collected 2016-06-15
CGGCAAGAATCTTGCCGCGGGCGATGACGGCGATCCGGTCGCAGAGCGCATCGGCCTCGAACATGTAGTGCGTCGTCAGCAGAATCGTCTTCCCCGCGTCGGTCAGCGACGCGATCGTGGCGCGCAGCTCCCGCGCGCCTACGGGATCGAGCCCGAGCGTCGGCTCGTCGAGGAAGAGGACCTCGGGATCGTGGAGCAGGCCGCGGGCAACGTGCAGGCGCTGTTTCATCCCGCGTGAGTACCCCTCCGCACGCTCTTGCTCACGGCCCTTGAGCCCGACGAGCTCGAGCAGCTCCTCGATTCGCTGCTTCTGGACCCGGCCGGGAACGCCGTAGAGCTCGGCGAAGTAGCGAAGATTGTCGTAGCCCGAGAGGCGCTCGTAGACGCCGCGCTCGCCGCCGAAGACGTAGCCGATTCGCTTGCGCACCTCTCGCGCGTCCTTGACCACGTCGTAGCCGAGTACGCGCCCGGTCCCGGACGTGGGGATCAGCAGCGTGATCAGCATCTTGATCGTCGTCGTCTTGCCTGCCCCGTTCGGTCCGAGCAGTCCGAAGAGCTCGCCCTTCTCGATCCCGAAGCTGACTCCGCGGACGGCTTCGATCTCCTTCACCCGGCGGCGGATTGTGCCCGTGTGCGTCTTGTACGTGCGGTGGAGGTCCTGCGCCTCGACGACGGCCATGCCCGGAGACTATCGTCAGCCGTTGGGCGTTTCGAAGCCGCCTCCTCCAGGGGTCTCGATGCGTATGAGATCGCCTTCTTCGAGGTCGCGGGTCGCCTTCCCCGGGAGCTCCTCTCCGTTGAGGAGGTTCCGCCCGGGTGCTCCCGGCTCGCCGCCGCCGGCCCCGCGTGGGCTCCATGCGCGCCGCTCGGAGATGACGGAGAACCGGCACGCTTCGAGCGCGCGCAGCTCGCGAACTATTCCGTCCCCGCCGCGGTGGCGGCCGGCTCCCCCCGATCCGGAGCGAAGCGAGTGGCGCTCGACCCGTAGTGGATACGCCAGCTCGAGCGCCTCGGTCGGCGTCGTCAGCGTGTTCGACATCGTCACGTGCACGCCTGACGGGCCGTCCGCGTTCGGGCAGGCTCCCTGGCCGCCCCCGAGCGTCTCGTAATACGTGAAGCGCTCGTTCCCGAAGGTGAGGTTGTTCATCGTCCCCTGGCCCTGTGCAGGCACGTCGACGGCCTCGTCGAGCGCCCTGAAGAGGCAGTCGACGATACGGCAGGAGGTCTCGACGTTGCCGGCGGCGACTGCAGCGGGTGCCTGCGCGTTCACGAGCGAGCCGGCAGGCGCCCGCACGCGAACGGGTGCGAAAGCGCCGCCCGAGGCCGGAAGGTCGGGCGCGGTCAGACAGCGCACGACGAAGTAGCACGCCGATCGCGTGACCGAGAGCGGGCAGTTGAGGTTGCCCTCGTGCTGGGGCGCTGTCCCCGCGAAGTCGAAGGCGATCTCGTCGCCGTCGATCTCGATCACAACCCGCAGCTCGAGGTCGCCCTCCGGGGCTTCGAGCACCTCCGCGCCTTCGTAGCGGCCGTCGGGCAGTCGAGCGAGCGCGGCCCGCACGACACGCTCGGAGTGGGCGAAGAGCTGCTCCATCGCCGCAATGATCAGCTCTCGCCCTCGCCGCTCGCAGAGCTCGGCCAGGCGCTGCTCGGCGAGCCGGTGGGCCGCGAGCTGCGCGCGGAAGTCCCCGCGCCGCTCCTCGGGATTGCGCATCTGCGCGACGAGCTCCGCGAGCACCTGCTCGTCGAGGCGGGTCGGCGGGATGACGACGCCCTCCTCCGCGAGCGTGCGGGAGCCTGCCGGCATGCTGCCGGGCTCGCGGCCGCCGACGTCGGCGTGGTGGGCACGCGTGACGGCGAAGCCGGTCTCGGTGCGGGAGACGAGCGTGATGTCGGGGAGGTGCGTTCCGCCCGTGTAGGGGTCGTTGAGGATGAAGACGTCCTCGGGCGCGGGGTCGTGTTGCAGAACGGCCGCGACTGCGTCGGGCATCGCTCCGAGATGGACGGGAATGTGCTCGGCCTGCGCGATCATCCGGCCGCGTTCGTCGAAGAGCGCGGCCGAGCAGTCGCGCCGTTCCTTGATGTTCGCGGAGAACGCCGAGCGGACGAGCACGGCGCCCATCTCCTCCGCGATCGACCGGAGAGCGCTGCCGAGAACTTGGAGCTGAATGTTCACGCGCGCGTGAGCCTCCAGATGGAACCATCCCTAGCCCCCACCCACCCTTGGGGAAGCCAGCACGTCGACCCGTCCAGTTCGAGCACGTGCGGCCCGGACACCTCTTGCCGGGTCGACTTGCTCAGCTCGATGCGCGGGCCTGGCCGCACCTCGGCCGTGCGGAGGGCGACGAGCTCGATCGGCCGGCTGCGGTCGGCGTAGCCGTAGCGCTCTTGGTGCTCGCGGTGGAAAGACTCGGTGAGATCGGGGCCGAGCGGCACGGTCAGCTCGAACGACTGACCCTTGTAGCGAAGATCGGCCTCGCCTTCGGCTGGGAGCTTCCCGGCGTCCTCGAGCGGGACGACGTACGAGCGGACCTGATCGCGCCGCTCTTCGCTTGCGGCGAGTCCGAGTGCCGAGAGCATGCCGGCGGCCTCGGGAACGAGCACAGTCTGGACTCCGAGGTCGTCGGCGAGCGCACAAGCGTGCAGCGGCCCTGCGCCGCCGAACGCAACGAGCGCGAACTCGCGCGGATCGTGGCCGCGCTCGACCGAGACGACGCGGAGCGCCCGCAGCATCTCGGCGTTCACGACCTCGACGACTGCGGCCGGGTCGATATCGCCGAGCGCCTCCTCGGCGGCGCCCCGATCGAGCTCGAGACCGCCGACGAGCCGTGCGGGCACCCGGCCCAGCAGGAGGTTCGCGTCAGTCACCGTCGGGCGCGTCCCTCCGTTCGCGTAGCACGCGGGGCCAGGGATGGCGCCCGCGCTCTCGGGCCCGACGCGCAGAGCACCGCCCTCGTCGACCCAGGCGATCGATCCGCCGCCGGCTCCGACCGTGTGCACGTCGACGCTCGCCAGCCGCACCGGGTAGCCGGCTACCTCGCGCTCGACGCTGCGCTCGGCCTCGCCGCCCGCGACCAGGCAGACGTCGGTCGACGTCCCGCCCATGTCGAACGAGATCGCGTTCGGCGCGCCCGCGGCTCGGGCTATGAGCGCGGCGCCGACGACGCCGGCCGCCGGCCCTGAGAGAAGAGCGAAGGCCGGATGCGCGGCCGCCTCGGCGATGGTCGCGACGCCCCCGGAGGAGCGCATGACCAGCGGCTCGGGCAGGCCCGACTCTGCCGTCCGCTCGGCCAGCGCGTGCAGGTAACCCTCGAGCACGGGACCGAGATAGGCGTCGATAGCGGTCGTGGAGGCTCGCTCGTACTCGCGGAACTCGGGTGCGACCTCGTGCGAGGCGACGACGCGCGCAGCCGGCAGCCGTCGCCGCAGCTCGCTTACGACCGCCTCCTCGTGGCTCGAGTCGCGAAACGAGAAGAGGAGGCAGACCGCGACCGCCTCAGCGTCGATCTCGGGGAGCGACTCGAGATCGAGCGGGCGAAGCATCCCTTCCGGCCCAATGCGCTCACTGACTCCGAAGCAGCGCTCGAGGGGCACGAGCGGCTCTGGATGATCCTCGCACAGCCGGTAGAGATGTGCGCGCGCCTGGCGGCGGACGTGGAGGATGTGCTCGAAACCGGCCGTCGTCACGAAAGCTGTGCGCGCGCCCTTCCGCTCGAGCAGCGCGTTCGTGGCCACCGTTGTCCCATGCGTGAAACGGTCGAGCCGGCCGGCGCCGACCGCGCGGGCGGCGGCGAGCACGGCCTCTTCTTGACGCGCCGAGGTCGGCACCTTAGCGGCCGAGACTCGTCCGTCCGCCACGAGGACGGCATCGGTGAAAGTTCCGCCGACGTCGACGCCGAGAACGGCCACGGGTCGACTCTAGTGCGAGTAGCGCCAGACAATCATGCATCGGCAACGTCGAAGGGCAGGAATCTTCCGGCCGACACGCAGGTGCGGAAGGTGCTCGCCTCGTTACGAGCCGACGGTCACGATGAGGTACCCGCTTGAGCTGGGGCTCGCGGTCTGGGTACCACGGAAAAAGGAGCGCAGGCGCCAGCGTCCGAGCGCTGGCGGCCTCCACGAAAGTCGTGCAACGCCGTCGGCACCGGTCTCAAGGCTCACGAGTCGCGAGAAGACCCAGCCGTCGAGCGGAAGGAAGCGGTCGATGCGGATGTGCACGCGTCCTGCCGAGGCCGGCGCCACGAGTACTTCCACGCTCGCCGTCTGACCGGGGCGCAGGGTGACCTGCCTGCTTCCGGCAACGAGCGTCCGCGTCTGCGTGATCTCGCGAATCAGCAGCGAGAGACCATAGGAGCCTCGGCTGCCCTCTCGAGCACGCACGACGGCGAAGTAGTGACCGGCTGAGAGTCCGCGCCGGATGTAGGCGCGACGCGAGCCCCCGCACTCGCAGTCCAGAACGTGGCCGGTTTCCGAGAGCAGTACCAGGTCGAACTGTGCGCGCCCGCCTGCCCTCAGGTGTAGCGCCACGTCGCTCGGGCGGGCGACGTCGAAGTGGAAGAAGTTGACGACGTTGATGCGCGACCCGTTCAGCGACCCCTTCCGTGTCTGCTGGTTTGCGAGGGGGAGACCCGGCCCGATGTCCGTGGGTCCGGCCGGAGCGACCTGGAGCCGGTAGCGCAGCGTGACAGACCGACTACCGCGGGCCTCGACAAAGATGCTGTAGCGGCCGCCGAGCCCCGGACCGGGCGTGTAAGTCGCGTAGCCGCCGCATGTGCGCCGGATCAGCCTGGGGGCGGCCTCGAAGTCGGCCGTCCCGGGAGCGAAGACGCTGAAGGCGATGCATTGACCGCGAAGCGTTACGAGGTTGATCTTGTACGTCGTCCCGGCCCGCATTGCGGTCGACCATGCTTTGTCCGGGCGCTCGAGCGGGTCGAGCGTTGCTCGTACTCCCTTGGCAGGCAACCGCGTGCCCGGCGGCCTCGACCTGGGCCCTGGTGTCGTGGCCCTTAGCGTGAAGGTGCCGTCGACGGAATTGCGCAGGCGCCCGAAGAGAATGAAGTAGTTCGCGCCTTCCCTTCCACCGAGTGCAAACTCGGCGCGGCCGTTTGCATCCGTGGCATCGCATGTAAGTGGGATCAGCTGCGATCTTCGACTCTCGTAGACAGAGAGGACGCCGTCGAGGTCACCATCCGCCTGCACGCGAAGGATGATCCGCCCGCTTGGCGCATCGGCAATCCGGAACCAGACCGTCGACTGGACCGCGCCGCACGAGGGGCGGGGATCGTTCATGTCGTTCGTCGCGCCGACGGTCGTACCCCTGACTGTGGCGGGAGGATGGACGAGGACCGCATTCGCGCGATTGTCGTTCGGCGGCGGTGGTAGTGGGTCGGCAGCTGCGGTCGGGCCTACGAAGACGATCACCGTTGCGACGACAAGTGCGGCTCGCAACATGCGAACCACGCTACACCGTTGCCGGCACTGGCTCAAGACTCGAAGTCGGCGATGACGACACCGGCCGCGACCTGCGGGACAACGGCTGGTTCGCAGGGGGCGCTGGGAATGTGTCAACCCGTGGCGCGTTCGACAAAGACGATGGCAAAGCGATGGTCGGCCGAGCTCGAGCTCGTCGGCGCCGGCGGGGAGCCCGTCGACCTGCGGCGCACGCTGGCCTCACACGGCGTCGCCGACCTGCCGCCGAACCGAATCGACGACGAGTCCTGGACGCTCGAGCTCACGTTGCCGCTCGACGGAAAGAAACCGCGGACGGCGCGGGTGTCGGCAGGCCGCAGGGGCTATGCGAGCCTCGACCTGCTCGGACGGGCCCCTGGCAAGTCAGACCTCGACGTCCTGCGGGCGAAAGTCGCCCACGTGCTTCGGCTCGACGAAGACCTGACGCCGTTCTACGAGGTGGCGGCAACCGATCCGGAGCTCGCCTGGGCTGCGGCCGGGGCCGGGCGGATGATCCGCAGTCCGACGGTCTTCGAGGACGTGGTCAAGACGATCTGCACAACGAATTGCACGTGGACGGCGACCGTGCGGATGGTGAGCGCACTCGTCGAGCAGCTCGGCGAGCCGGCCGCCGGAGCAGACGGGCCCTTTGGACGAGCGTTCCCCACCCCGGAAGCCATGGCCCGAAAGCCCAGTGCGTTTTACACTGAAACTGTCAGAGCCGGCTATCGGGGCCCGTATCTCCGGGCGCTGGCCAAATCGGTCGCGTCCGGCAAGCTCGACCTCGAGCAGCTCGGCCGCGCGAGCCCTGAGGAGCTCCCCGACGACGAGCTCGCGGCGCAGCTCCTTGCTCTCCCGGGTGTCGGCCCATACGCCGCGGCCCACGTGATGATGCTGCTCGGGCGCTACTCGCGGCTGATCCTCGACTCGTGGACGCGCCCGAAGTACCTTCGCGTCTCGGGCTCGAGGCGGGCGAAGGACTCGACGATCGAGCGCCGCTTCCGCCGCTACGGCGACTACGCGGGCCTCGCGTTCTGGCTCTATCTGACGCGAGATTGGGTTGCCGAGGCACCGCTTGCGGTGCCGCGGTCAGGGCGCGCGGGCTCGGCCCGCGCGCCCGTCTGAAATGACCGGTCGATCCATCTCGGTCTCAACCGAACCGCGCGCTGGGAGCCACCGGGAAGGTGCCAAGCGGGTCTCGCCGCTCGCCCCGGCGTCGGCGAGCTTCGCCGTCGCCTACGGCGTCCTCGCAGTCACGGCGGGAATGGGCGTCGTGGCTCCGATCGTGATGTCGGCGACGACGTTTGCGGGCGCGGCGCAGTTCGCCGCCGCGTCGGTCCTGCGTGACGGCGGCAGCGTGCTCGCGGCGGTGGCCGCAGCCGTCCTGCTGAACGCGCGCTACCTGGCGATCAGCGTCTCGGTTGCCCCGGCCTTCCGTGGCTCTCGCCTGCGACGGCTGCTCGAGGGCCAGCTGATCGTGGACGAGTCCTGGGCAGTCGCTCAGATCGGTGGCGGCCGCATCGAGCGGCGCCTGCTCGTCGGAGCCGGGCTTCTGCTCTTCCCATGCTGGGTCGGAGGGACAGCGCTCGGGGTGTTCGGCGGAGACCTCCTCGGAGATCCGAAGCGGCTGGGGTTAGACGCCGCGTTCCCGGCCCTTTTCCTCGCATTGCTCGTGACTTTGCTCGTCAGTCGACGGACGTTGTTGGCAGCCGGTGCAGGCGGGCTGACAGCGCTCCTGCTCCTGCCGTTCGCACCGGCGGGGGTGCCCGTGATCGCGGCGAGCGCCGTCTCCCTCGCGGGGCTCATCCGGCGATGAGCGCGACCTGGCTCGTCGTCGTGTTGGTCGGCATCTTCACGATCGCCTTCAAAGGAGCGGGCCCGGTCCTGCTGGGCGGTCGCGAGCTGCCAGCGCGAGCACTCGCTGTCTTCGAATTGCTCGCGCCATCGCTCCTGGCCGCGCTGGTGGTCACGCAGGCACTCGGTGGAAACAGGAGCCTCGTCGTCGACGAGCGACTCGTCGGTGTGGGCGTCGCAGCCGTCTCGATCCGCCTCCGCGCGCCGCTGATCCTCGTCATGATCCTCGCCGCAGTCTCGACCGCACTCGCGCGATGGGCGTTCTGACCGAAGAGATGAAGCGGGTCGTCCGCGAGCAGAGCCTCGGCTTCGTGGCCACCGTCTGCCCGGACGGCACTCCGAACCTCTCGCCGAAAGGGACGACGACCGTGTGGGACGACGACCACCTCGTCTTCGCGGACATCGCGTCACCGCAGACGATCGAGAACCTGCGCTCGAATCCCGCGATCGAGGTCAACGTCGTCGACCCGATCTCGCGCAAGGGCTTCCGCTTCAAGGGCATCGCCGAACTCGTCAGCGAAGGCAAGCTCTTCGACAAGGTCATCGCGTGGTACGGCACCGGCGAGGCGGGCATCGAGCGCGATCTCGCGGGCCGCGTGCGGACGATCGTCCTCGTGCGCGTCGAGCGCGCGCAGCCACTGCTCTCTCCGGTCTATGCCGAGGGGAAGAGCGAGGAGGAGGTCAGGGCTTGGTGGGAGCGCTACTGGGAGGAGCGCAGGACTGAGGCTCGCCCTCGCAGCAGCCGAGCTTGAATCTGCAACGAGCGCATTGCCAGGTCCCGTGGCGCCATTCCATCGGCGCCGAACACCGTAAACAGGGTTCGATCGCGCTCATTGCACTGCTACTCTTCTTCGGCTCGGCGGCGTAGCTCAGTTGGTTAGAGCAGCGGAATCATAATCCGCGTGTCGGAGGTTCGAGTCCTCCCGCCGCTACCTCCTCGTAGACTGGGAACAATGGCAACCGGAGTCAGAGACGCAATCACGCTTGCCTGTACCGAGTGCAGGCGCCGCAACTACCAGAGCTCGAAGTCGAAGCGAAACACGCCCGACCGCGTCGAGCTCAAGAAGTACTGCCGCTGGTGCGGTCGCCACACGGCCCATAAGGAGACGAGGTAACGCGGATACTGATGCGAACCCATATGGCAACTCAACGTAACTTGGACGCGTAGCGTGGCGAGGAACACCAGGCAGCGACGGCGCCAGCGCCGGCGCGCTCAGAGCGGGGAGCAGCAGCAGAGCGTCAGCCAGCGCGCGCGCACCCGCCAGCAGCAGGTTCGCCCCGCCGCGCAAGTGCCCAAGACCCAGACGGGCGCGCGTCGCATGCCCGGGGGCGGCTTTCGCCGCTTCGTCGGCGAGGCGATCGCCGAGCTCAAGAAAGTCGAATGGCCGAGCCAGGCCCAGGTCATGCAGGGGACGATCGTCGTCATCATCGCCTGCGCGATCGTCGGCGCCTACCTTTGGATTGCCGACCTCTCGTTCAAGCCCTTCGTCCGCGACATCCTTTTGAAGTAGCCGTGTTCCGCTGGTACGTCATCAACACCTACTCAGGGCACGAGAACAAGGTGAAGGCCAATCTCGAGCACCGGATCGTCTCCATGAACCAGGGCCCGCGGTTCCGGCGCGTGGTCGTGCCGACCGAGCAGGTGATCGAGACGAAGGACGGCCAGAAGGTGCAGACCGAGAAGCGGGTCCTCCCCGGCTACGTGCTGGTGAACATGAATCTCGACGACGACGCCTGGTCGGTGGTGAAGAACACGCCCGGAGTGACCGGATTCGTCGGCGCAGGCAACACCCCGGTGCCGCTCTCGCAGCCCGAGGTTGACCGCATCCTGCGCACCGGCGCTGCGCTCGGTGAGCGCCAGCGCGCGCAGGTCGAGTACTCGCTCGGCGAGTCCGTCAAGGTGACGAGCGGGCCGCTGTCCGATTTCGACGGCGAGATCGTCGACGTCAACCCCGACGCGCAGAAGCTGAAGGTGCTCGTCGACATCTTCGAGCGCCAGGTCCCGGTCGAGCTTGGCTTTGACCAGGTGAAGAAGCTGGACTGATGGCGAAAAAGGTTCTGACACTGATCAAGCTCCAGATCCCCGGCGGCCAGGCGAACCCGGCACCGCCGGTCGGCCCTGCCCTCGGCCAGCACGGCGTCAACATCATGGAGTTCTGCAAGGCGTTCAACGCTCAGACCGCCCAGGAGAACGGGCGCATCACGCCGGTCGAGATCACGGTCTACGAGGACCGCTCGTTCAGCTTCATCACGAAGACGCCGCCGGCGGCCGTGCTGATCAAGGAGGCCCTGCGGATCGAGAAGGGCTCGGCGGAGCCGAATCGCGAGAAGGTCGGGCGGCTCTCCCGGGATCAGGTGCGCCAGATCGCCGAGGTCAAGATGCCGGATCTGAACGCGCGCGACGTCGAGCAGGCGATGAAAGTCGTCGCCGGCACGGCGCGCTCGATGGGCGTGGAGACGGACCTGTGACCCACGGGAAGAACTATCGAAACGCGCGTTCGGCGTTCGACCGCGAGCAGCTCTACTCGCCCGCGCAGGCGATCCGGCTCCTCAAGGGGTTCGAGACCGCGAAGTTCGATGAGACGATCGAGGCGCACTTCAACCTCGGCCTCAACGTCCGCCACGCTGAGCAGCAGCTACGCGGCACGCTCATGCTCCCGCACGGCACCGGTCGCGAGGCGCGCGTCGCCGTCTTCGCCGAAGGCGACAAAGCGAAGGAGGCGCAGGAGGCCGGCGCGGACGTAGTCGGCACCGCCGACCTCGCCGGCCAGATCGAAGAGGGCTTCGACGACTTCGACGTCGCCGTCGCGACTCCCGACCAGATGAGCGTCGTCGGCAAGCTCGGCCGCATCCTTGGTCCGCGTGGGAAGATGCCGAACCCGAAGACCGGCACGGTGACGATGGACGTCGGCAAAGCCGTGCGCGAGGCGAAGGCGGGCAAGCTCGAGTACCGCACGGACCGCGGGGCGAACGTGCACGTCGCGATCGGCAAGAAGAGCTTCGACGAGCGCCAGCTCGCGGAAAACTACGCGACGCTGATCGACGAGATCATGCGCGCGAAGCCGGCTGCTGCGAAAGGCCGCTACATTCGTTCGGTTACGCTGACGAGCACGATGGGGCCGGGGATCCACGTCGACCCCGGCCGCACGAAGGGAATCGTCGAAGACCTGGAGGTCGAAGCCGAAGCAGTTCCAGCGTAGAGCCCGCAGCCAGAGACAGCCGGCAGCTCGGGAAACCGAGCAGAAGCCCGGCCGAGGCGCGGCCGTAGGGGAATCGCCTTCCTCTGGCCCGCCCTGTCGCGGGCCTCAGTCGTTCTGAGGAGGTGATTCGATGCAAAAGGCTGACAAGGAAAGAGTCGTCACCGAGCTGACTGATCGGCTCAAGAGTGCGGAGACGCTCATCGTCGCCGACTACCGCGGCTTGACGGTGACCCAGATCGGAGAGCTGCGCGGAAAGCTGCTCGAGCACGGCGCGAGGTTCTCGGTCGTCAAAAACACGCTCACGAAGCGGGCCGCCGAGTCGGCGGGGGTCGAGCCCCTCCTGGGGCTGCTCGACGGGCCGACCGCGATTGCCTTCCTCGAGACTGGGGGCGACCCGGTCGCCGTCGCCAAGGCGCTCGACGACGCGGTCCGGGCGAACGTCCTGACCTTGAAGGGCGGATTGCTCGAGGGCAGCGAACTGACCGCGGACGACGTCCGGCAGCTGGCGAAGCTGCCACCGGCCGAGATGCTGCGCGCGCAGCTCGTGGGTGCGGTCATCGGGCCGGCGACCATGATCGTCGGCCTCTTCACGGCGCCGATGCGCGATCTGGTCGGGGTGATCGACGCACGGATCCGGCAGCTCGAAGAGCAAGGAGAGGCGGCGCCGGAGCCCGTCGCAGAAGAGCAGGCAGAAGAGCCGGCCGCCGCTTCGGAGCCGCAGGCAGAAGAGACCGCCGCAGAGGCGGAGCCCGAAGCGCCACCGGAAGAACCAGCAGCCGAAGCAGAGGAAACCCAGGAAGGAGAGGAGCAATAAGCATGGCCAAGACAGACACCGACAAGCTCGTCGAGTCGCTCGGGGGCATGACTGTCCTGGAGCTCGTCGAGCTCAAGAACAAGCTCGAGGAGGAGTGGGGCGTGAGCGCCGCCGCGCCGATGGCAGTCGCGGCAGCGCCGGCAGCCGGAGGCGACGGCGCCGCGGCGGAGGAGGAGAAGTCGGCCTTCGACGTCATCGTCACCGAGGCCGGCGGCCAGAAGATCCAGGTGATCAAGGTCGTCCGCGCGCTCACGGGTCTCGGTCTCAAGGAGGCCAAGGAGCTCGTCGACGGCGCGCCGAATCCGGTCAAGGAAGGCGTCCCGCAGGACGAGGCCGATCAGATCAAGGCGCAGCTCGAGGAGGCCGGCGCCACGGTCGAGGTCAAGTAGCTCTCGGCCGAGGAAAAGAACAAGAGGGCCGCCCGAAGGCGGCCCTCTTGCCTACCGCAGGCTTCAGCCGGCGGCGCCGAGCGCGAGCAGGGTCGCGGCGGCGACGCAGACGAAGATGAACGAAAGTGCAAGCGCGAACCGCATTTCACAAAACGCTTACACGTAACCTCGCCACTCTCAATAGGTCGTTCGTCCTATTTCCCTCGTTCCAGTGGCCTGCTCGCTCGTCGTCCGGTCGAGTACGAGAAGACCCGAAACTGGAGGCTGATCGATGAAGTTTCGTTTTCTCGTACTCGCGCTCGTGACTGTGCTGCTCGGCACCTCGGCCGCAGTCGCAAGCGGCCACCCCGGAAAGGGCAAGCCGACCACCGGCCCCGGCTGTAGGCCGATGGTCAAAGTCGTCCTCAAGGGGACGCTCGCGAACGACCCCGCGGCAGGCGACACCTCGCTAGAGCTGACCGTAATGAAGGCGAACAGGCACGGGCGCGCGTACGTCTCGGCCGCCCAGCCGGTGACGGTCAACGTCGACGCAAACACGAAGGTTCGCCGGAAGGCGCTGGACTCCGAGCCGACGAAGACGCTCGACTCGCTCGCGATGGGCGATCTCGTGAAGCTCGCAGCGAAGGCGTGCAAGGCCGATCTCAAGGACGGCGGCACGCCCGCCTTGACGGCCAGGCACATCAAGGCCCGCCCGCCGGCTCCGCCACCCGCCCCGTAAAGCCAGATCGAGGCTGTTTCTCGAGGGCCCGGCTCGCCGGGCCCTCGGTCTACCTGGCGTCGCGCGCTACAATCAAACCGTTCAGACGTTTGCCGTCCTGGTCACTCTTGCGCGGCAACCGTCATTTTGGCTATTCTGTTCGGTTCCGGTCGTAGATCCGCGCACCCGCACGCCGTTAAAAGGGAGGCTCCACATTTGAGCAGCACGATTGCTGCGCCCCGCGCGCGCAAGACTTTCTCGCGCCTGAAGCACGTTCTCGAACTTCCAAACCTGATTGACATCCAGAAGGCCTCCTTCAAGTGGTTTCTGGAGGAGGGGCTTCGAGAGACGATCGACGATATCTCGCCGATCGAGGATTACACGGGCACGCTCGCGATCGAATTCGGCGAGTACGAGTTCGGCGATCCTCAGTTCTCGATCCAGGAGTGCCGTGAGAAGGACCTGACCTATCAGGCCCCGCTCTCGATGACGGTTCGCTTCGTGAACAAGGAGACGGGCGAGATCCGCGAGCAGCGGGTGTTCATGGGCGACTTCCCGATGATGACCCAGTGGGGAACGTTCATCATCAACGGGACCGAACGCGTCATCGTCACCCAGCTCGTCCGCAGCCCGGGCGCTTACCTGATGGAGCCCAAGGACGCGACGAAGCAGGTCTTCACCGCGAACCTGATGCCCTCGCGTGGCTCGTGGCTCGAGCTCGAAATCGACAAGAAGGGCATCGTCTACGCCCGCATCGACCGCAAGCGGAAGCTGCCGATCACGACGCTGCTTCGCGCGCTGCCCGATGAAGACCCGACGACCGGCTTCAAGCTCGACACGAGCTCGAACGAGGCGATCCTCAAGCTCTTCGACAACTCGATCTACATCGTGAACACGATCGAGAAGGACCCCACGGCGCGCGAGGACGAGGCGCTGATCGAGGTCTTCAAGAAGCAGCGTCCCGGCGAGCCCCCGACCGTCGACAACGCCCGCAACCTGCTGAACTCGCTCTTCTTCGACCCCAAGCGCTACGACCTGACGAAGGTGGGCCGCTACAAGCTGAACCAGCGGCTCGATGTCGACGTGCCCGAAGGCACGCGCGTCCTGACGACGCAGGACATCCTCGCCCTCGTCCGCAGGCTTGTCGACCTGCCTACGAAGCTCGGCGTACCCGAGGACACGAAGGACTTCGCAGCCGAGGCAATCGGCCTCTCGCGTGACCCGATCCGCGGGGAACTCGACGAGTACGAGCACTTCGGGAACCGCCGGCTGCGCACGGTCGGTGAGCTGATCCAGGAGGCATTCCGGGTCGGGCTCTACCGCATGGAGCGCGTCGTCCGCGAGCGGATGACGACCGAGGACGTCGACACGATCACGCCGCAGACGATCATCAACATCCGGCCCGTCGTCGCTGCGTTGAAGGAGTTCTTCGGCTCGTCCCAGCTCTCGCAGTTCATGGACCAGACGAACTCGCTGGCCGGGCTCACGCACCGGCGCCGGCTCTCGGCGCTCGGAGCGGGCGGCCTCACGCGCGAGCGCGCCCCGATCGAGGTGCGCGACGTGCACCCGACGCACTACGGCCGTATGTGCCCGATCGAGACGCCCGAGGGCCCGAACATCGGCCTCATCGGCTCGCTCGCCTCGATGGCGACCGTCTCCGAGTTCGGCTTCATCCAGACGCCGTACCGGGTCGTCAAGAACGGCCGCGTGACCGACGAGATCATCTACCTCGACGCGGCGGAGGAAGCGCAGTACACGATCGCCCAGGCCTCGGAGCCGGTCGACGACAAGACGGGCAAGTTCCTGCACGACCACGTCCTCTGCCGGTCGCGCGAGGGCGAGGCCGTGACGGCCGAGCCGAAGGACATCGAGTACATGGACGTCGCGCCGGCGCAGATCGTGTCGGTGGCGACCGCGCTGATCCCGTTCCTCGAGCACAACGACGCGAACCGCGCGCTCATGGGCGCGAACATGCAGCGCCAGGCGGTGCCGCTGATGATCACGCAGGCGCCGCTCGTCGGCACCGGGCTCGAGTATCGCGCGGCCGTCGACACGGGCGACGTCGTCCTGGCGGAGAACTCGGGGCAGGTCGTCGACGTCGACGCGGAGAAGATCGTCGTCGAGACGAAGGACGGCAAGGACACCTACGAGCTGACGAAGTTCATGCGCTCCAACCAGGGGACGCTCATCCACCAGAAGCCGATCGTCGAGTCGGGCGTTCGGGTGAAGGCCGACGACGTCCTCGCCGACGGCTCCTCGACCGACCAGGGCGAGCTTGCCCTGGGCGCGAACCTGCTCGTCGCCTTCATGCCGTTCGAGGGCTACAACTTCGAGGATGCGATCGTGATCTCGGAGCGGCTCGTGAAGGAGGACGTCCTCTCGTCCATCCACATCCACGAGTACGAGATCGACGCCCGCACGACGAAGCTCGGCGACGAGGAGATCACGCGCGACATTCCGAACCGGTCCGAGGAGTCGCTCAAGGACCTCGACGAGCGCGGTGTCGTCCGCATCGGCGCCGAGGTCGGGTCCGGCGACCTGCTCGTCGGCAAGGTGACGCCGAAGGGCGAGACCGAGCTGACCGCCGAGGAGAAGCTGATCCGCGCGATCTTCAAGGAGAAGGCACGCGAGGTGCGCGACACGTCGCTGAAGGTCCCGCACGGCGAGGGCGGCAAGGTGATCGACGTCAAGACGTTCTCGCGCGAGGCCGGCGACGACCTCTCGCCGGGCGTGAACGAGCTCGTCCGCGTCTACGTGGCGAAGAAGCGCAAGATCGCGGAGGGCGACAAGCTCGCCGGCCGCCACGGCAACAAGGGCGTGATCTCGAAGATCGTGCCTGAGGAGGACATGCCGTTCCTGGAGGACGGGCGGCCGGTGGATGTGATCCTGAACCCGCTCGGCGTGCCAAGCCGAATGAACATCGGGCAGATTCTCGAGACGCACCTCGGCTGGGCGGCGGCACACGGCGTCTTCGACGATGAGGCTTCCGCCAATGGGCACACGCGGGCGCCGACCCCGGTCGCGAGTCCCGTCTTCGACGGCGCCTCGGAGCAGGACGTGGACGAGGCGCTGACCGAGTGGGTGAAGCAGAACCCTGACTCGCCGATCAATTTCCATGTCGACGAGAAGCGGCCGCCGGGACGTAGGGCCTCGGGCAAGGTGCGCCTCTTCAACGGCAAGACCGGCGAGGCCTACGAGCAGAAGATCACCGTCGGCCACATGTACATCCTGAAGCTGCTCCACCTCGTCGACGACAAGATCCACGCGCGCTCGACGGGGCCCTACTCGCTCGTCACGCAGCAGCCGCTGGGCGGAAAGGCCCAGTTCGGAGGCCAGCGCTTCGGCGAGATGGAGGTGTGGGCGCTCGAGGCCTACGGCGCCGCGTACACGCTCCAGGAGATGCTCACGATCAAGTCCGACGACACGGTTGGGCGCGTGAAGGCCTACGAGGCGATCGTGAAGGGCGAGAACATCGCCGAGCCCTCGATCCCCGAGTCGTTCAAGGTGCTCCTCAAGGAGATGCAGTCGCTTGCTCTCGACGTCGACGTGCTCTCGGAGGAGGGCGCGGAGGTCGAGGTGCGCGAGGAGGACGACGAGCTGCTGCGGGCGGCCGAGGAGCTCGGGATCGACCTGTCGCCGGGGTCCCTGCGCGCGGCGGCCAGGCCGGCCGATGCGCAAGAGACCGAGGAAGGGCAGGAGCGCGTGGACGAGACCGGCGAGCTCGTGTTGCCCGCCGACGAGACGCTCGCCGACGTCGAGGTCGCGCCCGAGGGCGAGGCCACAGTGGAAACCGAAGAGAGCTAAAGAAGAGAGAGGCGAGGCGAAAACTTGATTGACATCAACGAATTCGACGCGATCCGGATCGGTCTCGCGTCGTCGAAGCAGATCCGCGACTGGTCGTCCGGCGAGGTCACGAAGCCCGAGACGATCAACTACCGCACGCTCAAGCCCGAGCGCGACGGCCTCTTCTGCGAGCGCATCTTCGGTCCCACGAAGGACTGGGAGTGCTATTGCGGCAAGTACAAGCGCGTCCGCTACAAGGGCATCATCTGCGAGCGCTGCGGGGTCGAGGTCACGCGCCAGAAGGTGCGCCGCGAGCGCATGGGGCACATCGACCTCGCCGCGCCAGTCTCGCACATCTGGTTCTTCAAGGGCGTGCCGAGCCGGATCGGCTACTTGCTCGACATCGCGCCGCGCGAGCTGGAGAAGGTCCTCTACTTCGCTGCCTCGATCGTCACGACCGTTGACACCGCAAAGCGCAAGAAGGACCTGAACGAGCTCGAGTCCAAGGTCGAGGCCGAGCGGGAGCGGATCGACGTCGACCGCGACGAGGCTCTCGCCGCACTCGAGGACCGTCTGAAGCGGCGCCGCGAGTACTTCACGAAGGGCAAGGAGCGCAACTTCGACGAGGACGACGAGTTCTGGGTCCGCGGCCTCTCCAATTGGGCCGAGGAGCAGGGCATCCCGCCGCTCGAGGAAGCGCGCGAGCTCGTCTCCAAGCTGTTCCTCGAGGTCGCGAGCAAGATCACGACCGAGGACTCGAAGAAGATTCGCGAGCTCGTTCGCAACGCGGCGATCCGCGACGACCGCCGGTTGACGCCGAAGGAGCTCGAGACGGTCGCGAACGTGGCCGTCCAGATCCGTGAGATCCTCGCACCGCTCTACAAGCAGCTCGCGAAGGCGACCGGCTCGAAGAAGGGCGCCGTCACCAAGCACATCAACCGCGTGCTCGACGGCCTGCTCGTGAAGAAGGCCGAGGTGCACGAGGACGACAAGGAGCTCGTTGCCGCGATCGACGAGAAGCAGCTCGAGAAGGCGCGGGGCCTCGGAAAGGGCCTCCTGCACGAAGTGCTCGAGCAGGCTTCGCCGACCGCGAGCGCGGACGAGATCCGAGAGCTGACGAACGACCTCTGCCTGCGGACGGACGGCAAGATCCAGAAGGAGGATCTCGACGCGATCGTCCAGTGGTCGCTGAAGGTGCGCGAGATGTACCTCGACATCGAGTCTCGCCGGCAGGATGCGCGCGAGGCGGCGGAGGACTCGAAGCAGCGGCTCGCCGACACCTGGCAGCTGTTCAAGGAGCTCGAGCCGAAGCAGATCATCGGCGACGAGCAGCTCTTCCGCGAGCTCAAGGACCGCTTCGGCTCGCCTTACGGCTTCGACGTCTACTTCACCGGCGGCATGGGCGCAGAGGCGATCCGCGAGCTGCTCAAGGACCTCGATCTCAATGCCGAGGCCGCCTCGCTCCGCGAGACGATCAAGACCTCGAAGGGCCAGAAACAGCAGCGCGCGATCAAGCGGCTGAAGGTCGTCAACGCCTTCATCAAGTCCGAGAACCGGCCCGAGTGGATGGTTCTCGAGGCGATCCCGGTCATCCCGCCCGAGCTGCGCCCGATGGTCCAGCTCGACGGCGGCCGCTTCGCGACGAGCGACCTCAACGACCTCTACCGGCGCGTGATCAACCGCAACAACCGGCTCAAGCGCCTGCTCGACCTGGGCGCGCCCGAGATCATCGTCAACAACGAGAAGCGGATGCTGCAGGAGGCCGTCGACGCGCTCTTCGACAACGGGCGCCGCGGACGCGCCGTGACCGGCCCGGGCAACCGCGCCCTGAAGTCGCTCTCGGACATGCTCAAGGGCAAGCAGGGCCGCTTCCGGCAGAACCTGCTCGGCAAGCGGGTGGACTACTCAGGACGCTCGGTGATCGTCGCGGGGCCGAGCCTGAAGCTCCATCAGTGCGGAATCCCGAAGCTGATGGCGCTCGAGCTCTTCAAGCCGTTCATCATGAGCCGGCTCGTCGATCGCAAGAGCGTGCAGAACATCAAGGCGGCGAAGAAGCACGTCGACTCGATGGTGCCCGAGGTCTGGGACGTCCTCGAAGAGGTCATCGCCGAGCATCCTGTGCTCCTGAACCGCGCACCGACGCTCCATCGCCTCGGTATCCAAGCCTTTGAGCCGGTGCTCGTCGAGGGGAAGGCGATCCAGGTCCATCCGCTGGTCTGCCATGCCTTCAACGCCGACTTCGACGGCGACCAGATGGCGGTCCACCTGCCGCTCTCCGCGGAGGCCCAGGCCGAGGCTCGCCTGCTCATGCTGAGCTCGAACAACATCCTGTCCCCGGCGAACGGTCGTCCGCTGGCGACTCCCGGCCAGGACATGGTGCTCGGCGGCTACTTCCTCACGTATTCCGAGGAGGACCTGACCAAGACGAGCGTCGACAAGCTCAAGCCGCGACCGAAGCGCTTCCAGTCCGAGGAGGAAGTCGAGCTGGCGATTGAGGCGAAGCAGGTCGCCCTGCAGCAGCCGATCGAGTACCGCTGGCGCGGCGAGCTCCTACTGACGACTCCCGGCCGGGTGATCTTCAACTCCGAGGTCGAGCGTGCGCTGCTCGAGTCCTTCGGTGACGAGAAGGTCGCGCTGCCGGAGTTCATCAACGAGACGCTGGCCAAGCGGGAGATGGACGACCTCATCTCGGCGCTCGCAGAGCGCTACGGAGCGCACGGGATGGGCGGCGTCCTCGACACGATCAAGACGCTCGGCTTCAAGTATGCGACCGACGGCGGCATCACGATCTCGAAGAACGACATCGTCGTCCCTGAGGACAAGCAGGAGATCCTCGCGCGCTACGAGGAGCGTGTCGTGCGCGTCGAGGGGCAGTACGAGCGCGGCCTCATCACCGAGGAAGAGCGCCACGAGCAGATCGTGAACATCTGGACGGAGGCGACCGACGAGGTTGCAGACGCCATGGAGAAGACGCTCTTCAAGCTGAACCCGATCTACATGATGGCCAACTCGGGTGCGCGTGGGTCGTTCAAGCAGATCCGCCAGCTCGCCGGCATGCGCGGCCTGATGGCGAATCCGAAGGGCGAGATCATCGAGCGCCCGATCCAGGCGAACTTCATGGAGGGCCTGTCGGTGCTCGAGTACTTCATCTCGACCCACGGCGCCCGCAAGGGGCTCGCCGACACCGCGCTGCGCACGGCCGACTCCGGCTACCTGACGCGCCGTCTCGTCGACGTCGCCCAGGACGTGATCATCCGCGAGGAGAACTGCAAGACGAAGGACTTCATCGAACTGCCCCTCACCGGGCCCGACGGGATGAACAAGAGCCTGCTCGGCCGAGGACTGGCCGGGGACGTCATGAAGCCGCTCGCGAGCGGCAAGCCGGGCAAGACGAAGCTCGCCGACAAGGGGACGCTCGTCACCCCGCAGCTCCTCGACGAGCTGATCGAGGAGCTCGGCGACCAGGCCGGCGAGACCACCCTGCCGGTGCGCTCGGTGCTCAAGTGCCGCAGCGAGTACGGAGTCTGCCGTGATTGCTACGGCATCTCCCTCGCCACCGGCAAGCTGGCCGAGATCGGGGACGCGGTCGGCATCATCGCCGCGCAGTCGATCGGCGAGCCGGGCACGCAGCTGACGATGCGCACGTTCCACACGGGCGGCGTCGCCGGCGCCGACATCACGCATGGTCTCCCACGCGTGGTCGAGATCTTCGAGGCCCGGAACCCCAAGGGCGCCGCGAAGCTCGCCGAGGTCGAGGGTCTCGTCGACATCGAGCAGACCGACCGCGGCGTCAAGGTGACGATCGTGCCCACGGGCAAGGGCCCGGACGGGGAGGAGCTCGAGCCCGTCAGCTACGCGCTGCCGCGACGGACGCGCCTGCTCGTCTCGAAGGGCCAGGAGGTCGAGCTCGGCGATCCGCTCCACGAGGGCTCGCGAGCCCCGGCGGAGCTGCTCGCACTGCATGCCGAGGCCGGCAAGGACTCGACTCCGACCGAGCTCTACCTCGTGTCGGAGGTGCTGCGGGTCTACAAGTCGCAGGGCGTCGAGATCCACGACAAGCACATCGAGCTGATCGTCCGGCAGATGCTGAAGAAGGTCCGCATCGAGAGCGCGGGTGATACCGAGCTCCTGCCGGGCCAGCTCGTCGACAAGGTCGTTCTCGAGCGGGAGAACACGCGGGTCAAGAAGGAGAAGAAGGAGCAGGCGACCTTCGAGCCGTTGATCCTCGGCATCACGAAGGCGTCGCTCGCAACGGAGTCCTTCCTCTCTGCCGCCTCCTTCCAGGAGACGACCAAGGTGCTGACCGACGCCTCCATCGAGGGCAAGGTCGACCACCTGCTCGGGCTGAAGGAGAACGTGATCATCGGCAAGCTGATTCCGGCCGCGACCGGGCTCAAGCAGTACCGGGCGGTCGACATCGGCCCGTCGGAGAAGGTGCCGAAGGAAACCTACGAGCGGGCCACGCTCCTGCGCGCGCTCGAGGAGATCGGCACCGAGGGCGGCGACGGCATGAGCCTTCAGGATCTCGGCATCGACTTCGGGGGCCAGCCCGGAGCCGACGCCGGCGACGGGGAAGGCAACGGCAAACCACGCGATGCCATCGAGGCCGAAGAAGTCCCTGACGTCGACACCCCGCTCGACTCCGAATAGGTAAGACGGGAACCGTTTAAGCGCGGGGGAACCTCTGGTTCCCCCGTGAGCTCCCTCCGTCAGAGCGTTGTCAAGGCTCTCTCATCGAGCCACGTCCAGGGCCTGGCCCCAGACAGGGCCACACTGGCCGAGGCCCGCGCCGCCACGTCCAGGGCCTGGCCTAGGCACGGCCACTAAGGCCAGCGCCGAGACGAGCTGCTCAGGGGCGAAGCCCCGTGCTCTCAGCCGGCCTGCGAGCGCGGGGGTTCTTCGGGCGGGGCGACGATCGTCGGCGGTGGCAGGCCGCTTGGCCCCTGGGGCCTGAGCAGGCTCGCGGCGACGACCTGGCCCTTCCCGGCTTCCTTGGCCCCATACAGCGCATGGTCGGCGCGCTGGAAGAACGCAATCGCGTCGTCGTCCGGCTGCAGCTCGGCGACGCCGGCCGAGATCGTGAGTGGACCGGCCTGGCCGACCGGCCGGGCGGAGACAGCCGTCTGGAGCCGGGCGTAGAGCTGGTCGGCGTCCGCGAGCGTCGACTCCGGGAGGATGACCGCGAACTCGTCGCCCCCGACCCGGCACTCGATGTCGGCCGAGCGGACGACCTCACGGATGCGCTCGGCGGCCTCGGCGAGCACGCCGTCGCCGGCGAGGTGCCCGATGCGGTCGTTGATCGCCTTGAAGTCGTCGAGGTCGAAGATGATGAGGGCGAGATTGCGGTCGTAGCGGTGCGCGCGGGCGACCTCGCGGGCGAGTGTGTCATGGAAGTAGCGCCGGTTGTGTAAGCCGGTGAGCGCGTCGAGGTCGGCGAGCTGGCGAGCTTCCCGGAAGCGGCGCGCATTCTCGATCGCGGGGCCGGCGCGCAGCGCCAGCTCCTCCAGTTCCCGGACCTCCTCCTCGCCGAACAAGCGCTCGGAAGAGCGCGTGAAGATCGTCAGCAATCCGAGCGGGCCGGTCTCGCCCGGCAGGGGAACGGCAACTCCGGATCGGATCGCCTCGCCGTCGGCGCTCGGCTCGTCGGCCGCGTATTCGTACGAGATCGTGATCGTGCGGGCCGGGCGACCGTTCGGCGGCCCGGTCACCGGCTGCCGCTCGGCCTCCTCGGCCGTCAGTCCAAGGGTGGCGACGATCGGTTCGCCCCCCGGCTGCGGAGAGAGCGTGACGAGCGTTGCGTCGACGCCGTCGACCGCTCCGGCCGCCTCGAGGACGCGCGTGAGCACCTCGTCCAGGTCGATCGACCCGGCGAGCTCGCCGAGCATCTGCGTGCGCTGGCCTTCCAGCTGAGACTGCTCGAGCGCGCCGCTGAGCTCGTGCACCATCTCGTCCATCCGAGCCTCGAGCTCGCGGACGACCTGGGTCAGCCGATCATCCGAGTCCGACGAGCGGCGGACAGCCCACTGGAAGAGCAGTGTGACGACGAGCGTCGCCAGCGCTGCGCCGACGGCGGCTAACGCAATCGTCATCGCGTGCCCCTCACGGTCTCAATCCAATCCATGAAGCTCTCTCGGTCCCGCAGGTCCTCCCGGGGACGGCCGGGCCACCGGCTCACTGTAATTGCGTTTCATCCGCTTGGCTATAAGCAAAAAGGGGGAAATGACCGGCCCGGGCGGGGTTTCGCGCGTCGAACGGGTTTTCGCTACCATTCCTCGTTCGGTTGGCAGGCGCCGCCTGCCGACCTTTGTTGTGTCAGAACCTACTCCGGGAGCACATGCCCACCGTCAACCAACTGGTTCGAAAAGGACGCCGCGCGCCCAAGAGCAAGAACAAGCGCCCGGCTCTGACAGGCGCCCCGCAGAAACGGGGGGTCTGCACGCGCGTGTTTACGCATACGCCGAAGAAGCCGAACTCGGCGCTGCGCAAGGTCGCCCGCGTCCGGTTGACGAACGGCTTCGAAGTCACGACCTACATCCCGGGTGAGGGGCACAACCTCCAGGAGCACTCGGTCGTGCTCGTTCGCGGCGGCCGTGTCCGCGACCTCCCGGGTGTTCGCTACAAGGTGATCCGCGCGGCGCTCGACGCCGCCGGCGTCAGCGACCGCAAGCAGGGCCGCTCAAAGTACGGAGCCAAGAAGAGCTAGCGATGCCCCGCCGTGCCGAAATCCAGGTCCGCGAAGCAGTGCCGGACCCCGTCTACAACTCCCCGCTCGTCACCCAGGTGATCAACAAGGTGATGACGCGCGGGAAGCGCTCGACCGCCGAGCAGATCGTCTACGCCGCGCTCGACCGCGTCGGCGCGAAGTCCGGCAAGTCGCCCATAGACGTGCTGGAGCAGGCCGTGAAGACGGTCACCCCGGTGCTCGAGGTTCGCCCCCGTCGCGTCGGCGGTGCGCAGTACCAAGTTCCCGTCGAGGTTCCGCAGCGCCGTGCCCGCACGCTCGCCGTGCGCTGGATCGTCACCTTCGCCCGTCAACGGCGGGAGAAGCACATGGAGGAGAAGCTCGCCGGCGAGATCCTCGACGCGCTCGAGCAGCAGGGCGGAGCCTTCAAGCGCAAGGACGATCTCTATCGAATGGCGCAGGCCAACAAGGCCTTCGCCCATTACAGGTGGTAGGAGCAAGCATGGCTACCCCAGAAACGACTACGCGCAGCGTTCCGCCCACGCTCGAGAACGTCCGCAACATCGGGATCATGGCTCACATCGACGCGGGCAAGACGACGACGACCGAGCGGATCCTCTACTACACCGGCCGCACCCACAAGATGGGCGAGGTGCACGAGGGCGCCGCCGTCATGGACTGGATGGAGCAGGAGCAGGAGCGTGGCATCACGATCACCTCGGCTGCGACGACGGCGTTCTGGCGCGAATTTCGCATCAACATTATCGATACGCCCGGGCACGTGGACTTTACGATGGAGGTCGAGCGCAGCCTGCGCGTTCTCGACGGCGCGATCGCCGTCTTCGACGCGGTTGCGGGCGTCGAGCCCCAGTCTGAGACCGTCTGGCGCCAGGCCGACCACTACAAGGTGCCGCGCATCGCGTTCATCAACAAGATGGACCGCACGGGAGCCGATTTCTTCGCCTCCGTGCAGTCGATGATTGACCGCCTCGGCGCGCGGCCGGTGCCGGTGCACCTGCCGATCGGCGGCGAGGAGCACTTCCGCGGGGTCGTCGACCTCGTCGAGATGCGCTCGCTGACCTGGGAGGACGAGCTCGGCGAGAAGATCGAGGTCGGTGAGATCCCGGCCGAGCTGACCGAGCAGGCCCAGGAGTACCACCACCAGCTGATCGATGCGGTCGCCGACCACGACGACGAGCTCCTCGAGACGTACCTCGAGGACGAGAGCGCGGTCACGCCTGAAATGCTGCGGCGCGCGCTGCGAGCGGCGACCCTCGACACGACGGTCACCCCGGTGCTTGCGGGTTCTGCCTTCAAGAACAAGGGCGTGCAGCCGCTCCTCGACGCGGTCGTCGACTACCTGCCGAGCCCGCTCGACGTGCCGCCGATCCACGGGATCGACCCGCGCACCGAGCACGAGCTCTCGCGCCGCCCGGCGCTCGACGAGCCCTTCAGCGCGCTCGCGTTCAAGGTCATGTCCGATCCCTACGTGGGCAAGCTGACCTACTTTCGCGTCTACTCAGGCCAGGTCAAGGCCGGCGACCGGGTTCTGAACACGACGACCGGGAAGACCGAGCGCATCGGCCGCATCCTGCAGATGCACGCGAACCACCGCGAGGAGCGGCCCGAGATCGGCGCTGGCGAGATTGCCGCGGCAGTCGGCCTCAAGTCGACGGGTACCGGGGACACGCTGGCGATCGACACCGCACCGATCCGGCTCGAGTCGATGGACTTCCCGGAGCCGGTGATCTCGGTTGCGATCGAGCCGAAGACGAAGGGCGACCAGGACAAGCTCGGCGCCGGGCTCCAGCGCCTGACCGACGAGGACCCGACCTTCCGCGTCCGCACCGACGACGAGACGGGCCAGACCCTGATCTCGGGCATGGGCGAGCTCCACCTCGAGATCATCGTCGACCGGCTCATGCGGGAGTTTTCGGTCGACGCGAACGTCGGCCGTCCGCAGGTCGCCTACCGCGAGACGATCTCGAGGCCGGTCGAGAAGATCGAGGGCAAGTTTGTCCGCCAGACCGGCGGGCGCGGCCAGTACGGCCACGTCGTCATCAACATGGAGCCCTCAGATCCGGGCGAGGGCTACGAGTTCCTCGACAAGGTCGTCGGCGGCAAGATCCCGCGCGAATACATTCCGGCCGTCGACCTCGGCATCCAGGAGGCGATGGAGTCGGGCATCCTCGCCGGCTACCCGGTCGTCGACCTGCGCGTGCTGCTCGTCGACGGCTCGTACCACGATGTCGATTCGAGCGAGATGGCGTTCAAGGTCGCCGGCTCGATGGCGTTCAAGAGCGCGATGCAGCGGGCGAAGCCCAAGCTGCTGGAACCGGTCATGGCCGTCGAGGTCGTGACCCCGGAGGATTACCTCGGCGACGTGATGGGCGACCTGAACTCCCGCCGCGGGCACATCGAGCATCTCGAGCCGCGCGGGAACGCACAGGCGATTCGCGCCCGCGTCCCGCTCGCAACCATGTTTGGCTATGCAACCGACCTGCGCTCGACGACGCAGGGGCGGGCCACGTTCACCATGCAATTCGATCGCTACGAGGAAGTCCCTCAGTCGATCGCCGGCGAGATCGTCGACGCCAGCTAGCGCTGAAAGGGTCACGGAAGGGAGAAGAATGGGCAAGCAGAAGTTCGAGAGAACCAAGCCGCACCTGAACGTCGGCACCATCGGTCACATCGACCACGGCAAGACGACGCTGACGGCGGCGATCACGTCGGTCCTGGCGGAACAGGGCGGGAACACCGCCGTCCGCAGCTTCGAATCGATCGACAACGCGCCGGAGGAGAAGGCCCGCGGCATCACGATCAACACGTCGCACGTCGAATACGAGACGGAGAACCGTCACTACGCGCACGTCGACTGCCCTGGTCACGCCGACTACATCAAGAACATGATCACGGGGGCCGCCCAGATGGATGGCGCGATCCTCGTCGTTTCGGCAGCCGACGGCCCGATGCCGCAGACGCGCGAGCACATCCTGCTCGCCCGCCAGGTCGAGGTGCCGTACATCGTCGTCTTCCTGAACAAGGCGGACATGGTCGACGATCCAGAGCTGCTCGAGCTCGTCGAGATGGAGGTGCGCGAGCTCCTCAGCAAGTACGAGTTCCCGGGTGACGACATTCCGATCGTCGCCGGCTCCGCGCTGAAGGCGCTCGAGGGCGACGAGGAGCAGAAGGCCAAGATCCTGGAGCTCATGGCCGCGGTCGACAGCTACATCCCGGAGCCCGAGCGCGACGTCGACAAGCCGTTCCTGATGCCGATCGAGGACGTCTTCACGATCACGGGCCGCGGGACGGTCGTCACTGGGCGCATCGAGCAGGGCAAGATCGAGTCGGGCAACGAGGTCGAGATCATCGGGATCCATCCGAAGGTCGAGAAGACCGTCGTCACCGGGCTCGAGATGTTCAACAAGACGCTCGACTACGCCCAGGCCGGCGACAACGCGGGTGCGCTCCTCCGCGGCACCAAGCGCGAGGAGATCGAGCGTGGCCAGGTGCTCGCGAAGCCGGGCTCGATCACACCGCACACGCACTTCAAGGCCGAGGTCTACGTCCTCTCGAAGGACGAGGGCGGCCGCCACACGCCGTTCTTCAACGGCTACCGGCCGCAGTTCTACTTCCGCACGACGGACGTGACCGGCTCGATCGGCCTCCCGGAGGGCCAGGAGATGGTCATGCCGGGCGACAACACGAACATGGAGATCGAGCTCATCCAGCCGATCGCCATGGACCAGGGCCTCCGCTTCGCGGTCCGCGAGGGCGGCCGCACGGTGGGCGCCGGCGTCGTCACGGACATCGTTACGTAGAGGGCAGGGATGGCGCAGCAGAAAATCCGCATCCGTCTGAAGGGGTACGACCACCAGCAGCTCGACCGGTCGGCCCAGTCGATCGTCGACACCGCGCAGCGCAGCGGCGCGACGATCACTGGTCCGGTCCCGCTGCCGACGGAGCGGAACATCTACTGCGTCATCCGCAGCCCGTTCAAGGACAAGGACTCGCGTGAGCACTTCGAAGTGCGCACGCACAAGCGTCTGATCGACATCCACAGTCCCACCCCGAAGACGATCGACCAGCTGATGCGGCTCGATCTGCCGGCAGGGGTCGACATCGAGATCAAGCTCTGATGAACACGCTACGCGTCCTAGTTACACGCTCCGGGCCATGCACAGGAAAGGCGCCTCGGTGAAAGGTCTGATCGGCAAGAAGCTCGGTATGACGCAGATCTTCGACGAGGAGAGCGGCGAAGTGACCCCCGTGACGGTGATCGAGGCCGGGCCGTGTCCGGTCGTCCAACTCAAGACCGAAGAGAGCGACGGCTATGAGGCCGTGCAACTCGCCTTCGACGAGGTTCCCGCGCGCAAGGTGACGAAGCCCCGGCTCGGCCATCTCAAGAAGACGAACGCCGCACCGCATCGCCATCTCGTGGAGTTCCGGGGGACGAGCGAGGCCGTGCTCGGCGAGGCGGTGACCGTCGAGGTCTTCGAGCCGGGCGACAAGATCAAGGTCTCCGGCGTTTCGATCGGCAAGGGCTTCGCCGGAACGATCAAGCGCCACAACTTCCAGAGCGGCCCGAAGAGCCACGGCTCGCACAACATCCGCAAGCCCGGCTCGATCGGCTCCTCGGCGACGCCCTCGCGCGTCTTCAAGGGCATGCGCATGGCCGGCCGCCTGGGCGGCAAGCGTGCGACCCAGGTCGGCCTCACCGTCCATTCCGTCGATCCCGACCTCAATCTGCTGCTCGTCAAGGGTGCGGTTCCGGGGCCGAAGAACGGCGTCGTCGAGGTGAGAGAGGAGAAGCGTGGCCCCTCCTAAAGCAGCTCTCTTGGACGGGGCGGGCAAGAGCTCGACGGAGCTCGCGCTCGACGACGGCGTCTTCGGCGTCGAAGTGAAACCCCACCTTGTGCACGAAGTGGTGCGGGCCGAGCTGAACGCCAGGCGCGCAGGCACGCAGTCGGCGAAGACCCGAGGTCTCGTCGCGGGCGGACGCGCCAAGCCCTGGCGCCAGAAGGGGACCGGCCGGGCCCGCGCGGGGACGATTCGCGCGCCGCAGTTCGTGGGAGGCGGCGTCGCCTTCGCTCCCCAGCCCCGGAGCTACGAGGTGAAGGTGAACAAGAAGGTTTACCGCTCGGCCCTGCGCGGCGCGCTCAGCGCCCACGCGGCGGCGGGGACGCTCGGCGTCGTCGACGGCTCCGCGTTCGACGAACCGTCCACGAAGAAGGCGGCGGACTTCCTCACCTCGTGGGGCAAGGAGCTCCCGATTCTCCTCGTCGCCACGGAGGACGAGAAGGCTCTCGTCAGGTCCTTCCGGAACCTCGAGCGCATCGTCGTCGTCCCCCCGTCCGAGGTCGAGGTGGCCGCGATCGTCTGGGCCCAGGCGCTGCTCGTCAGCGAGCCCGCGCTCGAGATCGTGCAAGGGAGAGCATCGGCATGAGCTTGCATCCGACGGCGAAGCCGTCTGTCCGCGATGCGGCTCCGCCGCACCGCGGACCAGTGGAGGGGGTTTGGGGGAACCGGGAGGTTCCCCCGATGGAGGTGCATGCATGAGCTTGCATCCCAACGAAGTCCTGCTCGCCCCCGTGGTCTCCGAGAAGAGCTACAGCCTGATCGAGGACCGCAAGTACTCGTTCCGCGTGCACAAAGACGCACACAAGACGCAGATCCGTCAGGCCGTCGAGCAGCTCTTCGACGTCAAGGTGCTCGCGGTCAACATCGTCCACGTGCCGTCGAAGCCGAAGCAGCGCAACTACGTCAAGGGCCGGCGGCCCGGCTGGAAGAAGGCGATCGTCCAGCTCCGCGAGGGCGACTCGATCGAGATCTTCGAAGGGGCGCAGGTCTGATGGTCTTTTCCCCGCAAAATGGTGCGCATTTTCCGGGTGGCTGTGTTGACCCGTCGCTCCGCTCGGGTGAAGGGGTGAACCTCTAGATGGCGCTGCGAAAGTTCAAACCCACCAGCCCAGGAAGACGCTTCATGACCGTCTCGAAGTTCGAGGAGGTCACGCGCTCGAAGCCGGAGAAGAGCCTCACCGGCTCGGTGAAGAAGAAAGGCGGACGCAACAACGCGGGCCGCATCACCACGCGCCACAAGGGCGGCGGGCACAAGCGCCGCTATCGCGAGATCGACTTCAAGCGCGTCAAGGACGGCGTGCCGGCGAAGGTGGCTGCGATCGAATACGACCCGAATCGCTCGGCGAACATCGCGCTCCTCCACTACGCAGACGGCGCCAAGGCCTACATCCTGGCCCCGGCTCGGCTGCGGGTGGGCGCCGGCGTGGAGTCCGGTCCGACAGCGGACATCAGGCCCGGGAACGCGCTGCCGCTCCAGAACATCCCCACGGGCACGCTCGTCCACAACGTCGAGCTCAAGCCGGGCAAGGGCGGCCAGCTCGCGCGCAGCGCCGGCGCGGGCGTCCAACTCGTCGCCAAGGACGAGGGGTACGGCGTCCTGCGCCTCCCGTCAGGAGAGTTGCGGCGAGTCGCACTGACGTGCCGAGCGACGATTGGCCAAGTCGGCAACGTCGATCACGAGAACATCGCGGGCGGGAAGGCGGGACGCAGCCGCTGGCGCGGCAAACGCCCGACGGTGCGCGGCTCGGCGATGAACCCGGTCGACCACCCTCACGGTGGCGGCGAGGGCAAGTCGAAGGGCGGCCGCCACCCGGTCACGCCCTGGGGCGTGCCGACGCTCGGCAAGCGCACCCGTGGCAAGCACAAGGAATCGGACCGGCTGATCGTCCGCGGCCGACGCAGAGGAAAGGGAGGTAAGAGGTGAGCCGCTCGTCGAAGAAAGGGCCTTTCGTGGAGGAGCGGCTCTTCAACCGCATCGAGGCGATGAACGCCTCGGGCTCCAAGAACATGATTCGCACCTGGTCGCGGACCTCGACGGTCTTCCCGGAGATGGTCGGGCACACGATCGCGGTCCATGACGGGCGCAAGCACGTTCCGGTCTTCATCACCGAGCAGATGGTCGGGCACAAGCTCGGCGAGTTCGCTCCCACGCGTACCTTCCGCGCCCATTCCGGCGACCGCAAGGTGGAGGTGAAGCGCACCGCATGAGCACGCTACGCGTCCTATGTTCACGAGAGCGGGCCAACCAAGGTCGGTGCAGATGAGCACGCCCCGGCCCCAAGAAGTGCGCGCGAGCGCAAATTGGGTGCGGATCACGCCGCGGAAGGCCCGGCTCGTGGTCGAGCACATCCGCGGTCGGACCGTGCCCGAAGCGCGGACTGTGCTCGCGTTCACGCAGCGCGCCGCAGCGCGCGAGGTCGAGAAGCTCTTGCGGTCTGCGGTCGCGAACGCCGAGGCGAATCACAACCTGATCGGGGACGACCTCATCGTCAAGGCGGCGTACGTGGACGAAGGCCCGATGCTCAAGCGCTGGCGCGCGCGCGCACGAGGACGGTCGGCACGGATCCGCAAGCGGACGTGTCACATCACGTTGAAGCTGGTTCCGGCCACAACCGCGGGGGTCACTCGTGCCGCGCCGGAAGCTCCTGCCGAGAAGCCGAAGCGCGCACCGCGCCGCAAGGCCGCTCCGAAGGCCGAAACCGTGACCAAGCAAGACTCTGCTGCAAAGGACAACACGGCTGCGGAGGACAAGCCAAAGCGCCGCGCAGCCGCCAAGCCGAAGTCGACTCGCAAGAAGAAAGAGGGAAGCTAATGGGCCAAAAAGTCCATCCCGGCGGAATGCGCGTCGGCGTCATCCACGATTGGAAGTCGAACTGGTACACGGGCACGAAGGAGTTCCCCGAGGCCCTGCTCGAGGACATCAAGATCCGCGAGCACATCTACAACAAGCTCGCGCACGCGGGGCTCTCCGACGTGCTCATCCGCAAGGACAAACAGCGGATCACGATCGACATCTACACCGCTCGCCCCGGGATTGTGATCGGGAAGTCCGGCGCCGAAGTAGATGCGCTGCGCAAAGAGATCCACGGGATGACCCACAAGAACGTGCACATCAACATCAACGAGATCAAGCGTCCCGAGCTCGACGCGAAGCTCGTCGCCCAGTCGATCGCCGAGCAGCTTCAGAACCGCGTCAGCTTCCGCCGCGCGATGAAGCGCTCGCTCGCATCGGCGATGCGCTCCGGCGCGCACGGCGTGAAGGTGCAGTGCGGCGGCCGGCTCGGCGGAACCGAGATGAGCCGCTCCGAGAGCTACTCGGAGGGGCGCGTGCCGCTGCACACGATTCGCGCCGACATCGACTACGGCTTCGTCGAGGCGAAGACGACCTTCGGCCGCATCGGCGTCAAGGTGTGGATCAACAAGGGCGAGATCATGCCCGAGGGCTTCGAGAGCGTCGCCCAGCAGAAGGAGACGCGTCTCGGCGACCAGGACACGGCCCGCCGCCTCGGAGGTCGTACGGAAGGCCTCTCTGCGTCACGTGAGAGCAGCAGGAGCAGGGCCCAGGATCGCGAGGGGCTCGGCCCCGTGCAGAAGCGGCGGCCCCGCCGGGGTGGCGCGAAGCGTCGCGGGGCACAGGACAACGTCGAGCGTCCGCGCACCGACGAGGAGGCCGTTTCCGCCGAGGGTCGCGAGCAGCCGGAGATCGAGCCCCAGGTCGAAGAGACCCCGGCTCCGGTCGCTGATGCCCCCGACACGACGACCCCCAAGAAGCAGGTCGAGGACCCGACGAAGCTGGAAGACGCCGGAGAGAAGGACTAGTCAATGCTCCTCCCCAAGAAGACGAAGTACCGCAAACAACAGCGCGGCCGCCGCGCCGGTGTCTCGAAGGGCCAGACGCGAGTCCAGTTCGGCGATTTCGGCCTCAAGTCGATGGAAGCGGCCTGGGTCACGAACCGTCAGATCGAGGCGGCTCGTATCGCCATGACCAGAAAGATCAAGCGCGGCGGCAAGGTCTGGATCAACGTCTTCCCCGACAAGCCGGTCAGCCAGAAGCCCGCCGAGACGCGCATGGGCTCGGGCAAGGGCGCTCCCGAGCACTGGGTCGCGGTCATCAAGCCCGGAAGAGTCATGTTCGAACTGGCCGGCGTCCCAGAGGACCTGGCCAAGGAAGCCCTACGCCTGGCCGGCACCAAGCTGCCGGTGCGGACGAAGGTCGTGAAACGGGAGGCGGATCTCTTTGCGAGCTAGAGAGCTACGAGACATGAGCGACGACCAGCTCGACGACGCTCTCGCCGAGCGGCGCCAGGAGCTGTTCAACCTGCGCTTCCAGTCGGCGACCGGGGCGCTCGAGAATCCTGCACGCCTCAAGCTGGCGAAGCGCGAGATCGCGCGAATTCTGACCGTACGAAACGAGCGGGAGCTCGCGAAGGAGACAGGTTAGGTGGCAAAGAAGGACGAAGAGAACCAGGTCGAGGAAACGCAGGCGCAGGAGACTCCGCCTGTCGACGAGATCCCTGTCGCCGACGTAGAACCGGCACCCGACGTCGAGGCCGAGGCCGCTGCGGCAGAGGCTCCCTCGGAGGAGCCCGTTGCCGAAGAGCCCCCGGCAGAGGAGCCCGTCGCCGAGGCTGAAGAGCCTCCGGCCGAAGCACCTCCTGCCGAAGAACCGGAGGCGCCCGTCGAGGAACCGCCGGCAACCGGGGAGCCTCCTTCCGTAGAGGCGCCGCCGGAAGTGGCGCCCGCTGCCGAGGCTGCCGAGGCACCCGCACCCGCGCCCGAGGCCCCGGCAGAGCCGGCGGCACCGCGCTCGAAGCCGAGGCGCAAGCCCCGGCGCGAGCGGCGGCAGCGCTCGAAGCCTCAGCGCGAACAGGTCGAGGGCCGCAAGCCGATCACCCGGGCTCCGAAACCGGAGCATGAGCGCGGACGGCGCCAGGAGCGCCGCGGCGTCGTCGTCTCGAGCGCGATGGACAAGACGATCGTCGTGCGCGTCGACACCGTGAAGGCGCACCCCCGGTACAAGAAGGTCGTCCGCCGCTCGAACAAGTTCCACGCGCATGACGCCGAGAACGCCGCGAAGGTCGGCGACGTCGTCCTCATCGTCGAGACCCGCCCGCTGTCGAAGACGAAGAACTGGCGCCTGGCACAGGTGCTCGAGGTCGCGAAGTGATCCAGCAGGAATCCCGCCTGCGCGTCGCGGACAACACGGGGGCTCGTGAGCTCCTCTGCATCCGCGTGCTCGGCGGATCTCACCGGCGCTACGCCCGGGTCGGCGACGTCATCGTCGGCACGGTCAAGACCGCGACGCCACAGGGAGCGATCAAGAAGGGTGAGGTTGTCCAGGCAGTCGTCGTGCGGACGAAGAAGCCGTACGGCCGCGACGACGGAACGCAGATCGCCTTCGACGAGAACGCCGCAGTCATCATCGACACAGCGCGCAATCCTCGAGGGACACGCATCTTCGGGCCCGTCGCCCGCGAGCTGCGCGAGAAGAATTTCATGAAGATCGTCTCTCTGGCCCCGGAGGTTTTGTAGTGAAAGTGCTGCGCACTTTTCACTACGTCTGTGTTGTCGCGTCGCTTCGCTCGCGAGGAGTTGAGACATGAAGGCAATGAAAATCCGCAAAGGGGACACGGTTCACGTTTTGGCAGGCAAGGACCGCGGCAAGCAGGGCCGCGTGCTCGAGGCGCGTCCGCGAGAGCAGCGCGTCGTCGTCGAGAACCTGAACATGATCAAGCGGCACTCGCGCCCGAAGCCGATCAAGAACCCGAGCCGGATGGGCGGCTCGCAGGTCACGCCCGGCGGCGTGATCGACAAGGCTGCGCCGATCCCGATCTCGAACGTGATGCTCGTCTGCCCGGTCTGCAACCGGCCGACGAGAGTCGGCTACGTGCTCAAGGAGAGAAAGGGCGAGGACCCGGTCAAGGTCCGCGTCTGCCGCCGCGACGACTGCCGTCAGGAAATCGACAAGTAATGGCTGCCAAGAACGGATACACGCCCCGCCTCAAGGAGCGCTACGAGCAGGATCTACGGGCTCAGCTCAAGGACGAGCTCGGCTTCCGCTCCGTGATGCGCGTTCCGCGGGTGACCAAGATCACCCTCAACATGGGAGTGGGCGAGGCGAAAACCGAGACCAAGGCTCTCGACAGCGCGATCGAGGAGCTGACCACGATCGCGGGCCAGCGCGCACAGGTGCGCACGGCCCGCAAGTCGATCGCGAGCTTCAAGCTCCGCGAAGGAATGCCGATCGGCGCACGCGTCACGCTGCGAGGCGAACGCATGTGGGAGTTCCTCGACCGGCTCGTGTCGATCGCGCTCCCGCGTATTCGAGACTTCCGCGGGCTCGCGCCGGAGTCGTTCGACGGCCGCGGCAACTACTCGATCGGCATCCGCGAGCAGATCATCTTCCCGGAGATCAACTACGACGACATCCAGGCCGTGCGCGGCCTCGACGTCGCAATCACGACGACCGCGCAAACGGACGACGAGGGGCTTGCGCTGTTGCGAGGCCTCGGCATGCCGTTCAGACAAAGAGAGGGGACGAATCCTGAGAACTGAGGTCCTTCATATGGCAAGCAAAAGAACCATGGACGCGTAGCGTGGCTAAGAAGTCCCTGATCGCCAAGGCCAAGCGGACGCCGCGCTTCAGCGTGCGCGGTTACAGTCGCTGCAATCGCTGCGGCCGGCCGCGGGCGGTCTACAAGAAGTTCGGCCTCTGCCGGATCTGCCTGCGTGAGCTCGCGCACGAGGGCGCGATCCCCGGCATGACAAAGAGTTCCTGGTAATGCATACCGACCCAGTCGCAGACATGCTCACGCGGATCCGCAACGCCAACAAGGCGATGCACGAGACCGCCGAGATGCCGAACTCGCGGCTCAAGGAGCAGATCGCCCGCATCCTCAAGGAGGAGGGCTACATCAGCGACTATCGCGTCCTCAGCTCTGCCGAGTACAACAGCCGGCAAGAGGACAAGAAGAAGCATCGCGCGTACGGCACGCTCGTCGTGGAGCTGAAGTTCGGGCGGAACCGGGAGCGGATCATCACCGACCTCAAGCGGGTCTCGAAGCCGGGCCGCCGCGTGTACGCTCGTAAGGATCGCCTGCCGCGCGTGCTCGGAGGCATGGGCACGGCGATCCTCTCCACGTCGGGCGGTCTCGTCACGAGCCGCACCGCGGAGGAGCGCGGGGTCGGGGGCGAAGTCCTCTGCTTCATCTGGTGAGAGACGAATGAGTCGAATCGGAAAACAGCCAATCGAGATTCCCGACGGCGTCAACGTCGCGGTCGATCCTGGCCGAGTGACCGTCAATGGTCCCTTGGGCGAGCTGACCCAGAAGGTCCCGGTGCGCATCAAGGTCGACAAGGAGGACGGGCAGCTCGTCGTCAAGCGGCCGACTGAGCGCGGTGACGATCGCGCGCTGCACGGGCTCACCCGTTCGCTCGTCGCCAACATGGTCGAGGGCGTGACGAAGGGCTTCGAGAAGCGCCTGCAGATCCAGGGCGTCGGCTATCGCGCGGCGCTGCGCGGGACCGCGCTCGAGCTCAACGTCGGGTTTTCGCATTCCGTCGTCATCGACGCTCCGGCAGGCATCACCTTCGAGGTACCTACGCCGACAGAGATCCTGGTCAAGGGCATCGACAAGCAGCAGGTGGGCGAGATCGCCGCCGAAGTGCGGGACGTGCGACGGCCCGAGCCCTACAAGGGCAAGGGCATCCGCTACGAGGGCGAGTACGTGCGGCGGAAGGTCGGAAAGAGGGCCTAATGGCGACGATGACCGTCAGGCAGGCACGTGAGCGCCGGCACAAGCGCGTCCGGAAGTCGATCACCGGCACGGCCGAGCGGCCGCGCTTGGTCGTCTTCCGCTCCAACCGCGGCATCGAGGCGCAGCTCGTCGACGACCTGGCCGGGCAGACGCTCGCCGCCGCAGGCTCGCTGCACCTGAAGAAATCGTTCAAGGGCAACAAGACCGCACAGGCGGCCGAGGTCGGGAAATTGCTCGCCGAGCGGGCAAAGAAGGCGGGACTCGACACCGCTGTCTTCGACCGCGGCGGCTACCTCTACCACGGGCGCGTCAAGGCGCTCGCCGACGCCGCCCGCGAAGGAGGGCTCAAATTCTGATGGCTGTAGACATGCGAGGACAGCGAAACCAACGCGGAGATCGTGACCAGCGAGAGCTCAAGGAGCGGGTCGTCGAGATCAACCGCGTCGCCAAGGTGGTCAAGGGCGGGCGGCGATTCTCATTCACCGCGCTCGTCGTTATCGGCGACGAGGTCGACCGGGTCGGTCTCGGCTACGGCAAGGCGCGCGAGGTGCCGCTCGCGATCTCGAAGGCCGTCGAGGACGCGAGGAAGAACCTCTTCACGATTCCCAAGCACGGGACGACGATCACCCACGAGATCCTGGGCAAGTTCGGCGCGGCGCGCGTGATGCTGCGGCCGGCAAGCGAGGGAACGGGTGTCATCGCCGGCGGTGGGGTCCGCGCCGTGCTGGAACTGGGCGGCGTGCGCGACATCCTCGCCAAGAGCCTCGGGACGACGAATCCGGTCAACATGCTGAAGGCGACCGTCAACGGGCTCAAGCGGCTCCGTCGGCCGGAGGACGTCGCAGCGGCCCGCGGGCTGACGATCAGCCAGGTGCTGCCGGTCGGGGCAAGGGCTGAAGAAGTTACGCAGCCGGCTGCCTCGGAGGAGCCCATGCAGCCTGCCGAGGAGACGGAAAGTGGCGAAGGTCAAGATCAAGCAAGTTCGTAGCTCGATCGGGCAGAGCGCCCGTCATCGAGGCACGCTGCGCGCGCTCGGCCTCGGCAAGATCGGCCGCACCGCAGAGCACTCGGAGACCCCGGAGCTCGCCGGTATGCTCAGAAAAGTCCGCCACCTCGTCGAGGTGGAGGAGAGGTGACGCCCATGAGTTCAGACGTTCTTCGTATGGCATCCCAATCAAACTTGGACGCGTAGCGTGGCCCAGAAACTGAGTCTCTCGTCGTTGAAGCCTGCCTCGGCGCGCCGCGCCCGGAAGCGCATCGGCCGCGGTCCGGGCTCGGGCAAGGGTCGCTATTCGGGCCGCGGGATCAAGGGCCAGAAGGCGCGCTCGGGCTCGAAGAAGATGCGCCCCGGCTTCGAGGGCGGCCAGATGCCGGCGTACATGCGCCTGCCCAAGCAGCGCGGCCAGTACTCGAAGGACGCCATGCCGGTCGGCCCGCACCGCACGAAGGTCTCCTCGGTGAATGTCCGCGATCTCGAGCGCTTCGACGGCGAGGTCACCCCCGAGATCCTTAAGGAGGCCGGCCTGATCCGGAACACCCGGCTCGACGTCAAGATCCTCGGGTACGGCGATTTGACGAAGAAGCTCACCGTCTCTGCCCACCTCTTCTCGGCGGGAGCGCGCGAGAAGATCGAGCAGGCCGGCGGGACGATCATCTGGCTGCGAGGCGAGCCGAAGCCGAGGCCGCCGAAACGCCGCGAGAAGAGGGCTGCGCCTCCGCCGGAGGAGCCTGTCGCCGAGGCCGAAGTCGAAGAGCCGGCGGCGCAGCCGCCTGTCCGCGACAGCGGACCAGGGGAGGGGGATTCGGGGGAACCGGGAGGTTCCCCCGCGGAGGAGCAGGCCACCGAGGAGGAAGAGTCCTAGATGTTCTCCTGGCTCTCCAATGCGTGGCGGGTCCCTGAGCTCCGCCGGCGCGTGCTCTTCACCGCGCTCATCCTGGCCGTCTACCGCCTCGGCTCGTGGATCCCGGCGCCCGGCATCGACGCGGACAAGATCAAGGGCTACTTCAACGGCCAGGGCGGTACGGTGCTCGGCCTGCTCAACCTGTTCTCGGGTGGAGCGCTCTCGCAGTTCGCGATCTTCGCGCTCGGGATCATGCCGTACGTCACGGCGTCGATCATCCTCCAGCTACTGACCGTGGTCATGCCGCGCCTCGAGCAGCTCCAGAAAGAGGGCGAGGCCGGCACCGCCAAGATCAACCAGTACACGCGGTACCTGACAGTCGCGCTCGCCGCCGCGCAGTCGACGGGCTACGCGTACCTCTTTAAGAGGCAGGGGATCCTCGAGGCGAGCGCGGGCCGGATCTTCCTCATCGTCCTCACACTGACCGCGGGCACGACGCTCCTCATGTGGATGGGCGAGTTGATCACGAAGCGCGGCGTCGGGAACGGCATCTCGCTGCTCATCTTCGCCTCAATCCTGACCAGCCTCCCCGCCGGGATCAGCGCCTGGTATTACGGCGGCGTCATGGAGAAGCTGTTCTTCCCGCTGATCGCGCTCGCGATCATCATCGCGGTCGTCTTCATCCAGGAGGGCCAGCGTAAGATCCCGATCCAGTACGCGAAACGCATGGTCGGCCGCCGCATGACGGCGGGCGGCTCCACCTACATGCCGCTGCGCGTGAACATGGCGGGCGTGATCCCGATCATCTTCGCGGCGGCGGTGATGGCCTTCCCACCCACGATCGGGCAGTACTTCCCGCAGACGCAGACCTTCATCAACAGCCACTTCACGCCGAGCAACCTGACCTACCTGCTGCTCGAGGGGTTCCTGATCATCATCTTCACGTACTTCTACACGGCGGTCCAGTTCAACCCCGTCGATCAGGCCGATCAGCTCCGCAAGCACGGCGGTTACATCCCCGGCATCCGTCCGGGGCCCCCGACTGCTCAGTACCTCGACCGCGTGCTGACGCGCCTGACCCTCCCCGGATCGCTCTATCTGGCGATCGTTGCCGTCCTTCCGAGCCTCTTCATCCGTTACTTCGGCTTCTCGCAGGCGACTTCACGCGCCCTCGGCGGCACCTCGGTGCTGATCGCCGTCGGCGTCGCGCTCGACACCATGCGCCAGATGGAGTCGCAGATGATGATGCGCTCCTACGAGGGCTTCCTCAAGTAGTCGGTGGCACTGAACGTCCTACTGCTGGGCGTCCAGGGGTCGGGCAAGGGGACGCAGGCGAAGCGCATCGCCGACGAGTACGGCCTCGAGCACATCGCGACCGGGGACATGCTGCGCAGCGCCATCGCCTCGGGCGCGGAGCTCGGCAAGCGCGTCAAGCCGATCCTCGAGAGCGGTCAGCTCGTCCCTGACGACCTGATGATCGAGCTGATCCGCGAGCGGCTGCAGGAGCTGGGCGCCGACGAGGGGTTCATCCTGGACGGCTTTCCCCGCACGATGACGCAGGCGGAGGCGCTCGACGAGATGCTGGCCGAGATCGGCCGTCCGCTGTCGGCCGTCTTCGAGCTGCAGGTGCCGGACGAGGTCGCGATCGAGCGGCTGCAAAGCCGGGCTCAGGACGAGGGGCGCGCAGACGACACCCCGGAGGCGATCGCCAAGCGAATCGACCTCTACCACCGGCTGACTGAGCCGCTCGTGGGCCACTACCGGCTTGCGGGCAACCTCGTGGGCATTCACGGCGACCGGCCGCCGAACGAGGTCTTTGCGGAGATCCAGGACGCGCTCGACCAGGCGCGGGTCGCTTGACGTGATCATCCAGTCGCGAAGCGACTTGTCCGCGCAGCGCGCGGACCAGTGGAGGGGGTCTGGGGGAACCGGGAGGTTCCCCCGGCTACCTTGGGAAACATGATCATCCGCAAATCCCACACCGAGATCGAGACGATGGCGCGCGCCGGGCGCGTCGTCGCAGACACGCTCGCGCTCGTGGGCGAGCACCTGCGGCCCGGCGTCACGACCGCCGAGCTCGACCAGATCGCCGACGAGTTCATCCGCTCCGAGGGCGCGACTTCCTCGTTCAAGGGTTACCGCGGCTACCCGGCGGCGATCTGCACCTCGCCGAACGACATGGTCGTCCACGGGATCCCGAGCGGGCGCAGACTGTCGGAGGGGGACATCCTGTCGGTCGATGTGGGAGTGATCAGGGACGGCTTCGTCGCCGACTCGGCGTACACGTTCGCCGTGGGTGAGATCTCGCCCGCGGCCGGGCGCCTGCTGGAGGCATGCAAGGCGGCGCTCGCGGCGGGCATCGAGCAGTGCCGGCCGGGCAACCATCTCTCGGACGTCTCGCACGCGATCCAGACGTCGACAGAAGAGGCGGGCTTCTCCGTCGTGCGCAGCCTCGTCGGGCACGGCATCGGGCGGGCGATGCACGAGGATCCGCAGATCCCGAACTATGGAGCACCAGGCCGCGGGCCTGAGCTCGCGTCCGGCATGACGTTCGCAATCGAGCCGATGATCAACGCCGGCACCGCCGAGATCTACCTGCACGACGACAACTGGTCGATCTCGACCGAGGACGGCTCGCTTTCAGCCCATTTCGAGCACACCGTCGCCATCACCGACGAGGGCCCTCGCATCCTGACTTTGGCCGAGAAGCCGGCGGGAGCCCTTTTGCTACCATAGATTCTCGCTGCGCGCAGCATTGCTGCGCGTGTTCGTATGTCCCTACAACCGCGCTCAGAAGGCGCGGTTCGCGCGAGGAAGTGCAGTCATGAAGGTTCGAGCATCGGTAAAGCCCATGTGTGAGCGGTGTCGCGTGATCCGGCGCAACGGCCGGACCATGGTCATCTGCACGAATCCACGCCATAAGCAGAGGCAGGGTTAAGTGAGCCACCCGGCGACACTCACCGGCGCCTGGCCCGCGATCACGCGGCGCCAGAGCCCACCCTCGCCCTTGCCAAGGCTTCTAGCCTTGGCCGCGGACGAGTGCGACCTCTGGCTTGGTGCTCGCGACCCAGGCATCCGGCAGCGTCACCGGGAGGCTCACTAATGGCTCGAATTGCAGGAGTAAACCTTCCCCGTGAGAAGCGCCTCGAGGTTGCGCTCACGTACATCTTCGGCATCGGCCGGTCGACTTCGCGACACGTCGCTGCGGATCTCGGGATCTCGCTGGACACGAAGGTCAGCGATTTGACCGACGGCGAGATCACCAAGCTGCGGGACTACATCGACACGAACCTCCAGGTCGAAGGTGACCTGCGCCGCGAGCGCCAGCAGGCGATCAAGCGGCTGGGCGAGATCGGTGCGTATCGCGGCGTTCGCCATCGTCGGGGCCTGCCGGTGAACGGCCAGCGGACGAAGACGAACGCGCGCACGCGCAAGGGCCCGAAGAAGACGGTCGGCCGCGGTAAGAAGGCGCCGAGCAAGACGTAGTGGCTCCTCCTCGACGACAAGCAGGGCGAGGGCGCACGAGGCGCCGCGTCCGCAAGAACATCGCCATCGGCCAGGCGCACATCAAGACGTCGTTCAACAACACGATTGTCACGCTCACCGACACGGACGGGAACGTGATCGTCTGGGAGTCGGCGGGCTCGGCGGGCTTCAAGGGCTCGCGGAAGTCGACGCCGTTCGCCGCGCAGGTGACGGCCGACTCGTGCGCCCGCAAGGGCATGGAGCACGGCCTGCAGAAGGTCGAGGTCTTCGTCAAGGGCCCCGGCTCCGGCCGCGAGACGGCCATCCGCTCGCTGCAGGCGGCCGGCCTCGAGATCCTGGGCGTCAAGGACGTCACTCCGCAGGCCCACAACGGCGTGCGACCTCGGAAGAGGAGGCGTGTCTAGTGGCGAGAGACCGCTCCCCCAAGTGCAAGCAGTGCCGCCGCGAAGGCATGAAGCTCTTCCTCAAGGGCGAGCGCTGCCTGACCGAGAAGTGCGCGATCGAGCGCCGCAGCTACCCGCCGGGCGAGCACGGGCGCGGTCGCATCAAGCAGTCGGAATACCTGCTCCAGCTGCGCGAGAAGCAAAAGGCGCGCCGGTACTACGGACTGCTCGAGAAGCAGTTCCGCACGTACTACGCGAAGGCCGCGAAGGGCTCGGGCATCACGGGCGAGGAGCTCCTGCGCATGCTCGAGACGCGGCTCGACAACGTCGTCTACCGGCTCGGCTTCGCCGCGTCGCGCGCCCAGGCCCGCCAGCTCGCCCGCCACGGGCATTTCCACGTCAACGGGCGCCGCGTGAACATCCCGAGCTACCAGGTTCGGCCGGACGACATCGTCACGATGGCGCCGGGCAGCTCGGCGGAGCAGGTGATTCGCGACGCCACCGATCTCACCGCCTCCGTTGCGCCCTGGCTCCAGGCCGACCACGAAGCACTGACGGGGAAGATCCTCAAGCTTCCGGAGCGCACCGAGATCGACACCCCGGTCCAGGAATCTCTCATCGTCGAGCTCTACTCGAAATAGAAAGGAACGCATGGCAACAAGAACGCTGATGGACTTCCAGGTGCCGCGAATCGTCCACGAGGAAGTGGACGAGCAGCGCGGCCGATTCACGATCGAGCCGCTCGACCGCGGCTTCGGCTACACGTTCGGCAACTCGCTGCGCCGCGTGCTGCTCTCGTCGCTCGAGGGCGCCGCCGTCACCTCGGTCAAGCTCGAGGGCGTCGCGCACGAGTTCACAACGCTTCCGGGCGTGAAGGAGGACGTGACCGACATCATCCTGGCGCTCAAGAACATGATCTGCCGGCTCCACGGCGAGTCGCCCGAGGTCGAGGTGCGGCTCAACAAGAAGGGGCCGGGCAAGGTGACCGCGGGCGACATCGAGGCGCCTGCCGACCTCGAGATCCTCAACCCCGACCTGCAGATCGCGACCCTGTCCGAGAAGGGCAGGCTCGAGCTGATCATGACCATCGGGCGGGGGCGCGGCTACGTGCCGGGCGAGATGAACCGCGGCCCGGAGCACACGATCGGCGTCATCCCGATCGACTCGATCTTCTCGCCGGTGCGGCGCGTCTCGTACGACGTCGAGGCTGCCCGCGTCGGCCAGCGCACCGATTACGACAAGCTGAACCTCGACGTCACGACCGACGGCTCGATCGACCCGCGCGAGGCCATCGCGCAGGGTGCGGAGATCCTCATCCGGCAGCTCGCGATCTTCACGGACATCGAGAAGATCGAGGGCTTCGGCGAGGCGGCCGCGGCGGAGGTGCCGACCGAGGCGCCGCTCGCGCACGGGATGGAGAACTTCCCGATCGAGGAGCTCGAGCTCGGCGTCCGCTCGTACAACTGCCTCAAGCGCGTCGGCATCGAGACGATCGGCGACCTCGTCGTGAAGAGCGAGAACGAGCTGGCCGCGATCCCGAACTTCGGCAAGAAGTCGATCGAAGAGGTCAAGGAGACGCTGGCCACGCACGGCCTCAATCTCCGCGGCGACGAATAAGCATGCGGCACCACCGCAAGGGGAAGAAGCTCGGCCGCGACTCGGCGCACCGCAAAGCGCTCTACTCGAACCTCGCGGGCGCGCTGATCGAGCACGGGCGCATCAAGACGACGCTCGCCAAGGCGAAGGCGGTGAGGCCGATCGCCGAGCAGATGATCACGCTCGGCCGGCGCGGCGACCTGGCGGCGCGGCGACAGGCGCTCGCCTATCTGCGCTCGAACGACGTCGTCACGATGCTCTTCTCGGACGTCGCGCCGCGCTTCACGGACAGGCCGGGTGGCTACTCGCGAATTGTCAGGCTCGGCCCCCGCTGGGGCGACTCGGCCGAGATGGTGTATCTCGAGCTCGTCGACTACGTGCCGCCTGCTCCGAGAGCCCGCGTGCCGCGCGAGCGGGCTCCGGAGGAGCTCGAAGAAGAGCCCACCGCCGCGCCGGGCGTCACCACCTAGAGGCGAGACTCGAGCAAGACGAAGGCGGGGCTCGGGATGTCATCCCGGTTCGCCTCGACCCAGACCTCGGCCGCCGGCAGCTCTTCGCGGAGCCGGCTGCCGAGCTCGTTTGCGCGTTCCTCGGTGACAACGTCCACGGTCACGTAGCGCCAGCGGCGGTGCACGGGAAGCCCTTCCCCGCTTAGGCGCTCCTCGAGCTCGGCGGCTTCGCTGCGCCCGGGAAGTGCGACCTTCACCAGCCAGTCGAAGGAGCCCTCCTGCTCGGCTTCTTGCCACTCGGCCTCCTCTTTGCGGCTGGCTTCCTCTTGCTCCTCCTCCGGTGTGCGCGGAAGTGGAATCGACGCGTCCTTCCAGGCCTCCTCCACGGGATGCCACCGCATGATCCTGACTTCAGCGGTCAGGTCGTCCGCGGCGGCGAGCTCGCGGGCCACGCGCTCGGCCTCTCGAGCTTCGCGCTCGCTGCCCGTGTAGATGAACACCCGTGGGCCGTCGCGGGTGACGACCGCTCTCCGCCCGAGCCGCTCGCGCGCCTCGTCGTCGAGATCTTGACCGCGCAGCCGCTCGCCGAGGCCGTAGCCGTGCTCCTCGTCGTCGAGATCGATCTCGACGCGCCACTCGTCCTCGTACACGGGACGGGATGATACGCGCCGTGCGTCTCCGCTTAACGCTCGAATACGACGGGACGAGATTCCGCGGCTGGGCGATGCAGCCCAACCTGCGCACGGTCGAGGGCGTCTTGCGCGGAGCGCTGGGCTGGGTGTACAGCTCGTACGAAAACCTCACGGTTGCAGGAAGAACAGATACGGGTGTGCATGCTCTGGGGCAGGTTCTGAGCATCGACGTCGAGGGCGGCATCCCCGTCGAGCGCGCTCCCGAGGCGTTGAACACGGCGTTGCCCGACGACGTGTCCGTAATCGCGGCCGAGGAGGCGGCGCCGGACTTTCATGCTCGGCACTCGGCCAGCGCGCGCAGCTACCGCTACCGGATCTGGCGGCGGCGAACTCCGTCGCCTTTCGAGCTCCGGCGGAGCTACTGGTACCCCCGGCCCCTCGACCACGAGGCGCTCGCGGACTGCGCCGATCTCCTCGTCGGCAAGCACGATTTCCGCGCGTTCACGCCGACCGAGACGCAGCACGGCACCTTTGCGCGGGAGGTGCGCGAGGCCGCGTGGTTCGAGCGCGGTGACGTCCTCGAGCTCGAGATCACGGCGAACGGCTTCCTCCGTCACATGGTGCGCACCCTCGTCGGGACGATGCTCGAGCAGTCACCGGAGGCTCTCGCACGCCTCCTCGAAGGCGCCCCGCGCGAGGAAGCCGGCACCACAGCCCCTCCGTGGGGCCTGTACCTGGAACGAGTCGAGTACTGAACCGTGACAACTCCGATCGGGGTCAGACCCCGACGAGAGTTGTGACACCTTTCAGCGGGTCAGACCCCGGGGGCGTCTAGAAGCGGTAAGAGCGCTGTCGGCTCATGAAGAAGCCGTGGCCGCTGCGGTTGCGGCAGCGCAGCCCCGTGGTCTTCGACCTGCAGGTGAAGGGGCCCCGCTGCCAGGTCGATCCGTAGCGAAGAATGCGCGAACGCGGGTCGATTGCCGTGTCTCCGTGACAGGTGATCGTCGCGCGCCCGGTCGCGCCCAGCCCGTAGCTGTCTCCCCAGTCGACATCGCAGTTGCCGGGCCGCGGCGGACGCGGGCGGAGGCCGCTCCGGATGTCGCAACGGAGGCTCGACGGCGAGCTCGAGTACGCGCAGCCGATGTTGTGCGACGGAGTCTGGAAGAAGACGACCGACGCCTCCGCGGATGCCGGGAAGAAGAGGACGAGCAGCACGGCGAGCCGGGTCACGGCCCGACGCTAGCATCACTTTGATGGCGACCAAAACCCTTGAGGCGCGTGTTGAGGCGCTGAGGAAGCAGCTCGAGTACCACCTCTACCGCTACCACGTGCTCGACGAGCCCGAGATCTCGGACGCCGAGTACGACCGGCTCTACGACGAGCTGCGCTCGATCGAGGACGAGCATCCCGAGCTTGCGACCGCTGACTCGCCGACCCGCCGCGTTGGCGCCGAGCCCGCCAAGGGCTTCCAGAAGGTCGAGCACCTGTCGCCGATGGGTTCGCTCGACAAAGTCACGACGGACGAGGCCCTGGAGAAGTGGGCCGAGGATGTCCGCAAGCGGCTCGGCACCGACGAGCCCGTCGCGTACGTCACGGAGCCGAAGATCGACGGGTCGGCCGTCTCGCTCGTGTACGAGAACGGGGTCTTCGTCCGCGGCGCTACGCGCGGCGACGGGCTCCGCGGCGAGGACGTGACGCAGAACCTGCGCACGATCTCGGCGATCCTTCCCCGGATGCAGATCCCGGACGGCGAGCCGCCTCCGCCGGTGCTCGAGGTGCGGGGCGAGATCTACATGCCGCTCTCCGGGTTCCTGAAGTTCACCGAGCGACAGGCTGCCGAAGGCAAGCGGGCCGCTCCGAACCCCCGCAACGCGGCCGCGGGCTCGCTCCGCCAGCTGAACTCGGCGATCACCGCCGCGCGCCCGCTCTCGATCTGGGTTCACGGCATGGGCCACCACGAAGGACTCCCGACTGAAGGCCACTGGGAGGCGCTCCAGTGGCTCCGTGTGCGTGGCTTCCGGACGAGCCCGCTCGCCGAGCGGCACGAGTCCATCGACTCGGTGGCCGAGGTCTGCCGGGTCTGGGAGACGAAACGGCTCGAGCTCGACTACGAGATCGACGGGATCGTGGTCAAGGTCGACTCGTTCGACCAGCAGGAGCGACTGAGCGCGCTCCATGGCCGGCCGCGCTGGGCGCGCGCGTACAAGTGGGCGCCGATGACCGCGCAGACGAAGCTGAACAAGATCCACATCCGGGTCGGCCGTACGGGCGCCCTCAATCCGTGGGCCGCGCTCGAGCCCATCGAGGTCGGCGGCGTCACCGTCTCGACCGCGACGCTGCACAACGAGGAGGACATCAACCGCAAGGACATCCGCGAGGGCGACAACGTGATCGTCCAGCGCGCCGGCGACGTGATCCCGCAGGTGGTCGGCCCAGTGCTCCCGCACAAGCGGGGTACGAAGCCGTTTCGGATGCCCGAGAAATGCCCTCTGTGCGGGACAAAGATCGTCAAGCCCGAGGGCGAGGCGATGCACCGCTGTCCGAATCCCAAGTGCGAGTCGCGCGGGCTCGAGACGCTCATCCACTGGGTGCAGGCGGCGATGGACATCGAAGGCGTCGGCGAGCAGCTCGTCCGCCGGCTCTGGCGCGAGGGGATCGTGACCTCGATGCCGGACCTCTACAGGCTGACGGCAGAGCAACTGATGGAGCTCGACGGCTACGGCGAGATCTCGGCCGGCAAAGCGGTCGCGGCAATCGAGCAGTCCAAGGAGCGGCCGTTCCACCGCGTCCTCTTCGGGCTCAACATCCCGCAAGTCGGGTGGGTGACCGCGCGCAACCTCGCCGCGCATTTCGGCTCGATCGACCGGCTGGCGGACGCGACCCAGGAGGACATCCAGGAGGTCGAGGGCATCGGGCCCGATCGCGCCGAGGCGATCGCCGAATGGTTCTCCGACGAGGAGAACCGAGGGCTCGTGACCGAGCTGCGGGCGCTCGGGCTCCAATTCGAAACGGGCGACGAGCTGAAACCGGTCGAGGGCCCGCTTTCCGGACAGACCTACGTGATCACCGGCACGCTGGAGTCCTTCTCACGTGATGAGGCCGCGTCCGCACTCCAGGCGAAGGGGGCGAAGGTCTCGAACTCGGTCTCGAAGAAGACCGCGGGGCTGATCGTCGGCGAGGAGCCTGGCTCGAAGCTGCAGAAGGCACAGCGCGCCGGCGTGCCGATCCTCGACGAGCAGGCCCTGATCGCTTTACTCCGTCGCTAGGACGGCCGCGAAGCGGTCCTGCGCTCGGCGCGCCCAGAAGGCCGAGACCGGCGAGCCGTTCTGGATGACCGAGAAGGCGAAGCGCCGCTTCACGTAGCCGGAGAGCGCCGAGGCTTCGTTCAGCGTGCCCGTCTTCGCCCGCACGCGCCCCGCCGCGGCCGAGCCTCGCATGCGGCGCTCGAGCGTCCCGCTGCGGCCGGCCAGGGGCAGCGAGGCCAGCAGGATTTCCCGCAGATCCTCGTCGAGCCAGCTCGCGCGCAGCATTTCGACGAGCGTGGATGTCGTCAGGCGGTCGAGGCGCGAGAGCCCCGAGCCGTCGACGATGCGCACGCCCGCGAGCGGAATGCTCTGCTCCTGGAGGAGATGCCGGACAACGGCTGCACCCGCCACAGTCGTGCCCTGCAGCGAAAGCGCGGCGCCGAGCTGCTTCAGGAGGATTTCCGCGGTGAAGTTGTCGCTCTCGTGATCCATGAAGCGAAGGATCTGCTCGAGCGGGACGGACTCGATCGACGCCAGCGGGAGGGCTGCCGCGTCAGCCTGCCCGATCCTCGCGCGTCCGGCGACCGAGACCCCGACCCGCAGGAGGGCCGCGCGGAAGGACATTGCCGCCCCCAGGGCCGGGTATCGCGTCACGTAGCCGTGGAAGCGGGCGCGGTCGACGGTCAGCGCCGAGAGCGGCGGCGACTCGTTGATGAAGAACCACGACTTCCAACCGGGAGCCATGCGCCGTTGGTCGAAGAAGGACTCGTCCCCGACGACGTTGCCGGTCACACGGCGGATCCCCTGCGCGTGGAGCTGCGACGCCAGCTGCAGCAGGTCGAGCGTCGAGAGCGTTGGATCTCCGTAGCCCTTGAGGACGATGTCGCCGCGCCAGACGGTGCCTTCGAGCTCGCCCTCGCCGAGGACGTCGGTCGCGAAGCGGTAGCTCGGGCCCAGCGCGAGCAGGCAGGCGTAGGTGACCGTGAGCTTCTCGTTCGACGCGGGGATCAGCGGGAGGCTGAGGTTCTGGGAGTAGAGCTGCTTGCCCGTAACGAGATCGACGGCGACGGCCGCAGAGCGCGACTTTGCGACGTGCGGGACCGCGAGCGCGCGGGCGAGGCGTCGCGCGAGCGGCGTCTGTCCGGCCGCGGCGGCGGGCTGCGGCGCGAGAAACGCCACAGCGACGAGGACGGCGAGGACGCGGCGCACCGGCACATTCTCAAGAGACGACCCGGACAGCGCAAGCATGGCTAGGTCTAGGGGGTTACAAAGATGGGCCGAGCGGCCCATAGTGTCCGGCCGGCCGGCGGCGGATAATCGACGCTGAACCGTGCCCGATGATCTCGACCTCCTGCTGGAGCGCATCCGTGCTCTCCTAGATGCCGATGCCGAAGGCGCCGGCCTCCCGCGCGCAGAGGCCGAGCCGACCCTGACGGAGGGCTACGCGCGTGCGCTCGAGCTCGACGCCGAGTGCCTGCGCCTCGAGCATCGAATCGATCGCCTCACACGGGAGCTCGCAGACGGCCGCGAGGTGCCCGCCGGGAAGCTCTCCGGCCTGCTGCGCCGACTGAACGACACGGAGTTACGAAGCACGGAGCTCCGCGCGCTGCTCGTTCCGCTGCGCCGCCTCGTCGCGTACGCCGCGGCGTAGCGGCTAGACGATCCCGCTGCGCACCGCGTACACGGCGGCCTGGATGCGGTTCTCGATCTGCAGCTTCATGAGGATGTTCGAGATGTGGTTCTTGACCGTCTTCGGGCTGATGTGGAGGGCCTCGGCGATCTGCGAGTTGTCCTTTCCGTTGGCGATCAGCCTCAGTACCTCGAGCTCGCGGTCGGAGAGCTCGGCGCGGATCGTCTCGGCGCCCTGGTCGAGCGTCACGGCTCGCATGCGCTGGAGCACCTTGGCGGCGATCGGCGGCGAGATGAGTGACTCGCCGATGGCCGCCGCTCTGATGCCGCGGATGAGCTCCTGAATCGAGGAATCCTTGACCAGGTAGCCGCAGGCGCCGGCGACGATCGCGTCCATCACATCCTCGTCCTGATCGGAGATCGTCAGCACGACGACTCGCGTCAGTGGGGCGAAAGAGGTGATCTCGCGCGTCGCCTCGACGCCGCTCATGCCCGGCATGTTCAGGTCCATGACGACTACGTCGGGAGCGACCTCGCGCACGAAGCGGATCGCGTCGTTCCCGTTCGCGGCCTCGGCGACGATCTGAACCCCTTGTTCCTCGAGCAGGTTGCGCAGGCCCGTTCGGAAGAGGTCGTGGTCGTCAACGAGCAGGACGCGAAGCCCGTTGCTCTCGGGGTTGGCCTTCTTGGTCACTCTCGTCCGATCTTAGTGGAGCGTGATCGTGACGGCTCGCGTTCCCCAGGCGAGCGCTTCCGCGCGCGTCGGGAACCAGAGGTCGATGCGAGGTCCCGCGACTGATCCGCCGGTATCGGCCGCGACCCCTTCGCCGTACCCGGGGATTGACATCCGCGTGCCGAGCGGGATCACGCCCGGATCGACCGCGACGATTCCGTAGGCCACGGACACACCGGTCGCCGTGTGGCCCGTGAGCGAGTAGCCGGTCGCCGTCACGCTCATGATCCGTCTGCCGCCGGCCGGCGCTGTGAGCGGAAGTGCTGTGCTCCGGCTCTGAACGGCTGCCAGGGCACGCGATTCGAGCGACGAGATCGCCGCCGAGTTGGAGCTCCGGCGTGTGGCGATCGAGGCGAGCATTGCGGCGTGCTCACGTTGCGCCGCCTCGAGTGCTGCGATGCTGGCCGCAGTCGCGTCTTCAGTCTGCCGGGCCTGCGACTCGCGGGCTGCAAGCCGGCGCGTCGCGCCGATTAGCCTCTGCCGCGCGGCCTGCGCCTCGTCGATCACCTGGCGATCCTGGCCGGCGATCCGGTGCAGGCTCTCGAGACCGCTGATCGCTTCGTCGATTGACTTCGCTCCGACGAGGACCGTCATCGGGTCCGTGTCACCCTGCTCGTAGAGGACGCGCAGGCGATCGGCCAATCGTTGCTGCGAGACGACTAGCGTCCGGCGCGCGCTCCGCAGATTCTCCTCCGCCTCGGCGCGCTGGGCTGCGATCAGGCTCGTTCGCGCCCGCAAGCCGACGAGCGCGGCCTGCGTCTGCTCGAGCCTCGTGTCAAGCGAGACGGAGCTGAGCCACGCCGCTCTCGCCTGCGTCTCCAGGGATCCGTTCTGCGCTCGCAATTCTTGGGCGCGCTGCCGCAATCTGGACGGCGAGTCCGCACCGCTTGCAGCCGGAAGCTGGGAAGCGGCGAGAACGACAACGCAGACAGCAGCGAGCCCAGCCCGAAGGGCGGTACCTGGCGCTCCCACGGCGCGGGACCGTACCACAGCGCCACCGAGGGTTTGTGCGCCCTCGCACGCACTCTCCCGGCGGACCGGTGCTTTCGGGCGCTCAGCGGTTTGCGGTCATCCGCCCTGGCTGTTAGCGTCCCCTGCTCGTGTCGTACCGGCCCCCCTCCGGTGCGCCCGTCGTGGCCCGGAAACAGGCATCGCCCAGTGTGGTCAAGCGACAGGCGCTCACGTGGTCGCTCTTCCTCGCGGTGGCTCTCCTGGCCTCCCCGCCGGTGTTGGCGACCCCGGGCTCGGTGTCGGCCAAGCGGGCGGAGGCCCGGGACGTCCTGGCGCAGATCCAGGGGCTGGACGGGAATCTCGAGCGGGCCGTCGACGCCTACAACCTCGCCAATCAGAAGCTCGGCCAGATCGAGCGTGATCAGCGTGAGAACAAGCTCGAGCTGCGCCTGGCCCGGACGAACCTTCGCCACGCGCAGGCGGATCTCTCAGAGCGCCTGGTGGCGATGTACACGTCAAGTGGCGAGAACACAAGCCTCGAGGTGCTGCTCGGGGCGAAGTCGATCGACGACCTGATCGCCCGCCTCGACACCGTCAACCGGGTCTCGGATCAGAGCACCGAGGTGGTGAAGGAGGTCGAGGTCTTCCAGGCGGCTGTGCGTGAGCGCCGAGAACGTCTGCAGAAGGCGCACGTGGAGCAGGCAAGGCTCGTCGCCGAGCGCCAGGCGCAGAAAGCCTCGATCGAGGGGCAGCTTTCCCAGCGGCGGCAGCTGCTGTCGTCGATCAAGAGCCAGATCGGCCAGATCCAGGCGGCCGAGCGAGCCCAGCAGGCGCGACTCGCGGCAGAGGCTCGCGCCCGGCTTTCCACGAATGGAGCCGAGGTGCTGAACTCGAGCGCCGGCGCGGTCGCGTCAGCCCCGGCGGAGCCCACTTACGCGCCGCCTCCCGGCCGCTACGGCGGAGTCGTCGGAATCGCGATGCAGTACCTCGGGACTCCGTACGTCTGGGGAGGCGCAAGCCCCTCCGGCTTCGACTGCTCCGGTTTCGTGATGTATGTCTTCGCCCAGGTCGGCGTCTCGCTGCCGCACAACGCAGCGGCCCAGTACGGGTACGGAATGCCCGTGTCGCGCGACCAGCTCCAGCCCGGCGACCTCGTGTTCTTCAACGGCCTCGGGCATGACGGGATCTACATCGGAGGCGGGCAGTTCATCCACTCGCCGCACACGGGCGACGTGGTCAAGATCTCGAGCATCTCCGGCTGGTACTCGTCCACGTGGGTTGGCGCCCGCCGCCTATAGAGTTTCCACGATGACCAAGCGCATGCCGATCATCTGCCCGCTCTGCGGGACGAAGCGCCCGAAGTAGCCCAGTCTCGCCACCGAGTGGCCCACGCCGAAACGAGCCTGAATCGTCTTGCGGCGAGCGCGACCACACACTGCCTGACCGGTTGCGCGATCGGGGAAATCCTCGGCCTCGTCATCGGAACAGCCTTCGGCTGGAGCAACTTCGCGACGATTGTCGCCGCCATCGTGCTCGCGTTCTTCTTCGGTTACTCGTTCACGGCCGTGCCGCTCCTGCGCTCGGGGCTTGCCCTTGCAGCCGTGCTCCCGATCGCCTTCGCCGCCGACACGATTTCGATCACGATCATGGAGATCGTGGACAACGCGATCGTGATCGTGATCCCGGGAGCGATGGACGCCGGGCTGGCCGATGCTCTGTTCTGGGGAAGCCTCGCGTTCGCCCTTGCCGTCGCGTGGGTTGCGGCGTTCCCGGCCAACCGTTGGCTGATCTCACGGGGGCGCGGTCATGCCGTAGTTCACGAGCACCACGGGCACTGAGAGGCTTCTGCGATCGCCGGCGAGCCGGCCAATCGCTATTCGACCGGGGGAATCACGCCCGGGACCGCGCCGATCGCCGAGAGCAGGCCGACCGCGGTCAGTGCGAGAGTCGCCGCTCCGACGAGCCAGGCGAACATCCTCAGGAATTGGCGCCGAGGAACGCCGAACAGCGCGAGCGAGAAAGCCAGAGCGACGATCCCGATCTCGAAGCCGGTCGAGATGCCGTCCGCAACCCCCACAGGTTCGGGCTCACGCGGATCGGGCCCGACGAGCGTGCCCTCCGTCCGGGTCACGATCCAGAGCGCGACGATCGCAGCGTTGCCGAACACGCCCATCCAAAACAGTGGCCGGGACGGCCATGTGACGACGAGCAGCGACCAGCCGAGCTGGGCGACGCCGCTGGCGACGAAGAAGGCGCCGAAACCCCACCATTCCTCGAAGTGCGACTGGATGACCGCGAAATGAATCGCCGCCGCCCCTGCAGAAAGAAGTGCGGCGGTGAGGACGACGAGATGGGCTCGAGTTGTCGTGCCCTGCAGCGCGACGACCACTACGCCAAGCGTGAGCACGCCGACAGCGACGGCTGCTGCAACTTGAGCCCAGGTCGGACGTAGCTCGGTGCCGAGGCTCGTACCGAGGAGCGTCGCCAATCCCCCGGCGAGGGCCGCAAGGACCGCCGCGCGTGCCGGTTGTGCCTCTGCCGGTCGCTGCGTGAGCTCCGCGGCCCGCCACGTGCGGTCCCACCCTGTGCTCGCGGTCCCAACCCGCATCCGACTATGACTTACGCACTCGTGGCGGTTTTGGATTGCTCCCGAGGAAGCCAGCCTCATCTGCGAAGAGCAATTCGCCGGCGAGATCGACGCGCTCTACCGTCGCGCGGAATGATCACGGACCGGCGCAGCTGCGCGAAATGTGCGAGGTCGGCGTTGACGCTGCCATGCGCTCCTCATGCTGTCTACGCTGACCGTACCGGGTCAGGCCACGCGGCTTGTAGACCGCCAGCGTCGTGGCAACGAGCAAGAGCAGCAGGGCGGCACCGGCGTGGAGCACGGGGGACGGGTCACTCAGCCCGCTGAGATCCGGTGACGATTCTGCCGCTACGCCCGCCAGTGAGCTGAGCGTCTGCATGTACAGCAGCAGGAGGATGGTGGCGACGACGTTGATCAGGAGCTTCACAAGGACCCAGTAGTGCCGGAACAAGCCCCACTTTGTACCGAGTGACTGGACAACGCCCGTTAGCAGCGAGGCGAGGCTGAAGGGCACGAGGACAAACCAGCCGGTCGCCTCCATCGCGCGATACGTGGCACGCACTGTCTGGGCATCCTGGCTGGTCAGACCGGCGACGGAGAGCGCCAGGAAGCCGGCGACCGCGCCGAGCCAGCCGACCGAGGCCGTGACATGCGCCGTGAGCAGGGCCTTGCGGACGCGAGGTGCCGAGGTCGTCACGACATGTGGCGACCGGGCCCGTGGTTACCGCCGATGAGGAGGACGACAACCAGCAGGACGAGGATAAGAGCGATGATCCCGAGCACCTTCACCCAGCGAGGTGCGCCGGTCGTCGATGCGCGGCCGTTCTCCGTACCGGTGTCGTCGCTGGAGCGGGGGTAGCGGGGCGGGCCGGCCATTTGGCAGCTCCTCTTCAGCGGGTTGCCGTGTCGTGGGAGGCTCAGTTTACGAGACACTACGTCGATGTCAAGTCGTTATGTTTGGACATCGACGGCGCGTATACTGCGACCGTGCCGAAGCTGTGGAGGGAGACGATCGAGGCGCATCGCCGCGAGGTGCGCGCGGCGACGCTTGACACCACTGCGGCGCTGGTGGCTGAGCACGGGCTACGGTCGGTGACGATGTCGCAAATCGCCGAGCGGACCGGGATCGGTCGTGCGACGCTTTACAAGTACTTCGCAGACGTGGAAGAGATCCTGGTCGCCTGGCACGAACGTCAGATCACCAGCCATCTCGAATCTCTCGCCGAAGTCCGGGACCAACCCGGCGACCCGGGCGATCGGCTCGAGGCTGTACTCGAGTCCTACGCGAGCATTTCCCATGAGCACCACGGCAGCGAGCTCGCGGCACTCCTACACCGAGGTGAGCATGTCGCCCAGGCGCAGCAGCGGCTGAGCGATTTCATCCGAGACCTGTTGATCGAGGGCGTCGAAGCCGGCGATCTCCGGGACGATGTTCCACCTGACGAGCTCGCGAGTTACTGCCTCCACGCGCTCACAGCATCCAGCAGCCTGCCGTCCAGGGGCGCGGTCCGGCGGCTCGTCGCGGTCATTCTGACCGGATTGCACCCCCGCACCTGACCCGAGCTCAGGCCCGATACAAAGCCTCGATCTCGTCGGCGAAGTGCTCTTCGCAGATGCGGCGCTTGAGCTTCAGCGTCGGCGTGATCTCGTTCTCGTCGGCTGAGAAGTCGCGCGGCAGGATCACGTACCGGCGCACCTGCTCGAAATGAGCGAGCTCGGCGTTGACGTGGGCGACCGCCTCATCGATCAGAGTGTGCACGTCTTCGCGCTGCGAGAGGTCCCCGTCCGGACCGCGCTCCGCCGCCCACTTGCTCACTTCGTCCTCGTCGAGCGTGATCAGCGCGATCAGGAACGGCCGCCGGTCGCCGACGACGAGCGCCTGCGAGATCCACCGCGCGCCCTTGAGGCTGTTCTCGATGTTCTGCGGCGCGACGTTCTTGCCGCCTGCCGTGACGATGATGTCCTTCTTCCGGTCCGTCACTCGGAGGAAGCCGTCCGAGTCGATCTCACCCACGTCGCCGGTGTGCAGCCAGCCGTCGTCCGAGAGGACTGCCCGGGTCGCCTCCTCGTCCTCGTAGTAGCCGGCGAACACGGTGCGGCCATTGACGAGGATCTCGCCGTCTTCGGCCGTCCTGACCTCGATGCCGGGAAGCGCGGGGCCGACTGTTCCGAACTTGAACCGATCCGGCCGGTTCACGTTCGAAGCGGTCGTGCACTCCGTCTGGCCGTAGCCTTCGAGGACGAGGAGGTCGAGGGCGTGAAAGAACTCGGCGATCTCCTTCGCCAGAGGAGCCCCGCCCGAGATCGCGGCGCGTAAACGTCCGCCGAGGCGCTGCTTGACCTTGGAGTAGACGAGCCGGTCGGCGAGCCGCCTCTGGACGGACAGTACGAGCGGCAGCGGCCGTCCTTGCTGCTGCAGCGCGCTCGACCGGCGGCCGACGGCCAGAGCCCAGTCGATCAGGCGTCGCTTGGCGCCGGTCGCCTCCGCGAAATTGGCCGAAACGGTGGTATGCATCTTCTCGAGCACCCGGGGGACGGTCGGCAGGACCGTCGGGCGCACCCGCGGCATGATCTCTGCGATCCGGCGCGGGTCGGGGCAGAAGGCGATCGTGAACCCGAGATGAGCCCCGAGCAGTTGCATCAGTCGACCGAAGTTGTGCGCGAGCGGAAGGTAGAGAAGCATCACGTCGGTCGGGAGGAAGAAGTTCTCGATCCGGTCGATCGTCGTGACCATCTCCGAGTAATTGCGGTTGAGGATCATGCAGCCCTTCGGAGGCCCCGTCGTGCCCGACGTGTAGATGAACGTGAAGAGGTCCTCCTCGCCGATCTGGGCCCGGGCACGGTCGAGCGCATCGGGGTCGCGCGCGGCGTGATCGCGGCCAAGGGCGCGAAGGTCGTCGAGCGCTTCGGGCGTGTAGACGTGCTCGGGGCGAGCCTGCTCGATCCGCGCAAAGTCCGCCTCGTTCTCGACGAGGCAGCCGACGGCCTTCGAGTGCTCGAGGATGTAGCAGCACTCCGCCGAGGTGACGGAGGGGTAGATCGGCGCGGCGACGGCGCCGACTTGTGCGAGCGCGAAGTCGAGCAGAGACCACTCGAGCCGGGTGCGCGCGAGCATGCCGAAGGCGTCGCCCTTGCCGATGCCGAGGGCGAGGAGGCCGTGTGCGAGCTCGTCCACCGCCAGCGCGGCCTCGGGCCATGAGACCTCGCGCCACCCGTCGTCCTCCTCGACCAGATAGGCGGGCGCGGCTCTTTCCTCCGCGAGGGCGTTTTGCCACAGCGACGAGATCGTCCTCATTTGCGGAGACTTTACGGGAGGAAAACGGCGGTCCAAGTACAATTGGATCTCTCCATGCGGACGATCTGGAACGGCTCGATCAGCTTTGGCCTGGTCAACATCCCGGTCGGTCTCGCCCTGGCGACGAAGCCGGCGGCGCGGCAGTCGGACGTCTCGTTTCGCACGCTCCACCGTGAGTGCCTGACTCCGATCAAGCAGAAGCGCTGGTGCCCGGTGCACGAGCGCGAAGTCGAGCGCGACGAGCTCGTCAAGGGCTGGGAGGTCGCGAAGGGAGAGTTCGTGGTCGTCGAGGAGGCCGATCTCGAGGCGATCATGCAACTCGACGACTCGAAGGCGATCGAGATCACGCGCTTCGTCGATGCCGCTGAGGTCGATCCCGTCTACTTCGACCGCACGTACTACCTCGCCCCCGCGAAGGAGCCGGCCGCGCAGCGTCCGTACGTGCTGCTCCTGCGCGCCATGCAGGAGACGGACAAGGCTGCGCTCGGCCGCTTCGTGCGCCAGGGCGCAGAGCACCTGTGTCTGATTCGGCCCAAGGGCGACGCGCTCGCGCTCGAGACGATGTTCCTCGCCGAGGACGTCAACTCACAGGCAGAGATCGAGGAGGCTGTGGGCGAGAGCAAGGTCAAGGAGCCGGAGCTCAATCTGGCGCGGCAGGTGATCGACAGCCTCGTCGGCGAGTTCGAGCCGCAGGAGCTGACGAGCGAGTACCGGCAGAACCTGCGTACGATGCTCGAGGCAAAGCTCGCGGGGCAGGAGGTAGCGCGACCGGAGCCGGTTCCCGAGACGCCCGTCCTCGATCTCATGGAGGCGCTCAAGCGCAGCGTCGAGGAGGTCAAGGACGCGGAGCCGGCGCGGAAGGCGAAAGCCGCCCCGAAGGGCGGCTCTCGAAAGCGCGTAGCGGCTCGAAAATCCTAGCTACTTATTACGAAGCCAGAGCTTCCGGGCGGCGCGTGCCCAGCGCCTGCAGCTGAGCCTGAAAGAGCGTCTTGTCGATCTTGCCCTGATAGATCGGCACACCTTCCTGCATGCAGACGCGGATCACGTCTTGCCGATCGATGTTGAGCTCCTTCGACAGCTCCTCAGGCGTCAGGTGGTTCGGCATGCCGCTTCCTCCTTGTTGCGGTCTCGGTTCAATTCGGACACGAAAAAACCCGACGGCTCGCGGGCACGATCGGGCTCGGTGTTCGGCGCATATGTCACGCGGGACTCAGGCATCCCGCGCTTCGAGAACAATCATCAGTGGGAATTTTAATGAGGTCCGAGGACGTCCGCAACGGTCTGCCGTCCTTCGAGGAGCACTTCGCCGATCTGAAGGACGTTCGGCTGCGCTTTTACGTCGGGGGCGAAGGTGCGCCGCTCGTCCTCGTGCACGGGCTGGGAGGCGCGGCTTCCAACTGGGTCGGGGTCGCGCCGCACCTCGCGCAGCGGTTTCGAGTGCTCGTGCCCGACCTGCCCGGGCACGCCGGGTCGTCGCCGCTGCCCGCCGCGGCGACGCTCGATCCCTATGCCGAGCGCGTCCATGAGCTTGCCGAGCAGGAGGAGATGCTCCCTGCCGCGCTCGTCGGCCATTCGTTTGGCGGGCTCGTCGCTCTCCGCTTCGCGCTGCGCCGGCCACAGGACGTGCGCGCGCTTGTGTTGGCCGGCTCGGCTGGGATCTCGACTGGCACGCGCCGGGCCGAGCGGCTGCTGACGATCGCTGCATTTCTCCGGCCGAGTCGTCTTTATTCGCGCCACAGGGAGCGCGTCGCCCATAGCAAGGTGCTGCGCTACCTCGTCTTCGGTTACTGGGGAGCATCAGACCCGGGGGCGCTGATGCCGGAGGCGGTCGAGGGCTTCCTCGCCGGCCCGCGGCTGCATACGGACTCGGCGATTGCGGCGCGAGTCCTCGTCAAGGACGACCCGAGAGTGGAGCTCGACCTCGTTCGCTGCTCGACGCTCGTGCTCTGGGGCGCACGTGATCACCAGGTGCCCGTCGACGATGCCTTCGAGTACGCGCGGCGCCTGCGCGCGGAGCTACGAGTCGTGTCGGACTGCGGCCATCTCCTGATCGGTGAGCGGCCCGAAGTGTGCGTGGAGGCGATCTCGGACTTTCTAGACCGGGTTGGGTAGGTCGATGAACTCCCACTCGACGCCGAACCGATCGGCGACCTTCTTCGCCAAAGCCTGAATCCCGATTCGCTCCGTCGCATAGTGGCCGCCCGCCACGAAGTGGATGCCAAGCTCACGCGCAATCTGCAGGCTCGGCTCCTCAGGCTCACCGGTGAGAAAGAGGTCGTAGCCCTCGCGGGCGGCGTCTGCGAGGTGACGCCCGGCCCCGCCTGTCACGACCGCCGCACGCTCGATCCGTTCCGGCCCGTGGGCAAAGACGAGTGGCTCGGTGCCGAGCGTCGCACGCACGCGCGCGGTGAACTCGTCCACGCTCGCGGGCTCGGCCAGCGCCCCTCCGAAGCCGATCTCTGCAAAGCGATCCGTCGGATCGAGGCCCAGCCGGCGTGCGAGCAGCGCGTTGTTTCCCACCTCCGCATGCGCGTCGAGAGCGAGGTGATAAGCGGCGAGCGTGATCCCGGGATCGAGCAGAGCCTTCAGGCGCCGCGAAAACGCGTCGTCGATCACCCGCGGATCGCGATCCCAGAGCAGCCCGTGGTGCACGAGGAGCAGTTGCGTGCCTGCCGCCGCGGCCCGCTCGAAGAGCTCGAGGGATGCCGAGACGCCGCTGGCGATTCGCCGGACGTCGCGCACCCCGGCGACCTGCATCCCCATCGGGCCGTAGTCCGGATACGCGTCGAGCTCGAGCAGCTCGTCGGCGAAGGCGAGGATCTCGTCGCGGTCGGCCACCGCTCGAGTGTACGAGGCTTTGGCGGAGGCGCGGACGCGCAGTAGCATCCGGACGTGGCGCGACGCCCGCTCTGGGGAGATCGCCCGATTCCGGAGCTGATGATCGGGCTGATCGCGCTGTCGATCGCGGTCATCGTCGCCGGCATCGTGCTGGCGCATGCCTTCCGGGACGTCAAGAAGCGCCGTGACACGATCACGGTCACCGGGTCGGCCCGAGAGCCGATCACCGCCAACCAGGCGAGCTGGCGCCTGATGGTGCGGGCGCAGAAGAAGAGCCCGGCGGACGCATCACGCCTACTCCGGCGGGAAGTGCGGACGGTCCGGGCCTTCCTCCGCGACGGTGGCATCGCCGACGAGGACCTGACCTTGCCGCCGATCGCGATCGATCAGACCCAGCGGCGAATCGCACGCAAGCGCTTCGTGACCGAGTATTTGCTCACGCAGAGCTTCCGGATCACGACCGGAGACGTGCAGAAGCTCGAAGCCACAGCAGGGAATGTCAGCGACCTGTTGGAGCGGGGCGTAACCCTTACCGTCGGCCAGCTCTCGTACAGCTCGACGGAGCTGACCGAGGCGCGACTGAAGGCGCTGCAGGCCGCGACCGGAAACGCGAGCGAGCGCGCAAAGACGATCGTCGAGGGCGTCGGAGGTCATCTCGGAGGCGTCCGCAGCGCCTCGCTCGGCGTCTACCAGATCGTCCCGAGGAACTCGAACGAGATCAGCGACTACGGGATCAACGACACGTCGACCAAGGAGAAGGACGTCGTCGCTGTTGTCTCCGTCACCTTCGGCGTCGACTGACCTTCGCTAGGCGGGGGCTGCCTCGAAGGGGACGTCCGCGGCCGAACTCTCCTTTTCAGGAGGCGGCGACAGAAACTGGACCCTGTTCGCCACCACCTCGATCGCGCTTCGTTTGTTGCCTTCCGAGTCTTCCCACGAGCTGCTGCGCAGCCGGCCGTCGACCGCGACCAGCCTCCCTTTCGCGAGATAGCGGGCGCAGGTCTCGGCTTGCTTGTTCCAGGTCGAGATGCGGACGAAGTCCGCCTCGTCCTTGCCGGGCCGGTCGACGGCGAGCAGGAAGTTCGCGACCTGGCGGTCTTCCCCGATGTCCTTGAGCTCGACCTCGCTGGCGAGATTTCCGATCAGCGTGACAACGTTCACGCGTTCCTCCTCTGTTGACTGAGAAGGCAACGCTAGCGGAGGAAATGTGACGGCACGGTGTCGGATTCGTGCCT
>WNFV01001289.1_pt1 | contig 60224 bp, 62 predicted proteins | sample 5400101 | NCBI WGS metagenome assembly WNFV01 (sample SAMN13153361, study PRJNA577476) | soil metagenome | isolation source: 115 cm soil or saprolite under grassland replicate 1 | place: USA:California | collected 2016-06-15
AACTGCGGCCGGTTGCCGACCACGGAGAGAACCCGCACGGCGTGAGGCTACAATGGCCGCCGCCTCGGGCCGTTAGCTCAATTGGCAGAGCAGGGGACTCTTAATCCCAAGGTTGGAGGTTCGATTCCTCCACGGCCCACCTTCGGCTTCGCTTCGCTCGCCTTCACGGGGGAAACCATGTTTCCCCCGTGGGCCCCCTTCTTCGGCGTCCGGGCGCATTCGGTCGTGTGTGAGCGGCGGCAAAGCCGCCACTCACCAGGTGCGGGCGTATCACCGTGAGCAAAGTCCGGGGAGTTCCCCGGTTGTAGTCCACGAGAGCCGAACCTACTGTCGAGGGCGACCCCGACGGAAGGGGAGACGATGAAGAAGCAGTGGGGTCGCGCTCGTCTCGAGCGCGCTCGTCGGAGCGGGAACGGCTCAGGCAGGCGGCAACCCGATTCAGGTCGACATGATCACGGCGAGAGTCGAAGCGCCCACCTTCCTCGGTTCGACGCCGGAGTGCCCTGCGCTCCGCGTCCATACGCGGCTCAGTTCGAAGAGTGGGACCGTGATCGGCTCCTCGATGCTATGCGTCTCGTCGCTCGCCTTCGACGAAGCGACGGCGACACTCACCGAGGTCGGGGCGCTGATGCTGCACCTCCCGGGCGGCACGATCGTCGCGAGCGCCACGCTCGCCGACGCCTTCGGCGGATACCCAGTTGTGACGCAAACGATCTCGGGCGCGGTCGTGGCGGCGACGGGAATCTACCTCGGCGCATCGGGGACGCTATCGGGCGGCGGCACGATCGTCTTCGATGAGAACGGGGTGCCCCACCCGGATTCGACGATCGTCGTCGACTTGGACTGAGTTTCGAGAGCCGCCGCAAGAACGGGCGCTCAGACTCATAGACGGGGGAAACAATCTTTCGCCCGTGGGCCCCTTCGGCGTGCCGACGCTTTACCCGCGAGCCACTTCTCATCGCGCCTGGGCTGGTGCAGACTGTGACAACGTAGGCGGTCACGGGGGCAAAGATGAGCGAGGCCGAGTCGATTCTGGCGCACGACGCCGCTGACGGCGACGACCTTCTCTACCTCGCGGCGTTCGTTCCAGCAGCTCGTGCTCGACCGCTCCCACGACCTGATCACGGTGATGGACCGGGTCGGCACGATCGTCTACGCGTCTCCGGCCTGGGGGTCGCTGCTCGGTTGGGATCCGGACGCCGTGGTGGGCTCCCCGGTGCTCGACTTCGTCCACCCGGACGACGCCGAAGGCACGTCGGCGGCGATCGGGCGCGTGGCGGCCGGAGACTCGATCGACGCGATCACGCTCCGCCTGCGTGCGAACGACGGCCGTTGGATCTCGTTCGACTCGACGACGACCCCGTTGCCGGGCTCCCACGGCGAGGTCGCGTACGTGTTCGCCACGGCTCGCGACGTGACGGAGCGCGAGGAGTTGCGCGAGCGGGTCCGCGAGGTCGACGCGCTCTACCGCGTCGCAGACGCGGTTGGCCGGGCGACAAGCCTCAACGAGCTGCTCGACGAGTCGATCGACACGCTGCTCGAGGCGACCGGCGCGGACCGCGCCGCCGTGCTCCTCCTCGATGACGACAACGTGATGCGCTTTCGTGCCTGGCGCGGACTCTCCGACGAGTACCGCGCCGGAACCGAGGGGCATTCGCCCTGGGCGCCCGACGAGGTCGACCCGCAACCCGTCCTCGTGGGCGATGCGTCGCACGCCGACGTCGACGAACGCCTCGGGAACGTCATCCGCCGCGAGGGGATCGCCTCTCTGGCGTTCATCCCGCTCGTGCACGGCGACCGGCTGGTCGGCAAGTTCATGCTCTACCACGACGAGTTGCACGAGTGGGGCGACAGCGAGGTTCGTCTCGCCGGCACGATCGCCAACCACCTCGCCTCGGCTGCGATCCGGACGAAGGCGCGCGCTGCGTTGCGCGACTCCCGGGAGTTGCTCGAGATGATCATGCGTACTGTCGACGAGGGCGTCATCGTGCAGGCCGCCGAGGGCGGCATCGTGTACGCGAACGACGGCGCCGCCCGAGTGATCGGCTTCGAGACCGCCGCGGACTTCCTCGCCGCCGATCCGCGCGAGGTGCTGAACCGCTTCGAGATCCTCGACGAGGACGGCAATCCGCTGGCGGCCGATCAGCTGCCGGGTCGCCGGGCGCTTCGCGGCGAGTCGTCGGAGCGCGTCGTGCGGTACCGCGTCCTCGAGACGGGCGCGGAGCGCTGGTCGTTCGTCCGTGCGAACCCCGTGTACGGCGACACCGGCAGCGTCGAGTTCGCAATCACCGTGATCCACGACATCACGACGACGCGGGCCAGGGCCGAACGCGTCCGCTTCCTCGCCCGCGCCAGCGAGCTGCTCAACGAGACGCTCGAGATCGAGAGCACGCTCGGCGCGCTCGCGGACGTCGCCGTCCCGGCGTTCGCCGGACACGTGACCGTCGACCTCTACGACGACGGCGTGCTCCGTTGCGTCGGCGCCCGCCATGTCGATCCGGTGAAGACCGAGCTGATGATCCGTTTGCGTCGAAAGTACCCGCCGACCGTTCCGGAGCATCCCGTCCAGCGCGCGCTCCGGAGCGGCGAGGCGCAGCTCGTGCCGGACGTGCAGGCCGAAGCCGAGTCGATGGCGCATGACGAGGAACACGTGCAGGCGATCCACGAGCTCGGGAACACGTCGGGCATCGTCGTGCCGCTGACTGCGCGCGGACGTACCTTCGGCGCGATCACGTTCGGAACGGTGCCGCCGCAGCTGCCGTTCACCGAGCCGGATCTCGAGGTCGCGGTCGAGCTCGGCCGCCGCGCGTCCGCTGCGCTGGACAACGCCCTCCTCTACCGCGAGGTCGGGGCCCGCGCGCACGCTGCGAAGGCGCTCGAGTTCGTCCTCGACGGCGTCGTCCTCGTAGACAGCGACGGCATCGTGCGGCTCTGGAACCCAGGAGCCGCGAGAGTGTTCCGGGTGAAGGCGCAAAAGGCGCTCGGCCGTCCCGTTGAGGACGTGATCGCGGACTGGAACACCCTGTCGGAGCGCATCACGACGGCACCGGATCCAACCGCGGGAGCGAGCCGCCCCGAGACGCTGCCCGTGGACGTGAAAGGGAGCGAACGCTGGCTCTCGATCTCCGCCGTCCCTTTCCCAGGCGGCACGGTCTACGCGTTCTGCGACCACACCGAAGAGCGCGCCGTCGACCAGCTGAAGAGCGACTTCGTCTCGACCGTGTCCCATGAGCTGCGTACGCCGCTCGCCGCGATCTACGGCGCCGCGCTGACCCTCCAGCGCGACGATGTGCGCCTGGAGGAGTCGCAGCGAACCGGGCTTCTCGACGTGATCTCGAGCGAGGCCGACCGGCTCGCACGCATCGTCAACCAGATCCTCTGGGCGAGCCGCCTCGACTCGGGACAGATGGGCGTCGCGATCGAGAGCTGCGATGCGGCGAAGCTCGCGCATCAGGTTGTGCATGCGCTGCGAGCCCTTGCGCCCGCCGGCGTCGAGCTCACGTGCGAGGCGCCCGACGCGCTTCCGCCCGTCGCCGCCGACCCGGACAAGCTGCGCCAGGTGCTCACCAATCTCGTCGACAACGCGGTGAAGTACTCACCCGACGGTGGCAGCGTACGCATCTCGCTCTCGCTCTCCGGCAGCCGAATCCGCTTCCGGATCGACGACCAGGGGCTCGGCATCCCACCGGCCGAGCAGTCACGGATCTTCGAGAAGTTCTTCCGGCTCGACCCCAACCTCACGCGCGGTGTCGGCGGAACGGGGCTCGGCCTCTACATCTCCCGCGAGCTCGTCCTACGCATGCACGGACGCATCTGGGTCCTCTCCGACGGCCGCCGCGGCTCGACGTTCACCGTCGAGCTGCCTGTGGCAAGTTGAAGACGAAGCGGGCGCCCGTCGGCTCGGCGGGCTCGTAGTCCAGCTCGGCGCCGACCGCGTCGGCGAACTCGTGCGCGATCGCCAGCCCGAGGCCGGCGCCGCCCGCCGACCGCCGAGTCTCGTCTGCCCGCGTGAACCGCTCGAAGAGTCGCGGGACGAACGAGCGCGGAACGCCGGGGCCGCGATCCTCCACCGCGATGCGAAACCGCCCCGCCTCGGCGCGGCCGCTCACGAGGACTGGCGGCTCGCCGTACTTGAGCGCGTTGCCGATGAGGTTTCCGACGACACGGTCGAACGCGTGGTGGTCGGACACGAGCTCGGCACCGGGGTCGATCTCGACGCGGATCTCCTCGGCGCGCTCAGGCGCGATCCGCGGCAGCAGCGAGTCGACGGCCTGGCGCGGGTGGAACAGCCTCGGCTCGACGCGGATCGTCCCCGAGTCGAGGCGCGAGAGGTCGAGCAGCTGCTCGGTGAGCTCGCGCAGCCGATTGCTCTGCTCGAAGAGCGCCCGGCGGAGCTGGACGACCTGCGGCGCCGCGAGCTCGTCGCCACGCACGTGCATGGTCGTCGCAATCCCATGCACGACTGCAATCGGGGTGCGTAGCTCGTGGGAAGCGATCGAGAGGAAGTCGTCTTTCAGGCGGTCGGCCCGGCGCAACTCCTCGAGTGCGCCCTGGAGCTCCTCGTACTGTTGCGCCTTCGCGACGAACACGCCGGCGACGAGCCCGAGCGTCGAGAGGAGATGAAGGTCGGCTTCGCCGAGCTCGGACTCGGTGTCGCCGCACTCGGCGACGAGGTATCCGAGACACCGGCCTTCGACGAGGAGCGGAATCGCAACGCGGCCGTCGTCGACAACCGCCCGTCGCTGGGCCAGCGCGCTGTCAAGGAGCAGGTCGTCGCCGTCCCGGACGAGGCGCACGTTCAGGAATCCGAACTCGGACTGCACCTCGGCGCGGATCCGCGCCAGGACGTCGTCGAGCGAGTACGGGCCCGCGGCGACGACGCGCGCGAGCTCGTGGAGGACGCGCAGCTCCCTGGGCAGCCGTTCGGGCATCAGCTGCGAGGTGCCCGGAAGCCGACCGCATCCAAACTACGGAGGGACGGGAGCGAGGCGCCTCGCGGCGCCCCGCTCCGTACAGAGGTCACTCGCGAGTCGGCCTAATAGGGCGGCGCGTCCGGGCCTTCGTCCACGTACGTCGTCCGGCGTCGGCTGCTCCAGTAACCGGGGCCGGCCCACGACGACCAGAAGATCATCGAGAGCACGATTCCGACGATTCCGACGATCAGGAGAATCCAGCCGACCGTCTTGATGTCCACGCCCGAGACGTTGTCCGTCACCGCAAAGGCGAGGACCGCGCCGACGGCCGCGAGAAAGATCCCAACTCCGAGTCCCATGTGTCTCCCTTCGGTCGTTCGTTCAAGCGAGGTTGTCATTCCCGTAACGGAGAAGCCGTGATCCCGGGTGCGGGTCCCGAAGCTTGGGATTTCGCTTTCGACTAGGCTCCGCGCGGGATGCGCAGGGGCAACATCCTCGCCTTGGTCGGGATCGGAGTGGTGGCCGGAGGCCTGGCGGCGGCCGTGGCGTTGCTCCTGCCCTGGTTCCCGGACGTCGCGTCGAAGGAGCGCGAGCGGATCGACTTCGTCTTCTGGTTCACGATCTGGATCTGCGTCGTGATCTTCGCCCTCGTGGCCGCCGTCCTCACGTACTCGGTCTGGCGGTTCAGGGCGGCGCCGGACGACGATTCGGACGGCCCGCCGATCCACGGCCACACCGGGCTCGAGATCGTCTGGACGCTCATTCCGACGGCTCTCGTGACCTCGATCGGCATCGTCAGCGCGATCGTCCTCTCCCAGAACGCCGCCCTCGGCAAGAACGTCCTGCACGTGAACGTGACCGCCCAGCAGTTCGCGTGGAGCTTCAGCTACCCGGAGGCGAAGAACCTGACGAGCGGCACGCTCCGGCTGCCGATCCACCGCTCCGTGCTCCTGACCCTGCACGCCAAGGACGTCATCCATTCGTTTTGGGTGCCGGAGTTCGGCCAGAAGCAGGACACGGTGCCGGGGATCACGACGACGCTCCACATCACGCCGAACCGGCTCGGCACCTACCCGGTGATCTGCACCGAGCTCTGCGGCCTCGGCCACTCCCTCATGCGCACCGAGGCGATCGTCATGTCGCAGGCGGCCTTCGACAAGTGGCTGAAGGGGCAGACGAAGGCGACGACGTCCCCGAGCCCGTCGGTCTCCGGAGCGGCCGTCTTCAAGAACAACGGCTGCGCCGCATGCCACACGCTGAACGCGGCGGGCGCGACGGGCAAGGTCGGGCCCGATCTCGACAAGCTGCGGACGTATGCCCAGCGCGCCGGGAAGCCGATCGCGGACTTCATCCAGCAGTCGGTCACGGACCCGAACGCGTATGTCGAGAAGGGCTTTCCGAAAAACGTCATGCCGACCTTCGCGTTGCCCAAGGACCAACTCGACGCGCTCGTCCAGTATCTGATCCAGTCGAGCAAGAAGGGGTGAGACCGAGGACGTGACCGCAGCGACCGCCGACCATCACACGCACGCACCGGAGCCGCCGACCCGCGGCAGGGCGCGGCGGCTTCTTCTCGGCGCCGGCTGGATCCGCGCGGCTTGGATGAGCGTGCTTTTCGCCGCGATCGGCTTCGGCATCGTCGTGCTGCTGCGCTGGTGGGGCAACTGGCAGCCGATCCTCGACACCCCGCCGATCATCCTCATCTCGCTGCTCGTCGCGGCGCCGCTGGGCTTCCTCGGCGGCATCGGGACGTTCGACTACTGGACGAACTACGCGCTCGGCAAGCCGACGCAACCCGAGGATCACTCGAGTCATGGCGCGCACTCGTGGAAGGACTACTTCCGCGTGAACACCGATCACAAGGTGATCGGCATCCAGTACCTCGTCACGACCATGTTCTTCTTCCTCGTCGGCGGGATGCTCGCAATGCTCGTCCGCGCCGAGCTCGCACGGCCCGGGATTCAATTCTTCGACACGCAGACGTTCAACGGTCTCTTCTCCGTCCACGCGTCGCTGATGATCTTCCTGTTCGTGATTCCGGCGTTCGCGGGGCTCGCGAACTTCGCTGTTCCGCTGATGCTGGGAGCCGGCGACATGGCGTTCCCGCGCCTGAACGCGCTGTCCTTCTGGCTGCTGCCGATCGCCGGCATCATGATGCTCGCCTCGTTCCTCGTCCCGGGCGGCGCGTTCGCCTGCGGCTGGACCGGCTACGCACCGCTCTGCTCGACGCACCAGCCCCTCGGCGCGATCTTCTTCAATCAGGGCGTGCAGTGGGCGGGCGCGTCGTCAATCATGACCGCGCTTAACTTCCTGGTCACTATCATCACCATGCGTGCCCCGGGGATGACGTTCTGGCGGATGCCGCTGCTCGTGTGGGCGAACTTCACGACGTCACTGCTCGTCGTGATCGCGACACCGTTTATCGCCGGGTCGCAGTTCTTCTCGATGTTCGACCACGTGATGCACACGTCGTTCTTCGAGCCGGGAGGAGGCGGCTATCCGCTCGGCTACCAGCACATCTTCTGGTTCTACTCGCACCCGGCCGTCTACATCATGATGCTGCCCGGTTTCGGGATCATGAGCGAGGTCATAGCCGTGTTCAGCCGGAAGCCGATCTTCGGCTACCGGTTGATGGCCCTGTCGCTGATGGCGATCGTCGTGCTGGGCTTCTCCGTCTGGGCGCACCACATGTTCGTCAGCGGCATGGCGCCGGGGTTGCGCGTTCCGATGATGATCACGACGTTGCTGATCGCCGTGCCGACGGGAATCAAGATCTTCAGCTGGCTGGCGACGATCTGGGAAGGGAAGCTCCACTTCAACACGCCCTTCCTCTTCGCGCTCGGTTTCCTGTCGATGTTCGTGATCGGCGGACTCTCCGGCGTGATGCTCGGCGCCGTGCCGATCGACATCCACGTGAGCGACACCTACTTCATCGTCGCGCACATCCACTACGTGCTCTTCGGCGGCTCGGTGTTCACGATCTTCGCCGGGATGTACTACTGGTTCCCGAAGATGACCGGGCGCATGTACAACGAGCGCCTCGGGCGGCTGCACTTCTGGCTCACCTTCGTCGGCTTCAACCTCACGTTCTTCCCGATGCACCTGATCGGCGTCGAAGGCATGCCGCGCCGCGTCGCCGACTACGCGCCGAAGTTCGCGGGGTGGAACATGTTCATCTCGCTCGCGTCGTTCGGGCTCGGGGCCTCGGTGCTGATCTTCCTCTACAACATGATCACGAGCTGGCGGAGCGGTCCGATCGCGCCGTCCAACCCGTGGCGTGCGCTGACGCTCGAGTGGCAGGTGAGCTCGCCGCCGCCGATCTTCAACTTCAAGCAGATCCCGCAGGTGGTCGGGTCGCCGTACGAGTACGGCGTTCCGGGCGCGCAGCACGCGCTGCTCGAGCCGGTGGGCGCGAAGGAGACCGAGGTGCCCGCGTGAGCGAGGTGCAAGAGCCCCGCCACGTACTCGTCGTCGCGAACGAGACGGCCGTCTCGAAGGCGCTCGTCGACCTGATCGAAGAGCAGGCGAAGGGAGGCTCGGTGCGCGTGACGGTGCTCGCGCCCGTCAACCAGCCGCGCCAGGGCTACGTCGTCTACTACGACACGCGCCGTGCCGCGGCTCGGCGGCGTCTCGACAAGACGCTCGACCTCCTGCGAGCGGCCGGCGTGCCGGCGAACGGGATCGTCGTGGAGACCGATCCCGTGTCCGCGCTCCGCGATGCGATCGACCAGCTCGAGCCGGACGAGGTGATCGTGTCGACGCATCCGCAGCAGAAGTCCGGCTGGCTGCGACGGAACGCGGTAGAGCAGATGAAGCGCGTCGCCGGCTCGCTCCCGTTCCGCCACATCGTCGTCGACCTCGCCGCAGAGCACGGGCCGGCGAACGTTCTGGTCGTGGCGAACCAGACCGTGCTCGGGGCGCCGCTCCTCGACAAGATTCGCGAGCGGGCAAAGCAAGGCCCGGTCGGGTTCCTGATCATCTCGCCGCAGGGCGAGGGGGAGGGGACCTACGAGGAGGCGGAGCGGCGCCTGCTCCGCGCGGTGACGCTCCTGCGCAGCGACGGCCTCGAGGTGCACGGGCAGATCTCGCATCCCGACCCGTACGCCGCGGCGATGCAGACGATCGAGGACGAGCGAGTCGACGAGATCATCGTCTCGACCTTCCCGGGCGAACGCTCCGGCTGGCTCCGGCGCAACCTGGTCGAACGGCTGCGCGCCGATGCGAAGCTGCCGATCGAGCACGTCGTAGTCGACATCCCGTCCGAGGTCACCGCCTAGTGGCGACCTACTCGCACATCGAAGACCTCGAGCACGAGCACCCGCCGGAGCCGCACTACTCCTCGCGCGTGTCCCCGAGCGTCCTCGGCATGTTCCTCTTCATCGCCTCGGAGATCATGCTCTTCGGCGCGTTCTTCACGGCGTACTTCTTCGTCCGCGTCGTGAACGGCGTGCAGTGGCCGACGCCGCCGTACCACCTGCCGGTGTTCGTCGCGTTCCTGAACACCTGCATCCTCGTGACGTCGTCGTTCACGGTGCACTGGGCGCTGCAGTCGATCAAGCGGGGCAACGTCTTCGGCCTGCGCGCGGGACTGCTGCTGACCTTCCTGATGGGCCTCACGTTCCTGATCACCCAGGCGATCGAGTACGCGCGGATCGGCTTCAACACGAGCGACGGGGCATTCCCGACGATCTTCTTCTGTCTGACCGGCCTGCACGGCGCTCACGTCTTTGTGGGGCTCACAATCCTGCTCTTCATGACGATCCGGGCCTTCCGCGGGCATTTCTCGCCCGAGCACCACCACGGGGTCGAGATCGGCGGAATCTACTGGCACTTCGTCGACGTAATGTGGATAGTGGTCTACATGACGGTTTACATCCTCTGAGATGAGAAACCCGCTGCGCACCGAGGCTGACGCCTTTCGCTTTCTCGGCGTCGTCATCGTCGGCGCCGCGCTGATCGTCGGCGCCTCGCGCGCAAACACATGGCTCGGTGTCGCCGTTGCAGCCGTCGCGGTAGGCGCGATCTCGTGGTGGTACTGGCACCAACCCTCGGCGGGTCGGGCGCCCGTGATGGTGCATGAGCACGAGCACTCCAGGCACCGGATCCTCGTGATCGCGAACGAGACGGTCGGAGGGCGCGTGCTGAGCGAGGAGTTGATCCGGCGCGCGGGGGGCCGCGACGTCGAGATCCTCGTCGTTGCCCCGGCCCTCAACTCGCCGCTCCGCCACTGGCTTTCGGACGAGGACGGGGCGCGCGCAGCGGCCGAGGAGCGCGTACAGGCGTCGGTACGCCACCTCACTCAGACCGGCCTCGACATCCGCGGCGAGATCGGCGACGGCGATCCCCTCCAAGCGATCGAGGATGCGCTGCGCACGTTCGGCGCCGACGAGATTGTCATCTCGACACATCCCGTCGGCCGCTCGCACTGGCTCGAGCAGGGCCTCGTCGAGGAGGCGCGCAAGCGCTTCGCGCGCCCGATCACACACGTCGTGGTCGATCTCGCCGCGGAAGGCTAGTGATGCACCTGGAAGGGCGCTACTTGCCGGCCGAGTCCGCGACGAACTTCGCGACGGCCTGGATCTGCTGATCGGTCAGCTTTCCCTTGAACGCGGGCATCAGCCCGCCGCCGACCTCGACCTGGTGCTGCACCCGCGCCGCATCGGGCTTCAGCTGATCGAGGTTCGGCCCGATCGTGCCCGACGCGTTCGCGGCTTTCAGCGTGTGGCAGCTCGCGCACTGCGACTGAAAGATCGTCTTGCCGTCGTTGCCGAGGGCCGACGGCGGCTTCGCCTCGCTGCCGCCCTGGCCCGCCACGGCGGCGACGTACGCTGCGACGTCCTGCGCGTCCTGGCCTGTGACGAGGTTCTTCGGCATCGGCGGCGCCGCGATGCGGATCTGGTCGAGGACGACGTTCTGGATCGTGTTCTGCTTGAAGCCCTGCTTGCGCGACGGGCCGAACGCCGCGTCGAGATTCGGTCCACTCGTCCCCGAGGATCCGGCGGCGGCGAGCACGTGGCAGCCGCCGCACGTCGACTGAAAGAGCTTCTGCCCGTTCCCCTGGTCCGCGTGGGACGGCGAGAGCGCCTTGCCGCCGGTGCCGCAACCGGCGAGGACGAGCGCGGCGATCCCAAGGAGCGAGACTGCTCTTAGCACCTGTGCCCCTTCAGGTGACGTTGCCACGCTTCTGGGGCGCGAGCACCAAGCGATGGAAGGACGCAGGGAGCGCCGATAGTTCGACTATCGGCGCGACTGAGGACGCCCCAGCGCGCCGCGTGATCGCGTTCCAGAAGCCTGGAGGGCGTTGCCTGAAGGGGCACTCAGGCCGGAGGCGCACTGCCCGTCGTTCCCAGCTTGGAGACCGCCTCGTCGCGCGTCGGGTGGATCGTGAAGACCCGGTCGAGACCGGTGATCTCGAAGATCTTCGTGATGTTCCGGTCGCTGCAGACGAGCGAGAGCTGGCCGTCGTTCGAGCGCAGGCGCTTGACCCCGCCGACAAGCACGCCGAGGGTGGTCGAATCGATGAACGTCGTGTCCGTGAAGTCGACCACGACCTCCTTGCCGCCCTGCCCGATCACCTCGAGGAGCTGCTGCTTGAACTCCGGCGCCGTGTAGAGATCGACCTCGCCCGCAAGCGAGATCACGTATGCGTCGTCGCTCAGCTGCTCGGTCTTGATGTCGAAGTTCATGCGTCCCCCCGGCTCGCTGTCGCGCGGAGTCTAACCAGACGCGCCGGCGGAAAGCTGCTTGATCAGCGCTTTGATCTGGGTCGCGCTCGTCGAGTCCGGGTTGAGCTTCAGGTAGCGCTTGTATCCCTTGAGCGCCGTCTTGACGTCGCCGGCGGACTGCCCGGCCTGCGCGAGCTGGAACCAGGCGTTCGAGTTGTTCGGCTGCAGCTGGGCAGCCTGGTCGTAGGAGGACACCGCGTTGTTGTAGGCGAGCTGTGTCCGCTGCTGGAGATCGCTGACGACCGCGTCCTGCTGCTGCGCTGCGGCCTGCTCGATCGGGCTCTGCCCGACCGCCTCGCCGAGCTTGCCTCCGGGCAGGAACGGCGTGCTCGGCGCGGCGAGCTGCCGCGCGGTGTAGGCGTTCTGGTACTGCTGCGAAAGGTCGCCCGCCTGCGTGAGCTGAAGCCCGCCCATCTCGGTCCACGCCTTCGCGTCCTTCTCCTTGATCCGGGTGTACGACTGAAGCGCGGTGATGGCGCCGGCGGTGTCGCCCTTCGCCTCGTAGGCGGTCGCGAGGTCCCGATAGCCCTTGGCGACATTCGGGTGCTTCGTGACATAGCTCTGCGCCTTCGAGACGGAGTTGCCGCCACCGCCGAAGATGTTGAGGTTCGAGAAGAGCTGGTCGAGCCCGCTCGAGCCCGAGCCGACGCCGAGGAACGCGAAGGTGATCGCGAAGAGTACGGCGAGCAGGACGTAGACGAACTTCGCCCGGCGGCGCAGGCGCATGAAGAAGAGCTGCTGGTTCGGATTCCCGCCGGCTGCGTGCTTGCGCCGCCCGCCGCCGCGACGCGCCGAAACGGCCTTCGACGGCTGTGCTCCGCGCTTGGCCTGCTGCTTGGCCTGCTGCTTCGCCTTTACTGCTGCGCGTGCCATCGGCCGATCAGAGTAGCGCCTCCTGAGGCGCCGGCTGGCGCCGCTCCATGAGGACGGACAGCCAGATCGAGCCCTCGAAGAGGACCAGGAGCGGCAGCGACTCGAGCATCGTCGTGAACGGATCGATGCCCGGCAGCGCGACGGCGACGACCACGACGACGAAGTAGCCGATCCGCCGGTTGCGTCGCAGCTGCCGCGTGCTGAGGATCCCGAGCCGCACGAGCGCCATCACGAAGATCGGCAACTGGAAGACGACCGCCATCGCGAGGAGCACCATCGTCACGAACGAGTAGTAGTCCTTCGCCCGCAGCTGGATGTTGAACTGGTCCTTGTCGAAGTTCGTGAGGTAGTGGATGGCCGCAGGCAGCGTGACGAAGTAGCCGAAGAAGAGCCCGCCTGCAAGGAGCAGTGACGCGAAGGCCACGAAGATGCGGATGCGCCGGTTCTGGCCTTCGTCGATCGCGGGCGCGAAGAACGACCACACCTGCCAGAGGATGATCGGCAGCGCAAGGAGGAAGCCGCCGAAGATGCTGATCTTCAGCACGGTGAGGAACGGCTCCGCGACACCGAACGTGGTGGGCTTCGGAATGTGCGCCGGCAGCGGTCTGTTCAGCCAGTGCAGGACCCGGTGGTGGAAGACGTAGGTGACGATCCCGCCGAGAACGAGCGCGCCGAGGCAGACGAAGATGCGCTCCCGGAGCTCCTCCAGGTGCTCGACCAGCGTCGCCTCCTCGCCGTAGCCAAGGCGGCGCGGCAACCTCTTCATCGAGGCTTAGACGGTCTCGTGCTCGCGGGGCGAGGCGGTCGTCTCGGTCGAGGTGGAGGTCGGGAGCTCCGGCGGGTCGTCGCGCTTCGAGCCCGTGACCGAGTCCTTGAACTCCTTCATCCCCGTGCCGAGCGAGCGCCCAATCTCCGGCAGCCGCTTCGCGCCGAAGAGCAAGAGCGCGAGGAGGAGCAGGAGAATGATCTCGCCGGTTCCGATATTCGGCATGGGTCCAAGCGTACCCGGTTTCCGTCGGAGTACGAGCGGAGATTCGATAAGAACCGATGAAGAAGCCCGTCCCGGAGCAGGTCATCCTCGTCACCGGCGCCTCGAGCGGCCTCGGCAGGGGCCGTGGCGCGGCTCGCCGGACAACCTCTTCGAGCCGCTACCCGGCGACCGCCGTGCGCACGGGCGCTTCGACGCACAGTCACGGCGCTCGACAGCGTGGACGGCGCTTCGGCTTTTGCTCCTCGGCGGCGCGCTCGCCGCGACCGCAAGATCCGTTGAAGCAAGCGCCGCCCGGGGCCGTCGGCGAACGATCCTCCGCTAGAATGGAAAGGCAAGTTTGTGCGGGGCGAAAGCCCCGCTATTTCCAGGAAAACGATTCGACTTTGACGGGGGATACGATTACGTGGGACTGCTGAAGCTCGAGAACCTCCACGTCGCACTGGAGGACGGAACGGAGATCGTGAAGGGGGTCGACCTCGAGGTCGGCCTGAACGAGGTGCACGCGATCATGGGGCCGAACGGCTCCGGAAAGAGCACGCTCTCCTACGCGATCATGGGCCACCCGGCGTACGAGATCACCGAGGGGAAGATCTTCCTCGAGGGCGAGGACGTCACCGAGATGGCTGCGAACGAGCGCGCCGAGCGCGGTTGCGGAGCGCGATCAACGCGATCCGCAAGGCGCGCAACGGAGGCGTCGAGAACCCGATCCCGATCCCCGAGTTCCGCAAGGAGCTGCTCGCGATGATGGACCGGCTGAAGGTCAGCCGCGAGCTCGCGTCGCGCTATCTCAACGACGGGTTCTCCGGCGGCGAGAAGAAGCGCGTCGAGATCCTCCAGATGGCGATGTTGAGGCCCCGGATCGGAGTGCTCGACGAGACCGACTCCGGTCTCGACATCGACGCGCTCCGGGTCGTCGCGAGTGGCGTGAACGAGCTGGTCGGCCCCGAGATGGGCGCGCTCGTGATCACGCACTACCAGCGGATCCTCAACTACGTGAAGCCAGATCACGTGCATGTGTTCGTGGACGGTCGCATCGTCGCGTCAGGTGGCGCGGAGCTTGCGGAGCAGCTCGAGGCCGAGGGCTACGATCCGTTCATTCCGGCTGTAGTGGGAAGTGAGGCGTAATGGCCCAGACAGAGACCGAGATCGTCGAGGGGATCGGAAACGATTACCTGATCAAGTACGGCTTCTCCGTCACCGAGGACTACTTCTTCAAGTCCGGCCGTGGTGTCTCGCACGAGCTCGTCGACGCGATCTCGTCCCACAAGAACGAGCCGGACTGGATGCGGAAGTTCCGCCACAAGAGCCTCGAGTACTTCCTGGCGCGGCCGTTGCCCGAGTGGGGCGGCGACCTCAGCGGCATCGACTTCGACAACATCTTCTACTACATCAAGCCGACCGAGAATCAGGCGAATTCCTGGGAGGACCTGCCGGCCGACATCAAGGACACGTGGGACAAGCTCGGCATCCCCGAGGCTGAGAAGAAGTACCTCGCCGGAGTCGGGGCCCAGTACGAATCCGAGGTCGTCTACCACAAGCTGCAGGACGATCTCACCAAGAAGGGGGTGATCTTCCTCGACACGGACACGGCGCTGCGCGAGCACGAGGACGTGTTCAAGCAGTACTTCGGGACGATCATCCCGCAGAACGACAACAAGTTCGCGGCGCTCAACTCGGCCGTCTGGTCGGGGGGCTCGTTCATCTACGTGCCGCCGGGCGTCGAGATCGAGATGCCGCTCCAGGCGTACTTCCGCATCAACGCCGAGAACATGGGCCAGTTCGAGCGGACGTTGATCATCGTTGACGAGGGTGCGTACGTGCATTACGTCGAGGGCTGCACGGCGCCGATCTACTCGACCGACTCGCTGCACTCGGCCGTCGTCGAGATCATCGTCAAGGACGGCGGCCGCTGCCGCTACACGACGATCCAGAACTGGTCGAACAACGTCTACAACCTCGTCACGAAGCGCGCCGTCGCGTACAAGGACGCGACGATGGAGTGGGTCGACGGAAACCTCGGCTCCAAGCTGACGATGAAGTACCCCGCGATCTGGCTCGTAGGCGATCGCGCGCACGGCGAAGTGCTGTCGATCGCGTTCGCGGGCAAGGGTCAGCATCAGGACGCGGGCGGCAAGGCGGTGCACATCGCGCCGAACACCACCTCGGTCATCACGTCGAAGTCGATCTCGAAGAACGGCGGCCGTGCGGGCTATCGCGGCCTGCTCGAGGTGTCGAAGGGCGCCAAGGGCTCCAAGTCCAAGGTCGTCTGCGACGCGCTGATCCTCGACGAGGAGTCGCGCTCCGACACGTACCCGTACATCAAGATCGAGGAAGACGAGGTCGACATCGGCCACGAGGCGACCGTGTCGAAGATCGGCGAGGAGCAGCTCTTCTATCTGATGTCGCGCGGCCTCTCGGAGTCGGAAGCGAGCGCGATGATCGTCAGCGGCTTCGTCGAGCCGATCACGAAGGAGCTTCCGCTCGAGTACGCGGTCGAGATGAACCGGCTGATCCAGCTCCAGATGGAAGGCTCGGTTGGCTAAGCCGGAGGCTCTGGAGGCGTACGGCTCGCTTCCGATGCCCGACACGACCGAGGAACACTGGCGCTTCACCGATCTGCGCGGCTTCGACCCGGAGTCGTTCACCGGGTCGGCGTCGGGCGAGGTCTCGACGCTGCTCGACCTCGACGTCGCGGGCTACGCGACGGTGACGGCGGACGGCATCGACATCTCGCAGGTACCCGAGGGCGTGCGCTTCGAGCCGCTTCCGGAGGACTTCGACCGCCTCTACTCGCTCGTCGGCTGGGACGAGAAGTTCGCGGCGCACAATGCGGCGATGTGGAAGCACGGGTTGCTCGTCGTCGTTCCGAAGGGCGTCCAGCTCGAGAAGCCGCTCTACGTGCGCATCGCCGTCACCGGTCAGACGTTCTGGCGGTTGGTCGTCGTCGCAGAGGAAGGCGCCCGCGCCTCGCTGATCGAGGAGTACGCGTCGCCGGCACGCGATACGGCTGCGTACTCGAACGCGGTGACGGAGCTCTTCATCGAGCCGAGCGCGAAGCTCGAGTACGTCTCGCTCCAGAACCTCTCGAACGAGACCTGGCACTTCGCAAACCACCATGCGCGCGTCGAGCGCGACGGTGAGCTCGACTGGGTCGCCGGAGGCTTCGGCTCGAAGAAGGGCAAGACGCGGATCCAGAACGACCTGAACGGCCGCGGCGCAACCTCGCGCGTGACGGGCGCGTACTTCGGCGACGGCGAGCAGCACCTGGACTACGACACCTTCCAGAAGCACGTCGCCCCCGACTGCGAGAGCGACTTCGCCTTCAAAGGCGCGCTGCGCGACAACTCAACCGTCGTCTGGCGCGGGATGATCCGCGTCGAGCCGGACGCGCAGAAGACGAACGCCTACCAGGAGTGCCGGAACCTGATGCTCTCGCCGACCGCGCACGCGGTTCCGATCCCGGGGCTCGAGATCATGGCGAACGACGTGCGCTGCACGCACGGCGCGACGGTCGGTCGCGTCGACCGCGAGGATCTCTTCTACCTGATGTCGCGCGGTCTCTCCCGCCCCGAGGCGGAACGGCTGATCGTGCGCGGCTTCTTCCAGGACGTGCTCGACCGGATCGAGCTCGAGCCCGTGCGCGACGCCGTCACGGCCGCGCTCGAGGCACGGATTCCGCAGGCGTAGCGCGCAACGCGAGCGGGTTCAGCTGCACGATCTGCGCGTAGGCAGCACGCCGGGTCGCGCGGTCACCGATGCTCCCCAACTCGTACCACGCCCGCCAGTCACGCGGATCCATCCTCACCGCCTGCTCCAGAGTCTCGCGCGCGCGGACGTCCTGACCGACCGCGAGGTACGACTCCGCAAGCAGTCGCCGGGGCTCGGCCGACCACGGCTGCCAGGAACCGGCCGACTGCGCCGACCGAGCAGCGGCAGCCCAGTCACCGTGCTGCGCCGCCCGCGTCGCGTCGGCAAGGGCACGATTGCCGATGCCTGCGGCTGCGGCTGCGGCCACGGCGAGCGCCGACGCGAGAACGAACGCGCGCCGCGCATGCGGCCGGTCTCGAGTCGCGAATGGTCGGCTCGCCGCAAGGATGACCGCGGCGCAGATGAGCGCAGCCACGGTGACCGCCGGAAGCTGCCAGTCCCAATCGAGCGCGGCGTGGGCGAGGAAGGCGACATAAGCCGAACACGCCGTCGCGGCGAGTGGGCTTCTCCTCCTCGCCCCCACCACGAGCGGCAACGTCAGCGCCGCGATCAGGAACGCGAACCCGACCGGCCCGACCTCGGCGAGCGTCTCCAGGTACAGGCTGTGCGCATTCTGGGTGTCGACGAGCACCTTGCGACGCTGCAGCCACGCACCGCTGAAGGTGCCTGGACCCGACCCCAGCAAAGGATGCGCGCGATAGTCGGCAGCCGCTGCTCGCCAGTACGCCGGCCTGTCACCAAGGGCGCCGGCGCCTACGTGCACCGCGCCCCCGACCGCCAGCACGCAGCCTGCAAGGGCGCATGCACGACCGGTACGAAGGCCCAAACGCCAATCGCACAGAAACCGCCACGCGCATGCCCCCTGCGCCGCGGCGAGAAGCGCCACCGTCCCGGCGACGAGCTTCCCGTCGCGGGCGACGAGCTCGGTCGTCGCCTGCACGTCCGATACGTGCGAGCGCCCCGCCAGCCAGACGGAGAGGAGTGGAAGCGGGAACAGCAGCATCGCGCTCAGACCGAGCCGTCGCCTCTGGGGATCCAGCACGAGCCCCGCGGCGAGCCCGACTGCCATCGCGGCCATCGCACCTCGACTCTCGGTGAGCGCGAGCGCGGCGACGAGGGGGACCAGAGCCGTCGCCGCAAGTGCACGGGAAGATCGTGACTCCACGTGCGCGGCCAGCCCGAGCGCGAGCAGGATCCCGATTGCGGCCAGAATCCCGGAGGCATTTGCGTAGCCGAGCGGCTGGAAGAGCAGGCGCCCCTCGTAGGTGCTTGCCTCGATGCGCTCGGGAAGCAGTAGCGAGATGAGGCCCCCACAGCTGACGGCCACGATCCCCGCCAGGACGCCCGCTGCCGCCGCGCGTGCAGTCGACGCGCGAATCGTCACGAGCGCGGCCAGCATCACGGAGAGATAGAGCGCAGCCCGCTCCACCTCCGGGACGGCGTGCGTCGCGGCGCCGGGTCGGAGCGCCTGCACCCCGAGCCAGCCGACGAACGCTGCGAGCGCGATCAGCAGCGACCGGTCGGCACGGCTCAACTCCGAGACCCGCGAACGAAGCAGCGCCGCACACGCGAGCCCGAGCGCGAGGATCGTTCCGGTGCTCCACGTGGTCGCGTAGTAGCCGCCGTTCGACCAGCCGAGCAGGGTCACGGCCGCGGCTGCCGCCGCGAAGGCCGAGATGTCGGGCGTGGACACGGCCCGCGTGGGGGCGGAAACGTGCCGCCCCCACGCCTCGACAGCAGCGATGCTACGGCCCTGTAACACTTCCGGCCGGAGCACAGACGGCGTAGACGACGAAGCCGAGCGTGCCCGTCGAGTTGTTGTCGACGTCGGCCCACCATGCCGTGGTCCCGTCGTTGCCGGACCCGGTTCCGTCACTCGGATAGCTGCTGTTCACAGCCTGATCGCCGGGCGTGCCGCTGTCGCTGACGACGCCGCCCCCGAGCGCATGGAGGGTCGAGCCGCACACTGCCTCGCCTCCGTACTGCGTGTGTGCCGGGAACGGTCCGTATGCCGTCGACACGTACGTCAGGCTCGAGAAGCCTGGCGCGCCTTGGCTGCCCTGCGGTCCCTGAGACCCCGTCGGTCCCGCCGGCCCAGCCGGACCGGTCGGGCCGGCGGTGCCGGCCGGACCCTGCGGGCCCTGAGCGCCCTGCGGCCCAGCCGGACCCCTGCGTAGCACGCCCGCGCCGAAGTCCTCGGCCCGCAATGAGCCGTTCTTCACCTTGCTCGACACGACGGCGCCTGCCTTCAGCTGCGCCGTGCCGACACTCCCCGCGGGCAATACCGTCGCCGCGTAGCCCACGCCTCCCAGCGCGAACAGCAGGGCGATGCCCGCCACGACCGTGGAGGGAGCCGGAAGTCGTACGCCGCGGCGGCGCAGGACCAACCGGCGGATGTGATTCTTGTCCATCCGGACGTCCTTTCTCTCGGATTTGCCGAACGATCGCGACGCTACGGACAGGCGCTCACGTACCGCTCACGTCGGAGGCCGGGCATGCTCAGGACGCGACCCGCGGGCTACGCTTCTTCCGGATGGCTCGCGGCGCAGTCTCCGTACTCGCGGCGGCCGGTGTGATCTCGGTCGTGACCGTGCTCAGCCGGCTCGAAGTCTTTTCCGCGCGCGCGCTCGCCTCGACGCCGGAGTCGCTCGGAGAGGGCCGTGTCTGGCTCCTCGCATCGAGCGCGCTCGTGGCCGACCGGCCGGCCGTCGCGTCGATTGCCGGGTTCCTCGTCGTCGGCATCGCAGCGGTCGCACTCTGCGGCGCGCGGGTGGTCTGGGTTGGCGCCGCGCTCGGTCACGTCTTCTCGGCCGCGATCGTCTACGCCGCCCTCGATGCGTCGAGCTTCAGCGGCGTCGCGCGGGTCCCCGACTACGGCACGTCGGCGATCATCGCCGCCTGGATCGGCGCGATCGCGTGCGTCCTGTGGCTCCGCGGTCGGCGCGCGCAGGCAGTTGCGCTCTGCGTCGTGTCCGGCCTACTCGGGTGGTTCTTCAAGGGACAGCTGACGGTGCTCGACACCGAGCACGCTGTAGCGCTGGCGATCGGCGCAGGGATGGTGTTGTGTCGGCCTCACGCCGGCCTAGTAGTAGATCGTGCGCGTCAAGTGATGCGGCAGTTGCGACTTGTGGAACGGCACCCAGAGCCGGGCGTCGATCTGCGGCACGATCACCCGCAGCTCGGGCGGGCGCAGCTCGTTGACGCGGTCGCACAGCAGCGCGGTCGCGTAAATCGTATGCGCACGGAGCTCGACCTCCCACGCTGATCCCGCCTCGATCGGCTCGCCGCGCACGATCGCACGGTCGAGGTCTTCCGAAGCACGTTCGAGAAGCTGCCGTCGTACTTCGCGACATTCGTCTCGCCGACCTCTCGCAGGATCGCGGCCCGCTCGTCGAGCATCTGCAGCTCGCTCGTGCCGTCTCGCAATAGCTGCCGCAGATCGTCGGCCGTGACCGACTGGAGCCAGGAGCCGTCGAGAACCGGGACGCCTTCTCCGAGTGCACGATGCAGCGCGACGTGGAGCCCATCGGCATCGGCGTACGCGCGTCCGTCGACCACGAGATCCCACCGCTGCCGGGTCTCGAAGTCCGTGTAGGCGACGTTCAACGATGCGGCCACGAGCACGAAGTCGGCGATCTCTTCGCGCGAGCCGTCGAGCCGTACCGGCAGCATCTGGGCCGGCTTCGGAAGCTCCTCGTACGCGAGCCAGGCCGCCACGTCCGCGAGCCGCCCGAGGTCGGTCCGGACGTCGCGCGAGCCCTCGATCACCGGCTGCACGGAGTCGAGCACCGGATTCTCCCTGGGCTCGAGCACCTCCGGTGAGCCTAACGAAGGCGAGATCGGGCACGGATCTCATCCAGAACTTAGAGGAGCCTGCACAATGCAGGGGAGAGCCAGCTACGAGGGGAGACCGACGTGAATCCGGCCGAGTTCAGCGAACGGCTCGAGCAGGCGCTCTTCGAGATCAGGCGTGTCATCGCCGGTCAGGACCAGATGCTCGAGCGCGTGCTCGTCTGCCTCCTCGCGCAGGGCCACCTGCTGATCGAGGGGGTGCCCGGCCTCGCGAAGACCCTGACGATCAAGACGACCGCCGGGGTGCTAGGCGGGACGTTCGCGCGTGTGCAGTTCACGCCCGACCTCGTCCCGTCCGACCTCGTCGGCACGCGCGTCTACCGGCCCGATCAGGGAACGTTCGAAACGGAGCTCGGCCCCGTCTTCTGCAACTTCCTGCTCGCCGACGAGATCAACCGCGCGCCGGCAAAGGTGCAGTCGGCGCTGCTCGAGGTGATGCAAGAGCACCAGGTGACGATCGCGCACACGACGTACCCGGTGCCGGACCCCTTCCTCGTGATGGCGACGCAGAACCCGATCGAGTCCGAGGGCACCTACCCGCTGCCGGAGGCACAGGTCGACCGCTTCATGCTCAAGATCCTCATCGACTACCCCGAGCACGACGAGGAGCTCACGATCGTCCAGCGGCAGCTCGTCGCGCCGCCCGAGCTCCGCGAGGCGCTGAGCCTCGACGAGCTCCTAGCTCTCCAGAAGGCCGTCCTGGACATCTACGTCGACCCGTCGCTCGTCAGCTACTCCGTCCAGCTCGCGACGGCGACGCGCAACCCGGCCCGCGTCGGCCTTCCCGAGCTCGAGGAGTTCGTCGCGTTCGGCGCGAGCCCGCGCGGGCCGATCAGCATCACCCAGTCGGCGCGCGCACTCGCGCTCGTGCGTGGCCGCGACTACGTGACATCGGAGGACGTGCGAGCGCTCGCCAAGGACGCGCTCCGCCACCGGCTCGTCCTCAGCTACCAGGCACTCGCGGAAGGAGTCAGCCCCGACTCGATCCTCGACAAGGTTCTCACTGCCGTGCCCGTGCCGGAGGTGAGCCTCACGCGGCCGAGCCTCGCGTGAACGTCGGGCGGCTGCTGCGCTCGACCGCGCCGGAGCGCCCCGGGCCGGGGCCGCTGCCGGCCGAAGCCCTTCGCGCGCTGCAGATCGAGGTCGGACGCCGTCTGCACGGAATGCTCGCCGGCGACTACCGGTCGTCGCACTACGGCGATGGAGTCGAGCTCGCGCAGGTACGGCCGTACGTGCCCGGCGACGACGTCCGCCGCATCGAGTGGAACGTCACAGCGCGAACCGGCGAGCCGCACGTGCGCGTCAACCTCGCCGAGCGCGTGCTCGTCACCTGGCTGCTGCTCGACACGTCACCGTCGATGCAATTCGGGACCGGCGACCGGCGGAAGGCCGACGTCGCCGACGGTGTCGCGATCGCGGTCGGGCACGTCGCGACGCGGCGCGGGAACCGGCTCGGCGTGCTCACGTTCGGCGACCGCAAGCCCGTGACGCTGCCGCCACATCAGGGCCGCGCCGGCCTGCTCGGCCTGCTCGAGGCGCTTCAGCGCGAGCCGGAGCAGGAGCAGGTCGGCGCCACCTCGCTGGGCGACGCGCTCCGCCGCACTGCGGCCGTCGCGCGCCAGCGCGGGCTCGTCGTGATCGTCTCCGACTTCCGCGGCCCGCTCGACTGGCGGAAGCCGCTTCTCGAGGTGATGAACCGTCACGACGTGCTTGCCGTCGAGATCCGGGACCAGCGCGAGCAGGCACTTCCCGATGTCGGCGACCTCTGGCTCGTCGACCCGGAGACCGGTCGCGAGGTTCGTGTCGACACGCGCAGCCGCACCCTGCGCGAACGGTTCGCGGAGGCTGCCGCTGAGGAGCGAACCGGTGTGGCGCGCGTGCTCTCGGCACTCGGCGTCCCGCACGGGGTGCTATCCACCACAGGCGACTGGCTGCGGGCGTTCGCCGCGTTCCTGGGAACGCGCCGTTGAGCTTCGAGCGTCCGCTGGCGCTGATTGCGCTGATCGCGATCCCGGGGCTCGTTGCGCTCTGGTATCTCCAGGAGCGCCGCCGCGCGGCCGATGCCGCGCGCTTCTCGACGACGGCGTTGATCCCGAACCTGATTCCGCACGCGCTGGGCCGCCGCAGGCTCATCCCTCTTGGGCTCCTGCTCCTCGGGCTCACGGTGCTGATCATCGGAACCGCGCGGCCGCACGCGAACGTGAGCGTGCCGCGCAAGGAGGCGACGATCGTGCTCGCCGTCGACATCTCGCGCTCCATGACCGCAACCGACGTGCGTCCGACGCGGCTGGCCGCGGCTCAAAGCGCCGCCGATGCGTTCCTCTCGAAGGTCCCGAAGGAATACAGCATCGCGATCGTCGGCTTCGGCACGCGCGCGTACGTCGCATTGCCGCCGACGACCGACCGCGCGCTCGCGCACGCCGCGCTGGCCTCGCTCAACCCGAGCGAGGGAACGGCGATCGGCGACGCCGTCCTACTCTCGGTGCGGCTCGGGACGAAGCAGAGGACGAGCGACGGCGTCGTACCGCCGACGTCGGCGCTCCTCATCTCCGACGGCACCCGCGACGGCGGCCAGACCGCGCCGCTCGCCGCCGCGCGCCGCGCCCGTGTAAGCCACATTCCCGTCTCGACCGTGCTGGTCGGCACCGCCAACGGCGTCGTCACGAACAAGCTCGTCGGCGGCTACGAGGAGCGCATCCGCGTCCCACCGAGCCCCGGAACGCTCGAGCAGATAGCGAAGACGAGCGGCGGCCAGTTCTTCCGCGCCCGCACCACCGCCGCACTGACCCAGGTCTACAAGAAGCTCGCGGCCCGCATCGGGCACAAGACGCAGAACCGCCAGATCACCGATCTCTTCGCCGGCGGCGCGATGGTGCTGCTCCTCGCCGGCGGCGGCCTCTCGGCCCTCTGGTTCCGGAGGGCGGTGCCGTGAGACGGACGCTGATCCTCGCTGCCGTCGCGTCAGCCTTCGCCGTGACGGCGGCGACAGCCGGCGCGACGAACGAGTGCCGCGGGCTCATGGTCTGCGTTCCCGTCGTGGGCCCGTGGGTCTCGACCGGCGCGGGTCAGGTCGAGTTCCAACTCTCGTGTCCGCGCCGCTACATCGTCGGCGGGCTCGATGCCGAGCTCTCCAGCCGCGGCATCGAGATCGGGTTCGTCGGCGCACTCGGGAGTCCTGTGAACCCGGGGATCACGACGGCGAAGGAGGCCGTCTTCCTGGGCCGGCACGTGCGCGGGCGCGACCGCGCACCGAGCTTCCGGCCGCTCATCGGCTGCGTGCCGGCGCAGGGCGGAGGCCGCCGCTCGCCGACCGCGTATCACGCCTTCCCACCTGTAAAGCCGACTGTCCGCCAGGTGAAGACGGTCCGGGTTCGGCCCGGCGCCACGACGTCCGCGATCGCACGCTGCCCGAAGGCGCAGCGTTTCGTGTACGCGACGCACGCCGTCGCGTTCTACGGCTCGACCCCGCCCACAGCGGCGGTCGTCAAGGCGGTCACCGTACGCCAGCGCGTCGCCGCCGGTGTCGTGAAGTTGCGCATTCGCGCGACGCGCGCGATCGCGCAGACGCCGACCATCGTGCAACTCGACCTGCTCTGCGTGCCTCGATGACGTTCTCCCATCCGCTCCTGCTGCTCACACTGCTCGTGATTCCCGCGGGCCTCGCGCTCTATCGTCTGATCGTCGCCCGGCGGCGCATGCGCTACGCGGTTCGCTACACGAACGTCGACGTGCTCGCGGCCGTCGTCGCCGCTGGACGGCCGTGGCGGCGCTGGGTCGCCGCCGGCGCGTTCCTACTCGCTCTCGCCACCCTCTGCGTCGCCGTCTCGCGACCGCATATGCACCGGATGGTCGCGAGCGACAACGCGACGGTGATCCTCGTGCTCGACGTGTCCGGATCGATGCAGGCGCAGGACGTGAAGCCAACGCGGCTGGTCGCGGCGCAGAAGGCGCTGCACGCGTTCCTCGAGAAAGTGCCGCCGCGGCTCAAGATCGGCCTCATCCTCTTCGCGGGCGAAGCCGAGGTCTCGACGCCGCCGACGACCGACCACGCGCTCGTCTCAGAGGCGATCGACCAGACCGATTTCTTCCGCGGCTTCGGTGGCACCGCGATCGGCGATGCGATCGCGCTCGCCGTGCAGGTCGGCCTTCGCTCGGTCGGCGTGCAGGGAGAGTCGGTGTCAGCACTGCAGCCGGCGCGCTCGCTCGCCGCCTACAGGCCGACGGCGGCGAAGCCCAGACGGTCCGCGAGCACGCTCGTCTCGATCCTCTTCCTCTCGGACGGCCACCAGACACGCGGCATCCTCCGACCGCTCCAGGGCGCCGCGAAGGCTCGCGCGGCGGGGATCCCCGTCTACACCGTCTCACTCGGAACGACCGGGAACACGACGCTCAGGGGCTTCCCGGGGGGCTTCCCGGGCGTCGGAGGTGGAGGCGGCGGGTTCGGGTTCGGCCGGCGCGGCCTCTCGCCGGACCCGAAGACGCTGAAGGCGATCGCCGACGACACCGGCGGCAAGTTCTACCGCGCGAAGTCGGCGGGAGCGGTCGCAGACGCGTATCGCTCGCTCGGCTCCAAGCTCGGCCGGAAGCCGGGCAAGACCGAGGTCACTGATCTGTTTCTGGCCGGTGGTGCAATCTTTCTCGTGCTCGCAGGCGTGCTGTCGTCGCTCTGGTCGCCGCGGTTGCCCTGATTGGGCGTCCGCGTCGCGGCCGCCTGGATCCGACGGCATCGCGCGTACGGCGCCTAGGAAAACGTCTCGTAGAGGATGCGAAGGCGGGAGATGAGGCCGTCCCGCTCTTCGAGGTACAGCTCGCCCGCCGGACGCTCCGGCTCGTTCATCCAGGCGTAGACCGCCGTGCCGTCCGCCGTGCCGTCGCCTCGGTCCTCGATCACAAGGAGCCCGTCGTCGGGCGGCATTGTGCGGTACGCCTCCGCGATCGCCTCGCGGCCGTGAAACGGGCCGACGGGGATGCCGACGAACTCGAGGTCGGCGTCCTCGGTCATCAGCTCGATCATCGGAATCCAGTCGCCGGTGCGCACGCCGACGTTGAAGTTCTCGACGTGGCGCGAAAGCAGGTCGTTCACAACGGGAGTCTCCCGAATTCTCCTCGGCCGCCGCAAACGGACATGACCCGGTGTCAGACACCGTTGAGAAGTCGTCACACTTTCGTGACGAACGACCCAGCGTCCACGCCGGGCGGCGGAAAACCTGAATACATCGTCTGCGCCCAAAAGGCGTAGCCCTTGTGTCAGACACCAAGCGGCAATTTCGCCGCCGTCGTCAGGCGCGTGCCAGCGGCTTGTACTTGATCCGGTGCGGCTCGAGTGCTTCGGCGCCGCGGGTCTCGGTGACCCAGTCGGCGTACTCGCCCCAGCTTCCCTCGAACCACGTGGTCTGCGAGTCGCCCTCGAAGGCGAGGATGTGCGTCGCTACACGGTCGAGGAACCAGCGATCGTGCGTGATGACGACGGCGCAGCCGGCAAACTCGAGCAGCGCATCCTCGAGCGAACGAAGCGTGTCGACGTCGAGGTCGTTGGTCGGCTCGTCGAGCAGCAGCACGTTGCCGCCGCTCGCAAGCAGCTTTGCGAGATGCACCCTGTTTCGCTCGCCGCCCGAGAGGTCGCCGACGCGCTTCTGCTGGTCGCCGCCCTTGAAGTTGAACCACGAGACGTACTGTCGAGAGTTCACCTCGCGCTTGCCCAGGACGATGATGTCCTGGTCGCCGCTGATCTCCTTCCAGACGGTGTTCGCCGGATCGAGGTCGCCGCGGGACTGATCGACGTACGCGAGCTTCACCGTGTCGCCGACGCGAAGGACGCCGCCGTCCGGCGCCTCCTCGCCCGCGATCATCCGGAAGAGCGTCGTCTTGCCGGCCCCGTTCGGGCCGACGACGCCGACGATGCCGGCAGGCGGCAAAGAGAACGTCAGATATTCGACGAGCAGCTTGTCGCCGAACCCCTTCTGGACGCCGTCTGCCTCGATCACGACGTCGCCCAGGCGCGGTCCCGGCGGGATGTGGATCTCGACCTTGTCGAGCTTCACGTTCTGCTCCTCTGCGAGCATCTGCTCGTACGCACCGAGACGCGCCTTTGACTTCGCGTGCCGCGCGCGCGGGCTCATGCGCACCCATTCGAGCTCCCGGGCGAGCGTGCGGCGCCGCGCCGACTCCTGCTTCTCCTCGACGGCGAGCCGCTCCTGCTTCTGCTCGAGCCACGACGAGTAGTTGCCCTGGAACGGAATGCCGCGGCCGCGGTCGAGCTCGAGGATCCAGCCCGCCACGTTGTCGAGGAAATACCGGTCGTGCGTGACCGCGACGACGGTGCCCTTGTACTCGGCGAGGAAGCGCTCGAGCCACGCGACCGACTCCGCGTCGAGGTGGTTCGTCGGCTCGTCGAGCAACAGCAGATCAGGCGACGACAGCAGAAGGCGGCACAACGCGACGCGGCGGCGCTCGCCCCCCGAGAGCGTCGCGACGTCGCGGTCACCTTCCGGCGTGCGCAGCGCGTCCATCGCATGGTCGATGTGCTCGTCGAGCTGCCACGCGTCCGCCCGGTCGATCGCGTCCTGCACCTTCGCCTGCTCGGCGAGCAGCGTGTCGTAGTCGGCGTCGGGCTCGGCGAACTTCGCAGAGATCTCGTTGAAGCGGTCGAGCAGGTCGCGCAGCGGGCGAACGCCGTCCTCGACGTTGCCGCGCACGTCCTTCTCGGGATCGAGCCAGGGCTCCTGCTCGAGCAGCCCGACCGTGGCGCCCGGCGCGAGCTCGGCGACCCCGGAAGACGGCTCCTCTTTCCCGGCCATGATCCGTAGGAGCGTCGACTTGCCGGCGCCGTTCGGGCCGAGGACGCCGATCTTCGCCCCGGGAAAGAACGAGAGCGAGATGTTCGCCAGAACCTGGCGGTCGGGCCCGTAGAACTTGTCGGCCCGGTACATGGTGAAGATGTATTCGCTGCTCATCGCGGGCCACGGTACCCGAATGTCCTTTCGAACAAGGCGTAAGCTCGCCGGTGTGGCCGGCTGCTGCTCTCCGACCGACTACCGCAGGCTCTTCAGCCGCAAGTACGCCTCGCGCGACGCGATGCGCTACCGCAAGCGCGGGCTGACGGGATCGTCACGCGCCCTCGTCGCGCTCGCAGGGGACGTGCGGGGCGCGAGCGTGCTCGACGTCGGCGGCGGCATCGGCGCAATCGAGCTCGAGCTGCTCGCAGGGGGAGCGGAGCGAGCGACGAACGTCGAGCTGTCCGGCGGCTACGAAGAGGCGGCTGCCGAGCTGCTGGCCGAGCGCGGCGTCGAGGAGCGCGTCGCCCGTCGCATCGGTGACTTCGTCACCGATGGAAACGAAATCGAGCCGCACGACATCGTCGTCATGCACCGTGTGATCTGCTGTTATCCGGATGTCGACGCACTCGTCGGCAGCGCGGCGGCACATACGAAGGAGCGCCTGCTCGTGACATACCCGCAGGAGCGCGTCTGGACGCGAGCCGGCCTGCGCGCGATCAACCTTTGGCTGCGCGTCTCGCGCTGCGGTTTTCGCGCCTACGCGCATCCGGTGGCGCGAATCGTCGGCGCCGCGGAAGCCGAAGGGCTCCGGCTCGAGCGCCGGGAGCGGCACGGCCTGTTCTGGGAATCGGCCGCCTTCGCCCGCTAGCGCAGGATGCCCGTGTGTCCGAGCGAGTAGCGGCCGGGCTGCGGCCACACGCAGAGCCCGTGCGGGCCCGCGCCCACCGGAATCTTCGCGAGCAGCCTGCCGTCTTTCGTGCTGATCGCGTAGACCACCCGACTCCAGCGGCCGGACAGCCACAGCACGTTGCCGTCGGCCGAGACGTTTCCCATATCCGGGCTGCCGCCTCCGGGGATGTGCCACGTGTGCACGATTCGCCGCGTCCTGAACGAGACGACGGAGATCGACCCCGCGCCGCGATTCGTGACGTACAGGTAGTGCGCGTCGCGACTCGGATAGAGCCCGTGCGCGCCGGCGCCGGTCGGAATGAAGCGCAGAACGCGCATCGCGTCGCCGTCGACCAGCCAGACGCCGTTCGCCATCATGTCGGCGACGTAGAACACGCGGCCGTCGGGTGAGAGCTTCACATCCTGTGGAGCCGCACCCGACCGCAGCGTGAGCACTCGGACGACACGTTCCCGCGCGACGTCGACCTTGAGCAGCTGTCCGGAGAACTCGCAGCTCGCGATCGCGTAGGCCCCGTCGGCGGAGAAGTCCATGTGGTCGACGCCCGCGCACGGCACCGCGAGCGAGTGCTCGAGCTTGAACGTGTGGGCGTCGCGGAAGTCGAGCCTGTGAAGGCGCTCCGCTACGACGATCGCGTACCTGCCGTTCGGCGTGAAGTACATGTTGTAGGGGTCGTCGACCGGAATCGTCGCGCCGGGCTTGCCTGTGTTCGGGTCGATCGGCGTCAAGGTGTTGCCGGTGTCATTTGTGACGTAAAGCGTCCTCAGGTCGTACGCCGGAACGACGTGCTGCGGCAACCCGCCCACCGAGAAATGCTCGACGACCTTGAACGTCCGCTGGTCGATCACGTCGACGGTGTTGCTGTCGCTGTTCGGCACGTAGACGTAGGGCTTCGCCGAGCGAACGACGGAGCTGAGGTTCCCGACCGCGTCCGCCGCGTAGACGTTCCGCCTGTCGACGAGCGGCGGTACACCCGCGGCGCCGGCGAGGACGCGCGCAGCGCCTTGCGGGACGAGCTCCGAGATCGAGCTGACCGTGCCGACGGCGCTGCGGCCTCCGGCGACCAGGATCCCCCGCAGATCGGAGACCGCCGCCAGGTCCGACAGCGGCTCCGCGAAGCGGCCGGCAGGAACGACGCGTCGCTTCGCCACATCGACCGCGGCGATCTCGGGCGTCGGCGTGCCAACGGCTCCGCCCTTGCCGCCAATCACGTAGGCGACCCCGGCGAACGTCGCCGCCGCCGCGTGCGTGGTCGGCACGGGGAGACGGCCGACGAGCGCGACGCGACGAGCAGCGGGTGTGTAGGCGTACACCGCATCGCTCGCGGCGCCCGACTCGAGCGAACCGCCGGCGACGATCACGCGGCCCGCCACCGCGGTCACGGCTGCATACCGGAGCGCGTGCGGGAGATGCGCGACGACCCTCGAGTGACCGCCGGGGGTGAACGCCACGATCGTGTCGAGCCAGCGCGTGCCGGTGTAGCCGCCGACGACGTACGCTGTTCGGCCGACAACCGCCGCACCGGAGTCGGAGCTCGCCGCCGGCAGCCGTCCGACCTGCTGTGCCGCTCCCTGGCGCGGGTCGACCATCAGGATTCCGTCGAGCTGCGTTGTGCCGTTTCCGCCGCCGAAGAGGTACGTCAGCCGGCCGATCGTCGCAGCCGCCGCATCGTGCAGCGCGCCCGGCAGCCGGCCGACGCGCCGCGCGCCGGCGCGGGTCACGGTGACGATCTCGGCGGTCGACACGTCCGACGCGTTCAGACCGCCGAGGAGCACGGCGCCCCCGCCGAATTGTGCGGCAGCCGCATCCTGGACCGAAGCCGAAAGCTGCCCGGCAGCCGTGGGAACGAGTCTGCGCGGCGCGGCGATCTGCGCGGGCGGATCGACTGCCCGCATCGCGGTCGTTTCGGTCGTCGAACCCCGATGCGCGCCGCCGCACCCGACGAGCAGGAGGATCGGCGCAACCACGAGCAGCCTCCCCCGCATCAGGGCGATGCTGCCACCGTGCCCGTGAACGAAACGTGAACGGCCCGTGGCTAGCATTTCGGGCATGCGCCTCCTCCTCGTCATGCTGGCCGCACTTGCGCTCGCACCCGCCGCGTCGGCCTGGACGACGCTCGCAACCGGCGTGCAGAACATCGTCGTCCCGTCGATGATCGTCACGCAGGCGGGTACCGAGCTCGTCTCGTGGGAGTCTCCCGTCGCCGGGACGATCTCGATCTCGCGCAACCGTGCATCCGCGAAGACGCTCGTCAGCGGCGACCCGATCGCAGGCCGGACGCAGCTCGTGCAGCAGCCGACCGGTGCAATCCAGCTGTACTTCCCGAACGGGCAAGGCGTTGCGCGCATGACGTCGAGCGACGACGGACAGACCTGGACCGGGCCGGTGCAGACGCAGTCGCACACCGTCGGCGGGGTGATGGCCGCAGCCGTGGCGCCTGACGGGACGCCGTATTTCGCGCAGGACGGCACGGGCTTCGTCAATGTCTTCCGAGGTCTGAACGGCGAGACGGTGAAGAACGTCTTCCAGCGCTGCTGCGGCTACGCGGAGTCGCTTGCCGTCGACACCGCCGGTCTCGTGCAAATCGCGTTCTACTCGAACGCAGATCCGGACGGCACCTTCCTGTACGAACGTCTCGCCGCCGATCTGAGCGTCGCGGGCTCGACGGCGCTCAAGCCGACGGCACCTCACAACGACCGCGTCCCGCTCGTCGCCGACCGCGCGGGCAACACGTTCATGGCGTGGCCGCCCGGCTACCCGGAGGCGACGACCCTAACCGTCGTCCCGTTCCGCGGCGGCGCCCCGGCCGGTGACGGCGTCGCGTTCCGCGGTCCGTTCACCGGGGGCGACCCGCACGCCGCACTCGCCGTCGATACGCAAGACCGCGTCTGGACTGTGTGGACGGGCGCCGGCGCGGTGCATGTCGCCCGCTCGCGCACCTACGGCCAACACTTCGGCGCGATCGTCTCGGCTCCCGTTCCTGCCGGCACCGCGTATCAGGTGTCGGCAGCGGCCCTGCCGGGCGAGCCCGGAGCTGCCGACGTGATCGTCAACCTCGGCTCGTCGCTCGTCGAGCAGCAGCTGAAGCCCGGCCTGTCGGTGCACGTCAGCAAGAAGACGAAGGTGGTCGGCAAGAAGAAAGTCGTGTCGCGCTGGGCACAGGCGCTCGACGACGGCTTCGGTGTGCCGACCGCGACGTTTCGGATCGGCGGGCGCACAATCCATGCCGACGCTCAGGGCAAGGCCAGGGTGCCGCCGGGCTCAGGGAAGGCTGCGGCGCCCGGCTACACCGGCGCGGCGTTCCACGTGCGGTAGCCCGTACCATGGATAGATGGCCGTAACTGCAAGCCAGAAGAAGCTCGACGCCCGGGCGATCCGCGCCGACTTTCCCATATTCGAGCAGCTGATCCACGGCAAGCCGCTGGCTTTCCTGGACTCGGCGGCAAGCGCGCAGAAGCCGCGCCAGATGCTCGAGGCGATGACCGAGTTCTATTCGACCTCGTACGCGAACGTGCACCGGGGTGTCTACGTCCTCGCCGAGCGCGCGACCGCGGCGCTCGAGAGCTCGCGCGAGAAGGTACGGGCCCTCCTCAACGCACCCGACGCCCGGGAGATCATCTTCGTCCGCAACGCGACCGAGGCGATCAACCTCGTCGCGTACTCGTGGGGCCTGAGCAACCTCGGCCACGGCGACGTGGTCGTCGTCAGCGAGCTCGAGCACCATTCGAACTTCGTTCCGTGGCAGTTCATCGCGGGCAAGACCGGAGCCCAGCTCGCGATGATCCCCCTCACCGACGAGGGCGAGCTCGACCTCTCGGGGCTCGACAAGATCGCGGCGAAGGGAAACCTGAAGGTTGTCGCGACGACGCTCGTCTCGAACTCGCTCGGCACGATCAACCAGATCGACCGGCTCGTGGCCTGGGCGCACGACCAGGGCGCAATCTTCGTCTGCGACGCGGCGCAGGCGGCGCCTCACATGGCGATCGACGTCCAGGCGCTCGGCGTCGACTTCCTGGCGATTTCCGGGCACAAGATGTGCGGCCCGAGCGGCGTCGGCGCGCTCTGGGGTCGAAGCGAGCTGCTGCTCGCGATGGAGCCCTTCCTCACCGGCGGCCACATGATCAGCTCGGTGCGCTTCGACCGGACGACCTGGGGCGAGCTGCCGCACAAGTTCGAGGCCGGCACCGCGCCGATGGCAGAGGCGGTCGGCTTCGGCGCGGCGATCGACTACCTGCAAGGTGTCGGCTTCGACGCGATCGCGGCGCACGAACACGAGCTCGCCGCCTACGCGCTCGACCGGCTCGGCGAGGTGGAAGGCATCACGCTGTATGGCCCGCCCGCAGACCGCCGCGCGGGCATCGTCTCGTTCAACATCGACGGGATCCATCCGCACGACGTGGCGCAGATCCTCGACATGCAGGGCGTCGCGATCCGCGCCGGGCATCACTGCTGCCAGCCGCTGATGCAGAAGCTCGGCGTCGCCGCGACGAACCGGGCGAGCTTCTACCTCTACACCGTGCAGGAGGAGATCGACCAGCTCGTCGAAGGGCTGCACACCGTCCGTAAGGTGTTCGCATGAGTTCACTCACGTCACCGGGTCGGGTCTGGCGCCGCGATCCATCGGCCGGGCGGACGAGGATAGTACGAATGGGTACGGACTCGGCCGACCGGCCCTCGGAGCGTGGCGTCAGCGTCGGCAGCCTTTCGCGGAGCGCCGCTCCGCGGCGCGGGAGCGAAAGGCGGCCGGTGGCGTGAGCGAGTTCGACCAGATGTATCGCGAGGTGATCCTGGACCACTACAAGAATCCGCGCGGGCACGGCGTCATGGAGAACGCCGACGCGGAGGCCGAGGGACAGAACCCGCTCTGCGGCGACGAGGTATCGATCTACGTCGCGTTCGCGGAGGACGGCGAGACGATCGACGAGGTGAAGTTCTCCGGGCGCGGCTGTGCGATCTCGCAGGCCGCGACGTCGATGCTCACCGAGATGGTGAAGGGGAGGACGGCGACCGAGGTCGGAGTCCTCGCGAAGGAAGAGCTCCTCGAGGAGATCGGCATCCCGCTCACGCCGGTGCGGCTCAAATGCGCGGTGCTCGGCCTGACGACGTTGAAGGTCGCGCTCCACAAGGCGAAGGGCACACCCTTGCCCGACGGCCTCGCAGGCTTCGACGAGCTCGAACTGTTCTAGTGGCCGATGTGGAGGTCGCACCGGCGGACGAGTTTCCGCCGGGCTCGATGAAGCTCGTCACTGCGGGCCCAGGCGTCTACGTCGGCGTCTACAACTGCGGCGGAAATCTGTACGCAATCGAGGACCGCTGCTCGCACGACGACGGGCCCCTTTGCGAGGGCGAGTGGGACGTGGAGACCTGCACCGTCGTATGCCCGCGACACGGCTCCGCGTTCGAGCTCTCATCCGGCCGGCCGCTGTCCTTACCGGCCTTCCAGCCGGTCGAGACGTATCCGGTGAAGATCGTCGACGGCGTCGTGCGCGTTGAGCTCCCCTCCTGACCCTCGAGAGCGCTGCTGGCCGGCGACGGACCCGGCCTACGTCGCCTACCACGACGAGGAGTGGGGCCGGCCGGTACTCGACGAGCACGGCCTGTTCGAGCGCTTCTGCCTCGAGGGCTTCCAATCGGGCCTCTCGTGGCTGACGATCTTGCGCAAGCGAGAGAACTTCCGCAGCGCGTTCGCAGGCTTCGACCCCGATCTCGTCTCGCGCTTCACCGAACGTGACGTGCAGCGGCTCCTCGGCGACGCGGGGATCGTCCGGCACCGCGGCAAGATCGAGGCGGCGATCGCGAACGCGCGCGGCGTGCTCGAGCTGCGGAACGCGGGCACGCCCCTGCACGAGCTCGTGTGGTCGTTCGCTCCGGAGGGCTACGCCGCGCCGCAGACGGCCGCCGACTGGCACGCGCAGACGCCGGAGTCGAAGGAGCTCTCGAAGCAGCTGAAGGCCGCCGGCTTCCGGTTCGTCGGGCCGACGACGGTCTGGGCGTCGATGCAGGCGTGCGGCATCGTCAACGACCACCTCACGACCTGTTGGGTTCGGGACGAGGTGGAGCAGCTCAGGACTCGAGCAGTCGCTTCAGGCGCTCGAAGTCCTTCCTGAACTGCTTCTCGGCCCGGCGGGCCATGATCCCGGCGGCGAAGCCGGGCAGCATGCCCGCGTCGCCTTCGCCGGTCACCCTCAATCTCGTCCCGCCGCCACTCGGCTCGAGCTCGTGTTGCACGCTGAAGGGGACCGGGCTGTCGAGCGCCCGGAGCGTAAAGAGCCGTGACGGCTCGTACTCCTCGATCTCGAGCGTGGTGTGCAGCTCACGGCCGAGCATGTGCCTGGACTCGCGGATTCGACCGCCCGTGCGCGGCTCGCCGTCGAGCTCGGCCGAGTGCACGCCCGACTGCCAGGACGGCAGATTCGAGACGTCGGTCAGGTACGCGAAGACCTCCTCCGGGCTCCGCGCGATCTCGACGACGACCTCGGCGTGCACACGCGCAAGGATAAGCGCGGTACGCTCTTCGGGTGCGCCGGATCGCACTCGTCGCGGGCGCCGTGCTCGCAATCGCCGCATCGCTCGGGTTCGCGACACGTGGCGGCAGCGGCGGTGAGGCGCGCGCGGGCGCCGCCCCGACGTGGAACGACGTCGCGCCCGTGTTCGCCGAGAAGTGCGCCGGTTGCCACACGACAGGCGGCGTGGCCCCGTTCTCGATCCGCTCTCCGCAAACCGCCCGGGCGTTCGCGCCCTTCATCCTCCGGCGAACCCAGAACGGCACGATGCCGCCGTGGATGCCGGGTACCGACTCGCCGGCATTCACCGGCACCTCGGTGCGAGTCCTGACGCCGGCGGAGAAGGATCTCATCGCGCGCTGGGCACGCGGCGGCGCAAAACTCGGAGACGGCCGTCCGATTCCGGCTGCCGCCGGCGGCGGCACCGCTCCGGGGACGACCCTGATCCTGACACCGGCGCGCTCCTACACACCGCACGCGACGGCAGGAGCGACGGACGACTACCACTGCACGCTGCTCGACCCGAAGCTCTCGCAGGACATGTTTGTCACCTCCGCCGCGGTGCAGCCGCAGCGCGGGACGATGGTGCACCACGTCATCCTCTTCGAGGCCGCCGGCGACAACGCCGCCGAGGCACGGCGCCTGAACGCCGTGTCGGGCGGCAAAGGCTGGACCTGCTTCGGCGGGCCGGGATTGACGGAGACCCGCGCGTCGGCCGGAAACATCGCGAGCGACCGGCTCGGCTCGCCCCAATGGATCAGCGCCTGGGTGCCGGGGCACACGACCAACGACCTGCCACAAGGCACCGGCGTCCTGCTCCACAAGGATGCCCTCGTCGTGATGCAGGTGCATTACAACCTCATGCACCCGATGCACGGCATGCGCATGGACGACCGCTCGCGCGCGGTGCTCAAGGTCGTCCCCGCGGCCGGCTCGCAGCTGACGCCACTTGACACGTTCCTCGCTCCCGCGCCGGTCGAGCTGCCGTGCCCGGCAGGCGTGAAGTCCGCGCTCTGCTCGCGCGATACGGCCTTCCGCGACGAGGTGCGCAAGTACGGCCAGGATTCCGCATACATTTCGATCGGCCTGCTCTACCTCTGCAAGAAGACCTTGGCCGACTACCCGCAGCAGGTCGGCGCCGCGACCGACGTGTCGACGTCGTGCGACCGTACCGTCAACCGGCCGATCCGCATCTACGGCGTCGCGGGCCACATGCACCTGCGCGGCTTCGACATCCGCATCGAGCTGAATCCCGGTACGGCGCGGGCGCGGACACTGCTGCACATCCCGCGGTGGGACTTCCACTGGCAGGACGCGTACTACCTCGAGCAACCGGTCGACGCAGAGCCGGGTGACACGATCCGCGTCACGTGCCGCTTCGACAACTCGCGCGGCGCGCAGCCCGTCGTGAACGGCAAGCGCCTGGCGCCGCGCTACGTGCTGTGGGGCGAGGGCACGACCGACGAGATGTGCCTCGGCCTGCTGCAGGTCGCGACGAGATAGTGGTCGACGACCGGGTGCGTGCCGTCCTCGAGCGCCTCGAGCGTGAGGACGCCGAGGAGCGCGAGCGCGGGCTGCCGGCTTCCGAGCGCGCGCGACAGGTCGCGCGCACGACCGGACAGTTCCTGTTCGCGCTCGTCGCGCCGCAGGCCGACTGCGAGATCCTCGAAATCGGCGGCTCGCGCGGCTACTCGACGATCTGGCTGGCCGCGGGCGCGCGATACCTCGGCGGGCACGTGCTCTCGCTCGAAGCGGACCGCCGAAAGATCGAGGCATGGCGCCGCAACATTGCCGAAGCCGGGCTCGAGGAGTGGGCCGACCTCGTCGAGGGCGACGCCCATGAGACGCTCCCGACGATCCGAGACATCTTCGACGTGGTCTTCCTCGACGCCGAGAAGGAGGACTACGAGGCGCTCTTCGCGGCCGTCCGCGACAAGGTGGAGCCGGGCGCGCTCTTCGTGGCCGACAACGTCCTCTCCCACCCCGATCCGCTCGCCCGCTACTCGGCGGCCAGGCAGGCCGATCCGAGCCTCGAGTCGGTCACCGTTCCCCTCGACCGTGGCCTCGAACTGAGCGTCGCCCTCAGGTAACACACACCCTCCGCGGCTTTCGGTATCGTGCGCGTACCGCGGAAAGGAGGTGGTCCGGCAGTGATTTCAGACAGTACGGGCAGTGGAGGTACCAGCGGGTAGAGGCGTGTGTCCCTGAGACCACAGGGAATCGCCTAGCCAGCGTAGGGGACGACGCGTTTCGCGCCGCCCGGCCTAGCCGGAGCAGGAAGCGCCTCTACCGAATAGAACGCTGGTAACCGGATCGGGGGCCGCGAGAGCGGCCCCCTTTCTTATGCCGCGACGCGGGCCGGAATCGACTCGGCCGCAACCGTCTCGAGCAGAAGCCGGAGCCGCTCGAAGAGCTCGCCGTCGAGGAGGCGGCCGTCGTGATCGAACTTCTCCTGTGCGCGCGTCACGGGAAGCTCGTCCCCGAGGACGCGGGCGCCCGCGAGCCCGAGGATCTTGCGCAGGTCGGCCTGCGCCCACATGGCGCCGAACTGGCCGGTGCTCGCGCCGATCACGGCGACGTTCTTGTTCGTCAGGGCCGCCTCGCGGAACGGGCGGGATGCCCAGTCGATCGCGTTCTTCAGGCCGCCGGGGACGGAGCCGTTGTACTCCGGCGTGGCGAACAGGATCGCATCCGCGTCTCCCCACTCACCCCGAAGTCGCGCGACCGGACCGGGCACGACGCCCTGATCGAGATCCTGGTCGTACAACGGCAGTTCGCCGATCGCGGCCGGATCGAACAGCTCGACCTCGACGCCCTCCGGGGCGACCTCAATGGCTGCCCGGAGGAGCTTCGTGTTGTACGAGTCGTTCCGGAGGCTGCCGGAAACGGCCAGGATCCTCATGATTAGCCTTCCTGCCTGATGAGCGCGAGCTCGGCGATGAGCTTCACGTCGGTGCCCAGGTAGTCGCCGCCGCTCTGGTTCGGGGCGTTCCAGTTGACGCCGAAGTCCGTGCGGTCGACGGTGGACTCGAGGCTGAGGCCGAGGCGCTCGCGGCCGAACGGGTCGGTCGACGGCGCTTCGGCGATCCGGCCGGTGAGCTCGATCGGCTTCGTAACGCCCTTGATCGTGATCTCGCCCCTGGCCTCGACGCGGTTCCCATCGAGCCGCCTCAGCTCGGTGGCCTTGAACGCGATCTCCGGATAGCGCTCGGCGTCGAAGAAGTCCGGCGCCAGGAGATGGCCGCTCAGCTGCTCGTCCTTGACGTCGACGCTCGCGACCTTCGCGGTTCCCTCGAGCGACTCGCCGTTCAGAGATGCCGCGAAGTCCGAGAAGCTGCCGCGGAACGTGTTCACGCCGGAGTACGCGACCTCGAACGACACGTTGGAGTGGACCTTGTCCGCTGCCCAGGTGCCGGCGGGCGCGAGCTGCTTGGTGCTGCTTTCGGTGACTGACATTGTGCTATTGCCTCCTAGGGCAGATGCTGTATACTTGACCTGTCAACAATCTTAGCGAGAAACACTTGTCAAGTCAAATATTGAGCGAACAACTTATCCAGGAGCCGAAGGTCCAGGGCTGGATCAGCTTCCTGAGGGCCCACGCTGCCGTGACGCGGGAGTGCTCCATCCGCCTGGAGGCGGCGCACGGGCTGACCCTGAGCGACTACGACGTCCTCGCCCAGCTCTACTTCGCCCCCGAGCACGCGCTCCGCCGGGTCGACCTCGCCCGCCAGGTGCTCCTGACGGCCTCGGGCATCACCCGCCTCCTCGACGGGCTCGAGCGGGCCGGATGGGTCGAGAAGGGGCGCTGCTCGAGCGACGCACGGGTTACCTATGCGGTCCTCACGAAGGTCGGCCTCGCGAAGTTCGAGGAGGCGCGGGCCTCCCACATCGCCGACATCGAGGAGCTCTTCGGCTCGCGGTTCAGCGACGAGGAGCGGGCCATGCTCGCAGAGTTGCTCGGTCGCCTGCCGCTCGCAGATACTGCGTGCTCAGAGTGAGCCACGCGTTTTCTTCTCTCGACGAGCTCGGCGAAGGCTACGGCTTCCGCAAGGTGCGGGCGCCGCTCGGCGTGACGGCCTTCGGCGTGAACGCGCTCGTCTACCCGCCGGGGTACGAAGGCTTCCACCACTACCACGACACCCAGGACGAGCTGTACTTCGTCCACCGCGGCAAGGTCCGGATCGAGGTGGAAGGCGAGACGCGCGATCTCGAGGCCGGCGGCCTCTTCCACTGCGAGTCGACGACGCCGCGCAAGGTGTCGAACCCGTTCGACGAGGACGCAGTCGTCTTCGTCGTCGGCGGCAAGGGCGGCTACATCGAGCGCGACGGGCACCTCGTCGACCCGGCCGACGCCGAGCGCCGCGCCTCGTTCGGCAAGTCTTAGGCCGTTAGATCAGCACGACGGTGCGGACGCCCTTCGCGCCGTGGAGCGCGTCGAGTGCGTCTGGCACCTCGTCCAGCGAGATCGTCTTCGTCACGAAGCGATCGAGATCGATCCTCCCGTCGAGCGCCGCCTGTGCAAGGAACGGGAAGTCCTGCTGCGGAATGGTGTCGCCACCGTGCGTCACGGCGATCGCGACCTTCGGATGGAACAGGTCGCGCTCGAGGTCGACGTCGAGCGTTCGCCCCGGCGGCGGGACGCCGACGAGCGTCGCGGTGCCGCCGTACGCACACATGCGCACCGCGTCGGCGAGGCCGGAGGGCGGCGTGATCGCCGTGAACGCGTAGTCGACACCGTCGGTCAGCCTGCGCACCTCTGCGACGGCGGCGCCTCCGGATGCGTCGACCGCATCCGTGGCGCCGAGCTCCAGCGCGAGCGCGAGCTTCTCGGGCAGCACGTCGATCGCCACGATGGATGCGGCGCCCGCGAGCCGCGCGCCCTGGATCACGGCCAGCCCGACCCCGCCGCAGCCGATGACGGCGACCGAAGAGCCCGGCTGCACGGGCGTCGACCACAGCGCCGCGCCTGCACCCGTGGAGAAGCCGCACGCGAGCAGACAGGCCTGCTCCACGGGCAGCGCGTCGGGCACCTTCACGGCGACGGCCTCGTGGACGATCGCGCGTTCGGCGAACGTGCCGCAGCGCAGCACCGGGCTCAGCAGCGCGCCGTCGGCTGCGCGGTGCATCCTCCGCTTCGCGCGGCGGTTGTTCGAGCAGCGGCGCAGGTCACCACGCCGGCAGGCGCGGCACGCGTCGCCGCACGGCGCACGCCACGCGATCACGACGCGGTCGCCCGCCGCCACGGTGGTCACGCCCTCGCCTACCCCCTCGACTACCCCGGCGCCCTCGTGCCCGAGCAGAATCGGGAACGCCATCCCCCAGCCGTCGGTCTCGACGACGTGGCGGTCGGTATGGCAGACGCCGCACGCTTCCACGCGCACCTGAACCTCGTTCGCACCGGGCGGGTCGAGCGTGATCTCCTCGACCGCCGGCCGCATGCCGGCTTCCGCGTAGACGACGCCCCGCGTCACAAGGCCGCTCTGCGCAGCTGCTCGTCGAGCGGGACGAGCGGCAGCTGGAACGTCTCCAGCGCGACGGGGTCGGTGACGATGTTGTCACCGAGCTGGAGCATCTTGAGCTGGTCGCGGGTGATCGGCGCGCCGGGAAGCTTCTCGAAAAGAGTCGCCTGCACTCGCATCACTCCGAAGGGGACGTGCAACGAAGGCCGGCTGACGCCGAGGGCGCGCTTCAAGCGCGCCCAGAACTCGTTCCAGGTGAGCGCGTCGGGGCCGCCGACCTCGAACGTCCGGTTCGCAGCGGGCGGGAGGTCGACCGAGCGCGCGTAGTACTCGGCCACGTCTTCGACCCAGATCGGCTGGAAGCGCTGCGTTCCCGGGCCGACGATCGGCGTCACCGGCGCGAAGCGCGCGAGGCGGACGAACGTCGGCAGGACGCCGCCTTCCTTGCCGAAGACGAAGCTCGGACGCAGGATCACGTACTCGAGCCCGGACTCCTTCAGCGCCCGTTCCATCTCCCACTTCGCCGCGTAGTACGGCACCGCGTCCTTGGAGCGCTCGTCGAGCCCGAGCGCGCTCGCGAGCACGAAGCGACGCACGCCCGCTTCGCGAGCGGCGGCGACGAGGTCGCGCGTGCCCTGCGCCATGATGCGCTCGAACTCGGCGCGCCTGCCCTTGATGATCGCGACGAGGTGGACGACGGCATCGACACCGGTCACGGCAGTCCGGAGGCTCGCAGGCTCGGTGACGTCCCCGACGACGAGCTCGGCGCCCCATGCCGCGAGCCGCGAGCCCCTGCGCTGATCGCGGACGAGTGCGCGGACGGGCACCTCGCGCGCCCGCAGCGCGTGCACCACGTGAGGCCCGACGAACCCGGTCGCGCCGGTGACGAGGACGGTCGCGGGCGCCGGCGCGCTCATTCGAAGTTCTTGAAGTAGCGGCTCGGCGTCGGGCCTTTCTGGCCCTTGTACTTCGAACCGATCTCCGACGCCCCGTAGGGCGTCGTGGCAGGCTCGGTCATCTGCATGAAGGAGATCTGCCCGATCTTCATGCCCGGGTAGATCGTGATCGGGAGGTTCGCGACGTTCGACAGCTCGAGCGTGACGTGTCCGTCCCAGCCCGGGTCGATGAAGCCGGCGGTCGAGTGGATCAGCAGGCCGAGCCGGCCTAATGAGCTTTTGCCTTCTAAGCGCGCGACCAGATCGTCCGGGAGCCGGATGCGCTCCAGCGTCGACCCGAGGACGAACTCTCCCGGGTGGAGCACGAACGGATGCTCCTCGTCCACCGTGACCAGCTCGGTCAGCTCCTCCTGCTCGACCTTGACGTCGATGAACGGGTAGCGGTTGTTGTGGAAGACACGGAAGAGGCCGTCGACGCGCACGTCGACGCTCGAGGGCTGGAGAAGCGAGTCGTCGTAGGGGTCGATCTCGATACGGCGCTCGGCGAGGTAGCGGGCGATCGTCGCGTCCGAGAGGACCACGAAGCGAGTTTAGGGGTTACCATCCCAGGCCCTCGTGGCAATCGCGCCGGACATCGACTCCGCCGAGCTCCGGCGGCAGCGGCGGGAGGCGCGGAGGCGCCGGATCCGCCGACGACGCCTGACCGCGCTCGCGCTGCTCGCGGCACTCGGCGCGGCCGCCGCCTTCGGGCTCACCCGCTTCCTCGCTGGGACGGCCGGGGCAGCTGCCGTCGTGCTCGAGCCGGTGCGCTCGGCCGTTCCGACCAGCCGTTTCCACGCGACGCTGCCGGAGGAGATCCGCGGCGTGCACATCACGGGGCCGCTCATGAGCCTCCCCGGCAAGTTCAAGCAGTACCTCGCCCTACGCTCGCAGGGCCTGAACACCGTCGAGGTCGACGTGAAGGACGAGAGAGGCAATCTCTCCTTCGTGAAGGGTGCGCCCTCAATCGCGCGCAAGGACGGCGCCGCACAGCCGTACTTCAACCTGAAGACCGCCGCGCGCGAGGCGCACGCGGCCGGCGTCTATCTGATCGGGCGGGTCGTCAGCTTCGAGGATCCGGTCACGTCCGTCGCTCATCCGGAGCTCGCGATCCACAGTGTTGACGGATCGATCTGGCGCAACAACGGCGGGCTCGGCTGGCTGAACCCGTACAGCCGCGGCGCGTGGAAGTACAACGTCGACGTCGCGGTCGCCGCGGCGAGGGCCGGATTCGACGAGATCCAGTTCGACTACGTGCGCTTCCCGAGCGACGGCGACGTCTCGCGTATCCGCTACCCAGGCCGGCACGCGCAGCCGATGCGGAAGACGATGGCCGCCTTCCTCCGGTACGCCGCCTCGCGGCTGCATCCGCTCGGCGTGCGCGTCTCCGCCGACGTCTTCGGCCTCTCGGCCACGCATGAGCTCGGCATCGGGCAGCACCCGTCGCAGCTCGCGAAGGTGGTCGACGCGATCTATCCGATGACCTACCCGTCGCACTACCACTCGGGGGAGTACAACCTCGACAATCCCGACGCGGCGCCGGGCACGACGGTCATGTACTCGCTCCGCGACTTCCGGCGGCAGCTCGAGGGCGGCAAGGCACTGCTCGTGCCGTGGCTCCAGGACTTCTCGCTCGGCCGGACGTACTCGCTCCTGGAGGTCGCCGCGCAGATCGCCTCGGCCCGGGCGGCGAACACCGGCGGCTTCATGCTCTGGAACGCCGGCGGGATCTACACACCCGAGGCGCTTCGCGGTGGGGCATCGCCGCCGCTGCCGAGCCTTCAGATTCCGCAACTCTAGCTCTATCTGTATCGAGCTTATTCGTCCATGCAGTCGGCTAAGGTGAGAGCCGATGGCCACGACGCGCGCGATCAGCCTCCGAACGGAGATTCCGGGACCGAACTCCCGTGAGATCCTCGCGCGGAAGGCACTGGTCGTCGCCGATCCGCTCGAGGTCTACCTGCCGATCGTCGCGGCCGAGGGGCGTGGCTCGACGCTGACCGACGTCGACGGGAACACGTTCCTCGACTTCGCCGGAGGCGTCGGCTGCCTGAACGTCGGCCACGCGCACCCGCGCGTCGTCGAGGCCGTACAGGAGCAGGCCGCGCGTTTCATCCACACCGACTTCACCATCGTTCCGTACGAGGTGTACGTGACCCTCGCCGAGCGCCTGCTCGCCGTCTCGCCGTTCAGCGGCCCCGCGAAGGCGGCGTTCTTCAACGCCGGGACGGAAGCAGTCGAGAACGCAGTCAAGTTCGCGCGCGCCTACACGAAGCGGCCGGCCGTGATCGCCTTCGAGGGCGGCTTCCACGGCCGCACGCTGATGTCGCTGACGCTTACGTCGAAGACGGTGCCCTTCAAGGCCGGATTCGGGCCGTTCGCCCCCGAGGTCTACCGCGTGCCGTTTCCGAACGAGTACCGCGGGATCTCCGCCGGCGACGCGCTCACAGCACTCGAGCGGGCGTTCCAGACGCAGGTTGCGCGCGAGACGGTCGCAGCGATCGTCATGGAGCCGGTCCAGGGCGAGGGCGGCTTCGTCGTCCCGCCCCGCGAGTTCGTGCAGGGGGTCCGGGACATCTGCGACCGCGAAGGCATCGTCTTCGTCGCCGACGAGGTGCAGACCGGCTTCGGCCGCACCGGCCACATGTTCGCGATCGAGTACTTCGGCGTCGAACCGGACCTGATGACGGTCGCGAAGTCGATCGCCGCGGGCCTACCGCTCTCGGGCGTCCTCGGAAGGGCCGAGATCATGGACGCCCCGGGTCCGAACGCCATCGGCGGCACGTACGTCGGCAACCCCGTCGCGCAGGCCGCAGCGCTCGCCGTCCTCGACATCTTCGAAGACGAAGGGCTCGTGGAGCGTGCCGGCCGCATCGGCCAGACCATTCGCGGCAGGATGACGGCGTGGCAGGAACGTTTTCCGCTGATCGGCGACGCCCGGGGCTTGGGCGCGATGCTGGCAATCGAGCTCGTCCGGAACCCCGAGTCGAAGGAGCCGGCGCCGGAGCTCGCCTCCCGCGTGACCGAAGAGGCCGCCCGGCGAGGGCTCCTGCTCCTGAAGGCCGGCGTCTATTCGAACTGCATCCGCGTCCTCTGCCCGCTCGTGATCCCCGACTCCGAGCTCGACGAGGCCCTCGGGATCTGGGAAGAGGCACTCGAAGCGGTTCTCGCGTAGCCCCGACGGGGGCTCGCCCGTTCTATGCACGTGGGTTCCCGCTCGATGTCGGCCCCTGCACGCAACGTGACCGGTGAGGTGATCGCCGACCGCTACGAGCTCGAGAAGCTCGTGGGGACGGGCGGCATGTCCAACGTCTACTGCGCACGCGACCGCCTGCTCGAGCGGAAGGTCGCGCTGAAGGTGCTCCATCCGCACTACACCGAGGACGAGGAGTACGTCGCGCGCTTCCGGCACGAGGCTCGCGCGGTCGCCCAGCTCTCACACCCGCACATCGTCACCGTGATCGACCGCGGCGAGGACGACGGGCAGCAATTCATCGTCTTCGAGTACGTCGACGGCGAGAACCTGAAGCAGCTCGTCGAGCGCACCGGTCCGCTGCCGGCCCGGCGAGCGGTCGAGCTCGCGCTCGAGGTCGCCGACGCGCTCGCGTTCGCGCACGAGCACGGCCTCGTGCACCGCGACGTGAAGCCACAGAATGTGCTGTTGACGCCGGACGGCGCCGCGAAGGTGACCGATTTCGGCATCGCACGCTCGCTCGACGTCGAGCGGGGCGTCACGCAGACCGGAACGGTCCTCGGGACGAGCAACTACCTCTCTCCCGAGCAGGCAAGCGGCCGGCCGACGACGCCGTCCACCGACGTCTACTCGCTCGGCGTCGTCCTCTACGAGCTGCTGACCGGGGAAGTGCCGTTCGCAGGCGAGAACTTCGTCGCCGTCGCCATGAAGCACATCAACGAGTCGCCGCCGGACGTGCTCCAAAAGCGTCCAGACGTCCCGCTGCGGCTCGCCGCCGCCGTCGACCGGGCGCTCGCGAAGGACCCGTCGGAGCGCTTCGCCTCGATGGACCAGTTCGCCTGGGAGCTGCGGCAGTGTCTCGCCGAGCTCGGTGACGCCTCCACGGAGCGCACGTTCATCGCGCGGGGCCCCGTGCTCAGGGAGAGTCGCCCCCACCGGGCGCGAGCCTCGCGGCGCCGCTGGCCGCTCTACGTGCCGCTGATCATGCTGCTTGCGGGAGGCGCGATCGCGGGCGGGATCTTGAGCCTCGGCGGCTCGAAAGGGAAGCGGGAGCCCGGTACTTCGGGCGGCGGGGTTCCGGTCGCACTCGCCGGCGTCTCGGGCTACGACCCGCAGGGAACCGGCGGTGAGCATGATGCCGATGCGCCGATGGCGACCGACGGCAACACGGGGACGTTTTGGAAGACCGAGAGCTACAGGTCATCGGAGTTCGGCGGCCTGAAGGACGGCGTCGGGCTGGTCGTCGACGCCGGCGCCGCGAAGAAGCTCGCCCGGCTCACCGTGACCAGCGACACGCCGGGCTTCACTGCCCAGGTCCGGTCGGGGAACGCTCCGTCCGGGCCTTTCGTCGCGGACTCGTCCAGCCGGGTCGTGAACGGACGGACGACGTTCACGTTGAACAGGCAGTCGGGCCGCTACTACGCGATCTGGATCACGCAGCTGCCGCCCGGCGGCGTGGCACACGTGAACGAGGTCACGGCCAGAGGCTAATACTCGAGCGACGAGCGGCGGGCGTGCCGCTCGAGCGCGAGTTGGATCAGCCGGTCGACGAGCTCGCCGTAGGACACACCGGAGGCCTCGAAGAGCTTCGCGTAGACGCTCGTCGCGGTGAAGCCCGGCATCGTGTTCAGCTCGTTCACGACAACCTCGCCGTCGCTCTCGCGCACGAAGAAGTCGACTCGTGCGAGCCCCTCGCACTCGCACGCGACGAAGGCGTCGACGGAGCGCTGCTGCACGAGCTCGATCGTCTCCTGCGGCAGCTCGGGCGGAACGACGAGCGCCATCCCGTCCTCGTCGTACTTGGACGCGTAGTCGTACCACTCGTGGTGGAGGGTGTCGATGCGGCCGGGCAAGGAGGCGACCGGCGGCGGCACGCGGTTGCCGAGGACCCCGCACTCGACCTCCATGCCGACGACGAACTCCTCGACGAGCACCTTCTCGTCGTGGCGGCGCGCAAGCGCGACCGCCGGCCCGAGCTCCGACTCGTCGTGCACCTTCGAGATGCCGACGGAGGAGCCGAGGCGTGCCGGCTTCACGAAGACCGGGTAGCCGAACGGGTTCTCGACCGGATCTCCGAGCCGGATCGCGTGATGGCGTGCGACGGGAATGCCGCTGTCGCGCAGCACCTTCTTGAACAGGTCCTTGTCCATCGCGAGTGCGGAGGCCGCGACCCCGGCGCCCACGTACGGAATGTCCGCGAGCTCGAGTAGCCCCTGCACCGTCCCGTCCTCGCCGAACGGCCCGTGCAGGATCGGGAGGACGACGTCGACGGCGCCGAGCGCCTCCAACGTCCCGGGCGTGGCCGGCACAGGCAACGTCTCCGCAGGACCCGGCCCGGGGCCTGGCCCCAGCCTGTGGACAGAACCGTCGATTTTCCACTGGCCGGTTCGGGCGATGTTCACGCTCACGACCTCGTACCGCTCCGGATCGAGGGCCTCGAGCACCGAGCGGGCGGACGCGAGCGAGATGTCGTGCTCGCTCGAGCGGCCGCCGGCGAGCAGGGCGACGCGCAGGCGTGGGGTCACGGGGTCGGGGTCGTCAGCGTCGTCGTGGCCGCCGTGGTCGTGCCCGGATAGCGGCCGACGGTCAGCGTGACCATGCTCTTCGGCGGTGCCTGGGCTCCGCCCTGCGGGGTCTGGTCGAGCACGACGCCGTCCGAGTTCGGATCGTCGACGTCCTGGTAGACGACGGTGTAGCGGAAGCCCGAGGCGCGCAGCTGCTGCTCCGCGGAAGCAAGGTCGATGCTGCTGACGTCGGGCACGGTCGAGGTCTTCGGCCCCTTCGAGACGGTGATGCTCACCGTCGTGCCCTTGCCGGCGGAGTCGCCGCCGGCCGGGGTCTGGTCGATCACCGTATTCGCGGGCTCGTTGTTGTCGACGTAGCGCGGGCTGACCTGGAAGCCGGCCGCCTGGAGCTCCGAGCTCGCCTGCTCGATCGCCTCGCCGATCACGCTCGGCACGGCAACCGGCTGCGGGCCCTTCGAGACGTTGATCCGCACCTTCTCGCCCAGAGTGATCTTCGTGCCCGGCGGGGGATCCTGCGCAGTGACCTCCCCGGCCGGCTTGGACGACGGCACCTCGTGCAGATCCGGCTTCAACCGGAGCCGCGTGAGCGCCGCGACCGCATCGGTCGAGCTCTGGCCGACGAGGCTCGGCACCTCAGCCTTCGGGAGGCCTGTCGACACCCAGATGCGCACGTCGCTGCCCTTTGGCTTTCGCTCGCCGGCGGACGGTGCCTGTCGGTAGACGAGGCCCGCATCCGTCGTGCGGCTCGAGTGGTGGTTCACGACCGGCGCGAAGCCGTCGGCCTTGATCTTGTCGCGCGCCTCGCGCTCGGGCATGTTCACGTAGAACTCGACCGCGACGGGCTTCGTCGAGTTGAGCTTGTCGGAGATCTGGCTGTAGAGGAGCCAGCCGCCGATACCCGCCGCGACCACGAAGATCAGCGCCGCGACCCACGGCCAGACGGGCCGCCGGCGCATCGGCTCCTCGAGGTAGTAGTAGACCGGCGGCGGAGGCGGCGGCAGGTGCGTCGTTCGTCTCGGAGGAGAGATCATGGTCGCCGCCGTGGCGGCGAGGGGCCCGGTCGGCGCGCGCATGATCTGCGTCGCAGACTCCTCGGTCTCGGGCGACACAGCCGCGCCGCGCGCGAAGCGCTCGAGATCGGCTTCCATCTCCTCCGCGCTCTGGTAGCGATCGGCAGGGTCCTTCGCGAGGGCACGCGTCACGATCAGGTCGAGGTCGCGCGGAATCTCCGGGCGCCTCGCCGACGGCGCCTCGGGCACGGTGGAGAGGTGCTTCATCGCGATCTCGACCGGCGTGTCGCCGGTGAACGGGAGCGTCCCGGTCAGGAGCTCGTACAGGACGATGCCGAGCGAATAGAGATCGGAGCGCTGGTCGACGTCGGTGCCGCGCGCCTGCTCGGGCGAGAGGTATTGCGCGGTGCCGACGATCGAGCCCGCTTCGGTCATCTCCGACGTGCCCGCCCGCGCGATGCCGAAGTCGGTCACCTTGACGCGGCCCTCCGAGTCGACGAGCACGTTGTGCGGCTTGATGTCGCGATGCACGATTCCGTGCCGGTGCGCGAAGCGAAGCGCCCCGAGTATCTGCCGCGCATACTCGACCGAGACTGCGATCGGTGCCGGCCCGCGCTGGACGATCAGCTCCTTCAGCGACCGGCCCTCGAGGAACTCCATCGCGATGTAGTAGGTGCCCTCGGCCTCGCCGCGGTCGTAGATCGAGACGATGTTCGGATGCGAGAGCGCCGCCGCGTTCTTCGCCTCGCGCCGGAAGCGCTCGACGAACTGCTCGTCGTTCGCGTGGCGGTCGTTCAGGATCTTGATCGCGACGCGGCGGCCGAGCTCCTGGTCCTCGGCGAGGTAGACGTTCGCCATCCCGCCGGCGCCGAGCTTGCGCACGACCTGATAGCGACCGTCGAAAAGCGTTCCGATGAGCGTGTCCGAGACGGCCACGGGGGTCTCCACAGGGTAGACGGCGCCTCAGCGGGCCAGCAGGGCCTCCATGACCTGCTTGGCGATCGGGGCCGAAACGGCGCCGCCGAAGCCGTTCAGCTGCTTCTCGAGCACGACGGCGATCGCGACCTGCGGATTGTCGGCGGGCGCGAAGGACACGAACCAGGCGGTGTACACCCGGTTGACCCCGGTCTCCGCGGTACCGGTCTTCCCGGCGACCTGGATGCCCGGAATCTGCGCTCTCGTACCCGTGCCGCTCTGAACCGCGGCGACCATCATCGTCGTCAGGTCGGCGGCCGTCTGCGGCTTGATCGCGCGGCCGAGGTTCGACGGCTTCGTGTTGCGCACGGTCGATCCGTCAGGCGCCAGGATCTTCTGCACCAGGTACGGCTTGGGCACGACGCCGCCGTTGCCGACGGTCGCCGCGACCATCGCCATCTGCAGCGGCGTCGCGAGCATCGTCCACTGGCCGAACGCGAGCCGTCCCGGATCCGCCTTCGAGCCGTTGTCGTCGAGCTTGTGTGTCCTCGGGGTGTACATGCCGCTCGGCGCGCGCTCGTTCCCCGGCGTCTCGAGCGGCGGCGTCTTGTAGAAGCCGAACCTCTTCGCGTACGTGAGGATCGTGTTCGCACCGATCTGCTTGCCGACGTTGCAGAAGACGGAGTTGATCGAGTGTTCGAAACCTTGCACGAAGTTGACGCGGCCGAATGTTTCGGGGCCGGTCTCGGGGTTGCCGGCGTTCGACACCCGCTGACCGTACTCGGTGCAATAGCCCGGGTCGTCGAACGTCGAGGACGGCGTGAACGCGCCGGTGTCGAGCGCGGCCGCGGCGGTGACGATCTTGAAGGTCGAACCCGGCGTGAAGAGGCCCTGCGTCGCCCGGTTCAGGAGCGCCGAGGCGCCGCCGCACGTGCCGCGGATCTTCAGCACCTTCGCATAGCCGCCACGCTTGTCGATGAGATTCGGGTCGTACGTAGGTGAGGACGCCATCACGTAGACGGCGCCTGTGTGCGGATTCATCGCGACCACGGCGCCGCACTGATTGCCGAGCAGCTGCTGTGCCAGGCGCTGCACCTTCGGGCGAATCGTCAGAACGAGGTTGTTCCCGTGCACGGTGGCGCTGCCGAGCCGGTCGATGATCTCCTTGAACGCGTTCGTGAGATTCGTGTTGGCGCCGGTTAGATAGTCGTTCATCGAGCGCTCGAGCCCGGCCTGCGAGCGGGACTTCGTCGAGTACCCGACGGTTTGCGCGGCCAGGCCGTGCAGCGGGTAGCGCCGGAAGTAGAGCGTCTCGCTGCCGCGGTGCTGCTTGACGTTCGTCGCGAACACCGCCTTCTTGCCGAACCCCTCGATGAGACCGCGCGCGATCGTGAACTGTACGACCCGCTCGATTGCGTTGTCCTGGCGATCCTTGAGCCCTGCCGACGCCCACGTCTGCCAGTAGGTCGTCGCAACGACGAGGGCCCCGATCAGCGCGATCGCGACGAGCGCCAGGCGGTTCAGCTGGCGGTTCACCGTGCGCCCTCGAGCTCAGCGTTCGCGCGGTTGGAGACGAGCATCAGCCCGGACAGCACGAGGAAGTTCGCGACGATGCTCGACCCGCCGTAGGAGACGAGGGGAAGGGTGATGCCGGTGAGCGGGATCACGCGGAGGATGCCGCCGACGATGATGAACGTCTGGAGCGCGAAGCCGAATGTCAGCCCCGCGGCGAGCAGCTTCGAGAAGCCGTCACCCGCGAAGAGCGAGATCCGAAAACCGCGCAGGACGAAGACCATGTAGAGCAGCAGGATCCCGGCGGCGCCGATCAGCCCGAGCTCCTGCGCGAGCGCGGAGTAGATGAAGTCGGTGTTGAGGTACGGGATGATCTGGTTGCCCGACGCGCTCGTGAAGACGCCCTTGCCGAGTCCCGTCCCGCCCATCTGCCCGTGGGCGATCGAGTACAGGGACTGCACCTCCTGGTAGCTCTGGCAGTCCTGGCGGAACTCGAGCTGCCCGGAGATCGGGCAGAAGACCTTGTGGTCGCTCCAGGGATGGAGCCAGTTCTGCACACGCTCTCGCACGTGGGGCGTGCCCTGGTACACCGCGAAGGCGCCGGCGAGGAAGAGGCCCAGCCCGGCCGCGACGAACGCGATCCGCGCGGTCGCCGCATACAGCATCCCGAGGAAGATCCCGTAGAAGAGAAGGCCGCTGCCGAGGTCGTCGGTGACGAAGAGGATCATCATCGCCGCACCCCAGATGACGAGCAGCGGGCCCCAGTCCTTCAGGCGCCCGGCGGCGAGCACCTCGCGCTTCTCGCGCAGGTACGCAGCGAGGAAGACGATCAGCGCGATCTTGCCGAGCTCGCCCGGTTGGAAGCGCATCGAGCCGAAATGCACCCACAACCGGGCACCGTTCACGCGCAGGCCGATCACGGGCAGCAGCGGCATGAAGAGCAGGGCAAGCGCGCCGAGGCCGAACAGGTACTTGTAGTTCTCGAGCGTCCGGTAGTCGCGGCGGAGTGCAAACAGCGCCAGCGCAAACACGGCGACGCCGACCACGATCCACGTGGCCTGCTTGAATGCATCGCTCGGTCCGAGCCGATAGATCTCCGTCAGGCCCACCGCCGTCAGCAGCGCCGCGATCGGAAGCACGTATGGGTCCGCATACGGGACGGTGAATCGCGCGACGAGGTGCGCCGCGAGGTAGAGCGCGAAGAAGAACGCCGCATACGTGAGCGAGGCGCCGGAGATGTGGCTCTTGCCGGCGATGTAGACGGCGGCGAAGCCGATCGCCGTCAAGAGACCGACGACGAGGAGATACGCGAGCTCGCGGTTCCTGTTGCTCAGCGTCAGCGGAGAAGCCCCCAGACGAGCAGCACCGCCGCGATCCCCAGCAGCACGAGCATCGTCAGGACGAGGCGGACCCGCGCTGCGGGGCTGATCGGCTCACGCCGCGTAACGGCCTCCGCCTCGGGAGAACCGGGCTCGACGAACACCTGCTCGACCTCTTCGGGCGGCACGACCACCGTGTCGACCGTGGGGGACGGCACCGGCACGCCTTCGAGCGTGTCCTCGTCGGGCTCCTGCGCCGGCATGCGGGCCGTCTCGTCGCCGTCGGCGGCGATGGTGAACGCGATGACCGTGATGTTGTCCTCGCCCCCGCCGCGATTCGCCGCGGAGATGAGCGACTTCGTCGCACGGTCGAGATCGTCGCGAAAGCGCTCGACGGTGTCGAGGATGTCGTCGTCGCGGACCATGTCCGTCAGGCCGTCCGAGCAGAGCAGGAAGACGTCGCCCTCGTTCGCGCTGACGGTGAACGCGTCGACGTCGACGTCGGGATCGGTCCCCACCGCGCGGGTGATGACGGAGCGCTGCGGGTGCGTCTCGGCCTCCTGCGGCGAGAGCTTCCCGCTCTTCAGCAGCTCGTTCACGAGCGAATGATCCTCGGTCAGCTGCTCGAGACTCCCGTCCCGCACGAGGTACGCGCGCGAGTCGCCGACGTGGCCGATCGTCACCTCGGTGCCCTCCACGAGCGCGACCGTCATCGTCGTCCCCATCCCCGACGTCGAAGGATCGGCGGAGGCGCGCTCGTAGACACGGCGGTTCGCCTCCTGGATGAGCGACGTGACCTTCTCCGGCCCGGAGAGCGAGCCGGGATCGGTCTCCTCGAGCGCGGCGGCGGCGAGCCGCGACGCGATCTCGCCGGCCTGCGCTCCCCCCATCCCGTCGGCCACGGCGAAGAGCGGAGGCGCCACGACGTACGAGTCCTCGTTCCGCCGGCGCTTCTTGCCCGTGTCGCTCGCGCGTGCGTACTTCCCGACCGTCATGCCCGCTCCAGCACCGGCAAAGCCGGCGCCTCCGCTCCTTGAAGTGCTCCGTCGAGCCTACGCACTTTCGAACCTCAACTCGGTCTCGCCGACGCGCACGATGTCGCCTGTGACGAGCTTGCGCGGGCGGTCGATCCGGACGCCGTTCACGTGCGTGCCGTTCGTGGATCCGAGGTCGTGCACCCACACGCCGTCGCGCCGAGGCTCGATGCGCACGTGCCGCGCCGAGGCGAAGTCGTCGCCCTCGATCGAGACGTCGTTCTTCCCGCCCCGCCCGATCGTGAGCGCGGACGAGTCGAGCTCGTACTCCTCGCCCGCGTCGAGCACCGCACTCTGCACGACGACGAGGCGGCCCGGGCGGATCGCTTGTCCAATCGCCCCGCCGGCGAGCGCGGGACGGAGGATGAAGCTCTCCTGCGGCAGGCGCACGTCCTTAGCGGCGGTGCGCACGATGCGCCAGATGAAGAGATAGAGCAGAACGAGAAAGGCGATCTTCAGCGCGAGGAGCACCGTCTCGTAGCTCGTGCTTCCGAGCGTCATTCCCGCTCCGTCGTGAAAGTGACGTCCGTGGAACCGACCGTGAAGATGTCTCCGGGGTCCAGCTTGGCGCGCTTGACCCGCCGTCCGTTCACCTCGATGCCGTTCGTCGAGTCCAGGTCGACGATCCAGTACGTCGAGCCCTCTTGTCGCAGTTCGGCGTGCCGCCGCGAGACGTTTGGGTCCTCGACCTGGATGTCGCACTCGCGCGACCGGCCGAGCACCACCCGCCGCTTGTCGACCCGCATCGTCCGTCCGTCCCACGAGAGGACGGCCACCTCGCGGTCGACTCCGAGCTCCTCGGCCGAGGCGGCCTCGGTCGCCTGCGGCGGCGGCTTCGGCTTGTAGATCATCGTCGCGCCCGGCTCGACCTGCTCCTCCAGCTCGTCGGCGGCCCTGCCGCGCCGCGGCTGCACCATGCGGGTCGCGATGCCGAACTCCCCCACTGCGAGGTCGTCGTCGGTCTCGAGGAGGACATTCGGCGGCGTCAGCAGCGCGTAGTTCTCACGCCTCGCGTGCTCCGACAGGTACTCCACGAGCTCGGAGATGAGAGAGTCCTCATAGCCCTCGAACTGCGCGCGGTCGGCTTCGGAGAGGTAGACGGTGTACTCGTTCGGGACGTAGACACGCGAGACGGAGACGGTGCGATGGTCGTCCATCTCCTTCGCGAGCTTGCGTGCGAGCTCGACAGGCTGGACGTTCGTGCGGAACGCGCGCCCGAAGACGCCCTCGAACAACGCCTCGATCTTCTGCTCGATTGCCCTGAGGACCATGACTGCGGGAGGACATTACCCCCGGGCGGCGGCTATGCAACGCGGTCGGCGCGCACAGCGACGACCACCGCGGTCACCCAGGCAGCGGCGACGAGGGGGGCGGCCGCCGCGGAGGGCACCACGAGCAGTGAGAGGGCGAGCATCGCGGCGCCGAGCCCGGCGGCTCCCCAGCGCCCGCGGGCCTGCGCGAACGGCAGCGCGAGGGCGACGGCAGCGAAGACGCAGGCCTCGACGACAAGCGCCGGATGGGCCGCCGCCGCCCGCGCCAGCGTGCCGACGACGTCGAACGGGTCTTCGGCGCCCCCGAGACCGAGGCCGAGCGGCGGGGCCGAGCCGGTGAACGGAAGCGATACGCCTCGGATCCCCGCGACGAGCCCGGCCACGAGGACGGCCGCCGCCGCCTGGGCGGCCCGGCGCGGGCCGGCACGCAGACCAGACGCCGCCAGCGGGACGAGCCCGAGCGCCGCGAACGGCGCGAGCAGCGGCCCGAGCGCGAAGAGGAGCCCCCCGCGGGGCTCGCGCCAGTAGAGGACGATCCAGGCCGCGGCAAGCAGCGCGTAGAGCACGGCGAGCCCGAGCGACACGTTCCCGAGCGGGAGGACGGGGACGGCGAGCGCAGCCGCGAGGCCCAGCCGCTCACGCAGCGCCGTGACGGCGGCCGCTGCGATCGCGAGCCCGACCGCCCACCCGCTCGGATAAAAGGGCAACTCGGCCGCCGTCCAGCCTGCGAAGCCCGCGGCAAGGAGCGCGGCGCCGACGCGACTCGCCTGCGCGGGCACGGCGAGACCACCGCTCCGCGATCGCCTCTTCCGGCGAGGAGCTGCGGCACCGCGCAGGGCGTGCGCCAGTTCGGACGCAGTCGGCCGCCGCCCGGGACTCAGCGAAAGTGCGCGGTCGACGAGCTGGATCATCCTCTTCGGCAGGTCCGGCCGCGGCTCTGCGAGCGAGACGGCACCCCGCTCGATCGCGCGAGCTGTGTCGAGCATCGAGGTCTGCCAGAACGGGTGGCGCCCCGCGAGCGACTCCCAGAGCATCACGCCGACCGCCCAGACGTCCGACGCCTGGCTCGCGTCGTCGCCGGCGAGCCGCTCGGGAGCGATGTACGCGAGCGTCCCTGGCACGTCGCCCTGCGCGGTCAGGGTCTCGGCCTCGGCCATGCGCGCAAGGCCAAAGTCGAGCAGCCGCACGGACGTCCGCTCCCCGCCGGCGAGGAGCACGTTCGACGGCTTGACGTCGCGGTGGAGGATCCCGGCCGCGTGCGCGTGCGCGAGGCCCTCGCAGATCTGGGCGCACGCCTCGATCGCGGCGGCGTCGTTCAGCTCGCCCGCGCGGAGAGCCTCCCGAAAGGTCCGCCCCGGCACGAACTCGTAGGCGATGTAGACGTGGCGCGAGTCGCGGGCGAATGCATACGCGCGGAGGCAGCTCGGATGCCGCAGCCGGGCCGCAGCTGCCGCTTCCCGCTCGGCACGCGCAGCGGCCTTTCCTTCGCGGGCGACGATCTTGAGCGCGACCTCGAGCCCGGTCTTCTCGTCGCGGGCGAGCCAGACCGATCCCGAGCCGCCGCTTCCGAGCGGGCGCAGCGGGCGGTATCTGTCGAGGACGAGCCCGGCGCCTTCGAGCGCGAGAGCAGCATTGGGCATGGGTTTGAACTCTTGGCGGCCGGAGGGTTGTTTCCTCTCTGGGCGAACCTCCGCAGTACAGTCTGGGCGAACCGGGTGACGGCATGAGTACCCACGACGACGAACCCATCGAGTTCGACTTCTTCGACGAGCCCGAGACCGTCGAGGCGACGCAGCGTCGGCGCCTTCCGCGGCTCGACCGCTCGGGCCGCGGCGGCGACGGCGGCGAGCGGCCGCCGCGGACGCCGATGCAGGCGCCGACCGGGCTGATCCCGCTCGCGCGGCTCGTCGGCCTGATCGCGATCGCGATCGTGATCGTCGTCGTCCTCGTCGTCTGGGTCGACTCCTGCCAGGGGTCGAGCAAGAAGGACGAGTACCAGTCGTACGCCTCGAAGGTGAAGACGATCGCGAGCGCCGACCAGCGTCTCGGGAGGAAGTTCGAGGACAAGCTCCGGGAGGCCGTGAAGGAAGCCGACCTCGTCACGACTCTACAGCTGTACGCGCAGCAGGAGCAGCAGGCGTACACGCAGGCACAAGAGATCCGCGCGCCGGGCCCGCTACGCGCCATGCACCTCAACCTCATCGACGCGGTCGAGCTCCGGGCGAAGGGCCTGAGCGGCCTTGCCGACACGCTCGCGCGCGCGAACGCGTCGAAGGACAAGGCGGACACGCCCGCGGCCCTGACCGCGGTGGGTCGACTGCTGACCGCGAGCGACGTCGTCTGGGAGCAGCTCTATCGGCTCCCGGCCACGCAGCGCATGCAGGAGAGGGGTGTGAAGGGTGTCGTGATTCCGGCGTCCGTCTTCGTCGAGAATCCCGACATCGTCAGCGCACGCTCGTTCACACTCCTGATGGGCCGGCTATCCGGCACCGCGTCGACGGGCGGCACGCCGAGCGGGAAGCACGGCAACGGGATCATCTCCGTGAAGGTGCTGCCGCAGGGAGACGTGCTTTCCACGACTTCGGCCACGACGATCAAGGTGTCCGCCGATCTCGAGTTCGTCGCGACGGTCGAGGACTCCGGCGACTTCCAGGAGGTCAACGTCCCCGTCACCCTGACGATCACCGTGGGAAGCGCCACGATCAAGAAGCGCGAGACCATCCAGCTCATCCAGCCGGCCGAGCAGAGGACGGTGACCTTCAAGAAGTTCGACGTTCCACCCGCGGCGTTCGGCAACCCGGCGAAGGTGACGGTGCTCGTGACGCCCGTGAACGGCGAGGTCAACACGTCGAACAACACGGCGAGCTACACCGTCTTCTTCACGCTGAGTTAGCGTGAGTTAGCCTGAGTCGATGCACCTGAGCGCCTCGGCCGCCGGCTGGATCGCGATCGGCGCCGCCGGACTCGCGGCGGCCGCCTTCCTGCTCGCGCTCGGCTACTGGCTCACCCTCCGGCGTGTGCGGCGCGACCAGCTCGTGCTCCTCGGCGGGGGGAGGTCCGACATCGTGGACTTCGCCGTCTCGCTCCAGGGCCGGATCGACGAGCTGCACCGCGCCGTCGACGGCGTGGTCGCGGGTCTGGCGCGGGTCGACCGGCGTGTCGACGACACCGTCTCGAAGACCGCGATCGTCCGCTACGACGCCTACGAGAACTCCGGGGGCCACCAGTCGGCCTCCGTCGCGATGCTCGACACCTCCCGCAGCGGCGTCGTCCTCAGCGCGATCCAGGGCCGCGACCACGCACGGATCTACGTGAAGGAGATCGACCGCGGCCACGCCTCGGTGGCGCTCTCCCCGGAAGAGCTCGAGGCCGTCGAGCGGGCAATGGCCTCCTAGAAGACGGCGGAAACGAGCGGTGCGCCTGGTACCTTTTGGCGCAGAGTGCAGCAGGTTCTGGTCTTGAACGCCAGTTATGAGCCGCTGAATGTGTGCACGGTTCGGCGCGCCCACGTGCTGCTCTACAAGGGGAAGGCGGAGGTGATCGAGCAGCTCGACCAGCCGCTCCGGTCGGCCACGGGCTCCTTCGTCTGGCCCCACGTGATCCGGCTCGTCCATTACGTCAGGGTGCCCCGGGCGATTCAGCGGAAGATCTCCCGCCGGGCCCTCTTCGCCCGCGACGGGTGGCGCTGCGTCTACTGCGGCACCTCGAACGGGCGGCTGACCCTCGACCACGTCGTGCCCCGGTCGAAGGGCGGCGAGTCGATCTGGGAGAACGTCGTCACCGCCTGCGCCCCGTGCAACCTCCGGAAGGGCGACCGCTCGCTCGATCAGGTGGGCATGGTGCTGAAGACCCAGCCGCGCCCGCCGCAGCCGGTGCTCTTCATCAAGCTGGCCGCGCCCCGGATCCCGCACGGCTGGACGCCGTACCTGGGCGAGCTCGGCACCTCCACAGCTACGGCATAAGCCTCGTCATGTGACGATCCGGCCGACCGGCGTCGTATCACTTCCATGATGCGACTCCGCTGGATCCTCCTGTTCGCCGCCCTCCTGCTCGCCGCTTCCGCCATCGCAGGCGTCGCGCAGCCCCTGCTCGGCCATGCTGCCGAAGCGCCCACGAAGAAGACGATCACCGTCACGGGAAACGGCCGCGTGACGACCGTCCCCGACCAGGCGACGTTCTCGTTCACCGTCGAGACCCGAGGCGACACGGCCCAGGCCGCGATTGCGAAGAACTCCTCCTCGGCCTCGGCGGTCATCGCCGCGGTCAAGGGCGCCGGCATCCCGGCCTCCGACATCCAGACGAGCCAGGTCTTCCTATCGCCACAGACGAACCAGACCGGAACCGAGATCGTCGGGTATGCCGCTTCGAACACGATCACGGTCAAGTCGACCATCGTCAAGGCCGGCGCAGTCGTCGATGCCGCGGTCGGCGCGGGCGCCAACGGCGTCTCCGGGCCAATGCTCTCCCGCTCGGATCAGGACGCCCAGTACCGCGAGGCGCTCAAGGACGCCGTCGCTGACGCCAAGGTCAAAGCCGACGCGCTCGCGTCCGCTGGCGGGCTCACGCTCGGTGGCGTGGAGACGATCGTCGAGGGCTCGCAGTCCTCACCGCCGATCATGTACGCGAAGGCCGACGCCGCCGTCGGGTCGGTCCCGATCGAGCCGGGCACGCAGTCGATCGAGGCGACCGTCACCGTCACCTACAACGCGAGTTAGCCTCGGTCCAGCGGGAGCCCGCGGGGACCCCATTCGCTCCACGAGCCGGGATACAGCTTTCCGTCCCGGCCGTGGAGCGAGGCGCGGTGGAGGACCACGCAGGCGGTCACGCCCGAGCCGCAGTACGCGACGAGCTCGCCGGCCGGTAGGTCGGGCAGCGGCTCCTCCCACGGAGCGTTCAACGCACCTGGGATGCGGCCCGGCGGGTCGTCGATCGGGTTCGGCTCGCCGCGCCACCGCTTCGGAGTCCTTGCGTCCACGACGACGAGCGAGTCTCGGCCTGCAAGGATCTCCTCCGCCGAGATCACGTCGTCCGCCCGTTCGCACGGCACGAACTCCGCCGGCTCGACCTCCTCGTCGCCCCCGCGCAGCGTGCCGCCCCACACGTCGAGCCCTCCGAGCAGAACGGCGCAGCCGTCGTGCCCGAAGTGGCGCAGCAGCCACCACAGCCGCTCCGGGCCGCCCATCGTCCCGTACGCAACCGCGAGCACGCCGTCGCCGATGCCGGCGCGCGAGGCGGCCGCCGCAAACGCGTCCGCTCCCGGTAGCGGGTGCCGTCCCGCACCCCGTACCGACAGGTCGCTCAGATCGCGGTCGACGTCGAGGAACGAGGCGCCCGGGATATGGCCTTCCAGGTAGAGCTCGCGCCCGCGCTCGGGCTCGCCGAGCACCCAGCGGCAGTCGACAAACTGCGTGCGCACCGGCCCGGAGGCTAACGGGGGATTGCGCTCCGTCGCACGAGGGGAGTACAACGCGCAGAAGAATGAGTCGTCGCGTCTGGGTCGCAACTGGGGTTCTCCTGGCCGTGGGCGGCACCGCCCTCACGGCGGGCGGCGCATACGCGTACTTCTGGGACAGCTCCCGGGCCGACGTGATCGCCCAGGGCGTGCAGATCGCGGGCGTGGACGTCAGCGGCCTGCGGGCCGACCAGGCGAGGCGGCTGCTGAACGCCCACCTCGAGGGGCGCCTGCGGGAACCCGTCCGCCTCGTCTACGGCGGCCACCGCTTCACCGTCGTGCCGACAGAGGCCGGCGTCCGCGTCGACGTCGCCCGGATGGTCGCCGCCGCGGTGGGCGCGAGCCGCCGCG
>WNFV01002932.1_pt1 | contig 60132 bp, 47 predicted proteins | sample 5400101 | NCBI WGS metagenome assembly WNFV01 (sample SAMN13153361, study PRJNA577476) | soil metagenome | isolation source: 115 cm soil or saprolite under grassland replicate 1 | place: USA:California | collected 2016-06-15
TGTCGCCGTCGAGCCGTCGGCAAAGGTGGCCGTGAGGGTCAGCGTGCGCCCCGGCAGAAACTCGCTGGTCTGATAGTCCGACGCGAACACGACGAAGCTGCCCCCGTCGGCTACCGCGAAGTTCACGGCCATCGTCCCCGGCGCGTTCAGCAGTGCTCCGTCCAGCGTTGCCCCCACCCCCAGGATCCAGAAGCCAGTCCCGTCGGTCGTATCCCAGGTCCCCGGCGCATCGCTGTCCAGGCGCAGGCCCGTCACCGTGCGCCCCCCGCTGGCGCTCAGCGTCGCCGTCAGCGTCCCGTCCAGCGCCCCGTCCCCCGCCAGCGCGGTATTGCCTTGCCCCACGCGGTCCCGGAGCGTGCCGTTGTAGCTGAGAGTGAGCGTGGCCGCCGCCGCGGGGCCGGTGAACCCAGCGGAGGGGCTGACGCCGGCGCCGGTGAACCTACCGGAGGAACTGACCCCGCTCATGGAACCTAGGCCGAGCGCCGACAGCGCCTGGGTGATGCGGATCCGTGGCGTGCTCACGCTGCCGCCACTTCGCGTGTCGCTTATCGGCAGGCCGGTGGACTGGAGCGCCAGCAGTATCTGGTCCACTGTGGCGCTCGGGGTGGCCTGCCGGAAAATCGCCCAGGCGCCCGCCACTTGGGCCGCCGCCACCGAAGTGCCGCTGGCCGCCGCATATCCATTGCCCGGAACGGACGAGGTGATCGCCTCCCCCGGAGCGAGCAGCGACGTCAGGGCCGAGATGTCCGAGAACGACGACAGACCGTCGCCCTTCGTCGTCGAGCCCACGCTTACTGCCGTCGAGACACAGGCGGGGAAGTTCATCGCGCCGGTGGCGCCGTCGTTCCCGGCGGAGACGATCAGATCCGAGTCCCAGGCTAGAACGCAGGGAGCGGATCCGGCACATTCCGCTGCGTTGTCAAAGCGGGAAAAGATCTGGATAGCCATGATCTCGGCCCCAGGGGCGACGCCCGAGAACGACACGCCGGCGCCGACACCATTGCCGGCAGCGATTCCCGCCACATGCGTCCCGTGCCAGCAGGCGTCGATCGGGCAGTTGACACCGGCGGCGGGCCCCGTCTGCTCCTCGTGGCCGTTTGGGCACAGGGTCGTGCTCGTGTTTCTGGCCGTGCTCGAGTAACAGGCCGCTTCGGTGACCTTGGCGGTGATGAAGGGGTGTGTCGTGTCGACTCCCGTGTCCAGAATGGCCACCATCCAGCCGGTGCCGTCAAAGCGGCTGGTCGAGGCCTGTTGCGCCTGAATCAGCGGCACGGTCTGTGCCACCGTCGGAGCGCTGAGACCATCCTCGACGACTCTCTCCACTTGCAAGGACGAGGCGGCCAGCTCATCGAGAGCGGCCGGTCCAACCTCCAAAGCCAGCAGCGGCACGGTCCTGTACCGGTGGAGGAGCCGGTAAGGGGTGGCTGCCAGCCGGCCCATGATCTGCGTCTGCACCGACGCAATGTCCGCCTGCTGGCGCAACATGGCGGCGCCGGCAAGGTGACCTTCGGGAACGTGCGGGCCGCCAGGCAGCCTGACCTTCACGATAACTCGTGCGCTGCCGCTTCTCAGAACCCGATTCTGCAGCTCCGACGACACGATGTCCGGAACACGGGAGCCGGCGCCTGAGGAAAAGAGAGTAACACTCAGGATCGTCAGTGCGAGCGCGAAAAGGGTTCGACGTGTCATGTGGGGTACCCGTGCGGATCGGTCACATGCAGGTTCGGGGGAAGTTTAGCAGAGGAAGTCGCGAGCGGCCAGACGAAGAACCTGACCTGAACATCGGTTGCTAAGATCGCGGGGGCTCTCCTGAAACGCGGCCATTTCGTGGGAGGAGGTTTTCTGAACGCAGGGCTTGCTTCCCAATGCGGAGTGCAGACCACCCCCGGCTCCTTCGACGACGTACCGGTTGCGCATGCTGGATCGCCCGGCTGCCCACGCGCTCAATTGACGGCTTCTCGGTAGCATTGCCGACAAGGGTGAAACCGAACCCCGTTATGGCTGGGAAGACGAGGAGAGCGCCGTGCGGGCAACGTCGGCGGTCGCCAATGACGTCGCCGAGTCCGGAATGAACAAATTCTGCGAAACGAACCGACCGCACACATCCGGCTGCGGCCTCGGCCAAGTCCACGCCCACCCCGCTTCACGCCGGGCAGTGCTCCTTCGCTTCCTTCAGCCTATCCTCCGGCCTCGGATGCGTGCTGAGCCAAGCCGCCCAAGGCCGGGACGCCCTCGCCTGCACGAGCCGCTCGAGCAGCGCCATCTCCGCCTGGCAGGCGCGCACGCGCCCGATCACCAGCTCGAGCAGATCCTGCCCATAGCGGTCCGCGGCATTCTCTTCCTCCCGGTCATAGCCCCGGTACTCGCTCTCGACACTCGAGTCCGTCACCATCTGGGTCCCCGCGACCCCGATGGCCAGGAGCGGCCCGATGATCGGGATCGCCGTCACAGCGGCCCCCGTGGTCGTGCCCTTGTCATTGATCTCATCTCGTGTCTTCTTCTCCGCGGCGCGCCGCTTCTTGCGCGCGGAGAAATGCCCGAGCTGGACATGCCCGATCTCGTGCGCCAGCCCCGCCCGGAGCTCGTCGGGCGGCAGCACCCTGAGAGCCTCCTCCGTGATGCCCAGCGAGAACCTGCACTTGGCGTTGGGTCCCACGGCGAGGTTGATCGCGTTGCCGGACAGAATCCCCAGCGCCACGGCGCAGCCGTCGCCTGGTCCCGTCCAGATGCCCGAGGTGATCAGGAGCGGCACCAGCGCACGGCTGATGGTTTCCCGCTCCTCCGGGGTGGCATCGCGGACTTTCGGGCGCGGCGGCGTGGGTTCGGGTTTGGTCGTCGCGCATCCGGCAGCGCGCAGCGATACCAATCCGAGAGCGAGAACCCCTACCCGCCGCATGGATCTAGTGCGCCTCCAACGAGTATTCCCCACACCTCGCGTGACCCCGCAGAGTGCCGGGCCAAATTGCGAGCCAGACGAGGCCCGAGGGAGGCCGCAGCCCGAGGCGTACGTGGGTATAGGGCCCGGGATAGCCGTAGGTGTAGGACTCCTCGGCGCCGGAGCTGAAATATGGACCGGGGTAGGCATAGTTGAGGCCACCCGGATATCCGTAGCTGAGGGGTCCGGGATAGAAGAACGGGTGCCAGTAGAACGGCCCCTGCACGACAAAGCGCCCCGAGATGCGGGTCCCCCCGGCGTCGGCCAGCATGGGCATTGCGATCACGGCCAAGATCACCACGAGAAGAATTGTCTTTTTCACCGCTCGCACCTCCTACCTGATTCTACGCCCGGGCGCGAGTGGAGCAGCTCTTTCCGGCTGAGTTACGCGGGGGTAGACCGATCGGGACACAGCGCTTCGAGCCGGGCCAGCGCAGCTTCGAAGGTCGCGTCCAACCGGTCACAGAGCGACGCGGCCTCCGTGGCGCCTCCCGCGCGGCAGGCATCTTCGATGGCCCCGGTCAACTCGGCGAGCGCGGTGAGCCCGAGGTTGGCCGCCATCCCCGCGAGCGCGTGCGCGGCCGCCCGCATCTGGGCGAGATCGGTGTCGCCGCGTGCGCCGGCCAGCCGGTCGCGATGAGGACGCGCGTGCCGCGGCAGCTCAGAGATGAGGTGGCCGACCTTGGCGGCGCCGAGGGAGTCCACGAGCAGTCGCAGGTAGCTCTCGTCGATCCCTGACGGCCCCCGGCTGACCGCCTCCGGGGCAGCGTCCGCGGGCGCGTAGCGCGAGAGGACGTTGGCCAGGGCCACCGGGTCGATGGGCTTTCGCAGATGGCCGAGCATGCCGGCCTCCGTGCACGCGTCCGTCTCCTCCTTCATCGCACTCGCGCTCAAGGCGATGATGGGGACGCGCCCCTTCTCTCCGGGCAGGCGACGGATCTCGCGCGTGGCCTCGATTCCGTCCATGTCCGGCATATGCACGTCCATCAGCACCACGTCGTAGGACCGGGCGCCCACCGCCTCGACCGCTGCTCGCCCGGTGCCCACGATGTCCACGCGGTGGCCCCGACGGCGAAGCAGCCCGAGCGCGACCTGCTGGTTCACCGGGTTGTCCTCGGCGACGAGGACCGTGAGCGGCGCCACCGCAGCCTCGCGCCCTTCAGCCTCCGCCACCACTTCGTCCCGCGCCGGCTCGAGGAGGACGGTGAACCAGAACGTGCTGCCCAAGCCCACGGCGCTCTGGACGCCGATCTCACCATGCATCGCGGTCACGATCTTCCGGCAGATGGCGAGGCCCAGGCCCGTGCCTCCGGCCCGGCGCGTGGCGAGCTGGTCGACCTGAGTGAACTCCTGAAAGAGCCGGCCCTGCGCCTGCGTGGCAATCCCTGGTCCCGTGTCGACCACCTCGAAGCGAAGCACGATCCGATCGCCCAGATCCCCGGGGCGCGTGACCGCGACTCGGACGCTGCCGTGGTCGGTAAACTTGAGGGCATTGCCGACCAGGTTCAGCCAGGTTCAGAAGCACCTGGCGGAGCCGGCCAGGGTCGCCACGGAGCGCGCGCGGAACCTCCGGCGCGATGAAGGAATCAAGGGCGAGACCCTTTTCGCGGGCCCGCACGGCAAGAAGGTGAATGATGTTGGCCACCACGCCCGGGACATCGAAGTCTTCCTCGTCCAGCTCGAGCTTGCCCGCCTCCATCTTCGAGAAGTCGAGAATGTCGTTGAGGATGGCGAGGAGCGCCTGGCCCGAGTCCCGCACGGTGGCGGCGTACTGTTGCTGCTGCGGGTCGAGCGGCGTCTCGAGGAGGAGGTGGGCCATGCCGAGGATGCCGTTCATGGGCGTGCGGATCTCGTGGCTCATCACCGCGAGGAAATCGGACTTGGCGCGCGTGGCCGCCTCCGCCACATCGCGGGCCTTGGCCAGCGACGCTTCGGCGGCGCGGGCGCGGGCGCTCTCGTCCTGGGCCCGCTGCCACTCGGTGCGGAGCCGGCCCGCCACCGTGTTGAAGGAGTCCACCACCTGGCGGAGCTCGTCCCGTCCCTCGACGGCCACGGGCCCGCTGAACTCTCCGGTGAGCATGCGCTGGGTGACGCCGTCGAGGGAGGTGACGGCGCGCTTCACCGCCGCGTAGAACCCGATCCAGAGATAGGCGACACCGAGCATGGTGACCACGACCACGATCAGGAGCACGAGCCGCTTCTGGGCGAGGCGGTCCATGCGGGCGCCCAGGAGGGCATTCAGCGCGGCCGTCGTCGCGTCGTAGTGGCGGAACACGGCGGCCACGGCGCCGGCCTGCCGCTCGTAGACCTCGCCGGCCCCGAACTCCGGTGCCGATCTCTTGGTCCCCGCGGAGCTCACGAGCGCGTGGACGCTGTCCACCGCGCCCCAGACTACGCCTAGGGAGCTTTCGAGTCGCGGGCGGAGAGTGGGATTTTCCCGGAAGGCCACCATGTGCCCGCGATCGAGCGCCGCTCGCTCCGCCTGCGCGAGGCCGACCTCGGTGAGCAGCGCCGACTGCCGGAGGGTCGGCCAGACGTCCGACAGCCGCTGCTCGACCTCATGGGTTCCGATTGCGGCCATGTCGTCGGCGAGCGCGGGCAGCCGTCTGACCGCGGCTTCCGCGAGGTAGTAGCTGTCCAGATCGGTGTCGAGGCTCAGGTTCGCCGCATCGCCGACCTGTTCCATGAGCTGGCGCACCTGCGCCGCAAGCGTCGCGGGAGACACCGCCGGATGGACGACCCGTGGCCGCATCGAGAGCCAGAGCTCGCGCACGCCCAGTCGCTTGCCCAGACGATCGTTGACGGCGTCCACCACCGTGGCCGCCGACGCGATCCTGACCTGATCCTTGGCCAACCGCTCCCGGGCGGACGGGTCGCCGGCCTCCGCGAGGGAGCGCAGGCCCCGAGAGGTCTCGAGCGGCTCGAGGACGTGGCGGAGGGCCACGAGGAACTCGAGCCCGCCGCGCTCTCTGGCCGTGAAGGCCATCCGGCTATGCAGCTCGACCAGCCAGAGGCTCATCATGAAGGCGATGGGAATGGCGAAGAGCAGCGAGATGAGGGCGAACTTCTGCGGGTAGCGCAGCCGGTTCATGAGGCGGACGGCGGGCTCCAGCACCTTCTTCATGCCGCTCATGATCAGCGAGGGTCGGGACGGGCGCAAGGGCCTCCCGCCACCCGCGGCCCCGTCTTGACTTGACTGCGGGCATCGCCGACCATGAGCCCCCGCGGGAGACGCTGGGGGAGGGAGCCAGCATGGGCAGGCCGCTCAATATCTACGTGGTCGACGATAGTGCCGTCCAGACCGAGATCGCCAAGGCCCTCCTCGAGAAGGCCGGGCACATGGTGACCGTCAATCGCTCGAGCGCCGAGGCGCTGCGTGAGATCCCGGTCAAGCGACCCGACTGCGTCATCATGGACATCATGATGCCGGAGATCGACGGCTACGATCTGTGCCGGCGGATCCGTTCCATGCCCGATCTCGCCGACACCAAGATCTTCATGATGTCGACCAAGGCCTTCCCCTTCGAGCGGAGGCGGGCGGCCGAGCTAGGCGCGGCGGGCTACTTCACCAAGCCACTCAATCCCGCGTCCTTCGTGTACGAGCTCGAGCGCCTCGTGGCCGACACCATGACGCTCTCCTTCTGGGGGGTTCGGGGCACCCTGCCTATTTCACGCAGGGACTCCGCGCGCTACGGCGGCGGGACGTCGTGCGTGAGTCTGGCCTTCCCCGACGGCCGTCTCTTCATCTTCGACGCGGGCAGCGGCATCAAGGCGCTCTCCGACGCCCTGCTCGCGGCCAAGCGCTCGCGCATCGACGGCACCCTCCTCATCTCGCATCCGCACTGGGACCACATCAACGCCTTGCCCTTCTTCGTGCCCTTCTACATGCAGAGCAACCAGTTCGAGATCTGCGGCGCCTCCCACGGTGACATCACCATGCGCGATCTCATCTCCGCGCAGATGGACGGCGTGTACTTCCCCGTCACCGTTCGTGAGTTCGCGGCCAGCATCACCTATCGCGACCTCGGGGAGGGCGAGTACACGATCGGCGGCGTTTCCGTGAAGACCATGCTGCTGAGCCATCCCGGGAACTGTCTCGGGTACCGGGTGAGCTACGGCGGGCGGTCGATCTGCTACGTCACGGACAATGAGCTCTTCGATCCCGGCTCCGACTTCTACTCCGAGGAGTACATCGATCGGCTCGTGGCCTTCGTGGGTGAGGCCGACGTGCTCATCACCGACTGCACCTACACGGACGAGGTGTACCCGCGCAAGGTCGGCTGGGGGCACTCGTCGGTGAGTCAGGTCGCCGATCTGGCCGCCCGGGCGCGACCCAAGGCGCTCTACCTCGTCCACCACGATCCCGACGACACGGACGACATCATCGATACGAAGCTCGCGGCCGCCCAGGAGCGTCTGGCCGCCCGCGGCGCGTCCACCACGGTGATGGCGCCCGCCGAGCGCACCGAGATTGGGATCTAGCCTGCATTATTCACGAACGTACGGAGCGCGAGGCGGCCGGGTCCTGTCGTCGGGGGCGGCTTCGCCACCCTACGCGTCGTGAATCGCAGCCCTGCGGGCTGCGCACACTCGCGAAGGGCCCACTCCGCCGGCTGTGCAAGCGCCGCCCCCGACGCCACCCGTCCGCTTGCACGAGCGGCGCTCGTGAATAATGCGCACTAGCTCCCGCGTCACTTGGGCTGGACGGACACCGTCAGGCTCTCGTCGCCGTGTCGCTTCAACTTGAGGACCGCCGGCTTGGCGTGCAGCGGCAGGAGGGTCAGGGTCGCCACGTCGTCCTTGTCGAGAGTGAGGAGGACCGGCCGCCGCTCGATCTCGATGATCCTCGCCGCGGTCTTGCTGAACTCCTGGAAGATGACGAAAACGTGAACGGTCTGCCCGCTCACTCCCGCGAAGTACCAGGTCACGGCGCCGGCCAGCGGCGACTCGGCCCACCGGGCCTCGCTCGCGATGGTGCCCCCGGGCGGAACCGGCTCAGGATTGGCCCGTAGCGAGAAGGACCAGTAGAAGCCTGCCCGGCCCGTCTCGATCACGGGCCATTCCACCTCCCCGGCTGCCGACGGCCACGGGAGCAGGACGAAGAGCATCACGAGAAGAAGCCGGGCCATGGGCTCCTCAGAGATCCTCGAGCCGGAGGGGGGTGTCCGCGTGTTGCCAGGCAGTCTCGAACTCCCGCCGCACGAAGACGGCATCGTACGCCCGGTTTTGCGAGGCCAGAGCGCCTGACAATCCGAACAGGGAGCGGCCATTGCGCCTGTTGCGCTCCAGATCCGCCCGAAACACCCGTTCCGCCTCCACGGCGTGCCCGCTTCGCAGCAAGGCGGCGCCAAGGGACTCCCGCGTGGGCAGATACCAGGCCGGCGGCTCGTCATAGCCCAAGGCGTCTTCGATCGCCACGCCCTTGCCCAGCGCGTCGATCTCCGTCTTCGAATCGCCCTTCGCGCTGGCGATGCGGGCTCTCAGAACGTGATCGGCGACCCGCCGGGCGCCGTCCGACATCACTCCTCCGGCGCCCGCCATCTCTTCGGTGATGGCTTTCTCGGAGTTGAGAAAGTCCTGGTGCTCCTGCTCGGCCCTCGCCGGATCGCCCGTCGACGCGTACGCCATGCCACGGGCGAAGTGCCAGTAGGTGATGGGGGTCGCCAAGGTGGCTTCCGGCTTCGGCAGCGTGAGCACGTCGCTCCATTTTCTAAACCGCACGAGGATCAAGGTCGAGGTCGGCAAGAACACCTCGACGGCGGGCGTGGCCTTCAGATGCGGCGCCACGTGCGCCTCCAGCTTCCGGGCCGCCGCCAGGGATTCGGAGAATCGGCCGGCCATGCTCTCGGCGACCGCGAGAAAGTGCAGGTTGTGGCCGTAGTACATGAGCGCGGACGGTCCTTCCACCCCACGGGCCCTGACGAGGGCCTCGTCGGCCCGCGCGGCCTCCCGGTTGCTTCGCGCCGCCGACATGTAGTCGCCGATACGCTCGTAGATATGCGCGGGCATGTGGACGAGATGGCCGGCCGCGGGCACGAGCCCCGGGAGCTTCTGCGCATGGACGAGCGCCCGTTCCGGATGCGGTGAGGCCTCGACGGCGTGGATGTAGTAGTGGATGGCGCCGATGTGATTCGGATCGCGTCGCAGCACGGACTCGAGCGTGGCGACGATGTCCAGGGTGCCGTCCTCGGGCCGGCCGTCCGCCGTCCAGAGGCGCCACGGGCGCAGGACCATGGCGGCCTCCGCGAAAAGTGTCGCGGCGTCGAGATCGTCAGGATAGCGCCGGACGAGCTCTCCCATGGCGTTCTTGTACTCGAGGTTCAGGGTCTTGCGATCGACCCGCGGCTGGAGGGAGTAACGCTTGGCCAGGGCTTCCACGTAGCGGCGCTCATGCTCGGGCCCGGTCGCGGCGAGCGCTCGCGCCTTCTGGACAGCGCCGTACGCGGCCGTCTCTCGCTCCGGGTCGATCTCGGAGTTGATGTTCGACCCGAGGGCGAGGGCCATGCCCCAGTACGCCATGGTCATCTGCGGGTCGAGCTGGGCCGCCCGCTCGAAGGAACGTACGGCCTCGGGATGATTGAAGGCATACGCGAACGTCAAGCCCTGGTCGAAGAACTTCTGCGCCTCAGGGCGGCTGGTCGCCACGGGATGGTGAAGCGAGCCCAGCCCCGGCACGAGCGTGACGGGCAGTTCGGCGCCGGCGCTGGCGACCCTCTGGTCGGGCTGATGACAGTCGGCGCTGTGCCAGAGGAGCAGGGTCAGCGCCACGGACAAGCAGGCGGATTTCATACCCACGGCCTGAGGGCGACGCCGAAGGAGCCGCTAGCCCTCGAGCACGAACGCGGCGTGAATCTCGTCGGGGTCCACCCGAAATCCGAAGAGGCAGCGCGCGCAGATGACTTCGCCGCGGCAGACCGCGCAATCATCGAGAAATCCACACGTCGAGCCGCAGCGCGGACAGCCCGTGGCCCGCACGCCGATCGCGCGCTCGTACGCCTCCCTCAGGGATCGAGCCGATCCGCCCCGGTCGCCGCTCGTCATCGCTCTGCGCTTTCTCCTGCCCCGTAGCGCTAAGGCAGCAACATCTTGGTGAGCAAAGCCAGCACTATCGCCGTCGCGAAGGCCATCCAGTCACGCATCTCGCGCGCCTCCCGAGCATTGCTTTTCGCCGAGGAAGAACGCTTGCCCGGCTTGATCGCGATAACTGCATGGGACAAGCCAAGAAGCGAAATGCTTGTAGAACGGGTCGTTACGAGGCCTTCGGGCGACCCGTGCCTGGAATCGTAATGTTTCCCGACTTGAGAGAAAATCCGCGAATATCGTCCGAGGCTTGGCTCGAGGATGCGGTACCGGGGACCTGCGCCGGATGTCGAAAAGGTTTACTGCTTCGCCGTCGGAGAAATTCTCCTAGCCTGCATTATTCACGAACGTACGGAGCGCGAGGCGGCCGGGTCCTGTCGTCGGGGGCGGCGCTGGCGCAGCCGGCTTCGCCACCCTACGCGTCGTGAATCGCAGCCCTGCGGGCTGCGCACACTCGCGAAGGGCCCGCACTAGGGCCGGACGCTGTAGCCTCTGTACTGCTCGCCGATTCGCGGCGAGATTGCGCTCGCCGCCGCGAAGTCGGCCTCGGCTCCCGTCAGATCGGCCTTCCTCCGCTTCGCCAGCCCACGACCATATAGCGTGTGGGCCTTCTGGGGATCGAGGCGGAGCGCCGCGTCGTAGTCAGCGATGGCCTGATCTGGCTGACCGAGCTTCAAATATACGAACCCGCGACTATCCAGGGCATTGGTGTCCTCCGGCCGAAGCCGGAGCGCTTCGTTGCAATCTGCCAGGGCCGGCTCCAGGTAGCCGGCGAGCGCCCGGGCGAAGCACCTCGCATTCCAGGCAGCGGCGTCCGCCGGCCGGAGTCCAATCGCTTCGGCGAAGTCCTGTATGGCGCGATCCAGATCTCCCTTTCGCGTATGGGCCAATCCCCTGTTGTCGTAGGCGAGCACGTCCTTGGGGTTCAGCCGAATCGCATGGTCATAGTCCTGGATGGCCCTGTCCAGGTCGCCCTTGTTGCTGTAGGCGTTCCCGCGGTTGCTATAGGCCATGGCAAGGCTCGGAGCGAACCGGATCGCCTGGTCGTAGTCCTCGATGGCCTGCTCGGTCTCGCCCAGGCTCGTATAGGCATTCCCCCGGTTGTTGTAGGCCAGCGCATAGTTCGGCGCCAGCCGGATCGCCTGGTCGAAGTCTCTGATCGCGCGACGCACATCCCCGAGGCTGCGGTAGGCGTTGCCCCGGTTGTTGTAGGCGAAGGCGTACCCGGGGTCCAGCTTGATCGCCTGGTCGTAGTCCTGGATAGCCTGCGCCGGCTCGCCTTTGCTGCTGTGGGCATTGCCCCGATTGTTGAAGGCAAGAGCCAGGCTGGGATCGAAGCGGACCGCCCGGTCATAGTCCTGGATGGCGCGATCGAAATCACCCTTGCGGGCGAAGATCAGACCGCGATTGTTGAACGCCGCGGCGTCGGTGGGGGCGAGCAGGATGGCCTGATCGTAGTCCTTGATCGCCCGATCCAGGTCACCCTTGCTGCTATAGGCGCTCCCGCGGTTGTTGAGGGCGAGCACATACCGGGGCTCGAGGCGGATCGCCTGGTCGAAATCCCGAATCGCCTTGTCCAGCTCGCCCAGGCTCCGATAGGCATTCCCTCGGTTGTTGAGAGCGAAGGCGTACTTCGGCTGGAGGCGAATCGCCTGGTCGTAATCCTGGATGGCCCGCTCCGGATCCCCTTTGACGGTATGGGCATTGCCCCGGTTGTTGAAGGCCGAGGCCATTTTCGGGTCGAGGCGGATAGCCTGGTCGAAGTTCTGGATGGCGCGGTTCGGCTGGGCCTTCTGGCTAAAGGCCGTCCCGCGATCATTGAAGGCGAGAGCGTACTTGGGGTCGAGCTCTATTGCCTGGTCGTAGTCCTGGATGGCACGGTCGGTCCGGCCCTCCATCCGATAGGCCGTGGCCCGATGGTAGTGGGCGATGGCGAGTCTGGCCTTCGTCTCCCGCCCTGCCTGGATCACGACCGAGCAGCTCTTGATCACCAGATCCGAGGTCGAGCCGTCCGCTGTGCAAACACGCCATTCCGGCGAGGTCGGTGCGTCGGCCGCCAGAGCCGGGAAAGTGGTCCCGGCCAGCGCCGTAAGGAGGCTGAAATGAAGAAGGCAATATCTGCGCATCATGGCCGGCGATCTCTCAGGCGAGTTTAACCCAGGGCTTGACCGAAGCACACAAACGGCTTGGGCCATGCTTGACGGCCACACCCCCAGGGCTTTACGTTAGTGGCGAGGTATTTTGAGGCTCCCCGCATGCGCGGCCTTGCGATAGCGATCTTCCTTCTCTTGGGTCAGCTCGTTGCGCCCGCTTGGGCCCAGTGGACCGAAGACGCGCAAAAATGCGCCGAAACACCGGACCCACACCTCGCCTTCGATCTTTGCACGCGTGCCATCCAGTCGGGTTCTCTGTCAGGATCGGGGCTCGCCATCACTTTCAACAATCGCGGCAACGCCTACCAGAGTAAGGGCGACTACCAACGGGCCATCGAGGACTATGACGAGGCCCTCCGGATCGACCCGGACTCAGCCCTGGCGTTCAACAACCGCGGCAGCGCCTTTCAACACATGGGCAACTACGATCGGGCCATCCAGGACTACGACCACGCCATTCGCCTGGATCCCAGCTCCGCTCTCGCCTACAACAACCGCGGGCGCGCCAATCATCTCAAAGAAGATTACCCCCTCGCGATCAAGGACTTCGGCGAGGCGATCGAGCTCGATCCGGACTATCCTCTTGCCTTCTACAATCGCGGCCTCGCTCGCTTCGACCAAGGTCTCTTCATCGCCGCGGTTCCCGATTTCGTTCGGGCGGTTCAGCTCGACCCCGCCAAGCCGTACCGGGTCCTCGCGCTCTACCTGGCCAAGGCCCGTGGTGGCGACCCGGACAAGGAGATGCTCGCGGCGAATGCCAAGCAGCTCAACCTTTCGCCGTGGCCCGGACCCGTGGTAAGCCTGTATCTCGATCAGATCACGCCTCAGGCCGTGATCGACGCCGCCAAAGATCCCGATCCCGCCACGCAACGGGAACGGCTGTGCGAAGCGTACTTCTACATCGGCGAATACCTCCTCATCGCCAATCAGAAGGCCGAGGCGGCACGGATGTTTCAGGCCGCCGTGTCGACCGGTGTGACGAGCCTCTTCGAATACGCGAGCGCAAAAGCGGAACTCCGGCGTCTCGCTCAGTAGCTCGCCGCATGCCCGCTCTCCGACTTAGCGTCCCCGCGCGTCACGTGGCCCTCGCCTTCGCCTGCTGCGTCCTCGTCCTGCTCGGTGCGCGGCTGAGCGCCCTCGCCCAGCAAGCGGCGGCTCCCGTCCATCGGATCGCCACCCTTGGCGCTGACACCACCCAGGTCTGGGACGTATTCCACCGACGCCTCGAGGAGCTGGGCTATGTCGAAGGCCAGAACCTCTTGCTCGAGCGCCGGTGGTCGCATGGATACGAGGATCGCGTACCGACCCTCCTCGCCGAGCTCTTGCGTTCCAAACCCGAAGTGCTTGTCACGTCGATGCTGCCGCCCACCTCCCGTATCGAGGCCGAGCAGTGCGTGCCCATCCTTGCCATCGCGGTCTGGGAGCCATATGGCGCGTGCCGCACCGTTCCCGTCGCCCGCATGTCGCAGGCCTCGTCGGCGAAGGACGTCAGCGCCAACCATCTCAGGCTCGCCCGGACGGCGGTACCGGGCGCTTCCCGCTTTCTCGCGCTCACGAACTCGGAACGACCATTTCTCGTCGAATACGTGAGAGGGCTCGAGTCCACCGCAGCCAGGGCCGGCGTCACCCTCCACGTCGTCGATGCGGGTAGCGACCCGGATATCGGCAGTCTCGCCGCGGCCATCACGAGGGAGGCGCCGGATGTTCTGATCGTGTCGCCCAACTTCATGCGGCCGGATGCGCGGAGACAGATCGTGCGCTTCGCGACGGCGCGGGGCATTCCTTCGATCGGTTCGTACATCGCGGACGGGGTGCTCATTGCTGCCGACTATGACTGGATCGCATTGGCGCGCCGCACCGCGGATTTCGTCGATCAGCTCTTGAAGGGAGCCAAGCCCGTGGACCTCTCGACCGGCGCTCCGGCCAGGTTCGAGGTGATCGTGGACGGCAGAGTCGCCAGGGTTCTAGGGCTGACGATTCCGGAGTCCGTGCTCTCCCAGGCGGATCGGGTGCTGAACTAAGCCGCCACGCTCAACGGCTCGCGCCGTTGAGCTTTCCCTGAAGGCCTTGCGACTGCGTGGCTGACCCCGAGAAGCTTGCCGGCACCACGGCTGCGCTGCTGCCCCCCTGCTGTGGCGCGAAGGCGGCGGGCTGCCCAGGGACGCTCAAGGGCGTCGGATTGGCCTGGGGCTGCGCCGACGCGGCCGGCTGCCCGGGAACGCTCAGCGGCGTCGCCGCCGACGCCGAGGTCGGAGCGGCCTGCGGCGGTGCCGATGCGGCCGGCTGGCCCGGGATGTTCAGTGGCGTCGGCGCCGGGGCTGGAACGGCCTGCGGGGGCGGCGAGGCTCCCGGTTGCCCTGGGACACTCAACGGCACCGGAGCGCTCTGCGACTGATCCGGGACTGCGACCGACTGCTCCTGGGCACCCTGAGGCTGGCCCGGAACGCTCAGTGGCTGCGGATCTCCCTGGAGCAGGTCCGGATTGCTCTGCGGCCTTCCCTCGGGCTGCAGCTTCAAGGTCTGGCCGTCCGGCTTGATCACTCTGCCATCGTCGGCCGGTCTGGGAGGTATCAGAGGCGCGGGAGGCGCGGGCGTGATCGTCGCCTGCGGTGTGGGCGGCACGGGCGCTGGAGGCGCCGCCGCGGCCGGCGGGGGCGGAGCCGGCGCCACAGGGGCCACCGGCACTTGAGGCGCCGTTGGCGGTGGAGGCTTCACAGCCGCCGTCTGCGTCGGAACCCTCAGGCCCGTCACCTGGATCATCACTTCGCCCTCGACCCGCTGCGACGACCATCCCAATCCGAAGCCGAGGGATGCCGCCAGTCCGTAGGGGGACGTGGCCGTGGCCACGCTCGGGACAACCGAACCGCCGCCCGACGTGCCGAATCCGAAGCCCTTCATCGTGTTCTTCGGCCGGATGATGAATTCGACGACACCGTAGTTGGCGCCCTTGTCCATCGCGTGATAGGCAGCCTCGCAGACCGCGGGCAGCCATGGCTTGTCCGCACCCTCGACGGAGGAGATTCCCACATAGTTCGAGATGTCGTTCGATACGTCGACCTTGTCCCACGCGGCGTAGACGAGCTGGATCTCCTTCGTCTTCTCCCGGCTCGCGCCCACATAGCTGTCCTTGTAGCCGTACCCGCCGCGGCATTCCTCGGCCTGCTCGTACGTCATGCGCGCGGGGCGTACCGGACCCGCCCCATTGATGAAGACGTCCGGCTTGTAGGGCTGCGAGAAGTTACCGGGAGCACCCGGGATACCCGGCAGGCCGAGGAGGTTGACGTTGATGTTCTTGCTGTTTCCGAACGTCACCGAGGGTGAGGCGAAGGTCGTCGACCCCGAATAGCCCACATAGCCCTCGCCGGCCTCGCCGGACTCGGCTGCGTTGAGCCCTGAGACGCCCGCCCCGCCTGTCCCGGGGGTGATGTTGATACCACCTATATTGACCGCGGTCGCGCTCGAGGTCCCGAGCGAGTTCTGGTTGTTGTTCTGGTTGGTGTTTCCGGAGGTACCGATCGCCGCCTGCCCGCTCGTATTGCCGGTGTTCTGGACGGCGTTGAGGACCGTGGTGGGACTGTCGGCGAACGCTGGGCACACCATTAGCAGCATGGAGGCCACGGTCGCCGCTGACAGCAGACGCTTCATTCGATCAGATCTCCGAAGTGGCGTATGCAACTGGTGATGACCCTGGCGGTGAGCCTGAGCTCACCGCCAGGGCCGGGGATACTACACCACCACGGCTACTGCGAGATAAACGTCTGGGTCGAGTTCTGGTTCGGCTTCGCTCCCTTACCCACCGCCGCCTGGCCGTTGGCGTTACCAACGTTCTGCACGGCGTTGATGGTCGTGGTGATGTCCTTGCCCGCACCAGTGCCTGTCTTGTTGCCCAGGTTCTGGATCAGCACGCCGAGAACGTCACCGTTGTTGATGACGCTCTTGTTGTTGTTGCCGAGGTTGACGGCGCCAAGATTCTGGCCGCCAACGTTGATGCCGGCGTCGGCGCACTGCCCACTCTGAGTGATACCGGTAGCCTGGTCACCCGAGTTCGCCGAGCTCGTACCCGTCGCGTTGCCGTGGTTCTCTGCAGGCCCAGCCGTATTGGTCTGAGACTGAGAGCCGCCGGCCCCACCCGGCGCCGCTGCTGCCGCGCCGGAATTGATGCTGGAGTTGGAGCTAACCGCCCCACCACTACCCGTGGTCGAGGACCCACCGGATCCACCAGCACCGCCCGCACCCAGCCCCAGCTCCGCCGGTCCCTGAGTTGCCACCGACGGCGCCCGTGCCACCGTTGCCTGCCGTAGCGGACGTCGCACCGGTCGTGCCGGTGCCGTTACCGCCCGTCGCCGTCGCACCTGCTCCGGCGCCGCCCGTTGATCCACCGCCATTCGCGTTCCCACCGGTACCAGTTGCGCCACCGGTAGCCACATTACCGCCGGTACCATTGGCATTACCGCCAGCGGAGTTACCGGTATTGCCACCAGCTCCCGTCGTGGCTGCACCACCGGCCCCGGAGTTACCGGAACCGCCGGTACCGCTCGTCCCGGCACCGCTGGCACCGCCCGCGCCGCCATTGGCAGCGCCGCTCGTACCCGCGGCACCAGCACCGCCATTCCCTGCACCACCGGCTCCGCTGTTACCACCGCCTGCCGCACCACCGGCACCGCTGTTCGCGGCACCACTGGCAGCGGACCCGCCGTTCGCCGCACCGCTCGTCGCGGCAGCAGCGTTGGCAGCACCACCAGCACCGCTGTTCGCGGCACCGCCGGCACCACTGGCGGCATTGCTCGCGCCGTTGGTCGAACCGGCGCCACCGTTACCGCCGGCACCCCCTCCGGTGGTACCACCCGTCGAGGCACCCGAAGTAGTATTGCCTCCGGCACCACCATTCGCGTTACCACCGGCACCGCTGTTCGCGGCGCCGCCCGTAGATCCTCCGCCTGTGCCGGCGCCACCGGCTCCGCTGGTGGCATTGCCTGCACCCGTTGTTGCGGCACCACCCGCGGCACCATTGGCCGAACCCGCGCCACCATTGGCCGCGCCGCCGTTACCCGACGTGCCGTTTGCGCTACCACTGCTGGAGGTGCCGTTGGAGGTGTTGCTTGCGGCGGCATTCCCGCCGGCACCGCCTGCACCATTACCAGCCCCGCCAGCCCCACCCGTACCCGCGGCGGCGTTCTGGCCGGCGTTGACCGCATTTCCACCGGCGTTTGCACCGGCGTTTGTAGCGTTCCCACCGTTGCCCGTACCGGCAGCACCGCCGGTACCGGTCCCGGTAGCGCCCGCACCTCCGTTACCACCATTTGCCGCTGCAGCAACCGGCACGTTGATGGAAGCAGACACAGGGGTGGTGCTGCTACTGCCACCCGAACCGGTCCCACCGCCGCCGTTGGCAGTGCTATTGCCGCCGTTGGCGTTCCCGGAATTGGACGTCGCGTTGCCAGCATTGCCGGCATTGCCTGCGCCGCCGTTGCTGTTGCCACCAGCCGCGTTCCCGGTATTACCGCCTGTAGCACCGCCGCCGGCCCCGCCGTTGCCGGAATTGGTGCTGGCGGTGGAGTTGCCCGAGTTCGAAGAAGAGCCACCACTGCTAGATCCGCCACTGGCAGTACCATTATTGCTGCTGTTGGCGTTGCCGCTGTCGCCGCCATTGGCGGTGCCACCGTTGCCACCCGTGGCGTTACCGCTGTTGGCCGGGCCACTGGTGCCGTTACCACCAGACCCCGTATTCACGCTGACTGCAGCCGTGACGGTCAAGCCGCCGTCGGCACTACCAGTGTTACCACCCGTGCCTGTACCACCGGCGCCGCCCGAAGCCGCTCCGGTGGTGGCGCCACCACCTGCACCACCCGCACCCGTCGCGACCGTACCGCTCTGACCACCATTGACCAAACCACTCGCGCCACCCGTGGCATTACCGGTATTACCGCCCGCGCCGCTCGTGCTCGCCCCACCGGTGCCCGTGCCGTTACCACCAACGGCTGAGAGGGTGCTTGCGCTCGTACCGTTGACGCTCCCACCATTGGCATTGCCGCCGTTGGAATTACCACCCGAACCGCCGGTGGTCGCCCCCGTCCCGCCGCCAGTCCCCTGACCAAACGTGCCGGTCTGAGTGTTGGTGGCCGATCCGCCGACGCCACCCGCCCCGCCGGCTCCACCCGTACCGCTCGCTCCGCCCGCCCCACCGGCACCACCTGCTCCGCCGGTTGCCGTTCCACTGGCCGCACCGACTGCTCCGGCAGCACCCGCTGCGCCCGCCGCACCCGTGGCGTTGCCGCCCTGGGAGTTGGCAGCGCCCGTGTTACCGATGGTGCTCGCAGCCGCGGCGCCACCTGCGCCGCCCGTCTGGTTGGTTCCGATAGGCGCCGCGGTGCTCGCGGCCGCCGCGACTGTGATGGCACCGCTCGTGCCGCTCACCGTCCTGTTGGACGAGTTGCTGATGTTCGGACTGCAACCCCCCGCTGCGTCCACTATTGGCGGGGTCGCGACGCCCGCGACCCACAGCGCAATGGTGAACAGTGCCATCCATCTTTTCATTCGCATCGTCCTTTATGGTTTGGTCGGTTAGGGGTTAGGCTGTGTCGACACGCTCACGCTTGAACCGCTTGGGGCAGTCGGTGAGCCCGGACGCCGATCCACAATCCCACTCGCGTGGCTTCACCCAGGGGGCGAACGCCCGCGCACGGCACGCGGATCGACCGCCGCGGCCGGCGCTACGCAACGAATCCAGGTAGATCCCGTCTTCGTCATAGGAAAGTGGATCGTAAAGGCAAAGGTTGCCTTCAGTCGCCACGCAACGGCGCAGCTTGAGCAAAGCTTGGGCCAGTGACGAAACTTCTTTCTTCTTGCCAGCTTCCGTGGCGTCGCGGAACCGCGAGAAAACGAACTGTAAGGTTTTCCGAAGAGGAATGGCTCCAGGGATCACCTATCATAGAAATATGACACGACGCGAAGGATGCCACGCCCTGAGGCAGCGATCCTCGTCCTTTGATCCTATTGACTTGCGAACAGTGTGCTAATTCTGCGCTCTTTCTAACTGCGTGCTCACGCCGACAGCAGGGGAAAATCTTTTCTCTTGCCGCGGCTGTGGAGCTGGCGAGCCGCTCACCTGGACGAGTGAGGGCAGCGTGCGGAGCCCCCCAGCCCCCGCGAGGCCGGGGAGCGCGGTGATTGTTGACCACGGCCCGGGGCCTGTGGCCTACTGGTGCGGCCGCGCACGCCCGCCGGAATGTCATGGGATGGGCGCTAAGCGACGCGGATACGCGAAGACCCATGCCGAACGCTCAAGTGAAGTCGAAAGAGAAGCGACCAAGGCTCCGCCGGCGTACGAAGCGCAAGCTGACTTGGGGAGCGGCCATCGGGGCCGGAATCGTCTTTTTTCTGGCCTTTTACCTATGGGCCAGCAACCGACCGGGCCAGTTCGTGAAGAGCCTGGGAAATGAACACCTGCAGACGGAAGACCAAAAGCACGTGCCGTACAACTCCGTGCCGCCGACCTCGGGTCCGCACCTGCCCGTCATCGCGCGATGGGGGGTGCACCCCGAGCCCATTTCCAACGAGCTGCAGGTGCACAACCTGGAGGAAGGGGGCGTGCTGGTTCAGTACAACTGCCCCCAGGGCTGCCCGGATTTGCTTTCGAAGCTACGGGCTATCGTCCTGCGCTACGACACGCAGGTCATTCTGGCTCCCTACCCGGGTATGGACAGCAAGATCGCCCTCACGGCCTGGTCCCGCATCGACAAGTTCGACGAGTTCGACGAGAAGCGCATCGTGCGGTTCATCCAGGCATACCGCGGGATCGACCACCACCCCCGCGGAGGAATTCTCTAGAAAAAGAGGCCGCTCAAAAGAGCCCGATGAACCGCGGGACCTTTTGAGCGGCCTTGAAGCCGACTCGGCCTCGTCTGTGTCGTCCTGCTATTGCTGCTGATCGAGGATCGCCCTGATGGCCCGCATCACCGGATTGTCGTCGGCCGGAGCCGGGGCCGCCGTGGTGGTCGTGGGAAGCCCAAGGTACTTCTTCACGCAGCTGTACTGCTCCCAACCCTTGAGCTGATAGTTCAGGTCGACCTGCTTCCACTTCGGATGGCCGTTCTGCACGAGCCAGTCCATCCGTCGCGCCATGATCTGGGCAAACCGGCCCACGGCGTCGCAATCCCTGAACCGATAGTCGAACGAGATGAGCACGGCCTTGGCGGCGACGGTCGTGACCTTCGCGGGCTGCCACGGATACGTGTTGGGCGGAATCTCCGCCACCGGATAGAGCTCGAGGATGCTCTTGCTGGTAATGGGAACGAGCGCGAGCTGGTCGGCCTCCGTCACGCCTTCCTTGAACAGCTTGACGGGATAGCCGGCCACGTAGAACATCGCGTCGATGCGTCCGGCCTTGAGCTCGGCCAGCGCCTCGTCGGTATCGATGGGGAGCATGGCGCTGGGCTTCACATCGGAGAGCTGCAAGAGCACGCGAGCGGTGAGGAAGGTGCCGCTGCCGTCGCGGCCGACGGCCACACGCTTGCCGTTGAGATCCTCGAAATCCGCGAGCCCGCGCCGGCCGAGCACGTGGATCTCCTCGTTGTAGAGCGGGAAGACCATCCGTGTCTTCTTGGCGATCTTGATCAGGTTCTGATCCGTCTGCAGCCGGGAGATGAAGGCCAGCACGTCGGACTGCACGATGCCGAGCTGGATGCCCGGCCGCTGGTACACGGCGAAGACGTTCTCGATGGAGCCCTTCGAGTTGTACACGTTCAGCGTGACCTCGGACAGCCTCATGAGCTTCTGGAGGTCGAGCCCGAACTGGTAGTAGGTGCCTTTCTCGCCTCCGGTAATGATCCCCATCTTGTTGTCGACCTTCGGGTCGGCAGCAAGGCCGATGCCCGTCCACCCGAGCAACAGCAACAGCGTCAGCGAATACCAACTCATCCTCTTCACGGCGCTTCCTCCTCTCGAGGCCGGAGGCCTCGTATAGACCATTGTCGAAAGGGTCGGGATCATGACATAAGCACCATCGGGTGTCAATTTGAGCCAGAGGCGTCGTCCCCGATCGCCGCCATCAACCAATCCAGATATGAGGAGCGCCGCCGGACTTGACAGCCCCGCGCCGGCAAGGTATCAGGGGCCCATGGCGCTCCCTGTCGGCCTGCCCGCGCTTCCTCGGTTCTAGCCGCTGACCCGGCTCTGGCACTCGCAGATCCGCCGTTTCGCGGCAAGCGGCGTCGTCAACACCCTCACCGACTACGTGGTGTTCATGTCGCTGACCAGGATCTTCTCGGTTCCCCTCGGACGGGTGTGGATGGCCAAGCTCATCTCCGGCGGCGTAGCCATGGCCGTCAGCTTTCTCCTCAATCGGGGCTGGGTGTTCGCCGCCCGTCCTGCCCGTCGTTCCGGCCAGATCGCCCGGTTTCTCATCACGACCATCTCCGCCTCCTGGGGTGTCCAGCTCGCGCTCACCCAGTTCTTCTCGAGCGTCTGGCCCGTTCCCGGGCTACTGGGCTACGCATTGCTGTCCCGTCTTGGCGTGGCGGCAATCGCCCCGGGCATTCTCACGGAAGCCGCCGCCATCAAGACGGTGGCGTTCGGTCTCGCCACGTCCGCGAGCATGGCGTGGAATTTCGTCTTGTACCGAACCTGGGTGTTTCGGTCGGCACGGCCTTGACCCCTCCGACACCGGGTGTTAGCCTCCGGGCGCTCTCCCCGCCGCTGGTCTCTGGTGGCCGCATGAACCGTCGTGTTCCCGATTGAGGAGGAGATCCTGATGGATGTGTCCATGATCCCGGTTCTGTCGCTGCGGCTCGAGAAGCTCGAGCGGAGCAATCGCCGGCTCAAGCTATCGGGACTGGTCGTCTTGTTCGGGCTGCTTGCCTTCGGCGTGATGGGCCAGGCGAGGCCGCCGCTTCAGATTGTCGAGGCGCAAGAGTTCGTCGTGAAGGACGCCGGCGGAGTGGTTCGCGCCCGGCTCGGGGCCTCGCCCTCCGCGGTGAGCCTCAGCCTCTCTCACGAAGGTGGACGGGCGAGTCTCGCCGTCTCGGGCGGGCGAGGCCAGGGCGCCCACCTTGCCGTCACCGACGCGGCCGGCAAGATCAAGGGCCTCCTTCTCCTCAATCCGGAAACCGTCGGACTCTACCTGTCTCCCGTCGACGCCACCGGTCCACCCAAATCCCCTCGCGTGGTCTTCGAGGTGCTGAGTCAGGGTACCGGGGGATTCGCCTTCTTTGACAAAAACGGTGTGGCGCGTGCCTTGGTCCGAGCGGTCTCCGCCGACGGTGCCTCGTTCGTGTCCGTCCATGATGGCTCTGGCAAGCAAGTCTGGAAGGCGCCCTGAGCCGTCACCGGGCCCCTGCAAGATTGCGGACCGGTCCAAATTGTCAGGGGCGCCTGTCGAACTCTTTTACGACCTCAGTTCTGGACTCCAGGTGACCCTTCGTAACCTGTCGTTCTTACTGCCATCGAGAATCTGGCCTCACCCTTGCTCTAACGTGCCGCGATTTGGCCCTGTCCGTATCAAATGTAAAGACCTGGGTCACCACGTCAAGGAGGCGGCACAGCGATGAGAACCGGAAGGGGCGGGCTGATTGGCGTGCTGGCGCTGGCGCTCCTCTTGCTCTTTGCGCCGGCTGCCCATGCGCTGATCTTGTCCTATTCCACCCCGGCGGGGGCCACGGACAAAGACGGTGATCCGGTTTCGGCCAGGGCTGACGTGTCGACCACGGCCGGCGTGCTCACGATCACGCTGACGAATCTGCAGAACAACCCGAAGGCTGAGGGCCAACTCCTGAGCGATTTCGGATTCACGCTTGCGAGTAACACAACCGGGTTGCCCTTCCTGGTCAACGGATCGATCACGGGGAGTCAGGGGATCGAGCGCACGATAGCCGCCGACAAGACCTTCAACCTTCCAGGCGCCCCCGTCGCGGCCCTCTGGAATCTCGAGAACAACGTGAGCGGCGGCTACAGGCTCTGCGATCTCTGTGCTGGCGGCGATGCACCCGCCCACACCATCATCGGCGGGCCGGATCCGGGCGACGCCTTCCACTACACGGCCGCAAACTCTTCGATTGCCGGTAATGGTCCGCACAATCCGTTCCTGTTCGGTCCGACGACATTCACGATCACCATTGCGGGCCTCTCGTCGGATATCTACGTCGACTCCGCGTTCTTCTCCTTCGGGACGGTAGAAGGTGACAACATCACAGCCCAGTGCATTCTGAGCTGCCTCCCCAACCTGCATCGGACACCCGAGCCCTCGAGCCTTCTTCTCTTGGGGGCGGGACTGGTAGGGCTGGCCGGGCTCGGCTGGAGGGCGCGACGGCCCACGAAGTAGGGCCCAAGCCTCGACAATCACTGGGGCGGCCAACTGGTCGCCCCGTTTTTTTTACGATAGGATCTTCGGCAGGGAGGACGATCTCATGAAGATCACCCGACGAGGGTTGCTGAAAGGTGCGGCGGCCGTCAGCGTTGCCAGCTCGCTGCCCCACGCGATGCCGGGCTCGGCCCAGGCGCAGACCACGCAGAAGAGGGAGCTGGTGGTCGCCCAGGGCGGAGACATCTCGAAGTTCGATCCGCACTTCAGCACGTCCTCGAACGACATCCGCTGGAGCTTCAACATCTTCGACAACCTCACCGCGCGGCACGCCGACGGCATGCTCTATCCCGGCCTCGCCGCGGAGGTGAAGCTCCAGGCGCCGACCACGTGGACGTTCAAGCTGCGCCAAGGGGTGAAGTTCCACAACGGCGACCCGTTCACCGCGGCCGATGCGAAGTTCAGCCTCGAGCGGACCTACGATCCGAACGCCAAGACCATGGTCGCGACCGTCTTCACGACCATCGACCGCATCGAGGCGCCCGATCCGTTCACCCTCGTCATCCACACCAAGAAGCCGGATCCGCTCTTGGCCGCCCGTCTCGCCTTCTATGGTGGCCAGATCGTGCCCAAGAAATATCTCGAGTCGGTCGGCAATGACGGCTTCAATGCCAAGCCCGTGGGGACCGGGCCCATTCGCTTCGTCTCCTGGGTCAAGGACGACAAGCTCACCGTCGACGCCAATCCCGACTACTGGGGTGGCAAGCCCGACTTCGACAGGATGATTGTCCGCTCCATCCCCGAGACGGCGCCGCGCATCGCCGCCCTCCTGAAGGGTGAGACCGACATGATCACGCAGCTGCCCCCCGACCAGGCCGGGCGGGTGACTGCCAATGCCCCCACCAAGGTGGCCGGCGCCCTCTATGCCGGGCTCTACGTCCTGTGCGTCAACAGCAAGCGCCCGCCGCTCGACAATCCGCTCGTGAAGCAGGCGCTCTCCCTGGCCATCGACCGCGAGCTGATCGTCAAGGAGCTCTGGAAGGGACGCGGGGTGGTTCCCAGCGGGCCCATCGCCAAGGGCGACAATCACTTCGACGCGAGACTGCCCGCCCTCGCCTACAACCCTGCCGAAGCCAAAGAGCGGCTGAAGAGAGCCGGGTACAAGGGCGAAGAGGTCTTCATCGAGACGACCGTCGCCTATGTCGCGCAGGACAAGCCCATGGCCGAGGCGATCGCGGCCATGTGGAAGGATGTGGGCGTCAATGCCAAGATCGAAGTGATCGAGTTCTCCGTACGGGCCCAGAAGAATCGCGAGAAGAGCTTCAAGGGGGTGTTCTGGTCAGACCCGACCTCCACCCTCGGTGATCCGGACGGCATGATGTGGCGCCTCCTCGGTCCGGGCGGCCCGCAAGACTACTGGCGCGATGCCAAGTTCGACGAGCTCGGCAATGCCGCGCGCTTCTCCGTGGACGAGAAGTTCCGCGGCGACGCGTACAGTCAGATGACCCGCATCTTCCTCGAGAACTTCCCCTGGCTCCCCGTCATCCAGCCCTACGAAGACTATGGGCTCCAGAAGTACATCGAGTGGACGCCGAACCCGAACCAGCAGTTCGAGATCCGGCGCTTCAATTTCAAGTTCCGACGGGCGTAGCAGGCCGTGCAGGGACGGATCCGCGGCCGGGCCCAGGCGGCTCGCCAGCTACGCAAGAACGGCAGCGAGCCCGTGCAGCCGTTGACCCCTACGAAGCGGAGCGCGGCCGCGGGCGAGTCGCGGGCGCCGGCGCCAGGGGCCCCGTGGGAGCGCGTGGCGTCCGCCCTGGTCTACGCGGCCCTCCTGATCTATGCCGCGTTCCCGTATTCGGACTACGACTGGGGCTGGCACTACCGCTACGGCGAGTACTTCTTCACCCACGGTCGAGTCCTTCGCCACGACATCTACTCGTGGACGATGCCGGGATACGAGTGGGTGAATCACTCCTGGCTGTTCGATCCGCTTCTCTACGTGCTGTATACGCGATTCTCATTCATCGGCTTGTCGATTGCGGGTGCCCTCGCCACCGTGCTGACCTTCTACCTCTGCATCCGGCGGGCCCACCTTGCGTACTGGCAAGCGGCCGTCGTGGCCGTGTTCTACGGGGCGTTGACCAAAGACATCATCATGCAGGGGCTCCGGACGCAGGTCGTCGGACTCCTCGCTCTCGCCCTGCTCGGCGATCTCCTGGCCCGGCAGAGAACAGGGAAGAACTGGCCGCATTGGGTCCTCCCCGGCCTCTTCTGTATCTGGGCGAACTTCCACGGCTCCTTTCTGTTGGGCCTCGTCGTCTTCGGCGTGTACGTGGCGTGGGATCTCGTGTATGCCCAGGCGCGAGGAGCTGCGCTTCCGCGCCGCTGGTTCATGTTCGCGGGCTCGTTCGTTGCCTCCATCGCGGCGACCCTCGTCAATCCGTTCACGTATGGCGTGTACGTGGAAGCACGGAGGCATTTCGGAAACCCGCACCTCACCTATGTCATCGAGTGGATGCCGCCGAATTTTTCCGAGCTCATCGGCATGCTGTTCCTCGCCTATACCCTGGTCGTGGCCTACGGGTTCTTTTCCCGGAGATCGCTCTCGGACATCCCCGCCCTCCTCATTGCCGTGGGGACGTTCTCCATGGCGGTGAGCTCCCGGCGGCATGTGGCCGTGTTCGTCGTCCTCACCTTTCCGATCTTCGCCTCCGTCATCAAAGACCTCCGCTTCCGGGTGGCGGGGATGCTCCGCACGAGCGCGGTCTTCGCGGTGGTGATCGCGCTATTCGGCTTCACGGTATGGGAGCGCCGGGGCGACTACTACAATCTCCTGCACAGCTCGATGCAGACCTACTGCTGGTACGGCCCGCAATGCTCCGAAGGCCTGACCGAATTCCTCCTCCGGCACCCGCCCGTCGGCCGAGGGTTCACCTTCTACGATTGGGGCGGGTACCTGATCGGCCGAGGGGTACCGGCGAAGCTGTACATCGACGGACGGATGCACCTGTGGGAGCGAAGCGACTACCAGCCGATGGCGGACTACCGGGCCATGTACGTCATGAACGACATGGACGCCTTCCGGCGCCACCAGTTCGACTGGATCCTCGTGCCGAGAAACTCGGACTTCGTCAAGAATCTGGTGGCGGATGTGTCCCCCTCCACCGGAGTGAGGGAATCAGATCTGTGGATCGTCGCTTACCAGGACGACAAGGTCTTCTACGCGGTACGCAAGAAGACGAATTAAGCTGCGTAAATTGCTGTCGATTTCTCTTACAGATCGACTTATCCAGCCCGCTAACTAGCTGAAGATAGTAGCTGCCCCATCAAGGCTACATTCTTGCAGCTTTTCCATTGGCTTGAAGATTTCGCACTCGTATGGACGCGAAAGGAACAGCATTCCTATGACTCGGCTCAAGTTTGCAGGAGCATGGGCTCTTGCATTGATCCAGATTCCCAACCAGCCACCGGTCGGCTTCATCTACGAGCAAGGGCCGATCGGGACCGGTCATCCCATAGACAAGGGCGTCACCTTCCCGTTCACGTCCAGCGAGCTGACCCTCTTCCTGGGATACGTTACGGGCTTCGACAAGGGAAACGTCGTGGATCAGTACGGGGACAACGGCCTCGACACCCTCGCCGGTGTCCCCGCTATTGTGGCGAACCAGGCAGTCATCGACGGCGTGGTGCCCCCGCCTCCGGTTCCCGAGCCGGCCAGCCTCGTGCTCCTCGGCGTTGGTCTGGCGGGGCTGCGGCCTGGAAGCGCGGACGCCGACGGGGCCGGCGCGAGGGCTAGGGTGTAGCGGCTCCGAACTGGACTCGTGGTGAGCTCTTCCGCAGGCGCCTGGGCTTCTCCCAGGCGCTCGCGGCGTCTTCCGGGGAGACAGGAATGGTGATTGCGTGCACGCGACGATCGACGATGATTCGCGCCGGTTTCGATCGGTAGTCTCAGGGAATGAGAGCCGGCCCGTGGCCAGACGTCACGCTGTCAGCGGAGGATACCCCTCCTCCATCCACGATACGAGGGACCAGGTCATGACGGCTCCCGATCCAGAGCTCAAGCACGGGCTTTTGCCTGGCGAAGTCCTCGACGAGGAGACGTTCCGGCGACTGCTGTCACTCGAGGCGAATCGCGCGACCCGCTACCGGGACTTCTTCGTGCTCTGTCTCGTCCAGCCCGATCACCTGGGCCCGAAAGATCCCGCGGCCGAGGTGCTGGGCAAGCGGGTGGCGAGCAAGATCGTCGAGTTCGTGCGCTCATCCGATGTGGTGGGACGGCTCGGTGACAGCATAGGGGTCCTGTTGTTGCAGACGGCAAGCGGCAACGCCCTCAAGGTCACTGAACGACTCCGTAGCGAGATCGGCAACGTTCGCTTCCCAGGGGACGCGGCCGGGGCCGCTCGGAAGATCACCCTGAGCGTGGGTGAAGTTTCGTTTCCGGGCGACGGCCACAGCGAGGTCTCGCTGTTGTCCCGGGCCCGCGCCCGACTGCAAGAGGCCGTGCGCTCTGGAGGCAATCGGGTCGTGCAGTCCGACCACAGCTAGGGAATCCCTCGCCGGCACGACAATCGTCGGCTCTCGATCGACGTTTTTGCGTCCTCGATCGTTGCCCGCAAATCGACAACTCTTTGATTTTCTGGATCATTCCATGATGGCTCGGCTCTTGCTGTTCCATCTGGCAGGATGACCAGGGAACTGCGGTGCGAGGACATCTTCACAGGCTGCGCCCACGTCGAGCATGGGTCCGATATCCGAAGTCTCTTCGCCCAGTTCATGGCCCACGTTCGGGAGAATCACGGGGTGACGAACCCCACGCCAGAGCTGCGCATCCAGGTGATGACCGCGGTGCGCGAGGTACACGCGCACGCCGAGTGAGCCCGCCACGCTCACCAATTGACATACGAGGAACCCCCGCCTAGCATCGGACCACTTCGCCGATCTCGAGCGTCACGAGCACACCCGAGCCGACAGGGCCGAGGGGAACCGTCTGAACATCGAGCTGTCATCGCTGCTCATCATCGCGGTGATCGCGGTGGCGGCGCCCCTCATCTCGGAGCTCCCCGTCGGCCTTCGCCTTCCCATCGTCGTCGTGGAAATCCTCCTGGGGATTCTCGTGGGGCCACACGGCCTGGGGATAGCGAGCAGCACAGGGGTCCTCGGTTTCCTCGGACTTCTCGGCCTGACCTTTCTCTTCTTCCTCGCCGGATTCGAGATCGACTTCGACGAGATCAGAGGCCGGCCCATGGCCTTGGCGGCGGGGGGCTGGTTGATCTCGCTCGGCCTCGCCGCGTGCATCGTCTGGGCTTTCTGGCAGATCGGGTTCGTGAGGGCGCCGGTCCTCACTGGCCTCTGATTCACGACCACGGCCATGGGAACCCTCCTGCCCACCCTCCGCGACTCCGGCGAGCTGCGGAACCGATTCGGCAGCTTCATCCTTGCGCGCCCCGTCACGCATCCTGATGTCCAGATGAGCAGGGGGCGGCCTTCGATGAGTCTGGGGATGGCCGGGCTCGGGCTCGCCACGATGGTCCACTTCAGGTCATGCTCCGGCACATAGACGCGGGCGTCCTCGCCGTCGCCTACGAAGACATCGGCCCGACGAGCGGCCCGCCCGTCGTGCTCCTTCACGGCTTCCCCTACGACATTCATGCGTACGGCGAGGTGGCGCCGCTCCTTGCCTCCGAAGGTTGTCGGGTCATCACGCCGTATCTGCGCGGGTATGGCCCTACGCGATTTCTCTCCGCGGACACCCCGCGCTCCGGCCAGCAGGCGGTGCTCGGGCACGATCTCCTGTCACTCATGGACGCGCTCCACGCCCCGAGCGCGGTGCTCGCCGGTTACGATTGGGGCGGGCGCGCGGCGTGCGTGGTGGCCGCCTTGTGGCCCCATCGCGCGCGGGGGCTGGTGTCCGGGTGCGGCTACAACATTCAGCACATCGCCGGCTCGTCGAAACCGCAATCCCCCGAGCACGAGCATCGCCTGTGGTACCAGTACTACTTCCATGGGGAGCGAGGCCGGGCCGGGCTCGCGGAGAATCGCTATGAATTCGGCAAGCTTCTCTGGCGACTCTGGTCTCCGCACTGGAAGTTCGACCCCGCGACCTACGACCGGACCGCGCGCTCCTTCGACAATCCGGATTTCGTGGAGGTGGTGATTCAGTCCTACCGGCATCGCTTCGGGCTTGCTCCGGGTGATCCCGCGGTCGAGGACACCGAGCACCGGTTGAGCGCTCAACCCCGCATCGCCGTCCCGACCATCGTATTGCACGGCGAGGGCGATGGAGTCACGCCGCTGGCCGCCTCAGAGTCGCACCGGCGATTCTTCACCGGCGCGTATGAGCGGCGGCTCATCCCCGTGGTCGGCCACAACCTGCCCCAGGAAGCGCCGCGGGAATTCGCCGAGGCGATCCTGACCCTCGCGCACGGGTCCTCCCGAATCAATACGACGCCGCCCTGAGCGCGGGCCGTCCCACGCTACGGCCAGCCCCTCGAACTGGCCGCGGAGCAACCTCTGCCTCGGCACTCAGGATTACAGACTCCGGCGCCCGCCTTGGCGCAGGGAAGCAGGATCACGCCCTGCTCCAGATGGACCATCTCTCGCCGGAGAATCCGGGGCTCGTCCATGGGTTTCCCAAGCCATGACGGAAGCGAGGTGATGAAGCAGATGATGACCGATCGATACGGACAATCCGAAGAGGTCGCGCGCAGCCGCTATGGCTTCATGAGCCGCGAGGTCCCGGTGATGGATCGGAGCGCACTGATCTTCGGCAGACAGACCCTGGTCGGATGGAGGCCGCTGCCGGTCACAGTCCCGCCTCGCGACAGAGCTCTCCGAGCACCTTGTCCGAGTCGAAGGAGCCCACGGCCACCTCGCGGGCGGCCCGGCAGTGGAGGGCGTAGTCGCGGTTGATCTCCGCGAGGGCCGCCGCCGCCTCCTCGGGCGTGTGGAAGGCGAAGAGCCCGCGGCCCGTAGGAACGTACGTGCTGAACCCGGTTTCCTGCGTCACCACCGGTTTACCCGCGGCGAGATAGCACACGCTGCGGTCGCTGAACCACCCGCAGCGTGTGCGGGCAACCAGGTCCTTCGCCACCGTGAACTCCCCCCGGGAGGCGTAGATGTGTCGGCGATAGGTGTCCATGTCACGCGATTTCTCGTAGGCATCCGCCAGGTGCCAGCCCCGCGCCAGGAGCAACGCCCGCGTCCGCCCGTCGACGGTCTCGAGCGCCAGCTCGAGCGGCTGCGCGGTCAGTCGCGGCAGGTCGAGGACGCGCAGGAAGTTGACGTGCTTGGACCAGTAGTAGGTCTGTCCCTCGAATCGGACATCCTTGTCCACGTTCTCCCAGGTGCCGACGGTGGAGAACCGGTCGGCCGCGGGATCGAAGTCCGGCTTCCACAAATCGAGCACGACCGGGGGCCGGGTCGGCCGCCAGTCGAATTTCTGAAGCGGGATGGGGCAGTCCGGCTGGCCTAGGTTCTCGCCGTACGTGAAATGATGCGTGTGGGCGGTCAGAAGCTCCAGGGTTTGCTCGTGGTTCTCCACGACGCGAATCTGCTCGAAGACGGGATCGGTCTGTACGTAGATGCGGATCGGACAGGCCATGTGCTCCTCACGCAGGCGCGTGGAGCCGCACACATTGACGAGGGCATCGGCTTCGCGATAGAGCCGGTCGAGTCGCCCACGCTCGAGCCCGTAGCACTGGTCGTGGACCAGGTCCTTGTACGCCCATCGGTCGCCGAGCCCGAACCGCTCCATGGTCCGCCGAAGGAATTCGACGCCATAGGCACAGTCTCCGACCAGACTGCTCACCCTCGGGTCATAGGGAGTCGCGGCGGAATCCTCCACGTAGTAGACGTCGTGGCCGAGGCGGGCGAGCCCGATCACGTAGTGGACGGCCTGCCAGCCGATGCCGCCCAGCGGGTACTGGCCCGCCAGATGAAGGACGAGGATCCGCTTAGGGCGCGGCAAGGGGGTCGTCCTCCTCCCGAAAGCCGGCCTGTAACCGGTAGAGCGATGCGAAGGCGCCGCGGGCTTCCATGAGGGCGTCGAAGTTCCCCTGCTCGACGACGCGGCCGTCGCGCAGCACGACGATCAGGTCCGCCTTCCGGACGGTGGCCAGCCGGTGGGCGATGATGAACGTGGTGCGCCCCGCCGTCAGGCGCTCGAGTCCCTGCATGATGAGCGCCTCCGTCTCGGAGTCCAGCGCGGACGTCGGCTCGTCGAGGATGAGGATGGGTGAATCCCTCAGGATGGCTCGGGCGATGGTGAGGCGCTGCTTTTCCCCCTCCGACATGGTGACGCCCTGTTCCCCGACCACGGTGTCATAGCCGTTGGGGAGCTGCGCGATCATATCGTCGAGGCCAGCGAGACGGGCGGCAGTCACGATCTCGTCGTGACCCGCGTCCGACCGGCCGAAGGCGATGTTGTCGCGCAGGGTCGCACTGAACACCAGCGGCGGCTGAAGCACCATGGCGATCTGCCGCCGGAGTGAGCTAAGCCGATACTCTCGAGCGTCGACGCCGTCCACGAGCACGCGGCCCGCCCACGGATCATAGAAGCGTGGGAGGAGGCTCAAGAGCGTGGATTTGCCGGCGCCCGTCGGGCCGACGATGGCCACCTTCTGGCCCGGGCGCGCGCGGAGGGACACGCCGCTCAGCACGGGGTGGCCCGACACATAGCCGAAGCAGACGTCTTCCCAGGACACCTCGCCCCGCGTGCTCTTCGCCGGGATCTCTCGGTGGTTGTCCTTGACGTCCCGCTCCACGTCCAGCACGTCGAACACGCGCTGCACGGCGGCCCGGGATCCCTGGGCGAGCCCGTAGGTCTGGAACATGCTGTTGATCGGGCTGTAGAGCGATGCCAGGTAGGAGACGAAGATCACGAGCGCGCCGATGCTCAATGATCCATCGAGGACGTGGCGCGCGCCCACCCACACCACGGCCGCCGTACCGAGGGCAATGATGACGTTCACCACCCCGGAGTAGATCGTCTGCAGGGTGTAGAGCCGCAGGCCCGAGTCGAGACTTCGCTGGCTCACGTCCATGAACCGCCGGTGCTCGTCCTTTTCCCGCGTGAATGCCTGGATGACCCGCATCATGGACATCGTCTGCTGCACGACGGAATAGACCTCGCTCTCGCGCCGCCTGACGTCGCTCGCCATGTGACTGATGCGGGAATTGAGCCGCGCGATGACCGCGAACAGAGCCGGGCAGACGCACAGGGCGATCAGGGTCAGCTTCCAGTCGAGCCGGAGCATGATCACACTCATCCCCGTCAAGAGCGCGAGCGCGGTCACGGCGGGGAAGAGACAGTTCATGGTCAGCGTCTGGAGCGCGAGGGTGTCGGCGGTGACGCGATAGATCAGGTCCCCCACCTGGGCGCGGCTGTGGAAGCCGAGGGACAGCCGGTGCAGGTGGCCGTACAGGTCGCTGCGAAGCCGCCCGACCATGCCCTGGCCGATTCCAATCGTGGCGTAGTTGTTGAGCACTGAGAGGGCGCCCAGCACGGCATAGGTCAGCACCAGCGTCGCGCACGCCGCGAAAAGCAGCGCCTCACGGGACCATCCGGCCGGCCACCCCCAGGGCGGCGGCTGCCCGCTCAGCACGGAGTCGATGATGATCTTGAGCGGCCACGGCTTGAGCATTTCGCAGGCGCTGATCAGCAACACCTGAAAGAGGGCCCAGAGCAGGGTCCGGCGGCGGGGCGGGAGATACGCCAGAACCCTGACCGCGAACTCTCTCACCGGTGGACCTCGTCGGCCCGCAGCGGCGGCGCGTGGTACAGCCCGACCACTCTCGCCACGCCGGCGAGGGCCCGATCGATGGTCCAGGCGAGGCTCCGCGCCTCCCGCGCGAACGCCACGCCCACGATCGCGCCCGCGCCGAGGCTGGCCAGGACCAGCGGCACCCAGCCGAAGGCTAACCCGAGCGCGCCGGCGAGCAGGACCGCCGAGACGCTGATTCTCGTGAGAAAGGAGCTCCGCACCACGCACTTGGCGCGAAGCACCCGCCGGTTCGCCCCGTGATACTCCGTGGCCACCTTGACGTGCTCTCTCGACCAGAGGCCGCCGTATACCTCGAGGTCCCAATCGCTCCACCCGCGATCCGGCACCACGAAATACTTCCGGGTGGCGACGGCGTCCTGGAGGCCCTGGAGCAAGACCTCCTTCTCCACTCCGTCCTCGGTCCAGAAGGCCACGGAGAGCGTTCCCTTCCACAGAAAGGAAAGCGCGCGGGCCGGCCGGTCCCGGTTGATGGGCTCGAACGCCGACACGCCGCGGGCCAGCCACCGGTAGCGCTCCAGACAGCGCAGCAGCGGACCCAGGTAGGTAAGGAGAGCGATCAGCAGACGACCCTGAAGGCTCGCCGCGCGCGCATCCACGCGGGCGTGGAAGGCCACGGCGAGGCAGCACGTCCACGTCAGAAGGAGCGGCGCAGCGCCCAGCCAGGCCCAGCCGCCCCGGGCGAGGGCATAGGCGAGAAGGACGGCCCCCACCACGTTCCATTCCAGCGTGAAGGGCAGGTAGGTCAGAATGCTCGAAGGGGGCTGGTAGAGCGTCTGGAACAGGCCGCGCCCGAAGACGCCGCCGTAGATCACCGGGCGTCGCAGGGAAAACAGCGATTCGAACAGCGAGTAGATGCCGCCGTAGATCCGGCCGCGCCAGCGCGAGTAACCGAGGGCGTTGAACCGTTGCGGATGCCTGAAGTAGAGCAGACCTTCCGCCTTGCCGTAGCCGCGTTGCTGCCCCACGTAGGCCTTCACGGTGTTGCGCCGGAAATGCCAGACCATGGCCGCGGGGCTGAAGGCGAGGCGATAGCCATGCTCCTGAAGGCGCCAGCACACGTCCACGTCGTCACCGGCCGCGCGATAGATGGGATTGAATCCGCCGATCTCCTCGAGCGCCTCGCGACGGAACGCCATGTTGCAGCCGGGAATGTGCTCGGCCTCCTCGTCGTCCAGGAGTACGTGCAACGGTCCGCCCGGAGAGGCGGCCACGCAGCTGGCGACCAATGAATCCTCGGGCGGCGGCAGGTTGGGTCCGCCCACGGCGGCCCGGCCCGATGAGAGGAAGGTCGCGACCAGGTAGTGCAGCCAATCGGGATCGACGACGCAGTCGGAGTCCGTGAAGGCGATGATCTCTCCGATCGACGCGGCGATCCCGACGTTCCGGGCCGCGCTCAGGCCCTTGTTCTCCTGGTGAATCACGTGGAGACCTTCATACTCGTCGGCAATCTGCCCGGTGCGGTCGGTGGAGCCGTCATCGACCACCACGACTTCGAAGGCCGGGTACCGCACGTTGCGAAGCGAATCGAGACAGGCAGCCATCGTGCTCTCGGCGTTGTAGGCGCACACCACCACGGAGACTTTTGGATAGTCCGGCATGGCGGGCAGCTCGTCCGCTCCGTACCATCGCTCTACCGCGCGGAAGGCCGGCTTCTTGCGCCGGTCGCGCCGCACGAGACCGAAGCCCCAGTCCGGCACGTCCTGCCCGCCCGTGAACCACTCGTCGGTGAACGAGAAAACGCAGGTGCCGGCCGCGCCCATCTCGAGCGCGGTCCGCACCTGCCAGGAGAGCGCTGCCGCCTGCTCGTCTTCGCCCTCGCGGACGGAGTCCATGCCGAACTCGGTCAACACGAGCGGACGATCTCCGGCGAGCGTGTGCAGGCGATAGAGATACCGGCGGAGGTCCGCCTCGCGGTGGAGGTAGACGTTGAAGGCGAGAAAGTCGGTGAAGTCCGTCTCGAGGTACTCGGTGGAGGGGAAGTTGGCATAGCCCACGAGAGACTCGGGATCGATGCCCTTGGTGATGTCGACCAGCTCCCGCAGGAAGCCGCTGACGCGCGGCGCCCCGTACCAGCGGACGATGTCCGGCGGGATCTCGTTGCCGACGAGATACCCCGCCAGCGCCGGGTGTCCCACGCACGCGTGGACCGATTCGGCGACGGTGCACCGGATGTCCTGCGCCAGCCCCTTGGAATCGAGGAAGCAGACGTGCTCGGCCCACGGGATGCCGGCCAGCACGCGCAGCTTCCGCTCCGCGGCGAGATCGAGCAGCCATCGCGGCGGTACCGTGAAGGTCCGGAGCGTGTTGGCTCCGAGCTCGACCATGAGATCCAGATCGGCGCCGACGATTTGCCGGCTCGGGAATTGGGTCCCGAATCTGTCGGGGGCGAAGGGACCGTAGGTGAGTCCCTTCAGCAATACCTTCTCGCCCCCGGAAAAGAAGAACTTGCCCCGCGCCTCGAGCTTGCCCCGCCACTCAGGTAGGTCTTCGCTCGTCGCGAGTGGCGGCGCGGCTATGAATCGCGGGTGCACGAATCGAACCCCCTGAGATGGCGATGACTGCGATGTCGCTCGCCCTCTAAGTCCGGGAAGGCTAAGCAACCCATGTGCCACTCTTTCACTTTCACCCTTCACGCGCTAACCCTTTGATTCACAGCGCTGGCGGCGGGGAGCTCGGGTCGGAAGGTGCGGGAAGCAGCAACGAGACTACTCAGGCTAGGAATTTTTTACGCGCCTCGGTCGATTGGACACGGTCAATGGGGATTTAGCGACCATTATACGTCACGGAGTGTGCTGCATGGAGCTGCCAGTTCTCCGTGTACCGGGCGGCAAGCATCGCGTCGTGTACTACGAGCAGGCTCTCGGCATTCTGGTGCTCGGCCGCCGTCGTGAAGTTGAAGCTGCCGGTAAGGATCACCTGGCTGTCGATCACCATCGCCCGGTTGTCCGCGATCGCGTGGGCTCCGTCAATGAGAGTCCGAATTCGTGCGCTGGTCATAGTGTTGGCGATAGAGGAGCGCGATCCGGCTTGCTTGCGGTCCAGGATCACCTCCACCTTGACGCCGCGCTGACGAGCCGCCACGAGGGCCTTGACAATCGTGGTCGAGGTGAGGCTGGGGGCCTGGACCAGGACCGTCTCCTTGGCCAATCCGAGCGTGTCCACGACCGCCTGTGTTGCGCCTCCGCCTGGGGAGAAATAGACCGCCCAGGGCTGAGGCTGCTCCGGCTCATGAATGCGCGGGCTTTGAGCTAAGGAGCTACTGGCCGCCAGGACGGCAAGCACCAGGGGCACCCCGGCTAGACACGTCCGCGTCACCGCAAAGCGCATCAAGACGCCTGACCCCCAAGATCGGGGCCGTGCGTCCGGCGTGGATCCGAGGAATCCGATCTGGCTGACTGCCACGGTTCCAGTGTAGCCCGAAGATGACCGTCCGACGTTGTCGGGGATTCCGATACGTCGCGCATGACCTGATCCGTTCCACGCCCCGCATCTTCCTCGCGATATGCTGGAGCGGGTCGTGAAAACAGGGGGGAGGGTGGGCATGGATCACAAGGCGGCGCGACGGACGTTCCTTGTATCGATCCTGGGTAGTGTCGGGGGATGGCTTGCGGGCAGTGGCGCGGCCGCGCCCAAAGCGCCCACGTCCACTCGCGCCAGTGAGGACCGCGGATCCTCGGCGCCCCGCGGGCCCGATCCCCAGCAGCGGCAGGTGATCGTCAACGCGGACGATCTCGGGTTTTCCGAGGAGATCGATCGCGGAATCTTTGAGGCCCATGACCGCGGGATCGTGACCAGCGCAAGCCTCATGGTGCGGGAACCGGATGCCGAAGCCGCCGTGCGCCATGCAAAGGATCGGCCGGGGCTGAGCGTCGGTATCCATGTGGCGTTCGACCACCGCCGGCGGTGGTTCATCGACCTCCAGGACCTCAACGCCACGGAGCGAGAGCTGTACCGACAGCTCGATGCGTTCGTGCGCCTGACGGGCAGCCCGCCTACCCACATCGACTCGCACCACCACGTGCACCGTCTCTTCAATGTCGCGCGGCTCTTCCTCGAAGCGGGCGCGCACTATGGCGTGCCGGTTCGCGGACTGACGGAGGTCGTCTATGTTGGTCGGTTTTATGGTCAGCCGGAATTCGGCCGGACCGATATGACCAAGATCAACGTCGATGCGCTGGTGGCGCTGCTGCGCTCCCTTGGTCCCGGCGTCTCCGAGGTCTCCTGTCATCCCGGGCATCTGGAGACGCGCTCTGACGCGCTCTACAACAGGGAGCGAGAGGTGGAGCTTCGGTCTCTGGTTGATGGCCGAGCGCGGGCGGCCATCGCGGAGGAGGGCCTCACCCTCATCAACTATCGTGAGTATGGACGGCGGGTCCGAGCGGCCGGCCGCGGGGCGTCGGCAGGATGCTCCGGCGCGTCGATCGATCACCCTCCCCAATATCAGCACGGGGATCTTCGGGTATCCGATGGAGGTGGCCGCGCGGGTCGCGGCCGAAACAGTGCGTGACGCGTCCGCGATGCGGGTCTATGGGCGCCTGGGTTTTCAGGGGATGCTCCACCTCGACTTCGAGCCTGCCCCCGGCGTGACGGTCAAGGGTTTTCGCCTGAGTCGGGAGGCGGGCCACTAGTGCGCATTATTCACGAGCGCCGCTCGTGCAAGCGGACGGGTGGCGTCGGGGGCGGCGCTGGCGCAGCCGGCGGAGTGGGCCCTTCGCGAGTGTGCGCAGCCCGCAGGGCTGCGATTCACGACGCGTAGGGTGGCGCGTGAATAATGCAGGCCCTAGCTTACGGGAGGCGCGCTTCGTACGCCCGAAGGACCTGCGCCTTGTCGAGGGGCCGACCCGCATCGGGGATCTTCCTAGCCAGCACCCGGAGGTTCCCCGTCCGGCTGGCGCTGTGCGGACGACGGTCGTCGATGAGGGTGACCACCTCGAAGCGCTCCCGGAGCAGAGCTCCGAGGCTGTCCACCGAGAATACGGTCGGCTCGTCGGGCGTCGGGTCTCCCCCGATGTCCACGCTGAGGAAGAGCGCGCCATCGTCGGAGAGGATCCTCGACATTTCTTTCAGCGCCACCCGAGGGTCGGGCATGTGATCGAGAGCATTGCGACAGATCACGAGATCGGCGGTGCGATCCAGCAGGGGAAGATCCTCCGCATCCAGAGACAGATAGAGCGTGCGCCCGCCGACTTCATCGGTGACCAGCATGCCGAGGTGCTGATACGTATAGAGAAGCGGGTCGATCGCGACTTTGACCCTCGCCGGGAAGGCGGCGAGCTCTCCGGTGCAACCGCACCCGATGCTGACCACGGTCTTGCTCTCGAGCTCGCGCACATCTCCACCCAGGCACGCGACGACTTCATCCCGAAGGAGCCGGGAGTACGCCAGCCGCTCGGCATCGTAGGAGCCGCCGAAGTGATCGCGACGATACTTTTCGTGGTACAGGAACCATCCCACTTCGTCCAGATAGCGGGGATTCGAAAGGTCGGGGATCTCTGGCATCGCTCACCTCGGCTATCGCTGGGTGTGAGGATGAGCTCGCAACGGTCACCGTCGCTGCTCCCTCGCGCGCTCACCTGCTTCGCGCTCCCGTTGCTCGCGTTCACGCTCCCGCGCCGCTCGCTCGCGCTCCCAGCGCGCGCTGAGACGCTCTCCGGCTTCTTTCGCAGCGGTCTCGATCTGGAGCACCTTGTCGAGCACGCCAGACTGCCCTAACTGCGTGGACATTTCCTGGGCGCCCTTGCTCGCTCTCGCCAAGTGCGCCTGGCTGCGCTCCATGTTCCTCTGAAGCAGGCTGATTGCCGTCTGGAGGTTCTTTCGTTCCGCCCCGGCTTCCCACTCGCCCATGGCCCGATCGAGGTACTCCTCCTGCGCCGAGTACAGACCGGCCACCGCTCCACCGTCACGGCCCGCCGTCTCGGCCGTCCGGGCCAACAAGTGGCCCCTGCCGCCACCCTTCAAGGATGCGCTGGCGGCGGCAATCCTGTCCCGGGTAGTCTTCTCCGCGCGCGTGGCCTCGTCGGGCCCGGCGGCCCTGGCGTAGATCTCGGCCAGCCGCTTTTGATTGTCCCCGATCGTCCGCTCTTGATTTGCGCGAACCTTCTCCCACTCTCTTCTGAGGCTCGCGTCTTCCTCTGCCGACGATGACGATCCTGCCGAGCCCGGGCCCGGGACCAGCACGAGCAGGGACAAGGCCATCATGGTGCGAAGACGTCGCGCGCCGGTGGGGCCGTGATGCATCGCCGGTCTCATTTCAGGTTACTGACCCGGTTCTGGATCGCGTCGAGCCGCGCCGCGAGCTCTTTGAGCTGGTGCGCGAGACTGTCCGACAGATGATGGATGGTGTCCGCCAGTTTTGCTGAGCTCGCGGCCAATTCCTGGCTCGCGGCGGCGACCTTCCGTATGCCATTGGCATTCTCGACACTCAGCTCGTGATCCAGCCATGCCAGCTGCGCAGTCTGAAGCATGAACTTACGCGCCGTCGCCAGGTCGTCGGCCAGTGAGTCCAATGTCTTTTGCATGTCCTGCCTCGCCGTGGCAATCGACGTCTGTGTCTCCTTCCGCGTCTCCACGACCGAATCGGAGAGCCTGCCGAGCTCGGCGTCGAGCGCGGCGAGCTTCGTGCGGAGCTCCTCCTGCTGTTGAAGGGAGCTCGAGGTGACCGTCTCGGGGGCCTTGGGTACGTCCGGTCGATACACGAAGTCGACCACCGTCGGCATCGACACCGGGCCCGGCGGGCCGCTGGGCGCGGAAGGAGCGTACCGCGCCCAGGCGTCGGCCGGGCTGTCTCCGGGCAGGACGACCAGGTGGCCATCCCGGGCGTCGAGAAAGGCCAAGGCTCCCAGGCTGCCCGACTGTCGGATCGCCTCCTGGATCGTCCCGGAGTGCGTCGCGAGCGCTCGCTCTCTGTTCTGGATCGCCGCCGCCTGCTCCTTCGGCACGAGAGAGTGGCTCGCACAACCAACGACCAGTACCGCCATGCCCATGAGAGAGATACCCGAGCGCAGCGTCCGTGGGACGAGCAGCAGTTGGCGCATCGTCACGTCCTCCGTTGGCGCATCCTCTTCGGACTCTATCACTTTGGCGGGCGATGGTCTCTCGTGAGAAACAGTTGTAGCATCCCTTGAGATAGCGTGACGGAGTCGAGACCGGCTCCTCGAGAGGGAAACTATGACACTTCCATGGGTTCCTGGTGGCTAGGGAACCAGCGGCCCACAGTCCGGGAGCTTCCCGGTCGAGTCTCTCCAATAGCCCTGAAAATCCGGCCAGAACTCGTCTGCGACGTTCCCTTCCGAACGCCTGGGCCATCATGCGCCCGTACTGGTTCTCGGACGACCGCTGGGCGGGCCGAGGGCTCCTGCTCGTGGTGGTGGCCCTCACGCTCGGGATGGTCTACATCAATGTCCTCTTCAATCAATGGAACAACGACTTCTTCAGCGCCCTGGAGGACAAGAACATCGCGATGTTTCGCCGGCAGCTCGTCCGTGTCTCGTGGCTGGTGGCTGTCTTCATCGTGTTCGCGGTCTACCAGCTCTACCTCAACCAGATGCTCGAGATCCGCTGGCGGCGCTGGCTGACCGAGCGCTACCTCCGAGCCTGGCTGGCCAACGGCGCCTACTATCGCATGCAGCTCCTGGCGGGCGAAACAGACAACCCCGACCAGCGCATCGCCGAGGACGTTCAGCTCCTGGTTTCCCACACCCTCGCGCTCTTCATCGGAGGCCTGCGCGCGGTCGTCACCCTCCTGACCTTTGTGGCGATCCTCTGGAGACTGTCCGGAACCCTCACCGTCCCGATCGGGGGGTTGTCCATCACCCTGCCCGGCTACATGGTGTGGGTGTCTGTCCTGTACGCCGTTGGCGGTACCTGGCTGACCGACTGGATCGGCCGCCCGCTCATTGGACTGAACTTCGATCGGCAGCGTTATGAAGCCGACTTCCGGTTCGGCCTGGTGCGCTTTCGCGAAAACACCGAAGGGGTGGCCCTCTACCGCGGCGAGATGGATGAGTTCCGTGGCTTCCGCGAGCTGTTCGAATCGGTGGTGCGCAACTGGTGGGGGATCATGCGCCGGCAGCGGCGGCTCACCTCCTTCACCTCCGGCTACGGCCAAGGGGCGTGGATCATCCCGTCCGCCGTGGCGGCCCCGCGCTACTTCCGGGGCGAGCTTGCCCTCGGAGGGCTCATGCAGACGGTGGGAGCCTTCAATCAGGTCCAGGACGCGCTCAGCTTCTTCGTCGTGTCGTACAAGGAGATCGCGGCATGGTTCTCGGTCGTCGAGCGCCTCGCCGGCTTCGAGCGCGCGCTCGAACGCGTGCGCATTCAGGCGTCGATGGGCGGCGGGGTGCGGTACACCGACGGGGGCGCCACGCAGCTGACGGTGGAGGATGTGGATCTCTATCTACCCGACGGGAAGCCGCTCATGGCGAATGTGAACCTCTCGCTCCTGCGCGGGGACCGTGTGCTCCTGGGCGGCGCCTCGGGTTCAGGGAAGAGCACGCTCATCCGTGCCATCGCCGGCATCTGGCCGTTCGGGCGCGGAGAGATCCGCGCGTCGCGGAAGGCCCGGGTTCTCTTCTTGCCGCAGAAGCCATACCTGCCGATCGGCACCCTTCGAGATGTGGTGAGCTACCCGATGCCTGCCGCGGGTGTGGAGGACGCGATCCTGCGCGAGGTACTCGAGGCGGTGGGATTGGCTGACCTGGCTGGGCGGCTGGACGAAGCCGGCCACTGGGCACTCCACCTCTCCCCCGGCGAGCAGCAGCGCATCGCCTTCGCTCGGGCCCTCGTCCAGCAGCCAGAGTGGCTTTTTCTCGACGAAGCGACCTCCGCGGTGGACGAGGCGACAGAGGCGCGCCTCTATCGCCTGCTGCGCGAGCGCCTCCCGGGGACGACTCTCTTCAGCGTGGGCCATCGGGCGACCCTGCGCGCCTTCCACGCCCGTCAGTTCGTGGTGCAGCCCACCGAGGGCGGTCCCGCCTCCGTCGTCGAAGAGACCGCCGCCCCCAAGCCAAGGGTCGATTGAGGTCGATGGGGGCGGACGCTCGCTCGGAGCCGCGTTCACGCCATTCAGATCGAGCGGCAGGGCTCGAGGCGCGCGGGCACCGCCGGCGACGTTGATCCACCTGGGCACCGTTGCGATGCTTCCTGCCTTGCATGTATCCTGCGCGTCGCGGGCCAAGGAGCGAAACCGCAATTCTCAGGGGGTCATGTCGTGTGGGACGTGATTCGCCAGGCGATCACCTCGGTGCCCAAGTTCAGGAGCTACTTTCGGCGCTCGAGGCTCCACGTGTACTTCGACGCGGCCTCGACCTATCAAATCCGCGAGGTGGCGGGGGGAGCGTCGGGATATTTTTGCCACGTCATGGTTCGAAATGACGGCCGCTCGACGGCGAGGAATTGTCGTGGCCGGCTGCTCGGAGTGAGCGTGCGGAATCCCGATGGCTCGACTTCGCCCGCGCCGGGATTCCTCGCGCCCGTGTTCCTCAAATGGGCGCGTGAGCCCGACTTCGACCCGCGAGACGTGGAGCGAGATCGACCACGCCCGCTCGACCTCTGTTTCGCCCTCGCCTCATCGCCGGACCAGTTGCGTTTCTTCGCGCCCCCCAGTCCCTCGGGCGTTCTGATCTTCCCGCGAGGCGTCTATACCGTCAGAGTGCAAGTGAGCGTGGACAACATGAGAGACGCCCACGGGGTGTTCCGCGTCGACTTCACGCGCGGGTGGGACCAGATCGTGGTCGCGGAAGCTTGAACCTTCGCTACCAAATGGCGGAGGCCCGCTCGGCCGCCACCGGGCGGGGTGCTCAGCAGCTCTTCTAGACGCGCGCCAACGCCAGGATGCGCGAGAGGACGCGATCGGAGTCGAGATATTCGCGCGCGAATTCGCGGGCCGCGAGCGCATGCTTGGCATAATCTCGTTGAACCGTCTCGAGGCACCGCGCCGCACTCTCGAGGTCAGTATAGGTGAGCAGTCCCAGGCCGACCGGAATATGCCGACCGAGGCCGGTATCCTCCATCACCACCGGTCGCCCCGCGGCCAGGTAGCAACTGCTTCGCTCGCTGAACCAGCCGGTCTGCCCGAGGGAACAGATCGGTCTCACGGGAGAGAACTCGCCTCGCGATCCGTGGATATACCGGCGATAGGCGTCCGGGTCTCCGACCCGCTCGCGGGGGGACACGACCCCCCACCCATTGGCGCGCAGCGTCGGCAGGTCGGGATCCGAGTCTGCGATCGACAGGCACAGCTCGATCGGCATCGAGACCCGGCGGGGGAGGTCGATCACGGCCTTGAAGGCTTCTGCCTTCTGCGCGTACCACACGCCCTGCCACTCGACCCAGCTGTAGTCGCGCCAGTTGGCGACCGTCGTGAAGGCGGGCCCGGGGAGATCATCGGTCGCCCATTCGGACAGCACGATCGGCCACAGGGTCTTCTCCCAGCGCACTCCGCACGTCGGAAACGGGCAGCCGGGCTCGCCCAGGTTCAGGCCGATCGTCATGTAGAGGTCGTGATCACGCAGGCGCATGTCGACCCCGTATTGCTCCTGCCAGATCTGGGTATGGCCAGGATCCAGATCGAGATACACGCTGCGGCGAACACGACCGAGGGCGGCGGTGTAAGCGCCGAACTGGTTGAGGAAGAGGTCCACGTCGGGGGCGATCTTGTCCATGTCTTCGCGGGAGAGGCCGACGTGGGCCGAGGTGCCGGCTTCCAGCAACGCGGCGCGATCACCGAGATCGAAGCGGTCGATCAGCCGCCGGAAGGACTGCGCGTTGGCACTCTTCGAGAACGGCGCCGGCTTGAGGTCTTCATCCATGAGGTCCTTGCCCTGGCGCTCCTCGACGTAATAGACATCGAAGCCGAGACGCCGGAAGCCGAGGACCCACTGCAGGAACGCCCAAATATTGCCGCCGTAGCCGACAGGGTGACCGGCGATGGAGCCCGAGATGAGAATACGCTTTGCCAAGGCGGCCTCCCCTCACGCCTCATCCGTCGCAGCGGCCAGCAGTCCGGTGAGACACTTCCGGGAATCGAAGAACGCCTCGGCCAGCTCCCGCGCGGCGCGGCTGTGCTTTTGGTAGTTGCCGTCGATCTCGGCGGCCCCCTCGACCGCCTCTCGCACGTCGCGGAAAGCGAGTAGCCCCCGACCGGTGGGGAGGCGCTCATGGAAGCCGGTCTCCTGGGCGAGCACGGGCCGGCCGCTGGCGAGATAGGCGATACTCCGATCGCTAAACCATCCCGTTTTCATGGCCACGTGGATAGGCTTGGCGCACATGAACTCGGCGCGCGAATCGCGAATATATTGCTGATACTGCGCCGGCGAGGCGCTCACCCGATGGGGGTCGGCGACGCGCCAGCCGTGTTCCTGAAGCGACTGACGGTCGCCCGCCGGATCAGCGGGGCCGATATTCGCGGCCAGCTCGAACGGTCGATCGGCGAGCCGGGGCACGTCCACGTATTCGAGATAGGCCGCCCGCTTGGAGACACTGATGAACCCTCCTTGCCAGGCGAGCTCTTCCCACGTCCACTGCGTGACCGACGTGAACGGAGCCTGCGGGCCCGGATCCGGCGCCGGCTGCCACATGGGCAGGTAGACGAGTGGCTCGAAGATTCGCCACTTGAGGCCCAGCGTGGGAACCGTGCAGTCCGGCGCATGAATCCGCGCCCCGATGGTCAGGAGAGCATGGTGGTCACGGAACGCGAGGTCCCAGCTGAGGGCCGACACCTGGAGATGCCCGGGATCGAAGTCAAGCAGGACCCGCCGCTTGAACATCGACAGGAGCGGGGGCCGCACGAAGCAACAGAAGTTGAGGAGGAGATCGGCGCTCCGGATGATCTCGGCCAGACCCGCACGAGACCTTCCGAATACCTCGCACTGCTCGAGGGGCTGGACGTCGATGTTTCCGTCGGCATTTCCCTTGTAGAGCAGGACGGCGCACTCTCGATCCAGGCCATAGGCCACCAGACGCTGGAAAAAATCCCGGATGAGCCGCTGGTCCCGCTTCTCGTCCCCGCTCGAGGCCGTGAGCTCGATCCAGAAGACATCGTGGCCCAACGCCCGCAGACCGAGGGGATACTGCAGGAACCAGGCCCAGTGGCCGCCGCCTTGTTGATAGTTGATCATCCGACCGCTGCCGAGCACCATACGCACGTCGAACCTGCCTTGTCTCTCGGGAATGCGCACCTCGCGGCTTCGACGTCCTCGCTCGCGATCCCGTCAGGCGGGAAAGCCATCCGTCGACGGTGGGACCCACTTGGTTTGCCTCATCGTACAATCCGCCTCCGAAGTCCGCAATGCGCACCGGCTTAGCGCTCAGACCGCTATCGGCTGGCGTTGAAAGAGTGGTGATGCTTGGCTCGACTGGCTGACGTGAGCGCTTGAAAAAGCGTAGAACACGCCGGAACTCAAGTGGTGGGCGGAGCAGGGCTCGAACCTGCGACCCCGGCCTTGTAAGGGCCGTGCTCTTCCAGCTGAGCTATCCGCCCGTGCCTTGGATTCTCGGGGACTTATCGCTGCCGGTCAATCTCGAAGATCCACTGACTGTAGACGGGACCGAATCCGGCCTGGGCCAAGCCGTTTCATCAAAGCCAACTGGCCGAGCGGACCCGTAAGGACGCTGAGCGCTCCATAGTCAATGCCCTGCCTCTTGCCGTCGAGCGCCTCGATGGCTAGCATCACCTGCTCGTGGGGATTTGCGCGGTGACCTTCATCCAGTCGTGCGACTGTTCGAAGGCGTGCGCGGCACGATAGATCGTCGCCTCATCATACTGCGCGCCGATCAGCATGAGGCCGACCGGGAGACCATCGGCCATCCCACAGGGCAGGCTCATCGCCGGGTGCCCCGTGGCATCGAACGGCGCCGTATTGGCGATCATCTCGAAGGCGCGCTGGATGTAGAGTGCGCGGGGCGCGTCCACGGGCGGTAGCGGAGTGGCCTTCACGGGCAGGGTCGGCATCAGGAGCAGATCGTGGGTCCCCAGCGCGCCGTCGTATGCCGCACGGAGCTTCCGGCTCAGGTTCTGGGCCTTGGCGTAGTAGTGCCCCCGATAGTGCTTGGTGAAGTAATGCCCGAGGAGCATCGAGATCTTGAGGGTGTCGGACAGCTCGTCGGCACGATGACGCCAGCCCGCATGGGCGTCGAGAAGGCTAGTCACGAAGAGCCCCCGCCAGTTGGTGCCCATGCCGTTGCCCTTCATCATCAGTTCGGTGGCGCCCTCCAGGGCGATGGGCGTCCAGATGGCCGGCCCGGCGGCGTGCATCGGTACCGAGACCTCCTCGACCTTGGCGCCGAGCTTCTCGAACTGCGCCGCCGCCATCTTGACGGCTGCATCGACGGCCGGCTCCGAGTTCGCGTGACCGAATCCCTCCTTCACGACGCCTATCTTGAGACCTTCTACGCCTTGGCCGAGGGCCTGGCTGTACGCTGCCGGGCGTGGCGCGTACTGTCGCGGATCGAGGCCGTCGGGTCCGGCGATCACTTCCAGGAGCAGAGCGTTGTCGGCCACAGTGGCGGTCATGGGACCGGTATGGTCGAGCGTCAGCTCAATCGGCATGATGCCGGTGTAGGGCACGAGCCCATGGGTGGGCTTCATGCCGTAGATGCCGCAGAAAGCGGACGGGATGCGTATGGATCCGCCCTGATCGCCCCCGAGCGCCATATCGACCTCGCCGGCGGCCACGAGCGCGGCCGACCCCGATGACGACCCGCCGGCCGAAAACCCCATCCGGCGTGGGTTGTGGACGGGGCCAGAAGCGTTGGTGTGGCTGCCACCCGAGAAGCAGAAGTACTCGCAGTGGGCCTTGCCGACAATGGTGCCGCCGGCGTCGAGGATACGGGTGACCACCGTGGCATCGATGTCGGGAACGTACCCCTTGAGCGTGGAGGCACCGTTCATCATCGGGACACCGGCGAGGCAGATGTTGTCTTTCAGCACCACCGTCTTGCCGGCGAGCTTGCCGCCAGACGCCCCCTTCACGGTGGTCTTCACGTACCAGGCGTTGTACGGGTTTTCGGCACCCTCCGGCCGGTAGCCCGGCGTGCGCGAATACTTGACCTCGGGGAGGTAGTCGGGCATCGCGTCCACCGCGTCGTAAGCGCCGAAGCTAGCCGCCATCAACTCGAGATAGGAGCGGAGATCGTCGTCCGTGAAGGTCATGCCGAGGTCGTGAGCTACGGCACGGAGCTGGGATGGGGTGGGCCGTTTGATCGCCATGGGGAGCCTCCCTGGACTGCACGGATACTTGGAGCCTCGACGTGTGCGTCGAGCGTAAAGGAGCGCCCGAGGATGGTCAAGCGCGGGGTGCGTAACTAAAGAACGGGTTTTATGTTATGTACGCTCATGATCTCGACGCTGCTCCGCGACGCCCAGGAGCAACAGCCCGACGTGGTCCGCCTGCGCCGCGCGATACACCGTCACCCGGAACTCGGTCTGCACCTGCCCCGCACGCAGGCCGCCATCGTCCAGGCGCTCGACGGCTTGGGGCTCTCCATCAGGACGGGCGAACGACTCACCTCGGTGGTGGCGACCTTCGAGGGCGCCCGGCCCGGCCCATCTATCCTGCTGCGCGCGGACATGGACGCCCTTCCCGTGCAGGAGGAGACGGGCCTCGAGTTCGCCTCCCAGGTCGAGGGCGTCATGCACGCCTGCGGCCACGATGCCCACGTCGCCATGCTCGTGGGGGCGGCGCGCCTGCTCGCGCGGCGCCGCGATCAGCTCGCCGGGCGCGTCGTGTTCATGTTCCAGCCCGGTGAGGAGGGATATCACGGAGCCCGGTACATGCTCGAGGAGGGCCTCGACGTGGGCGGCGTGGCGCCGGCCGCGGCCTTCGCCCTGCACGGCGGCGCGCGATTCCGAGCGGGCACGGTCGGGACGCGGCCCGGACCCATTCTGGCCTCGGGTGACACCGTCGAGGCGGTCATACACGGGCGCGGTGGGCACGCCTCCGCGCCTCATGACTGCCTCGACCCCATCCCCATCGCGTGCGAGATCGTCCAGGCGCTCCAGACGTTCGTCACCCGTCGTGTCGACGTGTTCGACCCCGCCGTGATCACCATCGCCAAGATCGAGGCCGGCAGCACGCGCAACGTCATCCCGGAGACGGCGCGCATGCTCGGGACCATCCGCACCGTCTCCGAGCGTACCCGCGAGCGCGTGCTCGAGGGGGTCGAGCGCCTCGTCAAGGGTCTGGCCGCGGCGCACGGGGCCGTGGCCGAGGTCAAGCTGATCCGCGGCTATCCCGTCACCGTCAACGACGAGGGCATCACGAGCTTCGCCTCCCACGTCGCGGCCGAGCTGCTCGGCGAGGACCACGTGCGTCTCATGCCCACTCCGATGATGGGCAGCGAGGACTTCTCCTATGTGCTGCGGCGGGTCCCCGGCACCCTGATGTTCCTCGGCACGCGGCCCGACGGCGATGCCCCTGCCATCCCCAATCACTCGAACCGCATGGTGGTGAATGAGACGGCCATGGCCACCGGCGTCGCGCTCCACGCGGCGGTGGCCCTGCGGTTCCTCGACGGAACGCACGGTGTGCGTCTCGCGCGCCCGGCCTAGATCGAGCCCGCCCCGACGTCGGAATCCTGCCTTCTGCGGGCCCTGCCGAACAACGTGCGGCACCTCGGTCGCTACGCTTTCGCTCTACAGCCACGGTGGCTACGATTGTGGCTGTCGGCACGCGGTTTCGGCCCAGATCAGGCAACGCTCCCAACTTGGCGCTGCGAGCTATCTCAGGAAGTCAGCGACTTACTTGGGCGGATGAGGAGCTCACCGGCGATCTGGCCTCGAGAAGGGCGATTGGTAGTTGAGCAGAGTCCGGACCTTGTTCGTCAAGCCAAGTACTGTGAATGGCTTTACGAGGAGCAGCTCACCAGGAGCCATGCGGATCCCGTTGTCCTCGATCGCTCCCGATGTGAACGCCGACATGAACAACACCTTGATCCCGGGCCGCAGGCTGCGGAGTTCTGCCGCCAGATCCGGGCCGCTCATGAAGGGCATCACGACATCCGTGAGGAGCAAATGGAGGGGTTCAGCGTGAGTGCGGGCAAGTTGGAGCGCGTGGCGTGGATCGGGTGTGCTGAGCACCCGGTAGCCGGCCATCTCCAGGACGTCTACAGCTACCGAGAGGACCTCTTGATCATCGTCGACGACGAGGATCGTTTCGGTCGGCTTCGACAATGAATCAGCCATGGCTTCCCTTATGGCAGCACTTCGGCACTAAAGCCCGAAAAGTTCCACGCGGGAACCACGATAACCTTGGCTCCCATAGGGTTTCACCTGCCGTGAAGGTTACCTTACCGTGAGCCTACCTGTCTCCACGGCGTGGGTGCTTCTCTCCCTCGCGCCTTATCAAATCCAGAACGGCCTGCTTCACCTCATCGTCATTTCTGAGGAGATGGAGGATTATTTCACGGAGTCCTTCCGGCGGCACGTTGGAGTAGGGCATCCGTCGTCCCTTCCTATTGGTCGCGTGGATGCTATGTCGTCTCTCCGATGAGAGGCACCCCTTGCGGGTAACCGGGTGTCTACGGGTGAGCCCGGCCGCCGCCCGAAGGGGATGAGCACCAGAGTCAGGACTGGAGATCGACGAGGAGAGCGGCGTGGTCGCTGAGCGCGTGTCGCCGGGCGCGGGCGGAGCCTTCGCCGGACGGCACGCCCCACTCGTAGGAGGCCGAGCGAAGGCGCGGCCGAAGGGCGCGGTTCACGAAGGCCTGATCGATTCGAAAGCCGTTGCCACCGTTCGGCGAGTACCAGGTATAGGCGCGCTCGCTCCCCTTGAAGACACGGAACGCGTCGGCCCAGCCCGCGGCCTCGAGCCCGCGGATCCAGCCGTCCTCCTCGGCGTTGAAGGCCGGCACTTCCTCGTCGAGATCGATCAGTCCCGAGTTCGTGTCGCCCACGAGGAGAGCGGGGCCGCGCCGCCACGTGTGCGCCAGGCCGAGCACCGAGTCGAGGAAGGGGAACTTGCGCCCGGTCACGCGGTTGGGCACGTGCATCGCCCCCAGGGTGATGGCGTACGGACTGGCCACCTGGGCGAGGATCCAGCGTCCGGCCTCGGTGGCGGGCGCGGAGCGGAGTCTCACTCGCGTGAGCGGCCAGCGCGAAGCGATGAGGAGCGCGTTCACGCGGGGCAGGTCGGCGACGGCGGTGCAGAGCTGGTGGGTCAGGCCGCGCTGCGCGAGCACGCGAGACAGATCGACGCTGGGAGGCGTGGCGCGAAACTCTGAGAGCGCCACCACGTCCGGTGACCAGCGGGCGAGTTGAGCCGCGATGGCCGAGGTTCGCGATCCGCCGCCCGCCCGGATATTCCAGGAGACGATGCGCATGATGCCCTCATCTTCCTTCAGGGAGATCAGGTGAGGCCGAGCGCCTGAAGACGCGCCGCGGTGGGCACGCCGTCCGTATCCCAGCCACGCAGGTCATAGTAACGGTCGAGCATCAGGGCGAGCTCGTCGGGCGGGCAGTGCATGCCCGCCGAAGGCCCGTCGGGAATGGGCTCGTGCATCACGCGCCACGGCAGCACATCGTCCTTGCGTCGCACCCCCTCGCGCACGTTGAAGAGGCGCTCGAGATTGATGACGCGTTCGCCCACGCGCTCGAGCTCCTCCACGCCCATGTCCCATCCCGTGACGGCGCGGAGCATGCGCGCATACGGCTCCTCCACGAAGAGGCCGAAGCCACGCTCCGACGTGAAGCGACAGAGCACGAGCGAGTCGTCGACCGCGGTGAAGTGCTGGCTCCGCACGGCGAACTCTGGCTTGCCGTCGATGCCGCGGCGATCGTACCCTTGGGCGTATTGCGGCGTGGGGCGCGTGTCGTGATGGCTGCCCCCGCGGGTGGCCGTGGCGTAGCCGATCGACATGCCCTTGAGCGCGCGCGCCGAGTGCGCGGGCAGCTCGAGCCGCTTCACCGCATAGACCGTCCTCGTGGCCTCGGGATGCGTCGATTCGGCGAGCCGCCACGCGCCCTCGGCCAACCGGTCGCCGAAGCCCTCCCGCGCCGCCGTCATCTCGACGAGACGCAGCATGCCGCGCCAATCGCCCCATCCGAACGGCACGCCAATCTCTCGCGGATCGAGCCAGCCGCGTTCGAGCGCCTCCGCCACGAAGGAGAGGGTGACGCCCATCGAGATGGTGTCCATGCCGAGGAGATCGCACAGGTCGTTGGCGCGCGCCAGAGAGCCCGCGTGCGCGTTGCCCAGCATGGAGCCGAAGGCGAAGATGGTCTCGTACTCCGGCATCTTGGCCTTGAGGCCCTCGAGCTCTCCGTCGCGAATCTCGTACTGCTTGCCGCAGGCGACCGGACACTTGAGGCAGGTCGTGTCCTTGTCGTGGTAGTGCGCGTGCATCTCCTCGCCCGAGATGGCCTGAGCGTCGGCGAAGGTCTCCTGGCGCAGGTTGTAGGAGCCGAGTGCCCCCAGCGTATTGATGGGCTTCACGAGGAACGACGTCCCATAGACCGAGAGAGCCTTGGTGCCCGTCTTGAGCGGCTCGCGCTTTTCCTCGAGGAGAGCTTTCAAGAGCGTGCTGTCGGCCAGCTCGGTCTTGCGCCCACCCGTGACCGCGACCGCCTTGACCCGCTTGGCACCCAGCACCGCGCCGATGCCACCGCGTCCCGCCACGCCCTCGCGATTTTTCCAGTAGGTGGCCAGGCAGGCGAAGCGTACGAGACGCTCGCCCGCGGGACCGATCGCCATCACGTCGACCTCCGCGCCCTCGATGGCCTGGATGGCGTGGACGGTGTCACGTGTGGTGTGCCCCCAGAGGGCATCCGCCGGCTTCACCTCGGCCCCGATCTCCCCCACCTTTAAATAGACCGGCGCGGGGGCCTGCCCGGTGATCACGATGGCGTCGAAGCCCGTGCGCTTCATGGTGGCGGGCCAGCGGCCGCCGAAGGTGGAGTCGAAGAAGAGCCCGGTCAGCGGCGACTTGGAGGCGAGGCAGGCGCGGCTGTTGCCGGGGACCGTGGTGTCGGTGATGGGACCCACGGCGAAGACCACGGCGTTCGCGGGGTCGTACGCGTCGACCATGGCCGGCACGTGGTCGAGGAGGAGCCGCGCGGCGAGCCCATTACCGCCGAGGAGCGCGCGCGCCGCATCCTCGGAGAGCGGCTCGATGCGACTCGTGCCCCGGGAGAGGTCGACGAAGAGGATGCGCCCGCCGTAGCCCCTCATGGGCGTGCCCGCGGCCCTTCGAGAGTATCCTCCACCGCGCCGAGCGTGCCGTCGATCTCCGCGTCGGAGTGCACGAGAGAGATGTAGCGATGGAAGCGGCCAAGAGAGTTCCCCGGCGGGATCTGATAGGCGCGCTTCGGCATCTCGGCATTGCTCGTCATGAGGCTCCTCCGGCTTCGGGATGCCGCCCATTGTACGCGTCGGACGGGGCGGTGCGGAAGCGCGTAGAATCGCCGGCATGGCTGGCGATCTCGCCGCACGCCTGGGAGCACTCACCGTCCTCGACGAAGACGATCGCCCAGTTCCTCTCGGCCACGCCTGGGAGAGCGGGCCCGTCGTCCTCGCATACGGATGGAGCAAGACCTTTCATCCGCGCTCGATGTGGAAGGCCTGCGCGCGTTCGCGGCGGGCTTCCGACAGGGGATGCGGCGAGGCAATCCCGTACAGCAAGGCGGCCTCTTCGTGCTCGGACCGGGCGATCGCGTGCGCCACGCGTGGCGAGACCGATTCACCGGCGATCACGCGCCCATCTCTGCCGTCCTCGCCGCCCTCGCCTAGCGTGCCGGCGGGCCGGGGGCGGAAACCACACTCTCGTGGCGGGCCAGAGTGGCCAAGCGGATTGCGGCTCAGCGTGGTCCAGGGAGGGCGCCCCTCCCCGCCCGGCTCCCACACCGCGAGCTAGTTGACGCCGAGAGCTTTGAGACTCTTCTTGGCCGCGTCCGCCAGCTCAGGCTCCACGCTCTTGCTCGCGAGGAGCTTCTTGTAGACGATGACGGCCGAGTCGTTCTGCTTCAGGGCCGAGAAGGATTGGCCGGCCCCCAGGAGCGCGCGGCGAGCCGTCGGCAGGTCCGGCGCGACATACACGGCCGTCATGTATGCCTCGACCGCCGGCTGGTGCCGGCCGGCGGTGCGGTACCCGTCTCCCAGCCGGTAGGCGGCCTCGGAGGCCACCGCCGCGTCTCCCGTCGCCATCGAGCGCTCGAGGAGTGGCCGCGCCTCGTCCCAGTTGCCCGAGAGCAGGAACACGCGGGCGCTGCCGAGCACGGCCGCGGGCTGATAGGCGGGAAAATCGCTCTCCACACGCCGGTATTGCTCGAGGGCCGCCGCGCCGTCGCCGCTCGCCTCCTGGGTACGGCCGAGGAGGAGGAGCGCGCGCGGCAGCTCGGCGTCCTTCGGAGCCGCGTCGATGAATTCCTGGAGCCGTGTCCTCGCCTCGGCGTAGGCGCCGGTCCGGTAGAGCGCCTCGGCATAGTCGAGGCGAGTCTCGCGGCCCGTCTTGTACGCGGGATATCGCTCGGTCAGGATCTTGAAGGTCTCGTTCGCCACCGGCCACTCATTGGCACGCGCGGCCGCGGTCGCCACGTCCGCCAGGGCGGCGGGAGCTTCCTCGGTCTTCGGGAATTCGGTGGCCACTCGAATGGCCAGCGCTCGCGCGTCCTGCCAGCGTCCCTCCCCCGCCGCGAGGGACGCTGAGGCGGCGAGCATGGGCGGGGTCACGGTCGGGTTGGCGGGCTTGGCCGAGAGGGCTTGGGCGAAGGGCTTGAACTCCTCCATCTTCCCCTGATTCCACAGCGTGGCCGCGATGCCGTACTCGGCGGACGCGGCGACGGCGCCCGCGCCGGTGTCCCGCGCCTCGACAAACTCGCGCTCGGCGTCTTCCCACTGCCCGCGCTCGAAGGCGACCCGCCCAAGTCCGAGGTTGGCCACGGCGCCTTCTCCTTGCGCCTGCGCGGCCCGAAAGTCGCGCTCGGCCTCGACGGCTTTGCCCGTGGCGCTCAGGACCACGCCGCGCGCGAGACGCATACGCCCGATATAGGGAGACAGGGGGGCGCTCCGAATCAGCTCCGTCAGCTCATTGAGCACGCTCGCCCCGCGTCCGGCTCGGATGGCGAGGATAGCCCGGTTGAGCCGCGCGAGGTCCGCATACTCGGTCTGGGGATAGCGCGAGACGATCCCATCGTACTGCGCCTGGGCGCCCGCGCTGTCGCCCACGCGCTCCGAGATGTCCGCGGCCAGGAGGAGCGCGGCGGGTGCGCGCGGATCCGTGCGGTTGGTCGTGGCGAAACGTGTCCAGCTCTCGCGCGCGGCGTCCATCCGGCCTCGGCGGAACTCCGCCCAGCCCAAGGCAAGCAGAACGGAGGGCGCCTCCGGTGACGCGGGAAACTCGGAGAGGAAGCGGCTGTAGCGCGCCGCGGCCTCGTCCCAGGCGCGGGCGGCGTAGGCGGCCTCGCCGCCCATCTCGAGCGCGGCGCCGCGCACCGCGGGAGTCAGCGGCTCTTTGAGCAGGGCTTCGATGCGAGCGCGCGCCTGATTGATCTCGCGACCCTCGAGGTCCATCTGGGCCAGGCGCAGTCCGGCATACCAGCCGAGCGCCGGCGTCCCCGGCCGCGCGGCCACCAGCTCGAAGCGGCTCCGCGCCTCGGACAGCTGCCCCGCGTCCCGCTCCACCTCGCCGCCCAGCAGGAGCACGTAGGACCGCGCGGCCGGCTCGAGGTTACGGCCGAGAATCTCCTGCTCCAAGGCACGCGCTTCATCGGCGCGCTGCTTCTCCGTCAGCCAGCGATCTACCGCGAGGATGGCAGGCAGGCCGAGGGTGCCGGTCTTGTCGGCAGCGTCCAGTGTCCGGGCCTCGGTGAGGGCGCCCGCGGAGTCGCCGAGATCGAGCAGCGCGACAACGAGGCCGGCGCGGGCCCAGAGGATCTCGGGAGTCTTCGGATAGGCGGACAGGAGCCCGCGATAGGTCTGCACGGCGGCGAGGGGCTCCCCCGCCGCCCGGCTCCACCACGCCTGGCGAAGGAGCGCCGTGTCGATCATGGGGCGCAGGCCGCCGTCGGTGAAGCTCTTGAGCCGCGTCACGGCTTCCTTGTATTCGCCGAGCTGTCCCAGCGTGTCGCCGAGCCAGAAGGTCGTCTCGGCGGCCACGGGAACAGGCAGCGTCTGGCCCCGCAGACGAACGAGAACGTCCCGCGCCTCCGCGTAGCGTCCGAGGCGGTAGAGCGCTACGCCTCTGCCGAGCTGCACCCACGGCACCACATCGATGGGCAGGCTGCCCTTGGCCAAGGCCTCGAGCGTTTCGAGCGCGCGCGTCGGCTCGTTGGCGAGAAGGGAAAGCCAGCCGTATTTGAGCGCGGCGTAGGGGCCCACGTCGGAGCGCGGGTCGGTCCTCACGATCTGGAGCATGAGCGCCGTCGCGGGCTCCGGGCGGTGAAGCCGGATCAGCGTCTCGCCCAGCCAGTAGCGCGCCTCGCGGAGCACGGACGCGTCGCTGCCCCGCTTGACCGCGCTCTCCAGCGCCTCGCGCGCGTCTTCGAACTCGCCGCGCTGGAACTTGGCGCGCCCGCATTCGACGAGCTCGGACACCACGCCGATCACGCTGCCGAGCGGATTGCAGGCCAGGAAGCGCGGGGGAGGAGCGGGGGCGACCGGCAGGAGGGCGAGGTCCGACTCGACCCGCGCCCGCGGCAATGCGGGCACGGGCTGCGGAGATGGCGGATAGCTCGCCGGCGAAGCCGAGAGCGCGGGCTTGTCGAGGGCCGGGGACACGAGCGGGACGACTCCTAGCATGTCGGGCGGGCCCATCTTGAAGGGCGGTGGCGCGGCCACGGCGTTCCCGGACTGCATCATCAAGATCAGGGCGAGAGCTCCGAGAGCTCGCTTCATGGCTTCTTCCCCGTGGGCTTGAGGTTGGGGGCGATGGCGGTGCGGCGCGTCTTGGCCCAGCCCGCGAGTGTCTTGTCCGGGCTGCCCGCCGCGACCTCGTCGTAGTACTTGGCCGCCTGCGTCCACTGCTTCTGCTCCTCGTACGCAAGTCCGGTGCCCGCCAGCGCGCGATACCGCAGCGCGGGCTCGAGACCCGGCGTATCCGCGGCGGCCTGGAAAGCGGTCAATGCCGCCGCGGGGCGACGGAGCTTCATCTCGCTCTCGCCGACGATCAGGAACCCCTCTCCCCGCACGGCACCCTCGGTGCTCTTGGCCGCCACCCGCCCGAGGGCCGCCGCGTCTTTGAAGTTGTTCTTGCCGAATACCGCCTGCGCCTGCTCCAGCGAGGCGCGGCCCGCGAGCGCGTGATCCGGGAATTCCTTCCGGAGCCGCCCCCACGCCGCCTCCACGTCTTTCGGACGATCGAGCCCGGCCGCGAGGGCGCCCGCGTCATAGAGGGCCTCCGGGGTTGGCGGCTTCTGGGCCATCAGCGTCGCGTACTCATCGCCGATGTCCTTCTTCTTGCCCGACTTGAGCTGGCTGTCGAGGGCGGCGCGGCGCGCGGAGGAGGCCAGCTCGTGGTTCGGATAGGTTCGCGCGAAGGCGCGGAGCTGGGCCACGCCCTCTTCCGCGTTGCCCGCGGCGATCTTCGCCCGCGCCAGGTAGTAGCGCGAATCCGGCACGAGGCGGTGGTCGGGGTACTTGGTCGGAAAGGCCTCGAGGAGCGTCACCGCCTCGTCGGGATGCTTGGTCTCGATCAGGGCCCGCGCGATCTGGATGGAGGCCGAAGGCACGGACTCGTGATCGGGAAACTCCTTGACGAGGCGCCTGAAGTCGCTCAGCGCCGCATCGCGCTTCTTGAGCTCGAGATCGGTCCAGCCGAGACCGTAGAGGGCCTCCGGCAAGAGCGGCGAGGGCGGCTCGGCGGCGGCGACCCGGGCATAGGCTGTGCGCGCGTCGGAGAAGCGCTTCATCCGGTAGAGCGTCTCCGCCTCCCAGAAGCGCGCCTCCTCGGGCTTGCCGGGAACCGGCGTCATGGCCAGAACCTTCTTGAATGCCTCGAGGGCGGCATCCGGCGCCCCTTGGGCGAAGCGGACCTTGCCGAGTATCAGCGCGGCGTCCCCCGCCCGCTTGTCGGTCGGAAATTTTTCCACGAAACGCTCGAGCATGCGGCGGGAAAGCGGATAGAGGTGATCGTCGAAGGCCTTTTCGCCGACGAGGAAGAGGCGGTCGGGCTCATCGAGGGCAAGCGCGGGCCCCGCGGGGGCGACGACGGCCACGAGTCCCGCGAGGAGCAAACCGGCAAGCACGCGGACATGCGCCATACGGATACTGTCAGGCTACCACGGCCGTGCATTCGAACCTACTTGGCGGCTTACTGTGGCTTGAGCGCGCTCCTCGGCCGCGAGTCTATAGCCGACGACCCAGTGAGCTCTGCCGCTTTCCCGTCGGGACGGCTTTCGGGTTCAGTCATGCGCGGCCTCGAGACGTGGCGGCGTGCCGTCGACGGGCAGCGAGAAGCGAAAGACGGCGCCCCCGTCTGGCCGGTTCTGCGCCCAGATGCGGCCGCCGTGGGCCTCGAGAATCGCCCGGCAGATCGCCAGACCCAGCCCGGCTCCGCGAGAGTCGGGCGCCGCGCCTCGGTAGAACTTCTCGAAGATGCGGCTCTCGTCGCCGGCGGCGAGCCCGGGGCCGCGGTCGGCCACCTCGACCATCACCCGGTCATCTTCGGCCCAGGCCCGGACGTCGATCGCGGTGCCGGCGGGCGTGTACTTAACCGCGTTCTCGAGGAGGTTGATCAGGACCTGCTCCACCAGCACGTCGTCCATCGGGGTGAGGGGGAGATCCTTGGCGACGTCCGTGTGCACGGACCGGTCGCGCAGCGCGAACTCGAGGCGGGCCAGGGCGGCGCCGATCAACTCCTCGAGGGAGTGCCATTCCTTCCGAACCTCCACGCCGGTTTCGAGCCGGGTCATCTCGAGGAGATTGTGGACGAGGCGGTTCAACCGCTCGGCTTCCTCTCGGATGGTCTGGAGCAGGTCCCGCTGCACGGTCGCTTCGAGCGCGCCCCCGCTCTCGAGGAGGGTGCTCGCCGAGCCGGTGATGACGGCTAGGGGCGTCCTGAGATCGTGGGAGACCGAGCTCAGCAGAGAGTTCCGGAGCCGCTCACCCTCTACCCTGAGCTGCGCGGCCTGGGCCTCCTCGGCGAGCACGGCCCGCTCGATCGCGAGCGCCGTCTGGTTCGCGAACGTTTCAAGCAAATGGAGCTGCTCCGGGCTGTCGAAGTCATGCGCCTCTGCCGGCTTGACACCGAGAACCCCCACCGCTCCGCGCGAGCCGATGAGCGGGACATAGAGCGCCGCCGCCCCCGGCAGCGTCGAGGTGCCCAGGCCGGCCAGTTCTTTGTGCTCGAAGACCCATTGGGCGACTGCCTGCTCCGTGGTGTCAACGCGGAGGGTCGCGGCCGGGACCGACTGCGCTCCCAGGCGTCCGGTCGCGTCTGGCAGAAGCACCGCCACCTCGGCCGGAAACACCTCCACGATGTGCTGGATGGCGATCGCGAGGAGACCGTCGACGCCCCGCGTGTTCGCGAGCTCGCGGCTCATGCCGTACAGTGCCGCGGTCCGTCGCTCGCGGTCGCGGGCGGCGTCGGCCTGCGCCCGGATGCGCACCGTCAGGCCGCTGATGACGAGGGCAACCACCAGCATGACGGCGAAGGTGATCAGGTACTGCGTGTCCGACACCGCGAAAGAGAAGAAGGGCGGGACGAAGAAGAAGTCGAACGTCGCGACGCTCAGCACCGAGGCCAGCACGGTCGGCCCGCGGCCGCTCCGCGCGGCGACGGCCACGACCCCGAGCAGGTAAACCATGATCAGATTGGAGAGGCCGAAGTGCGGGAACATGAGCCAGGCGATGCCCGTGCAGAGGCCAACTACGCCGAGAGCTTCGACATAGGCGGGCCAATCCGTCTGGTCCGCCCGCCGCCTCGCGGGTCTCGGGACGGCTGTGTCCTTCTCGCCGCTGACGACATAGATGTCGATCTCGCCGCTGCCACGGACCAAGGCGTCCACGATGGAGCCCAGGAGAATCCGCTTCCACAGGGTGCGGGCGGGCTTGCCGATGACGATCTTGCTGACGTTTCTGGCCCGAGCATAGGCCAGAATCTCCTCGCTCATCGTGGGGCCCGATAGCGTCGCGGTCTCCGCGCCCAGCTGCTCGGCGAGGCGCAGCGTCTGGACGACGCGGTCGCGGTCGGCCAGCGGCAGCTTCGCGCTGGCGGGCGTCTCGACGCAGGCAACAATCCACTCGGCTCCCAGACGCGTGGCCAGGCGGCGGCCGGCGCGGACCAGCTGCCCGGCCTGGGGGCTCGGGCTGATGCAGACGAGGACGCGCTCGGCCACCGGCCAGGTCTTGGCGATGGCGTGGTCGCGCATGTACGCGTGCATCTGCGCGTCCACGCGCTCGGCCGTCCGCCTCAGGGCGAGTTCCCGGAGCGCGATCAGATTGCCCTTGCGGAAGAAGTTGTGAATCGCCTCCCGCGCCTGCTGGGGGACATAGACCTTGCCTTCCTGGAGGCGCTGAATGAGCTCGTCGGGCGTCACGTCTAGCAGCTCGATCTCGTCGGCACGCTCGAGCACCGAGTCCGGCACCGTCTCGCGCACGATGACGCCGGTGATCTTCGCGACGAGGTCGTTCAGGCTCTCGAGGTGCTGGACGTTGAGCGCCGTGTAGACGTTGATGCCGGCGTCCACGAGCTCGAGGACATCCAGCCAGCGCTTGGAGTGGCGCGAGCCCTCGGCGTTGCTGTGGGCGAGCTCGTCCATCAGGATGACGGACGGACGGCGGGCCAGGGCCGCGTCGAGGTCGAACTCCTCGAGCGTGGTACCGCGGTAGGCAACCTGAAGGGGCGGAAGGATCTCGAGTCCCTCGAGGAGCGACTCCGTCTCCGCCCGGCCGTGGGTCTCGACGACGCCGATCACCACGTCCACACCATCGGCCTTGAGCTCGCGCGCGGCCTCGAGCA